>SXGT01177180.1_pt1 | contig 16143 bp, 11 predicted proteins | sample 3176221 | NCBI WGS metagenome assembly SXGT01 (sample SAMN11356862, study PRJNA531348) | freshwater metagenome | isolation source: freshwater sample F1-120 | place: China: Fuxian Lake, Yuxi | collected 2017-12-25
GACCGAGCAGCGCCGCATGATTGCTCCCATCGGGTACATGATTTCGGAATGCTTCTACGACGGCGAGCTTCACTCTCCCAACACTGAAGGTTTGCGGGGATATTCCTCACTCAGCAAGCCCGTGCTTTGGGTCGACACATCGCAGTTGGGCTCGCTGCGCCTTGAAGACACCGAAGCTGGCGTGAAGGGACAGTATGTCAATAGGGCCGAGGCCGATCAGATTGTCGAGCGGCTTCGAACCCTAGACGCGGCGATCAGGAAGGAATTTGTTCGCCTACCCATTGGAAGCAACTCACTGGACGTTTTGGTGCTCGCCCCGTACCGTAGCCAAGTCGCTCACCTTCGCCGTCGGCTCGCTCGCGAAAGGTTCCTGCACTTACAACTCTCGATTGAGACGGTGGACGCCGTCCAGGGGCGGGAAGCGGACATGACCTTCTTCTCCGTGACCCGCAGCAACAAGGAAAGGTCGATGGGGTTTCTCGGTCCTGACTACTGGCGCCGCATTAACGTTGCGCTCTCTCGGGCCCGTTATGGGCTGACGATTGTCGGAGATGCGCAGTTCTGCGAAACAGGCGGGCTTGGTCGCGTGGCTGACTACGTGCGTCGTAATCCTGACACATGTGAGATGAGGATCGCCGTTGGATAGCGCAAGCGAAGCTCTCTACCGGCAGTTCTCGAACAAGCGCCCGGGACTTCGGCTTGTCTCGGTAGAGCCCGCAGCGCTTCCTGTCACTTTCGTGAGCACGACAGTCTTGGCACAGGAGAAGAAGCCCTTGCCGTTGCTCGACGAGTTTGTAGTTCGGTCCATCGCCAAAGGCTTCGCCTCGACGCCGGAGATCGCTGCGCTCTTGGGAGTCGACGAGAAGCTGGTCGCCAGTACCTTCGCGGATCTCGCAGCAGCTGGCGCGCTTCAGTATCAGCAGTCGACCAAGATGGGCCGCCTAACGCCGACTGGAATCGAGCTATCTCGTGATCTCGCAGCAGTGACGCCTGTCGAGCGCACGTTCAAGGTGCACCTCGATCGCACTACATGGAAGGTCGCCGACTATCCCAGAACAGACCTCGTCAAGAAGGCCTTGGCTGTCGACGAGGGACGAATGTTGCTGCCAGCCAAGTCGACAAAGCAGATCGCCGCGGACGACATCAGCCCGCGCGAGCTAAACCGAATCCTCGGGTCTGACGATCGTCGCTCGAGCTCCATGGAGGTCCTACGGGTACTCCGAGCGAAGGCCTCTGAGTATTGGTATCTGCGCTGCTGGATATTGGTCTACGCGACCGGCCACGGCAGTGCCTCGCCCGAGATTTCGGTAGTAATCGATGGGGCCTCGAGCGCGGATCATGATATCGCAATCGAGGAAGCCGGTGGATCGAGGATCTTCGACCTTCAGATTGAACCTAGTGAGTCTGAACACTTGCCGCCACTTCCAGACGATCTCCTCGAAGCCCTCACTGTGTTCACCGAGACTTCTATCGAGCAAGCCACAGCTCAGGATGTGGAGGGCGTAGTCGTTAGAAGCCTCGACATGTACGAGCATCGGCTCGTGTTGCAAGAAGCACTGTCGACATCACGCAAACGCCTTCTCCTGGTTTCACCATGGATCAAGTCCGCCGTTGTAAACACACGGTTCTTGGCGTCTTTGGAGGGCGCGGCGAGACGCGGTGTCGAGGTCGACATCGTTCATGGTTTTGGCCCTAGTGACGACGGATCCGACCAACTGGCGCTGCGCCAACTCAAGAACCTTCATGACAGGTTCCCTTCGAAGATTCGAGTTCATCGGCATCCCAATACCCATGCGAAAGTACTCATTTTCGACGACGTGTGGATTGCAACAAGCTTCAATTGGCTGTCCTTCCGCGGCGATGCCGACCGGACCTACAGGATGGAAGAGGGCGTCCTAGTGCGCAGCAAGATGCACGCCGAGCGGGAATACGCGCAGTACATCGAGCGCCTGGCTAGTGAATAATGACAGTTCTCGATACGACGGATGGAACTCCTGGTCCGCACGGACCTCCCCTCTTCTATCGGTTCCGTCTCTTGATCCGCGGGTCGGGGAGTCGCGAGCCCCACCGGGCCCACATCGCGTCAGCGGCGCTGAGGCTGGCAAGTTGCTCAGCACCACGCCCTGTACGGCAAGTTGCCGTACACTGGAACCATGTCTCCCACGAAGTCAGATCGCCTCGAGTTGCGCCTCACTCGCGAACAGAAGAGCGAGATCGAGCGGGCCGCCGCCCTCTCAGGTCGCTCGGTGACCGACTTCTCTGTGCCGCTTCTTGTGAAGGAGGCAGAGCAGATCATCCGCATCGAACGCGAACTGCGCATGTCACGGAAGTCGTGGGATGCCTTCAACGAGATCCTCGACCGGCCCGCGCATCCCATCAGCGGGTTGGCAGATCTCCTGAAGCGCCCGTCGGTGTTTGAGGATTGAGCTTTCGCAGCCCGAGACCGCTCGCGGCGTCCGACGACGTCTCGACGTTCGACTGCGGAGCTCAGAGCCTCAACAACTGGCTTCACCTCCGGGCGATCAAGAACCAGGTCACGGGAGCCTCTCGAACTTTCGTATCCATCGATAGCGAAACAGGCTCGATCGCCGGCTACTACTGCTTGTCTGCGAGTTCGCTGCGCCTTGAGGATGTCCCGAGAAAGGTCACCAGAAACATGCCCGACCCCGTTCCGGTGATCCTGATCGGTCGCCTCGCCGTCGACGTGGGATTCACGGGGAAGGGCTTGGGCGCGTCTCTCCTTCAGCACGCGCTCGTCAAGGGCCTCGAGGCGTCCCGGATCATCGGCGCCCGAGCCTTCATCGTGGATGCTCTCGATGACAACGCGGAAGCGTTCTACGCCAAGTTCGGATTCGCGCTCATGCCTCCCGCCAGCAAGCGCGCGATGTACCTACTGGTGAAGGATGCCGAGGCCACCGTCGAGAGCCCGAACTAGAGCCTCGGCACAGTGCGGAGGAGCGCGACAAAGTTCTCTGGAGTGACGCCGATATCAGATCCCACTCACCCCTCCAACCCCGCAACGCACGCCGCGAGCCCGCGCCCGAGCGCATCCCGCTCCCCCGCCGACAGGCCCGCGAGCATCCGCTCCTGAACGCCGTCGACGAGTTCCTGCGCCGTCGCAAGTACCTCGGCCCCTGCATCCGTCAGCACCGCAGGCAGGGCCCGCCCGCTCTCCGCGCGAGACGGCCGCGTCACCAGCTCGCGGTCGATGAGCTGCTGGAGCATCGCGTTCATCGACTGACGCGTGACGAAGGTCGCACGGGCGAGCGCTGCGGCCGAGATACCGGGCTCGCGACTCAAGTGGAACAAGCAGGAGTACTGCGAGACGGTGAGGTCGAGGGGCCCCAGCTCCTCGTCCATGCGGAGGTGCAGGAGCGACTGCGCCTGCTTCAGCGCATACCCGATCTGTGTTGACGCGTTGCCCATGTCAGTATCCTGACATAGAGTTGCATGTAAGGAAACTGACATAGAGGAGAAACCCATGGCCGTCACCGGTCTCGACTTCATCGCCCTTCAGGTGCGCGACCTCGAGAGGGCGGCAGCCTTCTACGCCGACGTCGTCGGCCTCACCCGCGCCCCGTTCTCACCACCGCACGCGGTCGTCTTCGACACCCAGCCCACCTTCGCGGTGCGCGAGCCCGCGCCTGGCGTCGATCTCGATTCCGGACAGCCCGGGCTCGGCGTAGCACTCTGGCTGCACGACCCCGAGGCCGCGGCCCTCCACGAGAAGCTCGTCGGCGCCGGCGCCGTCATCGCGCAGGAACCCTTCGAGGGCCCGTTCGGCACCACGTTCGTCTTCCAGGACCCCGACGGCTACCTCGTGACCGTGCACGATCGAACCACCCGCGGCTAGCGCCCGACCTCCAGCCCCGCATCAACCCGCAGCGTGCCGTCCCGATCGAGCGCCACCACGGTGTCGATCCCGATCCGCTGCAGGAACGCGGTGTCGTGACTGACGATCAGCAGCGCGCCGCGATACGCGTCGAGCGCCTCCGCGAGCTGCTCGACGCTCGCGAAGTCGAGGTTGTTGGTCGGCTCGTCGAGGACGAGCAGCTGCGCGGGCGGGTCGGCGAGAAGCAGCCTCGCGAGCGACACCCGGAAGCGCTCCCCGCCCGAGAGCGTCGACACCGCCCGATCGACGCTGTTCCCCCGCAGCAGTAACCGGGCGAGCTGGTTGCGAATCGCGCCGGGTTCGGTCGCGGGCGCCACGGCTTTCACGTTGTCGAGGGCGCTGGCGTCGTCGTCGAGCGCGTCGAGTCGCTGCGGCAGGTACCCGACGCGATCGGTGAGAAGTATCCCGTGGGCGTGGCCGGCCGCCGGCTCGCCGCCCGTGAGGAGTTGCTCCAGCAGCGTCGACTTGCCCGCCCCGTTCGGCCCGACGAGCGCCACCCGCTCCGGCCCCTGGATCACGACGGTGCGATCACCGCCGTGAAGCTCGGCGATACGTCGACCGCGGGCGACGTCGGGGTCGGGCAGCGTGAGGTGGATGTGCTCGTCCTCGCGAACGCGCGCATCCGCCGCATCGAGGGCCGCCTGCGCCGCCTCGACCCGGTCGTCGAGCGTGGAGCGCAGCGCGCCGGCGGACCCCTGGGCCCGGTTGGCGAGACCGCCCGCGAGGATCTTCGGGATGCCGCCATCCCGCTGCGCCTTCTTGGCGGTCCGGTCGCGGCGCGCGAGCTTCGTCTCCGCCTCGACCCGCTGGCGCTTCTCGGCCTTGAGCGCCTGCTGCGCGGTGCGGGCCGCCTGCAGCGCGGCATCCTGCTCCTGCTGCTGATGCGCGGTCCACACGCTGTAGGGGCCGCCGAAGACCTCGATCGACCCGGCGTGGAGTTCGGCGGTGTTGTCCATGTGCTCGAGCAGCTCCACGTCGTGGCTGACGACGACGAGCGCGCCCGGCCAGCCGTCGATGAACCCGGCGAGCGCGGCACGGGTGTCGCGGTCGAGGTTATTGGTGGGCTCGTCGAGCAGGGTGATGGCCGGTCGCCGGATGCGCAGCCCGGTGATCGCGATGAGCATAGCCTCCCCTCCCGAAACTTCGGTTACTCGGCGGTCGAGGTCGGCGGCGCTGAAGCCGATCTCGTGGAGGTGCTCGTCGGCGCGGGCCTCGATGTCCCAGTCGTCTCCGACCGCGTCGAAGTGGCGTTCGTCGACATCACCCGACTCGATCGCCCGCAGCGCGGTGAGCGTGGGGGCGATGCCGAGCAGCTCGGCGACCGTCGTCGAACCCGTGCGAGTGAGGGTCTGGGGAAGGTAGCCGACATCCCCGGAGACGTCGATGCGCCCCGAGGTGGGCGTGAGGCGGCCGGCGATGAGGCGCAGGAGCGTCGACTTCCCGGTGCCGTTGCGGCCGACGAGGCCGGTACGGCCGACGCCGAAGGTGCCGCTGATGCGGTCGAGGGCGATGGTGCCGTCGGGCCAGGCGAACGTGAGGTCGCGGAGCGTGATGGCGGATTTGATTGACATGGTTCGAGATCTTTCGGCCCGAGATGCGGGCATCGACGTGACAGGGGATGCGGGCATCCGAACGTGTCGAGGCGGGTCCGTGCCGCGGGCAGCGAGAAGACCGCGTGCCGCAGCGGCAGAGGGGAGGAAGGGTCAGTCACCCGAGCTGGTGCGCCCGCAGAGGGTGATGGCCACCGACAGTTCGGCGGCTAGATCCTGTCGATCTCGATCTCCATGCGGTTAATCTACACGGTCGAGTCGGGGAGGCTGCGCTCGGTCAGATGCCGGCCGCGAGCGCCGCGCCGGCGGCGGCGAGGCTCGCGGCTCGCTCGCTGTCGGATGCCCCGTCGGCGATCACGAACGCGTAGCGCAGCGTCAGCGTGGCGTCAGCGGCCAGGTCGTACTCGGTCGAGAAGAACGGTGCCGGGCACAGTCCCGCGTACTCCGTCGTCCTGACGAACCACTCAGTGGGGTGTCCGACGTTGCCCGAATCGTCCACGGCGACAAGAGTCACGCCGTCGCCGCCGCCCGCGCTGTAGGCCATCCACGGCGCGCGGGACCCGCGGAGCTCGTCGCCGCCCTCAGCGGCGGGCGTGAGAACACGCGCGCCCTCAAGATCTGCGGGACCGCGCCAGAACAGGCCGCCGTACCCCGCGTCGGGTCGACCGCGAGTCGTGGGCGACCCGAGCGAGAGCGCCTCGCCGGAGACGTTGCGCATGTCGGTGCGAAAGGCGAGGGTCCACGCATCCGGCGCGGCGAGCGCGACCGCGATGGTGCGCCGCTCCTCGATGATCGACTGGCCGCTCTCGGTCACCCAGCCGAGGGAGTGGGTGAGTCGATCGGCGAGGTCCGTGGTCGCGAAGCCCCGGTGAAGCTGTGCACCGTTGTTCGCGAGCTGAACATAGCGACCGTCGTCGCGGGAGAACGTCGGCCCACCCCAGAAGTTCTCGTTCCCCACGAAAGGGAGCGCCCACGAGATGCCCTTGTGCCACACGTGGTCCCCGGGACGAAAGGCGGTGATCTCGCGGCCGCCGAGGGTGCGCACGGGGTGGAAGTACGGTCGGGGAGACTCGACCGGGGCATCGGTCGGCACGTAGACGTACTCCGCAACAACGTGACCGGCAACCGTGAGACGCGCTCGCCCGATGCGCGAATCGAGCACGAGTCTCGCTCTCAGGGGTGAACCAGCCTCGTGCTTCGCGCCAATCTCGCCCTCGTGCACTAGACCCCGTCGGTGTCGAGAAGGTAGACCTTGAGCTCGACCGGGTCGGGCCACGGCTCCGGAACGGGGCGGTCCTGGTTGCCGAGCAGAGTCTCCCACTTGAGCATGTAGCGCTTACCGGTCGGGGCGCCCTCCCAGCGCCCGCCGCCGGTCGCGACGCTCATCCCGGGGAACGTCGACTCGACGGTCGTGAGCGCGGAGGGCATGACCTCGGGGGTCTCGACCTCCGTGACGAGGGCGAGCGTCGCCGAGTCGATGATGGCCGTCGTGCGCTCACCGAGGCACGAGAGATCGAGGCGGAGCAGGCCGCCCGGCAACGGCGACACCGATCCGACTGTGACGTCGGTCTGGATCGAGCCGCCGCCGCGCAGGAAGTCCCGCCCGATCCACGCCGTCACCTGGTTAGAGGTCCACACTCCGGCGATCTTCTTCGCCACGAACACGGCGGATGCGCCGCTCGGGTCGTAGCGGAGGTACGAGACCACGGGGTTGCCGCTCCCGTCGAACCCGAGCCCGAACCGGCCGTTGTGCAGCCCCTCGCCTACGTCGGCGGGATCGACGATGTCGCCCTGTCCCCTCAGCACGGGAAGGGTCACCGGCGTGCCGTCGCTCTTCTCCCAGGACACGAGGTCATCGCTGCGCACGGAGGAGAGGAGGGAGTTGTTCTGCAGCCCGCCCGGGGCCATCCTCCACATGTAGGCGAGGTGGTAGCGGCCATCCGGCCCCTTGCCCGGAGCGAACGCCGCCGAGGGGCCACGACTGTACGCGTTGGCGATGTCCTGACCGTCGAAGAGTGCGGTGGAGAGGTAGGCGGCCCACGTCGAGGTCGACTCGTCGTACACGTTGATGTACCAGATGCCGTCGATCGCGGTGCCGTCACGGTACATGAAGAGCAGCTCGCCGGAGGGGCCCGTGATGAACCTCGGATACGTGACCCGCTGCTCTCGACCGCTGTCGACCATCGTCGTCACCTTCGCGAGCGTGGAGATGTTCCGAGCCGTCGTCGCGCGGTGGTAGTCGAGCGGAACGGCATGCATGTTCCCCGCGACATGGAGCACGCCGTCTCGGTCGAGCGCCATCGTGATGTAGTTGTGGCTGTCCCACCCGACGACGGAGCCCAGCCCCTTGGTGGTCCACGTCGTCGTCGCGATGTCGCGGTGGGCGACCGTCATCTCCCGGTCGCCGTCGTAGTAGGCGACGAACTGGTCGTCTCCATCCGTGAGCAGGTCCTGACCGACCCGGTGGCCGGCCCAGCAGGTGCCGGGGCTCGAGACTTCGTCGACTGTCCAGGGAACGTCGCTGAGGGTGTACGGCGGACCACCCGCGGCGGCCCACTCCAGGGGGCGCCAGTTCGCGAAGCTCGGCTCGTCGCGCGTCGCGCGGTACCCGACATCGATGTTCCCGGCGCTGGCCCAGAACCCGGGAGCGCCCCCCGAGAGCCGGAGTCCGGTCGGCACCGTGACCGTCGTCGAGTCGAGGACGAGATCCCAGTTCTCCTTCAGCACGCGGAGGACGAACTCGCCGGGCGCCGCCCCCGTCGTCACCTGGATCCAGTAGTCCTGGTTCGCGACGAAGTCCAGCGTTCCGCTGGCGATGACTCCCCCGGTGAAGCTGGATGCCGTGGCCCGCACGAACTGCCATCGCCCGTCGGGAGCGAAGCGGAACGCCAGGAAGTCGTGCCCGGTCGTCGCCGGCTGGATGTTCATGGCGACCCCGACCCACCGGGTCGACGTGGTGTCGGTCGCGCGGAAGGAGGCCTCGATGGCGAACGAGTCGTCCAGCTCGAACGAGTCCTGCGCGATCAGACGGCCGCCCGGCCCCGAGGGGCTCGACATGCGGGACTGCGTCGGCACGGCGGTCGCGCGCTCGATGACGATCGCGGAGGTCGCGGCATCCCGAACAGTCCACTCGAACTCGCCGACGCCGACCGCAGACAGCTCGAGCTCGTAGTCCTGGCCGGCGACGAAGTTCACCACGCCCTGGGAGATCACGCCCTTGACCGTCGTCGTGCTCGTCATGTCGAGCAGTTGCCACCGGCCGTCGCTCGCGAACCGCAGGAGGTAGAAGTCGTAGCCGGTCGTCGCGGAGGGTCGGATGTTGACCGCGACGCCGTTCCAGCGCGCCCCCGACGTCGGGGTCGTCTGCAGCACGGTCGTGATGGTGAAGGTGGTCGCGAGGGAGAGCGCGGTCGGGAACAGGAGACCGGCGGATTGCGCTCCCGGACTCACCAGTCGGTTGCCCGAGATCGACCAGGAGCCCGCTCCCGTGGTCCACGCGGAGCCGACGGCGCCGTCGGCCCGGTCGAAGTCGTCGGAGAACGAGCCCGCCGATTGGCTGACGTCGAACGAGTCGACCGACAGGAATCCGCCGGCCGTCATGAGCCCCGCGCTCCCGCCGCTGTGCGGAGGCGTGCTGGTGATCTCCCAGGTGCCGACGAGCGGCGTCCAGCCGTTGCCCACCGCGCCCGACGCGCGATTGAAGCGGTCCGCGAAGAAGTTCGGCATGGGCAGCGGGTCAGCACGGGCGGCGGGGACGCCGAAGGGCGACAGCGGAGTGGCGCCCGAGAGCGCTCCGGTCGCGACGAAGAACGCGCCCGCGCCTCCCGCCTGCAGGAGGGCCCGGCGGGTGATCCCGCGACGCTCCTCGTTCGACTCGTTCCGACCTGCGGTCATGAATCCTCCTCCATTGGATGACTCTCCAGCGCGAGTGCGCAATCTGTAACGATACAGACGTTACTCAACCTGTTATTTCGGTGTCAATGACCAAGAGTGGCGAATCGATACAGGCCGGGTTCTGCTCAGCCCTGGGCCGCGTGCACCGACCCGGGCGGCGCCGGCACCGGCCCGCGGAGGAGCGGATCGTCGGTGCGCGTCATCCAGTCGAGAAGCTGTGCCGCGAGCTCCTGCTCGACGGTGGCGTGCTGCGGGCTGCCCGCCAGATTGTCGCGCTCCCCGGGATCGAAGACGAGGTCGTAGAGCTCGACGGCATCTACCGGATGCTCGGCCCACCCCGCATCGACGAGCAGCGACTTCGACCGGCTCGCGTCGACATTCGGCAGCACCGGGTGGGGGTGGTCGTCGAATCGGCGAGCGTACCGCCACCGGGTCGTGCGCACGCTGCGCTTCGGCTCGTACGCCGCGTGATACGTGACCTCGGAGTAAACGGCCTCGTTCGTCTCGACACCGTCGATCATGGCCGGCAGCAGCGACACGCCCTGCAGCCAGGGCGGCTGCGGGATGCCCGCCAGTTCGCACAGCGTCGGGAACAGGTCGATCTGTGAGACGAGGCTGTCGCACACTCCCCCCACCGGGATTCCCGGCCCCCGGACGATGAGCATCACGCCCGTGCCGCGATCGCTCAGCGTGCCCTTCATGCCCGGGAAGGGCGGACCGTGGTCGGTGGTGACGATTACGATCGTGTCATCCGCGAGTCCGGTCCGGTGCAGCGCGTCGAGGAACCGCCCGAGCTCCGCGTCGACGACACCCACCGCAGCGGCGAAGCCGGCGGTATCGTCGCGCGTCTCCGGGGCGTCCGGCATCGTCGGCGGGGGCGGCAGATACCGGGCATCCCCCGGCGGGTAGCCGAACAGGTGCTCGGACAGCTCGGGAGGGAACGTGTGAGTCTCGAACAGGCCGACCGAGAGGAAGAACGGGCGATCGCGGGGCCGCTCGAGGTACTCGATCGCACTCCCGACGACGGCCTCGGCGCGACGATCCTCTTCGGGCAGCCGCTCGTCGTAGCCGAGCAGTTCCGCCTCCTCTTCCGGCGGGGCGAGGTGCTGGATCCCGACGAGCGCGGTCGCGTAGCCGGCCTCGCTCAGGGTGGCCGCGAGATGCCGTGAGGGGTCGGCGAGCGCGAATCCCCGGTGGGTGAGCCCGAGCATCCCCGCCGAGTGCGCGGCCTGGCCCGTGAGAAGGGCCGCCCTGCTCGGGGAGCAGGTGGGCGCCGCGGAGTGGGCGTTGCGGAACACCACCCCCTCGCGCGCGAAGGCGCTCAGTCGAGGGGTGCCGAAACCCCAGCCGTAGGGGTCGACGAGTCGACCGGTGTCGTGGGTGTGGAAGTAGACGATGTTGGGCCGTCGACCCGCACCGGGGCCCTCGCTCACGCGGGTGCCCCCCGACGGGCCTCGAGCGCGGCGAAGCCCTCGATCACCTCGGCGACGAGCGCCTGCGGGGAGCGGTTGAGTGCCTCCCGCAGTGCGTTGCCCGGGGTCCACTCGGTGTGCCGCCGGAAGCTCGCGGCGCCGGCGGGGTCGTGCCGCTCGACGGCGTCCACGAGGACGCGGTACGCCTCGGGGTCGTCGACGATCTGCGCGAGCGACGAGTCCAGCGACAGCGCTTCGTAGCGCCGCGGCGCGGTGCCTGCCTCCACGACCCACTCGTGCTCGCCCGACCCGACGTCGAACGGCTCGGCGCCCCCGGGGAGGCGGATGGTCGCCGTCGTGTTCGGGGGGATGCTCGCGCTCACGATCACCATGGTGCCCTGCCGCTGCCACCCCGCACGGATCGGACCGTACGGCGAGTCGTGCTCGGCGCGGGCGAACTCGAGTCGATCGAGCGGCTGCGGCGCGATGAGGATGCGACGGTACCCGGGTTCCGCGGGGGCGAGCCCCGCGATCGACCGGTGGAGCCAGTCGGCGATCGCGCCGAGCGCGTAGTGGTTGAACGAGGTCATCCCACCGGGGTTGATGGAGCCGTCCTCGAGGAGCGAGTCCCAGCGCTCCCACACGGTCGTCGCACCCATCGTGACGGGGTAGAGCCAGGACGGGTTCTCGGTCTGGAGGAGAAGCCGCTCCGCGACGTCGAGGTGACCGGTCGTCGCGAGGGCGTCCGCGATCACGGGGGTGCCGAGGAATCCGGTGCTGATTCGGTAGCCGGCCGACCGGGCGAGGAACGCGAGCCGGTCGCCCATCGCGGTGCGGGCCCGCTCATCCGGGTAGAGCCCGAACATGATCGCGAGCGCGTAGGCGCTCGTCGCGTCGGACATCAGTCGCCCGTTCGGCGTGACGTACTCGCCCTCGAACGCGGTCTTCACCCGCGCGGCAGCCGCCGAGTAGTACTGGACGGCCTCCGGCCGACCGAGGAGCTCCGCGGCGCTGGCGACGAGCACCAGCGAGCGGTAGAGGTACGCGGTCGCCACCAGGTCGCGGTCGGCCTTCGCCTTGCCGGGCAGCTCGGGCGGGGCATCCGGGTCGAGCCAGTCGCCGAACTGGAAGCCGTCCTCGACGAGGTGTCGGTCCCCGGCCATCTCGAGCACCCGATCCACCCACTGCGTCATGCTCCCGAACTGGCGCTCGAGGATGGACGGGTCGCCGAACCGCTCGTGGAGCGCTGACGGCACGACGGTCGTGGCATCCCCCCACCCGGCGGCGGCGACGGATTCGCCGAGCACATCAGGGATGACGTGCGGCGGCAGGCCGTCGTTGTGCTCCTGCTCGAGGCGCAAGTCCTCGAGCCAGCTGGAGAGCAGGCCGGAGCAGTCGTACAGGAAGCTCGCGGTCGGAGCGAACACCTGGATGTCCCCGGTCCACCCCAGTCGCTCATCGCGCTGCGGGCAGTCCGTGGGGATGGAGAGGAAGTTGCCGCGCATGCTCCAGACGATGTTGTCGTGCAGCCGCGACAGCAGCGGGTCCGAAGTCTCGAACCACCCGGTGCGCGCCATGTCGGAGTGCACGACGACGGCGACGAGCTCGTTCGGGTCGACGGCGCCCGCGGGAGCATCCACCTCGACGTACCGGAACCCGTGGAACGTGAACCGCGGCTCCCAGATCTCGGCGCCAGCCCCGGAGAGGATGTAGCGATCCGTCGCCTCGGCGGCACGCAGCGGTCGCACCGCGAGTTCCCCTGCCTCGAGGACTTCGGCGTGCCGAAGCGTGACGACGTCGCCTGCCGACCCCGCAGCTCGCAGCCGAACGTGCCCGACGAGGTTCTGCCCGAAGTCGATGATCGTGGCGCCGGACGGGCTGCGCAGTATCTCGACGGGGCGGAGTTCCTCGATCGCGCGCACGGCGGGCCCGACGCGAGGGGTCGGCGTCGGTGCGTCCGCGCCGGTTGCTCGAGCGAGCCCCCAGCCTGAGTCGTCGAAGCCCACGACGCTCCAACCGGGATGCTCGCGCCGCGCGTCGTACGTCTCGCCCTGGTAGATGCCGCTGCTGCGGATCGGGCCGTCCGTACTCGCACGCCAGGACTCGTCGGTGGCGACGCGAAGCTCCGTTCCGTCGGTGAGCTCGATCACCAGGAGCGCGCCCGCGGCGATACCCCGGCCGTAGAACTCCCGAGCGGAGTCGAAGAAGCCGAAGCGCTCGGTGTACCACCCACCTGCCGCGGAGATGCCGATGGCGTTGCGTCCGGGGTGCAGGAGGGCCGTCACATCCGTGGTCTCGTGGGTGGTGCGCCACTGGTAACTCGTCCAGCCCGGCTTGAGGCGCTCGTCATCGACCTCGGAGCCATTGATGGAGGCTTGGTAGACGCCCTGCGCGGTGGCGTAGAGAGTGGCCCGACGAACCTCGCCCGGGACCTCGAACTCGGTCCGAAGGAGCACTGGCGTCGCTGATTCGGTGGGTGCACCGATCTGGAGCGCGGTCCACTCGCCATCGCCCAGGAATCCGGCCAGGACGTCGATCGGCTCGCTCCACTCGGAGGTCGAGCCCTCCGTGCCGACGACGCGGACTCGAACTCGCACGACCTCCCGGGGCTCCAGAGGGGCTGCCGGCCAGGGAACGTGAACCGAGGATCGCCCGACGACCTCGACCACCTGCAGCCCGCGGGCTCCCGAGAGCTCGATCTCGGCGGACGCCTGGAGCCATCCTCGAGTGGTCGTGGACGTCGTCCAACTCAGGCTTGGTCGCGCATCCGGCGTCCATTCACCGCTCCCGCGGTGTCCCGCTCGGAGCCCGGTCACGGTCGGCCGCCCGCCGGGGCTCGCCCCGTGTGCTTCCGTCGCGGCGGCCGCCATTGGCATCGCCGGAGATTCCATTGTCAGTCCTTCGCAATCGCGTTCAATCTGTAACGATACAGACAAGCGATGAGCGTTTGTCAAACGAGTAGCGCGGCGACCTAGCCCGTCGTGCTCTGCCGGACGACGAGGTCGGGGTCGAAGACGACCTGGCGCCGCGGGGTGCTCTCGTCGGCCGCGAGCTCCTCGAGCAGGAGGTCCACGGCCACCGAGCCGAACATCTCGTGGGGCTGCCGGACCGAGGTCAGCGGCACGGGCGAGAGCGCGTCCGTCGCCGTGTCGTTGTAGCCGACGACCGCGACGTCCTCGGGCACCCGGAGGCCGCCGTTCTGGAGTCCGTGGATGAGCCCGCTCGCCAGCAGGTCGTTGATGCAGAACACCCCGTCGGGGCGCTCGCTCGACGGCCTCGCCGCCAGCTCGGCCCCCACGTCGATCCCCGCGCTGATGGTCCGCTCGGTGGTGTCGATCACCTCGAGCGGGGCCGCGGAGCTGCGCTTCACGACGTTGCGGGCGCCCGCGATGCGGTCGGCGACCTGCGAGATCTGCTGCGGTCCGCCGACCGTGGCGATCCGGGTTCGACCGATGTCGAGCAGGTGCCCGACGGCCAGCTCGCCGCCCAGCACATCGTTGACCGTGACGGCCGACCAGCGGGTGCTCGGGGAGGCCTGGTCGATGAGCACGGCGGGCACCCGGCGCGCCTCGAGCTCGCGGAGGTAGCGCCACGGATCACCGCTCGGCGAGAGCAGGACGCCGCGCACGCGCTGCTCCTGGAAGAGACGCAGGTACTGCTCCTCGGTCTCAGCCTCGCCGTCCGTGTCGGCGAGCACGAGGCTCAGTCCGTTCTCGGCCGCTCGCCTGCGAGCGCCTCGCGCCACGGAGACGAAGAGCGGGTCGCTGATGTCGAAGGCGATGAAGGCGACCATGCGACTGGACCCCTCGCGCAGCTGGCGCGCCGCGTCGTTCCGGACGAAGCCCAAAGCGTCGATGGCCTGCTGGATGCGCTCGCTGCTCGCGTCCGACACGAGGTGCGGGGTGTTGAGGTCGCTCGAGACGAGTGAAACCGAGACGCCGGCCCTGTCGGCGACGTCGCGCAGTCGTGGTTCTCGGCCCATCGGTGGTTCTCCAGATCGATTGCTCCCGTTCACCGAGAATAGCGAGTCTTCTCGGCGACGAGAGGTGGTGTTATCGTAGTCGAACTTGACAACCTGAATCGTTACAGGTGTAACGTTACGGACCGCACGGTCACCTGACCAATCACTCGACAAAGCAGTCACCCCGCAGAGAGGGAAACAATGAAGTTTTCGAGAAGACGGCGCACGACCCTCGCGGTTGCCGCCATCAGCACGGCATCCGCGATCGTCCTGAGCGCCTGCGCCACATCCGAGCCGGCCCCAGCGCCGGGCGGCGACGGCGAGATCTCCGGTGAGATCACGTTCGGCACGTTCTGGGCCTACGTCGACCAGTCGGTCATCGACGGGTTCGAGGAGCTCTACCCCGAGGTCACCGTGAACCTGGAGTTCACCGCTCCCGACGGCTACCCCACGAAGCTGCAGGCACTGGCTGCCTCGGGCGACCTGCCCGACGTGTTCGCTGGCAGCCCGCCCCAGCTGGCGGGCATCGCCAAGGCCGGTGGCCTGTTCGACCTCACCGACGCTCTGGCAACCGCACCGCTCGCCGGTGACTTCGCGACATGGGGCGAGAGCTTTGACCCGGTCCTGCTCGACTACCCGAACACTCAGATCGCCTCGGGTGCCGAGCTCGAGGGCGAGGTCCGGCTCGCCGTTCCGCTCAACGCGCTCAGCATCGCGACGGTCTACAACCAGGACATCTTCGACGAGGTCGGGATCGAGGTTCCGGAGACGTTCGACGACATGATCGACAACTGCGTCGCCCTCTCCGAGGCCGGGTTCATCCCCATGTCGCTCACCGGGGCCAACTGGGCCCCGTGGTGGATGCAGCTGGCCTGGGACCAGACCATGCGCGACGACAAGGCAGCCGACTTCACCCCCGAGAGCGAAGGGTTCCTCCGCGCCTACGAGATCGTCGAAGAGATGGTTCAGGCCGGATGCTGGGACCCCAGCCAGACGTCGACCGACATCGCCGGTGAGACCTCCCTGTTCCTGCAGGGCAAGACAGCGCAGTTCACGACCGTTCCCGAGAACTTCCTCAAGAGCGTCGTCGAAGGAGCCGAGTTCGAGCTCGGCAGCTACGCCATCCCGGCTCTCGCCGGCGTCGAGCCCGCTCGCACGCTCGGTGGAGGATCGAACGGCATTGCGATCGCCGAGAACACCGACAACGCCGAGGCAGCGATCGCCTTCGTGAAGTACCTCACCTCGCCCGACGTGCAGACGCGGTTCGCGGAGGAGATCTACACGCTGCCGAGCATCCAGATCGACGTCTCGGCGACCAACCCGCTCATGGAGGCCTACATCGAGGCGGCGAGCAACGGCTTCGCGGTGCGCACCCAGTACCTGCCGCTGTTCACCACCGCGGGTCAGACCACGTGGACGACGGAGATCCTCCCC
>SXGT01448232.1_pt1 | contig 16143 bp, 13 predicted proteins | sample 3176221 | NCBI WGS metagenome assembly SXGT01 (sample SAMN11356862, study PRJNA531348) | freshwater metagenome | isolation source: freshwater sample F1-120 | place: China: Fuxian Lake, Yuxi | collected 2017-12-25
ATTTGTCGATCAACCCGCGAAAGGGGACGATCATCGGCTCCATCTGCGAGAGGTAGGAATTCAGAAAGTCGAAGTTCTCCTGCGGTGTCATGGTTTCCGACAGTCCGGTGAAATTGCGGATGTCGGCAAACAGGATGGTCAGCTTGCGCTCGGTCTGCATGCCGAGGCGGACCGCGCGCACGTTGTCGATCGACAGGAATTGCAGGAACTCCTTCGGCACGAAACGCCCGAAGGCCTTTTCGGTATCCACGAGTTGCTGGCTAACACGGGCGAGTTCCGCCCGCAGCCTTTCAAGCTCAGCCTGCAGCGCAACCGCCCCGGCGTCTGGAATTGCGTCGTCGCTCAAATGCCTGGAACCTCGGGGAAAAAGGACAGCGAACCGCGTCGAAGGCTAAACCGACCGCAAAGCCTCTCCAGTCCCCGTTGCGGACATCGATTCCGGCTTCGCGATCAATCCTGCCTCAGACCCCTGCGACCCGCCGATTCAGGCGGGGCGTCGCGGCATTATCCAACAAGGTGGAGGCGCTCGGGTCCTTCGGACTCGGTGAAGAAGCTGCCCGGCTTCTGGTTCTCGGCCAGCAGCCGTCCGAAATCCTCGGCGCTGACGCCTTGCGAAAAACGGTAGCCCTGCAGCACGTCGCAACGGGCACGGCGCAGGAAACTCACCTGGCTGGCAGACTCGACGCCGGCGGCCACCACCTTCAGGTTGAGGGCGTGGGCCATGGCAATGATCGTCCGCGTAATTGCCAGGGCTTCGGTATCGTTGGGCGTGTCCTGGATGAAGGAACGGTCGATCTTCACGGCGTCGATGGGAAAGCGGTTGAGATAGCTCAAGCTTGAATAGCCGGTGCCGAAGTTGTCCATCGACAGCGTGATTCCCAAATCGTTCAGGCGATGCAGCAGGGTCAGTCCGGCCGGGGCGTCGTGCATCAGGGTTGCCTCGGAAATCTCCAGATTCAGGTAACGCGATTCGAAGCCCAGTTCCTTCATCATCGCATCGAGCTTCTCGACCGCCATCTCATCCGCCGTCTGGGCCGCGCAGTAATTGACGGCGATGAACAACTCGCTGTCGAACTCCTTGCGCCACGCGATGTTGTTCTGCAGCGCCGTGCGCATCACCCAATCGCCGACGCGGACCGCCAGCCCCGCTTCCTCCAGCATGGGAACGAAGAATTCGGGACTGACATAACCGGCTTCCGGCCGGAACCACCGCAACAGGGCTTCGGCGCCGATGATGCGCCCCGTTTCGCCGGAAATCAGGGGCTGGAAAAAGACCTTCAGTTCCTCCCGCTCGATCGCCCGATGCAAGCGCTCCCGCAGCTTGGTCTTCTCGGAGAGCTTCTCATTCGTCTGCGGGAATCGGTATGTGTTGCCGCCGCTCTCGGCGGCCAGATACATTGCGGCATCCGCACTCTTGGTCAGGGCCTCCGCATCCTCGCCGTCCCGCGGATACACGGCGATGCCGATGCTGGCGGTAACAAAATGCGCGGTGTCGGCGACATACAGCGCCCGTCCGAGTTCCTGCTGAATGCGGCCTGCGGCGGCGGCGGCATCATCGGGCGACCCGATGTCAGCCAGCACGATCGCAAACTCGTCACCGCCGAGTCGGGCGACGCAATGGCCGGGATCGACCGAAGCCAGGAGCCTGCCGGCCACCTCTTGCAGCAGGGTGTCGCCGGCAGCATGTCCCACCGACTTGTTGATCTGGTCGAAACGATCCAGGTCGATCAGCATCAAGGCCGTGCAACGCTTGTTGCGCCTTGCGGCGATGATGGATTGCTCGAAGCGATCGCTGAAAAGAATGCGGTTGGGAAGCGAAGTCAGGGCATCGTAGTGGGCGAGAAACTGCATCCGCTTCTTGATCGTCTTGTGCACGGTGATCTCGGAGAACACGGCGACGTAGTTCACGATCTCGCCGGCCTCGTTCTTCACCGCGCTGATATTCATCCACTCGACGATGACTTCGCCATCCTTGCGGCGGTTGCGGATTTCGCCATGCCACTCGCCGCGATTCATCAGCGAACGCCACATGTTGCTGTAAAACGCCTTGTCCTGCTGCCCCGAGTTGAGCAGATTCGGCGTCTGACCGGCAACCTCGTCCGCGGAATAGCCGGTGATTTCCGAAAAGCGCCGATTGACCATCAGTATCTTGTTGTCGCGATCGGTGATCATCACGCCTTCGGCGCTGTTCTCGAATACGTGGGCGGCGAGTTCGAGCTTGCGCTCGGCATTCTGGCGGGCGCGCTCCTGATCCAGCGCCTCGAGCGCATGCGAAAGATTCTCGGCCAGGCTCGCCAGCAGGCCCTGCTCCTCAGTGTCGGCAAGGTCCTCCTTAAGGCCGACGATGCAGATCCCGCCTGCGACAGCGCCGGAAATCCGCAGCGGCAAGTGCGCCAATCCCAGCGACTCGAATCCGGCCGGCATTTCGGCCGCAAGACTCCGGTCGCATTCGGCGAGGGAGGGGAAGAAGCCGCAGCGTGCCGGGTCGAATTCGCCGTCTGCACCCCGACAACAGGAATCCGAACGCAGGGCATCGGTGATGCGCGAGGCGATCTCCGGGTGCTCTCCGACCACCACCATCGAGGGAAGCTGGTCCTCGTGCGCATACACCCAGGCCAGCGGGAAGCCACCGCTTTCATGGAGTGTCTCGACCGTTTCCTGAATCAGGGTTTGCGAGCAGCGCGTGCGCAGGATCGCTTCATTGGTCTGGCTGACGACGGCCAACGTGCGGTTTAGCCGCAGGACATGGCGCTGGGCCGCCTTTTGTTCGGTCACGTCGAGCAGGATGCCCACGATGCCGCCGACTTCGGTCTGGGTGGTCGAAAACACCGCCTTGAAGAACATAACGTCCTTCATTGAGCCGTCGGCGCATCTCACGGTGGCATCGTAGGTCTGCCTACCACCAGCCGCCAGCAGTTCCCTGTCGGCCTTGTCGTAGACCGCTGCAAGTTCCGGCGGAGCGATGTCGAAAACCGTCTTGCCGATGAGATCGGCCGCAGGCGTGCCGTAAAAGTCCTCAAACGCCTGATTGACGCCGATGTAACGCAGATTCGCGTCCTTGAAGAACACTGGACTCGGAATCGCCGCCAGCAACTGTTCGACGAAGTTGAGGTTCTCGGTGAGCGCCTCGTCCAGATGCCTGCGCGTGGTGATGTCCTCACCGATGCTCAGCACATGAGACGCCTTGCCAGACCCATCGTGCAGCGCAATCTTGCGCATCTTTACCCAGCGAGCGGGCTCACCCGGCGCCTGGATTTTCTGTTCCGGGATCTCGACCACGCCGCTCTCGCGAATCGCCGCGAGATCGGACTCCGTGTCGTCCTCCGCCTGTCCGCCGCGAAACAGCTCGCGGCTGGACTGCCCAAGCAGCTTCGCCTTCGACTGGCCAAGCAGGTTTTCGCCGAACTGGTTGACGCGAACCACCTTAAGATCGCTTGCCCGCTTGAGCACGATCATGTTCGGGATATGTTCGAAGATGGAATCGAGGAGCGCATGCGACTCCTTCAATTCAGCTTCCGTCCTGGCGCGCAAATCGACTTCAGACTTGAGTATTTCCTTGTCGAGGGAGAGCTGCAGCGTCCGCAGGGCAACCTGCTCCCTCAACTCGGCTGAACGGCGCAGAAGCAGGTAGGCCAGCAAACCAACCAGCAACCCACCGACAACCAGCAAGGCCAGTTCCGCTGAGGCCACAGGCGGTGCGTACCACGTGGCCGGAGGACTAATCCGTAAACGAATCAAATGGCCGGGGGCGAACTGCACCTCACTGACAATCGGGCCTTCCGTCAAGGAGTCGCCAAACCGGGCGAGCGAAACCTCACGTCTTGCCTTGCCGACCAGGGCATCAAGCCGCACAGCGTACCCGCCGCTGGCAAGCTCACGAAGCCCAAGAGCGCCGACCAGCTTATCGGCGGGAATGGAGACCGAAAGCTGTCCCCACCGGGCACCGGGATTTCCTCCCTCGTCCAGAAACAGGCTGCGGCGGGCAACAATGGAATGCCCTTCGATCGATACCTCGACTGCCCCACCGGCAGCAAATCGGAGATTCGCGGCCCCGGCTTGGGGCAGACGGGGAAGCGCGGCCCCAGGCAGCGTGGTGACGGATACCTGGCCGGGCATTGTCGAATTCAATTCAAAAGCGGCTCCGTATTCCGTTTCAAGCCTCACGCTGCCGAGCAGCGCCTGGGTTAGCAACGACTCGCGGGCCGCAGCCAGCCACTGTTCCAGCGATGCCTGCGGCGTCAGCGCGCTGGCAAGTACCCCTGTTACCGCAAACCCCTGCTCGACAAGCGACTCGGCCAGCGCCAGCTTGACGTGCAGATCCCTGGCGACATCTTCCGTTCGCGGATTAAGGCCGTGGTGATCCCGCGCGTAGTAGGCGCCAACCGGCACCACGAATAGGATCGCAGCCAGTAGCGAAACCAGGGCGGCCCGCAGCCTGTCGGGGACCAGCTTGCTGAGCCTGATTACCAAGTCTGGCAAAATAATTCCAATAAATGAGAAAACCGGGCTGCGGATTCACCACCGAATAGTCGGGGCCGCCGGCCGCTACGTGCCGGCCAGGGCCGGTGCTGCAGGACGATAGCGGCAAACGCAGCAGCGATGCAGCCAATGTAGCAAAATTGAAGCCTAAAACAAAATCATTCCCGTCTGGCCAATCAAGTAGCAACGGGCAGGACACCGCACATTCCGGCGGCAGAATGAAAAAAGGGGCGTTGCCGCCCCTTTTTCTCCGCGTTGGACCAGATCAGCCCTTCTTGGCCCAGGCCACGCAGTAGCCCTTCGGGGATACCTCGGTGTCGCCCGGGAAAATCTTGCAGCCGCCGAGATCGGTGGCGGACTTGCCGGGGACGAACTGCACGCAGTTTGCACAGCTCTTGTCACCCTCGGGGGTGTCCTTGTACTTCATCGAGCCGCGCATCGCGTCATTCTTGGCAGCGATGGCAACGACGGGAATCATGGCGAGGGCGGCGCCGCCCAGCTTGAGCATGTTACGACGGGACTGATCCATTGAGATTTTCTCCAGTGAAATACCCCCAAAACCCGGGGGCCGGGCGCAACTCTAGCAAATAACGTGTCTGATCGGAAACCGTTGACCTGATCTGTCCAATTTCGTTCGCAGCAACCGGGAAGTGGACGTGAGTGACTATGCGCAGCCGCAAGCGTTAATGCGCCGGTCCCTTTCCCTGTTGCGGAACGCTGTGACATCGTTCGCAGGAAAAAAATGTGATGAACGCCACTCGATCGTGGCACATGCCGCAATACCTGCCGCGGAATATCTCGTTCATCGACACGGGGTTGGCACCGGCTTGCGCCAGAAACGGGGACGGGTGGCAACTGGAGCAATCCAGCCACAAGGTGTGGGATTCGTGCGGAAAGAGCACGTAGGGCATCTCCTTTGTGTTGCGCATCACCACGTCAAGCTTGATTACGTTCATCTTCGCGTCGGCCGACAGTCCGGCGCGGGGAACAATTGTCCCGGAGCGGAGCGCCGCCATCCAGTCGGGAAACCCTACCGCATCCTTTTTCAATTGTTGCGTGGCTTCGTCGATGGTCTGCAGCCGCCCCAGATCCGGGTTCGATGCATCGTGTATCGGATTCTGCTCAAGCGCCTGGCGCGCCGGATGCTGCTCCGGTGCCTGGTTTACGGTCCGTCGGTCCGGCTCAGGATCCACCGGCCGCACGGTCGGCGCCGCCTTGAGCGCTGCCAGTAGTCCACTCGGACCTGCGACTGCCGCCGTTCCGACAAAGGCGGGGATCAACAGGACCAGCATCACGAAACGAACCTGGCGATACGGAAAACCGGTCCACATCTGTCGCGCCGGCGGCGACCGCGAACTCCTGTTGCGGCAACACCAGGAAGGCATGCCCTCCGGCGCCCGTCGCCTATTTGATCCCGCGCAGGTGGGCTACTCCGCCGTAGCTCCCGACCCAGAGATCACCATCCGCGGTGGAGCTCATCGCGAACACGTTGTTGGCAAACAATCCATCTGTCATAGTCAGCGCCTTGGCGAACTTGCCGTTCTGCCAGCGGGTAAGGCCGTTGTTCGTGCCGACCCACAACTGTCCCTTGGGGTCGATATGCAGGGAAAACACGTGGTTCCCCGGCAGCCCTTCTGCAGTGGTGTAACTGATCCAGCGACGGCCGTCGAACCTGGCCAGTCCGCCACCCCAGGTGCCGGCAAAGACCTGTCCCTTTGCGTCCACGGCAAGGGCCACGACATAGTTCGGGTTGTAGGCGACGTCCACATCCTTGAGGCCCATTTCCTCCTTCTGCTTGGCATGGTGTACCGACTGCTTGCCGGGATCGCTCTTGAACGCGATATCCTTCTTCACCCGATCGTACGAGGCACCGAGACCCTTGGCGTGGTTCCAGTTTTCCCAGCGGTTCTTGGCGAAACGCGCCATCCCGCCCTCGGTCGCCAGCCATATATCGCCGTTCAGACCTTCGGCGAGTCCGTAAACCCAATCGTTGGGCAAACCACCGTTGGTGTTATCGACGGTGAAGAGATCCCACTTGCTGCGATCGTCGAGATCGCCGCCCCGCACGCGATTGGCGCCCGACCAGGTCGCGATCCAGATGTCGCCGTTCTTCGCCGTGAGTACGCCATACACAAAGGCATCCCCAAGGCCTTCCGGAACATTGTAGGTCTGCCACTTGCCCGTCTTCTCGTCAAGCAGCGACAAGCCTCCGCCGTAGGTGCCGACCGCAATCCGGCCTTTTACGCGGCCAACGTAGAACATGCCGTTCGACAGAAGACCGCTGGTGGTGTCGAGCAATTTGGCAGAATCGTCCTTGGAGTCGTAGCGAACCACACCTCCAGTAGTCCCGACCCAGAGGACGCTCCCGTCCCGGTATATCGACTTGACATTCTTGCCGCCTACGCGGAAATGGGTGAACTTTGTCGCAGGATCGGACTTGGCCTTCCCGGCCGCCATCGCCGACGCAGCAGGAGGCTGCGCCGTTCCTGTCAGAACCTGCCCGGCCCCGGCAGCCGGTCGTGTCTGCGCGAACGCGCAACCTGTCGCAAGCAGGGTCAGCAGCCACGCGGTACCACCCATAACCGACCTGGCAAGCATGTTCTTGGAATTCATAGTCGCTTTCACTTTGTCCCTATCCTGACAACGCCACGCCTGGTCCCGGCCCACACGTTTCCGCCCGGTGTGACCGCGATGGCATAGACATGTTCGTCGAGCAGTCCCTCCTTGGCACCGATGGTCCGCCAGGCAGTCCCGTCATAGCGCGATACACCCTTGTTGGTGCCGAACCAAAAGACGCCCTTGTCATCCTGAGCCATCGAATAGACGAGATTGCCAGCTAGGCCGTTCTTGCTGGAAAGACTCGACCACTTCTTGCCATCCCAGCGACTGACACCGCCGCCCCAGGTGCCCGCCCAGACACTGTTGTCCTTGGCGATGAGAATGGAGAAGACGTAGTTTGGATTGTAGGTTCCCATCCCGTCTGCCTCGATCGCCAAATCATGCCGCGAACGGGTGCCGAGACCCGTGTTCGTGCTCGCCGGCAGGGCTTCGGGATTGTCGGCGCCCAGGCCGTCCTTGTGCGTCCAGGACTTCCAGCGCTTGCCGTCGTACATCGAGACCCCACCCTCGGTACCGAACCAGACTCGGCCATCGTTATCAACGCCGAGGCCATATACCCATTCGTTGACCAGCTCCTTCACATAAGTCGTAAATTTTCCGGTCTTGACATTAAAACGGTTGGCACCCGCCCATGTCCCGATCCACAGATCGCCGTTCTTGTCGTTGGCAAAGGCATATATCCAATAGTCGGCAAGGCCATGCATCGGGAAGTAGGTCTTCCACTTGCCGTCCTTGTACCGTGAAGCCCCGCCGGCGTTGGTACCAAACCAGGTGTAACCCTGCGAATCGATACCTAGCCCGAAGACATACTCGTTCGCCAGACCGTCATTTCGCGTGAATGTCTTTCGCGGCGTGGTGGTCTTCAGGTCGATTTCCAGGGCCCCAACCGAGGTCCCGACCCACAACGAATTAGCTTTCTTGTCGAACAGGAGAGACCGGACATAGGTATTGCCGCCGGTTTCAAAGGTATCCACGACCTTCTCGGTACCCTGCGCGAGGGCAACACCGGGCAAAAATCCGAGCACGGCAATGGTCAACACCAGGTTGCGAAGTAAACTCCCGTGCATCGGACAAACCCTTTCAGCGCATTGTTCGTGCGTATTGCAGCACGTCCAGTATTTCGTCGTTGTTCAGCATGCCCATGAACGGCGGGCAGACATTCTTTCCTCGCTGTATCCGCTGCACCAGAACCATGTCCGGCTGCATCAGGCTCTCCTTGGTCACGAAGCTGGGCGCCTGCTGGATCGTTGGCACCCCGTTCAAGCCGTGACATGTCGCACAACGCTGGTTGTACAGGCGCTGCCCTCGCGCCAGATCCAACGCCTGCACGCCTCCAGAGAGGCCAAGAATAAATAATCCGAACGATACCAATGCAAGCCGGGATTTCGATTTCATTTTGCTTCTCCTCTACGGCGCTTTTTGGGTACCTGCGGCTTCAGGGCGTCGATCTTCTTCTTCCACTCATCCGCCTTCGCGACGTCAATCGCGAGTCCGTAGTCGCCCGTACGATAGGACTTCTCAAGCAACTCCATGGCCCGAACGAAACCGAGGTCCGCGGCACGCGTGATCCAACCCAAGGCTTCCTTTCCCTTGCGCTGATCCTCAGGAATGCCGAGCTCGCCGAGCATGTATGCCTGGGCCATCGCGGAAATCGCCGGCGTGTAGCCGCGCTCGGCGGCCTTTTCCATCCAGGCTTTGGCCTCGACAAAATTCTTCTTGCCACCGTCGCCGGAGAGCATGCCGGCGAGACCAAACATTCCTTTCAGGTTTCCTGCCGCTGCGGCCTGCCGGTAGTACTTCAGCGCCTCGTCGGACATCTCGGCACCGTTGAGTATCCACGCGAGAGTCTCCGCCGCCTCGTTATGTCCCGCATCGGCCGCCTTTCGCAGTTCCGGGATAGCCGAGACATAATCTCCGCGGTTGAACCACTTCATTCCTTCCGCATAGTCCTCGGCAGGACCGGCGGTCGCCAGCCCGCTAGCGCCGACGACAAGCACCGCCACCGCAGCGAATCTCCGGAGCCACATTGCCAAAATCTCCTTTCCAGTCATTCCAGTTACCTCAAGCATGCAACGGAGCAAGCACGGCAATCAAACGGTCAGTTCGCCTTCAATGCCTCGAACTCATCCAGCTTCCTGTACAAGCTCGACAAGCCGATCTCAAGCTGCTGGGCTGCCGCCTTGCGATCACCGCCGCATTCATCCAAAACACGCAGGATGATATCAGCTTCCGCACGACGAACCTGCTCCCTCAGGCTGCCCCCGGCCACCCCGGGTTTCTGGTCCCTCGGCGGCCGGTTGCCGCGGCCGGAGAGGCCCGGCGGAAGGTCGGCAATCGTGATCCGACCTCCATCTGCCATGATGAACGCCCGGCCAAGCACGTTCTCCATCTCCCTCACGGTCCCCGGCCAGTGATATTCGAGAAGCAGCTCTTCGGCGGCCGGATCGAGCTCGATCTTGGTCTCCCCCTTCGATTCCATGGTCAGCAGAAAGAACCGTATTAGGGCTGGGATATCCTCCATCCGGTCGCGCAGCGGTGGCATGTCGATGTGGAACTGTGAAATCCGGAAGAACAGGTCCTCACGAAACGTCCCCGCCGCCACCATCGCAGGTAGGTCGCGGTTGGTTACGACCACGATACGTGTATCGACGCGCCGAAACTGCTCGCCGCCTACCGGGCGGATTTCCTTGTCCTCGATCACGTGCAGCAGCTTGGTCTGCATGTGCAAGGGCAGTTCGCCAATTTCGTCGAGGAACAACGTACCGGTATCCGCCTGTGCAAACAGGCCCTTGCGCGCCTGCGCGGCGCCGGTAAACGCGCCCTTGGTGTGCCCGAAGAGTTCGCTTTCGAGAAGGGTCTCCGGAATCGCGCTGCAGTTGACCGGGATGAACGGCGCCCCGGCGCGGGTGCTCTGGTCATGGATCGATCGGGCCAGCACCCCCTTTCCGGTCCCGCTTTCGCCGGTAATCAAAACCGTGTTGTCGATCGCCGCCACGCGCGTCGCCAACCTTTCCACCGCCATCATCGGCGCGGAACTGAACTTGAACCTGGAATTTTCGCGCTCGCCGCTGACGAACTTGCGCAAGGCGACGTTCTCGGCTTTCAGCCCGAGCAGGGTCTGCACCTGACGCAGGCGGTAGAGCAGTTCCTCGCTGTCCACCGGCTTGACCATGTAATCCATTGCGCCAGCGCGCAGCGCCTCGACTGCCGTCTGAACGGAGGCAAAGGCAGTCACCATGATGAACGCGGTTTGTACTCCGGCACTCTTCATGTTGCGTACGAGGTCGACCCCGTCCCCGTCCTGCATCCGGATATCGCAGATCGCCAGGTCGACGTCGCCGCGAACCAGTTTGGCGGCCGCATCCTGGACGCCCGAGGCCGTGTCGACCGAATATCCAGCGCGGCGCACCGTCGCGGCCATGATCTGCCGCAGTGCCAACTCGTCGTCGATGATCAGTACGTGCACCCGCCTTCTCCTATCGTTCTTCGGTCTGATCCGGAATCGGCAGCTTGACCCGAATCGAGGCGCCTCGCCCGGAAACGGACTCGGCCACGATCTCGCCGCCATCCTCCTGCAGCAGACTGCGGCAGACAGACAAACCCAGTCCGGACCCGCGACCCGGGGGCTTGGTCGTGAAATGCGTATCGAAAACCTTGCCAAGGTGCTCGGATGCGATTCCCGGCCCATTATCCTCGACAGTCAGCAGCACGGAGACCTCGTCACGACGCGTGCGCACAATAATTTCGGCGGCCCCTTCCTTGCCCTCCAATGCGTCTGCCGCATTGATCAACAGGTTCATCAGTACCTGCACAATATGGTCGGACACGACGAACAGTGCCGGCAAATCGGCCGCCAGATCCTGCGACAGGGTCACGCCGCGGAAACGCTTGTCGAAGCTGATGAAGGTACAGGTACTCTTGACCAGTGAATTCAGGTCGATGAATGCAGGCTCCAGCGGACGCTGCAGGGAAAACTCTCCCAGCTGCCGCGATATGGTCATCACCCGGCGCGCCTGGTCGAGTATCAGGTCGATCTGGTCGTCGGCGCGGCGTCCGCGATGGCCGCCGCCATCCCGCTGGCTGACCATGTCTTCGGCGAGGCCGACGATGGCGGCCAGAGGATTGTTGATCTCGTGTGCCACCGCCGCCGCCAGCGAGCCCACAGCCGCCATCTTTTCAGTATGGAACCGCTGCTGCCGACCGAGATCGAGTTGCGCCTCGCGCGACTTGAGCTCGGCTTCCATCTCATTGACCGCAACCATCAGGTCGCCGAGTTCATCGGCGCGCGTCACCACCAGGGGTTCGCCCCGGTAGCCCCGCACGATCTCTCCGGCGCGCTGCATGACAGCGCCGATATCGCGGGACAGATCGCGGAAGAACAGTCCGCTAATACCTGCGAGTATCGCCACGCCCAGCGCCATGAGCACGAACAGCTCAATGGTCATTCGGTGGAATATCGTGCGGTAGTCGCTGCTGACCCCCTGCTTTTGGGAGTGGATCCCGACGGTCAGCCGATCCAGCGTCAGGACTAGTTGATGAAGGGTCTCCCGCAACTCGCCTATCAGCGCGTGGGACGGCATGTTCTGCAACCGGGCGCTGAATCGGGTGAGCGTTGCCGCCTCGGTGGCCAGTTCCCCGGTCGGATCGTTGGCCATGTTCAGCCTCGAAACCACGGTATCGAGTTCCAGCCCAAGCAGTTCGGCGGATCGCTTCAGATTCTCCGTGGCCGAATGCTCATTCACGGCAAGGATGGCATGGGATACCGAAAAATTCAGTGCGTGCTGGTTCTCCTCGTGCAGATGAAGCCGTTCAATCTCGGCCACCGCATTGAACAACTGCCTCCTTTCCCAACCGATGAACGCCGTGGTCAGGATCAGGTATACGACCAATCCCGCCAGCACACGCGATCCGGTCCTGGCAAAGCTTGTGGATCGCAGGCGAACACGGAGTGCATCCTGCGGCTCGCTGACATCGGCGTGGTGTTCGCTCTGCAACATCGATCTTGAGGCAGTGACTGAACCAGAGGAAGCAGGTTGGAAGGTAGAATTATCCAAGATGTCTGAAGTTACCGCAATGAAAGCCTGCCAAGGAAAGCTCCCGATGCACCTCAAATGGTTTCACCGCATTCTTGTTCTGATCACGCTCGCATCCGCGCCGGGCGTCAATGCATCGACGCTGGAAGCCGCACTCAAGACGCTGGACGCGGGCAGTGACGCCAACGCCATTGAAATCGTCCGCAAGCATGCCAGCGACGGCAACGCACTGGCGCAGCTCCGGCTTGGCGAGTTGTATTTTCATGGCAGGGGCGTCGCCGAGGACGAAAACAAAGCCATCCAGTGGTGGAAGAAATCAGCGGCCAGCGGCAATGTCGAGGCCATGTACCAGATTGCTCATGCCTACCTCTTCGGCAATACGGCGGCGAAAACCGTTGCCGACCCGGATACCGAGGCCGCCAGTTGGTATTTCAAGGCCGCTAGCGCCGGCCATGCCGAAGCGGCCTACACCCTGGGACTGCTGTTCATCGCAGGCAAGGGTGTCGTCGAAGATCGCAGGGAAGCGATCCGCTGGTTCCGCGTCGCCGCGAGCAAGGGCCATGCAGAAGCGCGCAAGGCGGTCGAGACCACTGAACAGGCGAACCAGCGCCCGGTACTAAAGCCCAAGCGATAGGCCTTTCCAGGCGCGCAGCTGACCAGCGGCGCTACTACTTCACGACCGAGTTGATCGTGACCTTGACATCGCCGGCACCGACGGCGACCGCGGGCGACAGCCCCTCGAGATCCCCTGGCTTCGCCAGCGCCTCACCGCTGCGTGACAGACGTGCACCAATGACAACCGACTTGGCCGCAGAAAGCCTGGCATTGGGTGTCATCGCCATCGAGTCGTCAAGCCTGAAGCTGTAAGGCAGCTTGGCGGCGTTTACCCGGACCATGGCGAGTGGAATTCTCGAACCATCAACCGGACGGGCAAAAACATACAGCGTCGCGTCCGCGGGCAACTTGCCTGCCATGTCCTTGGAGATCGTCACGGTGCCCCCTACCGAAGCCCCTGCCGTACCAGCCTTAGGCGCCCCGCCGACGGGTCCGGCCGCCGCAAGCGGTGTCGGTGCGACGCCCATGCGGCGCTGCGCGTCGGCAATGCTGTTGCCGATGCTCTGCGCGGCAGGGGAATCGGGAGGTACCACGGTCAGGATCCCCTGCCATTGGCTGATCGCCCGGGGGAAATCGCCGCGCTCGAAGGCCGCCGATCCGGAGAGCGCGAGCAGCTTGACGTGCTTCGGGTTGATCTTCAGGGCCTCGTCGATGATTTTCTCCGGCTCGCCGCTGAGACGCCGCCCCTGGGCCATCGCGGCGACGTCCGCGTAGTCCGCCAGCATGTCGGGATTCGGCGGCAGCAGGGCACTCGCCCGGCCAAATGCAGCAGCAGCCTCGGCAAAGCGTCCAAGTTGGGTGTAGGAGCGGGCCAGCATCAACCAGCCCTCGCCATCGTCCGGGTTGCTTTGCAGCCGCTCGGCGAGCCTGCCGGTCATCGCCTTGATCTGTTCCGGGGTAATTGAATGGTTGCCGGCCCCATGCGGTGACTGCGGCTGCGCGGGACTCATCGCATCGGGAGAACCAAGGAAAAGATACAAGCCCACCGCCAGGGCCGGAACCGAAACCGCGAGAGCTGCCGCCAACGCCAGCTTGCGTTGTGACGACATCGGCTTCGTCGCCGCGGGATCGACCACCCCGTCCTCGATCGCGCGCCTCTCGAGTTCCTTCTGCTCTTCGCCGTAAAGCTTGGGATCGACCTGCCCCGCCTGGCGCTGCGCCTCCAGGTCGCTCATCTGATCGCGCAATACGGCAACGCTCAGGTCGCTGGCGCTGCCGGCCCGTTGCCTGCGCTGCTTGAGGATCAGCGGCACGATCAATATGGCCAGCACCGCCAGCGTCAATGCGATGGCTACAACAATGAAGGTGGTCATCTAACTAGCATCCTCGCGTTTTGCCAGCAGACGCGAAGCCTGCTGGTGTTCGTTTTCGCTGAGCTCGGCCTCGGCCAGTCCGCCCATCTTGCGCAACCTGACGATGAGCAGCGCCAGACCGACGACCAGAAGCACGAACGGGCCGCCCCAAAGCAGCCATGTCGTGCTTTTCACCGGCGGACGATAGAGCACGAAGTCGCCGTAGCGCTGGACCATGAATTCCATGATCTCCTTGTCGCTCTTGCCCGCGACGATCATGGCGCGGATCTCACGCTTCATGTCGCTGGAGAACGAGGACTGCGAATCCGCGATGCTCTGCCCCATGCAGGTCAAGCAGCGCAACTCCTCGGACAATTTGTTCACCCGCGCCTCGACCACCGGATCGCCGACCGGCTGCGCGATACCCTCGGCGCCGAACACGGGCTGAAACGCCAGGACCAGCAGCAGCGCGGCCATCAGCCGCCGTAGTACCAGCGCCGACTTTTGCTCCGCGGCGCGCAGAACCCGGAACCGATCAGCCACGCGACAGTTCCTCGGCCAAGGGCAGGATCTTGGTCTTGATCGCCTCGGGGGTGACGGGACCGATGTGCTTGTAGCGGATGATCCCGTTCTTGTCGATCAGAAAGGTCTCCGGTACGCCATACACGCCGAAATCGATCCCGACCCGACCGTCCGCGTCGACGGCCGATACGACATAGGGGTCGCCGCCATGCTGGTTCAGCCAGGTGATCGCCGCCGCACGTTCGTCCTTGTAGTTGAGGCCGACGATGGTGATCTTCTTCTGCCGGTCGAGATCAATCAGAACCGGGTGTTCCTGCTTGCAGGACACGCACCAAGAGGCCCACACATTGAGCAGCCAGACCTTGCCGCGCAGGTCCTCCGGACTAATGGTCTTGTCGCCGGCATGCAACTGGGCAAGGCGGAAGGCCGGGACCGGCTTGCCGATCAGCGGCGAGGGAACCTCGCGCGGATTGAGCTTCAGACCCGCCGCGAGGAAGCCGGCGAGAACAATGAATATCGCAAGGGGTAAGAGGAAACGCCGCATTGAAACTCCTTAAGCCATCACGCCGGGTGCCGGCTCCGCGAGATCACTATTCTGCCGGATCCGGTACCTGCGATCCGATGCCGCCAGCAAGCCGCCCAGGGCCATCAGCAGGCACCCTCCCCAGACCCAGACAATGAGGGGCTTGTGCTGCACGCGAACGATCCAGGACGCGTCTCCCACGGGTTCTCCCAAGGAAACGTAGAGATCGCGGAACACGCCGGTATCGATCGCCGCCTCGGTCATCGGCATCTTCTGCACCAGGTACATGCGCTTCTCGGGATGCATCACGGTCACCGGCGTCCCATTGCGCGTCACATTGACGGTTGCACGCACCGCGACGTAGTTCGGCCCGCGGACTTCGCCGATGTCTACCATCTGGAAATCATAGCCGCCTGCCGACACCTTTTCGCCCGGCCGCATCCTGACTTCGCTCATGCTCTCGTAGCCCTTGACCATGGTGACGCCGAGGATGAACACGCCGATACCGACATGGGCCAGCAACATCCCCCACTTCGCCAGCGGAAACGAGGCGAGGCGCGAACCGAGGTCGGCATTCTCGCCGCGCTCGCGCAGGTGTTCGACAAGCACCCAGGCGCTCGACGCGATTGCCCAGACACCCAGCAACACGCCGAAAGCCACCAGGGGAGTCCAGCGCCCGAGCAGCAGCGGCAAGGCGATTGCCAGCAGCACGGCAAAGCCCACGGCCCAGCGCAAGCGGGGCCAGAAATCGATCAGGCGCGCCTGCTTCCAGCGCGCGAACGGACCGACCCCCATCAGCACCACCAGCGGCGCCATCAAAGGTGCGAACACGGCGTCAAAATACGGCGGGCCGACCGAAACCTTACCCAGACCCAGCGAATCGAGGAACAAGGGATACAGCGTACCGAGCAGAACCGCGGCGGCGGCAACCACCAGCAGGACATTGTTGGTCAGCAGCAGGGTCTCGCGCGACAGCAAGGCGAACCGGCCACCCATGCCCACCGACGGCGCGCGCCAGGCGAAGAGGAGCAACGAGCCGCCGATCACGGCAACCAGGAAA
>SXGT01706851.1_pt1 | contig 16143 bp, 15 predicted proteins | sample 3176221 | NCBI WGS metagenome assembly SXGT01 (sample SAMN11356862, study PRJNA531348) | freshwater metagenome | isolation source: freshwater sample F1-120 | place: China: Fuxian Lake, Yuxi | collected 2017-12-25
ATCGGTTTCGCCTCGGTCGGCTGGAAGGACAGTGTGGCCAACATCGAGGCCACCGGTGAGTTCGTGTGGAACCTCGCCACCCGCGAACTCGCCGCGGCCATGAACGAGACCTCCGCGCCGATGCCGTCCGGTGAGGACGAGTTCGACCGCAGCGGGCTCACCGCCGTGGACTCCACCACCATCGCGGCGCCGCGGGTGCTGGAGAGCCCGGTCAACTTCGAATGTCAACTCACCCAACTCATTCAGCTCACCGATGTCGACGGCACGCCCGTCGACACCTGGATGGTGCTGGGCCAGGTGATCGCCGTGCACATCGATCGGCAGTGGTTGGTCGACGGGGTGTATGACACCGCCGGGCCGCGGCCGATCCTGCGCGGTGGCGGGCCCGCCAACTATTCCGAGATCGGGCCCGAGAGCGTGTTCACGATGGACCGGCCGACCAGCTGAGGCACACGTTCTCACATCGCATAGTCGGGCAGCTCGAGGTCGTCGCGCAGGCTGCGGTTCAGGACCACGTCGGCCAGGACGGGCACGTTCATCGCGCGCATCGCCAGATTGCGTACCCGGATGCCCATCGGCGTCCGGGTCGCGAAGAACGACAGGAACTTCTGCGCACCGTCTTGTTTGCCTTCGATGAAGCGCCGCAGCCGGTTCTCGTACGCGTCGAACGCTCGGCGGTGGTCACCGGCGCGTGTCAGTTCGCCCGCCAAAACATAGGCCTCGGTCATCGCCAGGCCCGTGCCCTCACCCGCGAGCAGCGAGACGCATGCCGCGGCGTCACCGATCAACGCGACGCGTCCTCGCGACCACCGGTCCATCCGGATCTGGCTCACCACGTCGACATAGAGGTCGTCCGCATCGTCCAGCGCGTCCAGGATCTGGGCGCACTCCCATCCGGCGTCGCCGAACTCGCGACGCAACCGGGCCCGGCTGGCGGCGCTGTCACCGAACTCGCGATCACGGTCGGACCGGAACACGAACAGAAACAACGTGCGGTTGTCGCGCAACGAGAATCGGGCGACCTGGCGACCCGGAAGGTTGTGCGTCACATAGATGAGCTCATCGCGCGGCCGGTACCCGTCGACGACGCACGCGGCGACCTGAGCGCCGAGATAGCGCTCGAACTGGTTTTCCGGCCCGAACGTCAACTCTCGTACCGTGGAATGCAGTCCGTCCGCGCCCACCAGGAGATCGAATTCGCGGGCCGGACCGTGCTCGAACTCCAGCCGCACGCCGTCACTGTGATCGTGCACGGCGATGATGGTGTCCGAAAAGATCGTCTCGACGCTGTTCTCGATGGTCGAGTAGATCGCGGCGGCCAGATCGCCCCTCGGCAGGCTGGTGTACTTGTCACCCGCGGCCCGGCGAATGGCATCGGTGCGCACCTCGGCCTGCACCCGCCCGTCGGCGCCGACCGAACGCAACGATTCCACCTGATAGCCGGCGTCGCGCACCGCCGAATCGATGCCCATCTTCTCGGCAACCCGGTAGCCGACACCCCAGAAGTCGATGATGTAGCCGCCGGTGCGGAAGTGCGGCGCACGCTCGACGAGCGTCGGTTCGTGCCCGGCGCGGTGCAGCCAGTACGCGAGCGCGGGGCCTGCCACTCCGGCGCCGCTGATGGCGATTCTCATGTCGCCGCCCTCCCTGTCCGGCTTGCGCCGGGCTCATCGTGTCGTGTGGCCAGTACTGATTCATAGGTGATCCATCCGATGAGGACAGCCTCGTCGTCGTCGAGCACGGGCAGCCCGGTGCCGCCGCGTCCGCTCAGCGCGGCGAGCACTCCGTCGGCGGGGGTGTTCGCGTGCACCGCGGTGGGGACCGCGATCAGCCGCGCGATATCGTGCGGTCGGCCCGGGTCGGCGAGCGCCTCCGTGACGGCCCGGGCACTAACGCATCCGAGGTAGCGCCGGTCGTCGTCGACCACGGGCAGCATGCCGAGCGCCGTCGCGGCTAGTGCCGCGGCGGCCTCCTGAAGGGTGGCCCGCTCGCCGAGCGGGGTGGGCGCCGCAACGGCCGCATCGGCTGCGACCCAGTCACATTCGATGGGCGGGGCATCGAGGTCCACGCCGCGCCGCCACAGCTTGGCGGTGTAGATGGTGTTCTTGGACAACAGGTGTCCGGTGCCCGCGGCCATCACGACCGCGGCCATCAAAGGGAGGATGATCGAGTACTGGCCGGTGAGCTCGAAGAGAATGACCACGGCCGTGATCGGCGCGCCGGTGGCACCGCCGAGGGCGGCGCCCATCCCGATCAGGCCGTAGGCGCCGGCGGACTCGGTGGCCGCGGGGAACAGTTGATGCGCGATGGTGCCGAACGCTGTTCCGGCCATGGCGCCAATGAACAGCGTCGGCGCGAACACCCCGCCCGAACCGCCGATGCCGATTGTCAGACTGGTCGCCAGCATCTTGCCCACCATCAGGATCAGCAACATGCCGACCAGATAGTGGCCTTCGACGGCATTCTCCAGCACCGGGTATCCGACGCCGTACATTTCGGGCAGGGCGATGAGCAGCCCGCCGAGCAGTACGCCGCCGGCTGCCGGACGGGCCCACTCCGGTCCGCGCCACGCCCAGTCGCAGAGGTCCTCGACCAGATAGAGGATCTTGGAAAAGGCCACGCCGATGACGCCGACCGAGACGCCGAGCGCCACGTAGAGCAGATACTCGCTGGTGCTGTGGACGGCGAAGGCCGGCAGTGACAGGAACGGGTGGTCGCCGAGTATGGCTCTGCCGACGACGCCGGCGGTCACGCTGGACAACACCACGGCGCCAAAGGATTCGGCGGCAAAGTTACGCAGGATCAGTTCGAGTGCGAAGAACGGGGCGGCCAGCGGCGCGTTGAAGGTCGCGGAGATGCCGGCCGCTGCACCGCACGCCACCAGCAACCGCATCCGCGGGACATCGAGGCGCAGCAGCTGTGCCAGTGTCGACCCGGCGGCCGACCCGATCTGCACGATGGGTCCTTCCCGGCCGACCGAGCCGCCGCCACCGATGCATAGTGCCGAGGCCAGCGCCTTGACCAGGCTTACCTGAGGGGCTATTCGGCCGCCGCGATGACTGACCGCGTACATCACCTCCGGGACGCCATGCCCGCGCGCTTCGGGGGCGAACCGGTGGACCAACGGCCCATAAACCGCCCCGGCGATGACCGGGGCCAGCAGCAGGAACCAGAATCCCAGTTGCGGCCAGTGCGTGCTGGCGACCCGGCCGAGACCCGAGTAGTCCGCGTAGCCGGTGAACATCTGCGTGAAAGCTGTTACCAGCCAACGAAATCCAACCGCTCCGAGCCCGGTGATCGCCCCGATCGCTATCGCCAGCGGAACCAGGGCAGAAGGGGCCTCGCGGAGCCAACGGCCCCACGAAACCGATCGCGCCACCCGCAGGCGCCGACCCATACCATCGCGTACAGCCACTATTGCAGTATGCAATAGTTAGCCTATGCATTGAAATCGAGGGCACCCGTCAGTGAAGAGGAGGGCAATGACCAGCGCAACCGGCCACGACGCCGACGACTCGATCGATGCGATCACCGATGCGCTACTGACGGCGTCCCGGCTGCTGGTGGCGATATCGGCGCGCTCCATTGCCGATGTCGACGAGACGCTGACGATTCCGCAGTTCCGGACGTTGGTCATCCTGACCAACCACGGGCCGGTGAAGCTTGCGACACTGGCGGGCCTTCTCGACGTACAACCCTCCACCACGGGCCGCATGGTGGAGCGGCTCGTGGCCGCGGGGCTGCTCGATCGGCGGCAGAATCCGGATTCGCGGCGGGAACTGGTGGTGGATCTCACCGCGAGGGGGCGTGAGGTGGTCACCGCCGTCACAGCCGTACGGCGCACCGCTCTCGCCGACGTCGTGGCGCAGATGCCGAGCGCCGACCGGCAAGGCCTGGTTCGCGCACTGTCGGCATTCACCCGGGCCGGTGGCGAACCGGCGGCGCCGTCGAGTCCGGAAACGATAGACAGGAGATGATTGAATGCGATTGCCGTACAAGGTATTGACCGTGGGCATCGCGGTTGGAGTCGGAGTCGGCGGATGCTCGATGGACGCGCCCGCGGACCCGGCGGAGCGGGCCGAGAACGGCTCTGCCGCCGCAACCGCGGTGCGCGGCGGTGAACTGAACGCACTGACCGCCCGTGGGGTGGTGGAGGCGCTGGACCGGGAGGGATTTCCGGTGCCGCATCCGGTGGACACCACGAAGTACGAATGCCCCGACGCAGGGTGCGATCAGTCCATCGTGACCGACTCTGTGCGGGTCAAGTCCTTTTCCAGTACGGGGCGTGCCCAGAAGTTTGCGGCCCGACAGGGTCTGTTCCAGGCCGGGACCGTCGTCGTGGCGTTCGCGCCACCCGTCCCGCCCGCAGAGCGTGCACGCTTTCGGGGGCAGATTCAACTCCTGGTGCGCTGACCCCGTACGACTATCCCGCCGCCCACTGCTTGGCCTCGTCCAGCTCATCGAGGCCGAACACCGCAACCTCGCCGGGCACCATCCAGCCCAGCGCATGCATGGTGTGGCGGACCCAGTCCTTGTCGGACACCACCGCGATCCGCTTGAACGCCGAATGGTGCTGCAGCAGCGTGCCGAACCCCATCTTCAGGTCCTCGGCAAGGCCACCGGGCCCGAAGCCCTCATAGTCCGGCGCGATCACCTCGACGATGCGGATCTCTTTCGCGGCTCCGAGCGCCTCCATGGTCGGCGCGAACGCACGGAAATCCTCGCCACTGATCCGCCCGGACGCCCGGATGCCGGTCACCCCGTCCGGCATATCTGTGAGTACCTCGATCATCTGTGTCCCCTTTCGCCAAGGTTCAGCGTCCTCCCCTGCTATGACATAGGGGTGGAAATGGTGGCCACCGCGCCGGCAACCCTGGGCCCGGCCGAGATCGGCGCGTTTGCCACGCGCGCCGAACGTCTGGGCTTCGACACCCTGCACGTCTCGGAGACCATCCACGACCCGTTCACGGTGGCCGCCTTCGCAGTGCAGGCCACCACCGACATCACCGTGCGCACCAGCATGGTGCTGGCGTTCCCGCGCAGCCCGATGATCACCGCCTATGCGGCGTGGGATCTGGCGCGACTGTCCGGTGGCAGATTCCAGCTGGGCATCGCCTCCCAGGTGCGCGGCAACATCGTCGGCCGCTTCTCTACGGCGTGGTCCGAACCGGTGTCCCGGATGGCCGACTACATCCGCGCACTACGGGCGATCTTTCATGCCTTCCAGACCGGGGACAAGCTCAATTATGTTGGCGCGCACTACACCTTCGACAAACTGCAGCCCTATTTCAATCCCGGCCCGCTGGATCATTCCGGGCCGGCCATCTGGACCGGCGGCGTCAACGCGCGCATGGTCGCCATGGCCGGCGAGGTCGCCGACGGCTTCGTCTGTCACCCCACCAGCTCCCATCCGACGATCCTGCGCACCCAGACGCTGCCGGCACTCGCCGGTGGATCGCCGCGGGTGATCGCCAATCCGCAGCCGTTGATGGCCGCGACGCACAAGGGCATCGACGCGCTACGGGACACCCGCCGTGGCGAACTCGCGTTCCTGTACAGCACGCCCGCCTACCGGCGCCAGCTCGAGCGCATCGGTGTCACCGACCTCGGTGCACTCGAACAGCTGGTGCCGCAAGGTACCTACGACGAGATCCCCGAGGTGCTCGGCCAGTGGTACGCCGGGCTGTGCGACGGGCTGACGATCTCGCTGCCGGCCGGGGACGACGACGCGCTGGCCGAACTGGTGCGCCAGAGTCGGGTGATTCCCACACTCTCGGATCGACCGCAACCACATCACGCATGATCGATTGGGCGCACGCCATACTGGTCCTCTTATGACAGAGCCGGTGTCCCGAGTGGAATCGACAGGTGACTCGATCGCGCACGCGCTGCGTGAGGACATCTTGGCGGGCCGCCTGGCCGGGGGAGAACGACTGGTCGAAGAGGCGATTGCCAAACAATTCGGGGTCTCGCGGGTGCCGGTGCGTGAGGCGTTGACCCGGCTGCAGTCCGAGGGATTCGTGACCATCGTGCGGTACCGCGGTGCGACGGTCTCGGAGACGCTGGTTCAGGACAGCAGGGAGCTCCTGCAGATCCGCCGCGGTCTGGAAATCCTGGCGGCCCAGCTGGCTGCCGCCAACCATGGCGGTGACCTCGCCGGGGAACTGACCGCTGTCGCCGAGGAAAACCACCACGACGGCCAGCCGCACGGGCGGTCCTTTCACGAACTGGTCGCGGCGGCATCGGGTAACCGGCAACTCGAAGAGATGCTCGCCAATGTGAACCGGCGGGTGCAGTGGGGGTTGGGCCACAATCCGGACGCGTCGGTCGGGGATCACCGTGTGCTGGCGCTGGCGATCGTCAACGGTTCAGCGGTACAGGCGGGATACCTGATGGATGAGCACCTGCAGCGCGACGAGCGGTACTTCGCGGAAAAGTTCGGCGACGCCTAACCCGTTGGATTGTATTTCAATCTGACTCATGTTTTCCTGTACGTAACAGAAACCCCCTGTAGAAAAACGGCTACGTAACAGCTTTCGTATACAACTGACTCCATCGTGTTTCGCACTCACGCACCTGGAGTCCGCAATGTCCTTCCGTCGCACCGCCACCGTCCCCCCTGAAATCACCCACCCCAGTACCGATCCCGCAGTCTCCACCGGCCTCACCGCAGCCCTGGACCGCATCGGTTTCGGCCGAGTCCAGGCCGCGCTGATCCTGCTGCTGATGGCCGGATTGTTCTTCGATTCGCTGGAACAGAACTCCACCGGTGCCATGGGGCCCCTACTCAAGGAGTCGTTCGGCATCGGCAACGCAGAGCTCACCATGATCAACACCGCCACCGTGCTGGGCGGTCTCGCCGGACGCATCATCGGCGGCTACATCGCCGACCGCTGGGGCCGGCGGATGGCGCTCAGCCTGAACCTGCTCGTCTACACCCTCGGCGGTCTGATCAGTGCCGTCGCAGTGAATTACGAGATGCTGCTGGCCAGCCGCTTCATCGTCGGCATCGGCCTGGGCGGTGAATTCACCGTCGGTCTGGCGATTCTCGCCGAGATCGTCGCCACCCGGCACCGCGGCACGCTGCTGGCAACGCTGAACATCTCCTCCGGTGGCATCGGCAACATCGCCTCGTTCGGCTTCTTCTGGCTGGTGCTCGGCCCGCTCAACGGCGCACTCGGTGGCAACGACAGCGCCTGGCGCTGGACCTACGTCATGCTGGCCGTCCCCGCCGTGCTGGTCGTCTTCTTCCGCCGCTACCTGCCCGAGTCGCCGCGCTTCCTGCTCAGCAAGGGCCGGGTGGAAGACGCCAACAAGAGCCTGACGCGGCTGGCCTCCGGAAGCATCAAGGGGCTGCGCAACCCCGGCCCCACCCGGCAGTTCGTCACCATCTCCGACATCCCGGTCACGGTGAAGTCCAGCTACGCCGAAGTATTCAAGGGCGAGAACCTCAAGCGCACCATCGCGATCGGCGCCGCCTCCTGGATGTCCTTCGGCGCGCAGGTCACCCTGCTGTTCCTGATGCCGATCCTGCTGGTGTCTCGCGGCTACTCGCTGTCGGACTCGCTGGCCTTCACCATGATCATGAACATCGGCTCGCTGTTCGGTGCCTGTGCGGCGTCCTACCTGGCGGGTAAGGCGCCCCGGCGGCTGACGGTCAGCATCGCCGCGGTATTGGGCTGCATCTCGGCGATCTGCTTTGCCTCCTTCGCCGATACCACTGCGCTGATCCTGGTGCCGGGCATGATCTTCCAGTTCTTCACCACGATGCTCAACACCATGCTCTCGGTGTGGTCGCCGGAACTGTTCCCCACCTCGGTGCGCGCCATGGGCACCTCCGTGGTCAACGGAATCGGCAACGTGGCCGGCGCCGTCATGCCGTTCGCCGCACTGTTCTTCTTCGACCGCTTCGGTGTCCCCGGCGTGTTCGCCATGATCGCCGGTATGTACGCCCTGTTGGTGGTCGCGGCCCGCTTCGGCCCGGAGACCTTCGGCAAATCTCTCGAGACCGTCACCGAGAAGCCGGTTCTGGTCAACGCCTGACCGCGCTCCACCTCACCAGTAAGGAATCCGAATATGTTGCAGCTCAATATCTCCGCCACCGCGCACGCCCCGAACTACCTGCCCCAGTACTACGCCGACAGTCTCGGACTCTTCGGCGAGCGCAATCTACAGGTGAGCGCCACGGCCAAGGACCCGTGGACCGGGGTGCTCGACGACCTGGACAGCGGAGCCGCCGACGTCGCACTGGGCGGGCTGTGGGTGCCGGCGATGTTCTGGAACACCCCGCGCGAGCTGACCGTGTTCGCTCAGGTGAACCACCAGTTCCCCAAGGCGCTGGTGACCCGCACCCCGCGCACGGATTTCACGTGGTCCGAATTGGTCGGCAGAACCGTGCTGGCGCCCGGCATCGGCGGCAGTGCGCCGTACGCGTTCACCGCCGGGCTGATCAGGGAGGCCGGTGTGGACCCGGGTTCCATCACGTTCCTGCGTGATCTGTCCACCCCGATGTTCATCGAACTCTTCGAAGCGGGCCTGGGCGACGCGATCGTGCTCGACCTCGTCAACGCCGAGGTGTTGCAGGACAGGGGGACCGGATACATCGCCGAGGAGTACACCGAGACGGGTGGGCTGGGGCCCAACAGCGTGTACTACTGCCGCACCGACCGGTTCGCCGAACTGTCCGGGCGGCTGCTGGCGTTCACCGCCGCGCTGGAGGAGGCGATGCGGCTGATGAGATCGGTCGACCTCACCGACCTGCACCCGTTGCTGGAACAGCACTGGCCCCACACTCCCGTGGAACCGCTGCGCAGGGCGTGCGCCCGGATGCTGGGTTCGCGCACCTGGGACACCGCCCGCATCGATCCCGCCGCCACCGATCGGTGGATGCGGATCCTGCTCGGCGAGAGGATGATTCGCCAGGCCCCGTCCTTCGATGCGCTGGTGGACACCACCATCGTCGACCAGATCGGTTACCCCGCAGCGACGCCCGCGCGATGACGGTCAGTGCGCTGGGACGTCCCGCGCCGGCATCGCCGCCACCAGCGGGGTGTCCACGCCGACCGGCCCGAGCGCGTGCGCGCCGCCCGGTGAACCCAGCGGCGCAGCACGTCCCGGCAGCACCGTCAGGAAGAACTCCGCGTTGTCGGCCAGGTGCGCGCGCTGGTCGTCGGGCAGATCGGTCTCGTACTCGATCGCATCGAGTCGGCACGCGATTCTGCAGGCGCCGCAGTCCACGCACTCGTTCGGATTGATGTACAGCGAGCGGGCGCCTTCATAGATGCAGTCCGCGGGGCATTCCGCCACACACGACTTGTCCATCACGTCAACGCATGCCGAGCCGATCACGTAGGTCATGAGTCAACATTAGGAAACAGGGCGGCACCGGCGGAAGGGACTTTGGTCCCTTCATCAGGCCAAGAACCGCTGCGAATATTCGGCGAACCGGGCCCGCAACTCGCCCTCGTCGAGACCGAACATCTGCGCCGATGTCGCGACCCGGCCCAGCCTGCCGCGGCGGTGACCATCGAGGTACTCGGTGACCGCGCTGCGCACCGGCGCGTCGAAGGGCTCGCCGGCCAGCGTGAACAGCCGTTCGGCGGTGCCGAGTTCGTCGGCCATGAAATCGTCGAACCGGATGTCGACGGACCGCCCGGCCGGAATGACGTCGCGCTGGCGCATACACTCACCCAGCAGTTTCTCCAGCCGGTTCACCCATCCGGCGGCGGTGCGCGCGACGTCCACCCGGTCGCGGTGCATCCGCTCGCTGTAGGTGATCATTGCGATCATGGACAACGCCACCGGCACCGGATCGCGGTGGGTGAAGGCGACGATCACACCGGGGAAGACGGCGTCGAGCACCGCGAGCTGGCCGAGGTGCTGCGGCGATTTCAGCACCCAGCGCCGCCCGCCGCGCAGGAACTGCAACGCCTGCAGTTGGGTGCGCAGATACTCATACGAGCTCGTCTGATCCCGCGACCAGTAGTAGGCGCTCCACCGCGGTACGTCGGCGAGGGTCTCCATCAGCATCGTGGAGAAGTCGTTGGCCAGCAGCTGAATCTCTTCGTGCACATGCTCGGTGGTCATCTCGTGCATCAACGCGAAATGCGGCATCAGGGTGTCCATCACCTGTACCGCCATGTCCATCCTGCTCACCCGGGGATCGGGCGTCAGGCCCGCCTCGGCAGGCAACGGAAACGGCTCCACGCCCTCCCAGTAGGGCAGGCTGCGGAACGTCGGGGGAGCCGCCAGCAGGTTGTGCAGATGCGTGGTCCCGGTACGGGGCAGCCCGGCGATGACCACCGGCGGCAGCACCTCGATATCGCGGATCTCGGGGTGACGCTTCAGCAGGTCGGTCAACAGCAGCCGATTCTTGAGCCACTGCACCAATTGTGCGTGGAAGTTCACCACCCCGGGGCCGTGCATGTCGATCTCGCGCAGCTCGGCCACGTACCGGTCCAGACGGTCGCGGTAGTCGTCGGGCCCGAAATCGGTGAGGCCGGTGTCGGCCCGCGCGCGGGCGTGCAGCACTGCGGAGTCCAACGGGAAGTCCGGCGCGATGGCGGACATCATGTCCCGGATCTGTTGGGCCTCAGCGCTGTAACGCGGCTCGGCCAGGTCGTCGAGATGGACGAGTCCTGCTGTGGTGTCGGTCATACCGACTTATGTTACTCTGAGTTCCGTAATGACGACAGAGATTGGACGCCCCCGAAATCCGCTGATCGATGACGCCGTGCTGCGCGCCACCGTCGAATTGATCGGTGAGACCGGCTACGCCGAACTCACCGTCGGCGCGATCGCGGTGCGCGCCGGGACCAGCAAGCCGGCCATCTACCGGCGCTGGCCCAGCAAGGCGGCCCTGGTGCATGAGGCGGTCTTCCCGCTCGATGCCAGCACCGAATTGCCGCACACCGGAACGCTGTTCGGAGACATCCGGGAGATGGTGCGCCGCACGCTGGCCGTGTTCGCCACCCCCGCTGCCCGCGCGGCACTACCCGGCCTGGTCGGGGAGATGGCCGCCGACCCGGCACTGCACACCACCCTGCTGGAACGCTTCGGTGACATCCTCGTGCGCGGCCTCGGTGAGTATCTCGACGCCGCGGTGGCCCGCGGCGAGATGCGCGCCGATGTCACCGCCACCGACCTTGCCGAATCGATAGCCGGTATCACCTTTGTGGCATTGCTCGCCCGCGGTGCCGTCCCCGACGATGCGTGGATCGAGCGCACCGCCACCCTGATCGTGAGAGGAATCAGTACATGACACACGAATCGGTTGAGCTTCAATCCAGGACGGCCTGGCGGGAATTGCTGGACACCCTGGGTGACCTGGACCGCTCGTTCCTGGAGGGGGATAAGGCGGTGACCGACGACCGCCACATCGGCGACGGTTACCGGATGCTGGCCACCACGCTGGGCGTCGCGCTGGACACCTACCTGTTCGCCGACCCGAGCCGCCCGCAGTGGTTGGAGGTCAACTCGCCGTGGCGGCCGGATCGGCGCTGGGGCGGGGACAACACCGACGCCATCTATTTCATCTGCCCGGTCGACCCGCAACGCCGGTACCGGATCACCGGCAATCGTGGTGACAGTGTGTACTTCTCGGTCACCGCCTACAACGAACCGGCACCCGGGGCCTGGTCGGACCGGATCATCGCGGTCTTTCGCGATGACGACCTGGATTTCGACGTCGACGGGAATTTCAGCTTCGAGTTCGGCCCCGAGCCCGATGCCGCCGTGCTGATGACCCGCGACTATCAGGCCGACCCGCATACCGGCACCGCGGTCACCTGGCACATCGAGGCGCTCGATGCGCCGGAACCGTTCCGGCACGGCGACACCGAGACGGCCTCGGCGCTGCGCGCGAGCGCGGCCTGGATGCGCACCATGTTCGCGATCCTGCCGCTGGCCGTCGGTGCCAAGGTCGCAGACCAGCACGAACTCGGTCATGAAACCGCGATGGCGGCCAACGATTTCGCGGCGCCCTACCAGGTGCCGGACGCCAACTTCGGGTGGTCGGCGCGCGATGCCTGCTACGGCTACGGCAGTTTCGATCTTGCCGAGGACGAGGCGCTGGTGATCACCCACCGGCCACCGGGGTGCCGGTTCTGGAACCTGGTGGTCTGGAACCAGTTCATGGCGACGCCCGGCGTGCGGGATGCGCGCAGTTCGCTCAACGGCCACACCGCGGTGCCCAACGCCGACGGCTCGGTCACCGTGGTGGTGTCCCGCGGTGCGACCGAGCACCCCAATTCGCTGACCACGCTGGACTATCCGCGGGGCAACCTGGCGTTCCGCTGGTTCCTCGCCGACGAGGTGCCGGACAAGCCGGTCGTGCGGTTGGTGAAGGTGTCGCAGGCGCCTACCGAGGTGGACTGACCTCGGGCCCCAGACCGAGGTGCTCGCGCAGGGTGGTGCCCTCGTACTCGGCCCGGAACACCCCGCGCTCCTGGAGCAGCGGCACCACCTTGTCGACGAACGGATCGAGCCCGGCCGGGGTGACATGCGGCACCAGGATGAAACCATCACTGGCATCGGCCTGCACCAACGTGTTGATCTCCTCGGCCACCGTCTCCGGTGAGCCGATGAAGTTCTGCCGGCCGGTCACCTCGATGATGAGCTCACGGCTACTGAGGTTTTCGGCCTCGGCCCTGGCGCGCCACTCGTCGGCGACGGCGACCGGATCACGGTGCATCCGCACGCTGGCGCGACCCCGTGCGATGGTGTTCTCCCCGACGACCGGGTCGACCGAGGGCAACGGCCCGTCGGGGTCATGGTCGGACAGATCGCGGTTCCACAACTGCTCCAGGAACTTGATCGCGGTGGCCCCGGACACCTGAGCCAACCTGACCTCCTGGGCGATATCGGCGGCCTCGGCATCGGTGTCACCGAGCACGAACGTCGCCGCGGGCAGGATCAACAGCTGATCGTGCCGCCGGCCGTGGGCGGCCAGTCGCGCCTTCACATCGGCATAGAACGCCCGACCTTCGGCCAGCGTCGCGTGCCGGGAGAAGATGGCATCGGCCGCGCGGGCCGCGAACTCGCGGCCGTGATCGGAGTCGCCGGCCTGAAAGATCACCGGCCTGCCCTGCGGGCTGCGCGGAACGTTGAACCGCCCGGAGATGTCGAAATGGTCGTCCCGGTAGGAGAATCTGCCGGCGTCGGGGTCGGACAGGAACGCGCCGGTGTCCTGGTCGGCGATGATCTCGTCACCGCGCCACGAATCGAACAGGGTGTGTGCGGCGGCCAGGAAACTCTCGGCGCGGGCGTAGCGCTGGTCCTCGGCGAGGAACCCGCCCCGCCGGAAGTTCTCGCCGGTGAAGGCATCCCACGAGGTGACGACGTTCCAGGCGGCCCGCCCGCCGGACAGGTGATCCAGCGACGCGAACTGCCGGGCCACCTCATAGGGTTCGTTGAACGTCGAATTGATGGTGCCGGTCAGCCCGAGCCGTTCGGTGACCGCGGCCAGCGCGGCGAGCACGGTGAACGTGTCCGGGCGCCCGACCACATCGAGGTCATAGATCTGCCCACCCTGCTCGCGCAGGCGCAGACCCTCGGCCAGGAACAGGAAGTCGAACTTGCCGCGCTCGGCGGTCTGCGCGAAATGGGTGAACGACCCGAAGTCGATGTGACTGCCCGAACCCGGGTCGCTCCACACCGTGGTGTTGTTGACACCGGGGAAGTGCGCGGCGAGGTGAATCTGCTTGCTCATGAGGTCGCGTACCGGTTGGCGGGCCGGGACAGTCCGAACAGGCCGCGCAGGGTGGCGTGCTCATAGCCGCCGCGGAAGGCGCCGCGGCGCTGGAGCTCGGGCACCAGGGCGCCGGTGATCTGCTGCAGATCGTGCGGGATGCTGGCCGGCCGCAACCGGAAACCGTCGGCACCGGCGGCCTGCCACTGCTGGAGCAGGTCGGCCAGCTGCGCCGGGGTGCCGACGAAAACCTCGGCATCGCTGATGTATTCACGGCCAAGCACCTCATCCAGCTGCGCGCGGTGCGCCGCGGCCGCGGTCGCGGTGTCGGCGAGGAACACCACCAGATCCGCCAGGATGCGCAGCGGGGTGGTGCTGTCGGTGCGCAGCGCGGTGATGGTGTCGATGATCCCGGCGACCTCGTCGGCGCTGTGCGGGGTGATGAACCCGAGATCGGCGCCGGCGGCGATCAGCCGGTAGGCGGGATCGCCGTGACCGAGCGCGGCCACCAACGGCTGGCCCTGCGGCGGCCGCGGGGTGATCGAGGGGCCCTTGACCGAGAACCAGCGGCCCCGGAAGTCGATGTAGTGCAGCTTGTCCCGATCGATGAACCGGCCGGTGGCGGCATCGCGGATCTCGGCGTCGTCCTCCCAGCTGTCCCACAGCCGGCGCACCACCTCGACATGGTCGGCGGCCTCGGCCAGCGCGTCATCGGCCACCTCGCGCCCGAAATGTCCCGCGGACTCGGGATTGGCCGACACCTGCACCCGGACGCCCGCCCGCCCGGCGCTGACGTAGTCGAGCGTGGCCACCGCCTTGGACAGGTGGAACGGCTCGGTGTGGGTGGTGATGGCGGTGGGGATCAGCCCGATGTGGCGGGTCGTGGGCGCCACCCGCGCCGCGATCTGCACGGCGTCGAGCCGACCGCGGACGCGGTCGGTGCGCTGATCGGGTCGCCACGGATGGTCGGACTGCAGCACCAGCCCGTCCTCGATGGTGACGAAGTCCAAGAGTCCGCGCTCGGCCTCGACCACCAGGTCGGTCCAGTAGGGCGCGGTCAGCAGGTCGGCGGGCCGGGCGTCGGGCTGCCGCCACGACGCCGGATGCCAGCCGGTGCCGTCCAGGGCGACGCCGAGGTGCAGGTGTGCCACAGGTCAACTCACTTTCGCGCGCGGTCTCAGGCGACAACGGTCTCCAAGGGCCGGGCATTCCGGCAAGAGATGCGCGCAGCCTGATTCGGTTCAGCCCGCGAGCAGCAGGATGAGCTGCAATTGCAGCTCACCGCACAGGAATCCGAGGGCCGCACCCAATACGACGATGATCCATTCGTCGTCCTTGAAGGCCGGCCGCAACAGGTTCTCGTAGGACTGTGAGTCCAGATCGTCCATCTTCTCGACCATCACGTTCTCCAGGTCGAGGCGGCTGGCCGCGTACTGCTCGATATAGGACGACGTCTCCGGGAGCTTCTCGATGATCGAGTTGGCGATCTGTACCTTCATCTCCTGGTACTGGCGCCCACCGAGCACGTTGACCACCCGGCCCGCGAATCCCATCTGATCGTCGATGGTGCGCCCGATCTCGGCCTGGACGATGTCGAAGAACTTGTCCGACATGGGCCCGGTGAGCAGGCTTTCCATGATGGCCTTCGGGGTGAAGATCTCCCGGGCCATCAGTGCGGCATACCCGCGGATGACCTCCTTGCGGCGGGCCTGGAACACGCCCTGCCACTTGATGCCCAGGAACACGTTCTTGCGTTCCAGCGGCCGGAAGATCATCTGCAGCGCCACCCAGTCGGTGAGGCCACCGGTCAGCAGGCCGAACAGTGGCAACGCCAGGTGCCAGCCGGTGACACCGAAGACCAGCATCTGGACCAGACCGATGATGAAACCGAAGACCAGCCCGGATCTGATCAGGAAGGTGAATGCCGGTCGGCCGATGTCCTCGAAAACGGCGTTCAGGGTGGCCTTGTCCCGCACCAGGTTGGTCACGACCATGTGCTTGATATCGAAGATCTGGTCGACCTGGCCGCGGAACTCCTCGAACATGCCGCGTGCGGCGGACGGGATGCGACCCTCGACATTGCTGACGATGAGGTCCTTCACCTGATCGGGCGTGGCGCGCCAGACCTGTGGCTGAAAGGACATCATCATCGTGTCGACGAGTTCCTGGGCGGCCTCGCGCAGCGGTTCGCCGAGTTCCTTGACCAGTTCGTCCGGGTCGATCTTGTCGAAGAGCTCCTCGGGTTTCAGGATCCCGGAGGTCAGCGAATCAACCGCCACCGCAGCCATTTTCGGGGCACGCCGGGGGATCTGGCCCTGCCAGCCGAAATAGGGTTTGATCCCCTTGAACTCCACGGGGTAGAACATCATCTTCAGCGCGAGGATCTTGGTGATCCAGCCGACGAAGGCCGCGCCGAACGGGATGGTGAAGTACACCCACAACGGATAGGAGAACGC
>SXGT01781243.1_pt1 | contig 16142 bp, 20 predicted proteins | sample 3176221 | NCBI WGS metagenome assembly SXGT01 (sample SAMN11356862, study PRJNA531348) | freshwater metagenome | isolation source: freshwater sample F1-120 | place: China: Fuxian Lake, Yuxi | collected 2017-12-25
AATCGGGCGAAGGTCGCAGTGACCTTCGTTGCGTTCAGTGTGCACACGAGCGGGAGATACCGACCACACGCCGACGCGAATCCGGCGACCGCACCGCTTGCGTCGGCGGTCGGGCGATCGCTGACCGTATAGGCCGTTCCTGACGTGCCGATCGAGATCGCGAGTCGGCCGGGCCGCAAACCGACACCCAGCGCGGCAGCCATGTTGTCGCCCGTGCCAGCCGCGACGATCGCGTCGCCGTCTCGAGCGGGCCGTTGACCACCAGCGTCGACGACGGTCGGCAGCGCGGACTCCCAATCGATGTCGCGATCGACGATGCGTAACAGGTCGTAGCGGTACTCGCCCGTCGTCGGCGACCAGTAACCGGTCCCGGATGCGTCGCCGCGATCGGTGATCAGCTCGCCGCACAACCGATGGGTCAGATAATCGTGCGGAAGACAAATCCGCCGGATACGCGCGAAGACATCGGGCTCACTTCGATGCAACCACGAGAGCTTGGCGATCGTGAACGCCGCGACCGGCACGGAGCCGACGGCGGCCGCCCACTCGCTGGCGCCGCCATCGAGCTGCTTGATCAACCACCCGGCGTCGGGTGCGCTTTCGGTGTCGTTCCAGAGCTTCGCGGCACGCAGCGGGAGATCGCGCTCACCCAGCACGACGAGTCCGTGTTGCTGCGCTGCTACCGAGATCGCAGCGGGACGGTGCGCGCCTGCCCTCGCGGTCGCACCGAGCAGGGCTTCCCACCACACCTTCGGGTCCTGTTCACTGCGCGGCGGTGTCGTTGCAGGATGCGGCGCACTGCCGGACGCCACGAGCGCACCCGACTCGGCGTTGCGCAACTCGACCTTCGTCGACTGGGTCGAGCTGTCGACTCCCATCACCAAGGCCATGTCGGCACTCTAGGTTCGGGTTCGTGTCGACGACGTCAGCGAATGCCGAGCAACAACTCGTTCACGAGCTGATCGAGGCGCTCGTGTCCGTAGCCGATGGCACCGAGCGCGTCGGGATCGATCGCCTCGGCTCGCAGCGTCGCGACGGCGTCGGGGCCGAAGCCGTCGGGCATGGTCGGGATCGCGAGATCAGCCGCGCGGGCCTCCACCAACGCGGTCTGGATCTCTGCGTCCTCGTGGAAGCGAAGTGCCTTGTCGCGAAGGATCAGATAGGTCCGCATGCAACCTCGTGCGAAGTCCCACACACCGTCGACGCTCTCGGTTCGATACGCGTGGGCGTCGAAGTGTCGACACCCATCCCAGGCGGCGTCCTCGAGCAACTTGACGGTATAGAACGCGTCGCGCACCCCCTCCGAACCGAAGCGGAAGTCCTGGTCGTACTTGCCGATCCGCTGTGCGTTCAGGTCGATGTGAAACAGCTTGCCCGACCACAATGTCTGCGCCACGGAGTGATGAAACGACAGCCCGCTCATCGTTTCGTGTGCGAACTCCGGATTCAGGCCGACCATCTCGGGCCACGTCAGTCGTTCGATGAATGCGAGCGCGTGCCCGACCGTCGGCAGCAAGATGTCGCCCCTCGGTTCGTTCGGCTTGGGCTCGAGCGCGAATCGCATGTCATAGCCACGGTCGCGGACGTACGCGCAGCAAGCGTCGACTGCTTCCGCGTAGCGATCGAGTGCAAGACGGACATCCTTCGCCGCGTCGACCTCGCATCCCTCGCGTCCGCCCCACATCACGTACACGGACGCGCCGAGTTCGACACCGAGATCGATCGCATCGAGGGTCTTGCGTAACGCGAATCGTCGCACCGAATGGTCGTTGGCAGTGAACGCTCCCTCCTTGAACACAGGTTGGCTGAACAAGTTCGTCGTTGCCATCGGAACCTTCATCCCGGTGGCGTCGAGCGCATTGCGGAACCGCTTGACGATCGCTTCGCGCTCGGACGAAGTGCTGCCGAACGGCACGAGATCATCGTCATGGAAGTTCACGCCGTACGCACCCAGATCCGCGAGGGCGTAGACGACATCGACCGGGTCGAGCGGTTCGCGGGTCTCGAATCCGAAGGGATCGCGTCCACGATTCCCGACGGTCCAGAGCCCGAACGTGAAACGGTCGTCGGGAGTCGGATCGAAATCGGAACTCATCGTCCGATTCTCGCACGCGGTGCGGATACGCCGGTGGCCGTAGCATCGACACGTGCAGCCAACCGAACCCGAACCGCTTCCGGCCGCCCCGCCGCAGCCACCGGCCCCCGAGCCGACCGGTTGGCAGGCAACGCCGACAAGTCCCTTGGACCGATTCGAGTTCGAGTACCGACGTCGACCCGAAACCGACTACGTCTTCGACTTCTGGACCCAGTTGGGTTGGTCGTTCTTGTCGTGTGGATACTTCGGGATCTACGTCGTGTACCAACAGATTCGTCGGAGTCGGGATCACATCCGCCGTCGTGCGCAACTCCTCGGTGCTGCGGCCGAAGTGTGCTGGGCACGTGCCGAACGTGAAGGCCGCGCCATCGAACTCCGACCCCATTTCGACCGGATTTCCAGCGAACTGCAGCGTCTCCACGCGCTGGACGCGCAGTTCCGCGACCCAGGGATCTGGGCGGTGCTGGCACTCGTCGGGGGCGGTATCACCCAGATGGTCGGGTACGCCTTGCTCGACAAGGATCTCATCGCGCACGACCGATCCGAGGGCGGGATCGAACACGAACTCGCGCAGATTCTCGGTGCGCTCGGCATCGCAGCGCCGCAACCCGACCCCACTCGAATCAAAGGTCCGCACAACATCGGGGGCCGCGTTGTTGCCACGATCGCGACGTGCGGGTTGTACGGCCTGTGGTGGCAGTACGACTCGATGACGCAGTTCAACGAGCATCTACAAACGAACTGGGCGCACGACGAGGCGCTCCGCGCCGCGGTGCACACCGCGGCCGCAGCCTGATCGGGCCTCGTCGTGCAGCGCCACGAATACTCGATCGAGATCGCGGGTCGCGTCGACGAAGTCTGGTCCGTGTTCTGGAATCGCGACCGGCCCACACCCGTTCCACCGAAGCGCCACGTTCTGCCTTGGCGCATCGAGTCGTTCCGCGCCCAGATCGAGATCTTGCATCCTGGCGACGACCGAGGCGAGGGGCTCGTACGGCACTGCTGGTTCCCGGTGCCGTGGTGGCTCGGGTCCGGCGGCGTTGGCGAGTCGTGGGAGTGGTTGACCGACGTCCGACTCCATGAATCGTGGCGTTACGACGCGGTCGGCAAGCCGCTCTGGAGTCGAGCGCAGGGATGCACACGTTTGGTCGCGCTCGACGACGACCGCACGATGATCCAGTTCTCGGAGAGCTACCACGCGTTCAATCCGGTGCTGCGAGCACTGCTCGAACGGCGGGTGCACGAGTCGATCAGCCGCGACAACGACGAGATGATCGCACTGATCGAAGGCGCAGTGCGATGGCAACGCAAACGCGGTGGCGCGTGAGCGATCCCGGCAATCGTCTGTTCGTGTACGGCACCTTGCTTCCGGGTGGCGACTGGTGGCACGTCGTCGAACCGTGGGTCATCGGTGCCGCACCTGCGAGTACGAACGGAACGCTCTGGGACACTGGTGACGGCTATCCAGCCGCGACCTTCGATGCCGATCGCACCGTCCACGGCGCCGTCCTCGAGCTCATCGAGCGTGAGGTCGGCGACGCCCTCGCCGAGATCGATGCGTTCGAAGACGAATACCTTCGAATCGCCGTCGAAACGACCCTCGGCACGGCTTGGTCCTACGAGTGGGCCGGGCCTCGAGAACGACTGCGCCTCATTCCCTCCGGGCGGTTCTCGAATCCCGAAGATCGGGGCTGATCCCGCCGATCGAGACTCCGTGAGTTTCGACGGGATCACACAGATTCAATCGCGGATTGCGAGCATCCAGCGGATGGCCGGCTCGGGAACGGGCGCCAACGCTCCGTTGGGGGTCGGGGCCGCTGACTTCCAAGCGATGCTGGCGCAGTACGAGGGGGCCAGCGCATCGGCGAATCCTCCCGCGGGCGCCGTGGGCGATCCCGATTTCGCGGCCGACTCGCTCTTGCTGAACCCGGCATTCGGGCGTCGCCCGGCGGCCTCGCCGATGGCGGCCGGCGACAAGATGCAGCAATTCATCGACCTCGCCTTGGAACAAAACGGCGACCAGTACGTGATGAGTCACGAGGTGTCGCTCGACGACCCCAACCCCGACACCTTCGACTGCTCGGAGCTCGTCGAGTGGGCGGCCAAACAGGTCGGTGTCGAGTTCACCGACGGTTCTTGGTTGCAGTACCTCGATCTGAAGCAGCGCGGTGCGCTCATGCCGGTCGAGGAGGCCTTGCGCACACCCGGTGCCCTGCTGTTCTCGTTCTCCCAGGAGCCCCAGCCCGGCGCCGGCCGTCCGAGCCAGGCCCATGTCGCCATCAGCCTCGGCGACGGTCGCACGATCGAGGCCCGCGGGTCGGAATACGGCGTGGGGATCTTCGAGGCCGGGGATCGTTTCGAATATGCGGGACGGATCCCCGAATTGGTCTGAGCCCAGCCTCACGACGCGTCCCGAGCGAGCACCGATCGGCCACATTTCGGTGGAGGTTCGCCCACGATTCGGTGAGGGTCCACCAATTCCTCGACGAAACGGCGCAAGATGGCGTCGTGAGTGCATACGGGGCAGCACTCCTCGTGTGGGTGCTTGGTTCGCTGCCGATGGCGCTGCTGGTCGGACTGGTGTTGCGGCGAAGCCGCAGTACACCGACGGTCGTCGACCTGCTCGCTGCCGAGGCCGCGGTGGAAGCCGAGCGGATCACCGCACGAGCCGCCCTCCATACCTGATGACCTGATGGCCCCGGGCTCGGGCGGGCCCCACGACCACCTCTATCCTCGGGCGCCATGCCCGAACCTGATCCCGCGCGCCCGGGAGGTCACAGTTTCGCTCGATCGTGGCGAACGGTCGCGCGGCTCGCTCCCGACCGAACCGCGCTGCTCTGCGGCGATCACAAGGTTTCGTTCGGCGAGTTCCATGCCGAAGCCGACGCGGTGGCCGGCTGGATGTCGAGCCGTGGCGTCGAACCCGGCGCCAAGGTCGCGATCCAACTCGTGAACTCGCCCGAGTACATGATCACGTTCTTCGCCGCGCAGTTGCTCGGAGCGGTCCCGGTGAACGTCAACTATCGCTACACCGGCGACGAAGTCGCGTACCTCGTTGACAACTCCGACGCGTCAGTACTGGTGGTCCACGACGAGTTCGCCGAATCCATCGCGGTCGCACTTCGACGTCACCCCGATCTCCACGTCGTGCAGGTCGAACGATCCGGCCTGCACCACATCCCCGGTGCCACGCGCTGGTTCGACGCGCTCGCTGAGGGCGGCTCGCACCCGATGCGCGAACCAGCCGGTGACGATCTGATCTTCATCTACACAGGTGGAACGACCGGTTACCCAAAAGCGGTGATGTGGCGGAGTGACGATTTGGCGGTCGCGCTGTGGCAGATGTCGCGGCCTGGCCAAGAGCCGCCGGATGTTGCCACGACGATCGCGAAGGGACGAGCGGCGGCCACGTTGTTGCCAGCGTGTCCGCTGATGCACGGCACCGGATTGTTCATGGCCCTCGCGACGTTGTCCGGTGGCGGAACGACCGTGTTGCTCGACGACATGCGGCTCGATGCCGCGGCTGTGTGGGACGCCGTCGAACGAGAGTCGGTACAGGTCGTGACGATCGTGGGTGACGCGTTCGCCCGACCGCTCTTGACCGAACTCGACGCGACGGCGACGCGACGAGATCTCTCGTCGCTCGTCGCGATCACGTCGTCGGGCGTCACCTTCAGTCCGGAGTGCAAGCGGGGATTGCTCCGACACCTCCCGGGAATCACGATCGTCGACTCGTTGGGCGCATCCGAAGGCATCATGAGCCGCAGCGAGGTGAAAGACGGTGAAACGATCAAACCCGCATCCTTTCGCCTCTCGGATCGCATGGTGGTGATCGCCGACGACGGCACGTTCATTCGCCCCGGCGATGATCGAGTCGGGATGCTCGGTGTCGGCGGGCCGATCCCGCTCGGCTACTACAAGGACTCGGAGAAGACCGCAGCGACATTCCGCACCGTCGACAGCCGTCGCTTCTCGGTCCCGGGCGACTACGCGACGGTGGGCGACGACGGAACGATCACATTGCTCGGGCGCGGGAGCGCTTGCATCAATACCGGAGGCGAGAAGGTGTACCCCGAAGAAGTCGAACTCCGGCTGAAGGAACACCCCGACGTCTTCGACGCCGTCGTCGTCGGCGTACCCGACGAACGGTGGGGCGAGACGGTCGTCGCGCTCGTCGAACTCGCGCCGGCATCGACCTTGGACAGCGCCGCGCTGCGCGAGTTCTGTCGCGCGGCCTTGGCGGGATACAAGGTTCCGAAACGAGTGATCGCGCTCGACTCCTTGGAACGCGCACCAAATGGCAAGGCCGATTACCAACACTTGCGGTCCGTCGCGGCCGCACGAATCGAGGCGTGACACCCATGATCATCGAAGAGACCACACCGATCGACGGCCGCGCGCTGGTCGACGCCGGAGCGTTCCTGCTCGACGTGCGTGAGGCCGACGAATGGGAGGCCGGCCATGCGAGCGCGGCGCAGTGGATTCCCCTCGGCGCGCTCCCCGACCGCTTGGACGAGATCCCAACCGGTTGTCGGATCGTGTGCATCTGCCGTTCGGGTGGCCGCTCGCTACACGCCGCCGAGCACCTCGTGGCGAATGGCCGCGACGCGCTCAATCTCATCGGCGGGATGCGGGCGTGGGCCGAGGCCGGACTCGACGTCGTGACCGGTGCCGGAGATCCGGGCACGGTGATCTGAGCACGGGTTCCCACGCCCAGGGGTCGACACCAAATACCCCTAGGGGTATGCTGCAGGCATGGAAATTCCCGAGTCGGCCGTGCGCGACCTCACCACCCGCCTTCGTCGCGTCGAAGGGCAGGTGCGAGGCATCCAAGCAATGCTGTCCGAGGGACGCGAGTGTCGCGACGTCGTCACCCAGATCGCCGCCGCGACCAAAGCGCTCGAGCAAGTGGGTTTCAAGCTGATGGCCGCAGGTCTCGTGCAGTGCCTCGAAGACCCAGAACGCGCCGAGGCCGCGGGCTATCCGTTGGCCGAAGTCGAACGACTCTTCTTGAAGTTGGCCTGACGTGCGCGCGCTCGTACTCCAGCAGTACTACCTCGGTTGCTTGTCGCACGCGTCCTATCTGATCGGCGACCGGTCCACTGGCCGCGCCGTCGTCGTTGATCCGCAACGAGACGTTGCGCAGTACCTCGCCGACGCGAGCGCGCTCGGTTTGCGAATCGAACAGGTCATCGAGACGCACTTCCACGCCGACTTCGTGTCAGGTCATCTCGAGCTCCAACGCTCGACGGGTGCAACGATCAACTACGGCCCCGGGGCTGTTGCGGAGTACCGGATCGAAACCCTCGAGCACGGTCAACGGGTAGCGCTCGGCGAGGTGGAACTCGAAATCCGCCACACACCAGGGCACACGCCCGAGTCGATCTGCATCGTCGTGCGCGAACACGCCGACGATCCGGTCCCCTACGGGGTGCTCACCGGCGACACGCTGTTCATCGGCGACGTCGGCCGCCCCGATCTCCTCGCGGCGAAGGGCATGACCGCCGAAGAACTCGGTCGGAAGCTCTACGCCTCGCTGCGATCCGAACTCTTGACGTTGCCCGACGAGACCCGCGTCTTTCCCGCGCACGGTGCCGGATCCGCGTGCGGGAAGAACCTGTCGACCGAAACGATGTCGACGATCGGCGAACAGCGACGCACCAACTATGCGCTTGCCGAGATGAGTGAGTCCGACTTCATCGCTCGGGTCACCGCCGATCAGCCAGCGGCTCCGCCCTACTTCGCGTTCGATGTCGGCATGAACAAGTCGAACCGACGAGCACTCGACGAATCCACGCCACCACCTGAGCTCTCGTGGGCCGCGTTGGGTGCGATCCTCGACGCGGACGGCATGTTGATCGACACGCGCGATCAGGCCGATTTCGCTCAGGGTCACCTCATCGGTTCCGTCAACGTCGGCCTCGACGGTCGCTTCGCCGAGTACTGCGGCGATGTCGTCGATCCGAGCACTCCGATCGTTCTGCTCACCGATGCCGGCCGGTCCCTCGAGGCTCGTGTGCGGCTCGGAAGGATCGGGTTCGATCGCGTCATGGGCGCAGTCGAGCAGTGGCCGACCATGTTCGTCGAGCATCCCGATCAGGTCGTCGCCTCGTCGCGGCTCACCGCGTCGGCGTTGCACGCGCTCGATCCTGCAACGGTGCAGATCGTCGACGTCCGTAACTCCGGAGAGATCAGCGACGGAATGATCCCGGGCGCCATCTCGATTCCGTTGGCGCAGCTCGCCCAACGGGTCGGCGAACTCGATCTCACTCGTCCGATCGTCGTGCACTGCGCGGGCGGATACCGAAGTGCACTTGCCGCGAGCTTCCTGTCGCTACGAGGTGGCGTCGACGTGTCGGATCTTCTCGGCGGATTCGGCGCCTGGACCGCAGCCGGGCTCGCGACCGCGACGCCGGCCTGATCTCGGTTCACGGTTGCTCATGCGCGCGCTGCTCACCTCTCCCTTGGCGATCCTCATCGGCTGGTCGCTCGGCGCACTCGGGGGCGGCGGGTCGATCCTCGCGCTGCCCGTCCTCGTGTACGCCGCAGGTCAGGAACCGAAATCCGCGACCGCGACTTCGATGATCCTGGTCGCGTTGATCTCGGCCATTGCGCTCGTACCCCACGCGCGAGCGCGTCGGATCCGCCTTCGCTCCGGAATCGTCTTCGCCGTCGCCGGGATCCCGGCAGCACTGGTCGGAGGTTGGATCGCGCACGATCTCGACCCCGATTTGCTGTTGCTGTTCTTCACACCGGTGATGGCCGCGGCCGCGCTGAGCATGTTGCGGTAGCCGGAAGAACCAGTCCGACGAGAACGACGGCGCTGGCCGGTTCCGGCGTGCGTCGTCGTCGCCCTTGTCGGGCTCGGCGTCGGACTCCTGACGGGCGTGTTCGGAGTCGGCGGCGGTTTCGTCATCGTTCCCGCGCTCGTCCTGACGCTCCACATGCCCATGCCCGACGCCGTGGGGACCTCGCTGCTCGTCATCATGATCAACTCGCTGGTCGCCTTGAGCACGCGCTTGCACGCCGACACCGTCGAATGGAAGGTCGTCGTGCCGTTCGTGCTCTCGGCGATGATCGGCGTCATCATCGGCGGTCGCACAGCGAATCGTGTGCCTGCAGACCGCCTCCGCCGAGCCTTCGCGTGGCTGTTGCTTGCGGTCGCCGCTTTCAGCGCAACCAGGTCGGGAATCGCCTTCGCCGCGTAACCCGTACGAACCCGAGTGTTGCCCAGCCGGAGCGCTCGGATCAGCGCCCGAACCGACGACATTGCGGCTCGGCACCGCGAAGGATCTGGACCTAGCCTGACGACCCATGTTGGTCTTTTCCCGTGCCGAGAACCTCGATCGTCTTCGCAGCGAGGCGTTCGACGTGCTGGTGATCGGCGGTGGAATCACCGGCGTGGGTTGCGCCCTCGACGCGGCGAGCCGCGGCTTGCGTACTGCGCTCGTCGAACGCGACGACTTCGCTTCGGGCACGAGCTCGAAGAGTTCCAAGCTCATTCACGGCGGGCTGCGTTACCTGCAACAAAAGGAAGTTCGGCTCGTCTACGAAGCCCTCGCCGAACGACAGATCCTTCGCCACACTGCGCCGCACCTCGTTCGCATCTTGCCGTTTCTGCTCCCGGTGTTCAAAGGGCGCGACGGTCTCTTCGACCGCCGTATCGCCCGGCTCGTCGGATCCAGCATGTGGATGTACGACTTCACCGGCGGTCTGCGAATCGGCAAGCTGCACCGAAAGATCGACACCGCCGAAGCGAAACAGCACGTGCCAACACTGCGCGAGGACCGGATCGCCTACGGCTACCTCTACTACGACGCCCAAGCCGACGACGCGCGACTCACGCTGACGATTGCACAGACCGCGGCCGCGCACGGCGCCGCGGTTGCAAACCGAGCCCGAGTGGTCGCACTGCTCAAAGACACGAGTGGTCGGTGCACCGGCGCGCGTGTGCAAGCCGACAACGACGAGTTCGAAATCCGCGCCGAGACGGTTGTGAACGCGACCGGCGTGTGGGCGGACGATGTGCGTGCGCTCGACGAGGGCACGCACCCGAGCACCATTCGGCCCGCCAAGGGCGTCCACGTGACCGTGCCGTGGTCGAAGGTTCGTAACGACATCGCCGCAGTCGTGCCCGTTCCCAAGGATCGGCGTTCGGTGTTCGTCGTGCCGTGGGGCGAATTCACCTACGTCGGTACGACCGACACCGACTACGACGGCGACATCGAACAACCCCAGTGCACTGGAGACGATGTGCGCTATCTCCTCTCCGCCATCAACTTTTCCACCGACGCGAACCTCGACGAGAGCGATGTGCTCGGCACCTGGGCCGGATTGCGGCCGCTCGTGAAAAGCGCACAATCCGCACGAACGGCGGACCTCTCGCGTCGGGCATCGATCACGCGCAGCGACGGCGGCCTGATCACCGTGACCGGCGGCAAGTTGACGACGTACCGCCGAATGGCAGCCGACACCATCGATGTCGCGGTCGGCACGCTCGGGCGTGGCGGTCGATCACACACGAAGAAGGTCGTCATGCACGGCGGCGACGGATACGACGAATCCTGGGCCGACGACCACGCTCGGTCGCGCTACGGCTCGGAGGCCGACGTGCTTGCGTCGCTCGTTGACGAGCAACCCGACCTTGCGGCACCGATGGTGAACGGCCTCCCCTACACGCGCGCCGAAGCGGTGTATGCGGCCCGCCACGAGATGGTGACAACCCTCGACGACGTGCTGAGTCGACGGACCCGGTCGCGACTGCTCGATCGGTCGGCGACGGTGGCTGCGGCGGACGATGTCGCAGCGCTCATCGGTGACGAACTCGGGTGGGACTCGGCGCGACGCGCCAGCGAAGTCGACGCGTTCGTGTCGTCGGCGAGTGCCGAACGCGACGCCTCGCTCGCGCCAACCGACGCGCTCGACGCGGCATTCGGCGCCTGACCCGCGCGAGACGATGGCCGCACGATCACTCGTTGTCGACGTCGGCACGAGCAGCATCCGAGCTTCGATTGTCGACGACACCGGCAGGATCGAACACGAACACTCGCGCTCCATGCTCCCATCGTCACCGGCTGACGGCCTGGTCGAATTCGATGCGGCTTTGCTCGGCGCGGTCGCACTCGAACTCGCGACGACGGCGCTCGCCGACACAACAGTGGACGGTGTCGCGATCACCAACCAGCGGTCCAGTGCAGTGGTGTGGGATCGCGCGACCGGCCAACCCATCGCGCCCGGCATCGGCTGGCAAGACCTGCGCACGATCGGGCTGTGTTTCGCTGCTCGCGAACACGGACTGCGTTTCGCGCCGAACCAGACCGCAACGAAGCTTCAGTGGCTGATCGACGCACACGACCCCCATCGCTCGCGCGATCTGATGGCCGGCACTGTCGACACCTGGATTGCGTGGGTGCTCTCCAAGGGAGCAGACCACGTCACCGACGCTACGAACGCCGCGGTCACCGGGCTTGCGAACGATGCCATCGATGGTTGGAATCAGGGCGCGCTCGACGCCCTCGGCGTGCACGCCATGATGCCGCAGATCGTCGACAGCGCCGGTGAGCTCGGTCGAGCGGTCGGCTTACCCGGCGCTCCGCCGATCGTCGCGATGGTGGGCGACCAACAGGCATCGCTGGTCGGGCAGGCCTGCGTGACACCGGGGCAGGCCAAGATCACGTTCGGCACCGGCGGCATGCTGGACCAAGTCACCGGAGACCATCCGCTCATCGCGGGTCGTCGCAGCCGGAACGGGACGTTTCCCATCGTCGCGTGGCGCGTCGACGGCGCTACGACATGGGGACTCGAATCGATCATGCTTGCCGCCGGCACGAACGTCGAGTGGCTGCGCGACGGACTGGGTTTGATCGCCGACGCGGCTGACAGCCACGCCGTTGCTTCCGGGTGTTCGCACACCGATGGCGTCGTGTTCGTACCCGCGATGATGGGTCTGGGGTCGCCGCGATGGGATTACGGAGCGCGATCGGGGTTCTTCGGAGTGACGCGCGGGACGACGCGCGCCCAATTGGTTCGCGCGGTGCTCGAAGGGGTTGCGCATCGCGGCGCCGATCTGGTCGAGGCCGCGGAGGCCGACTCCGGCGAACGCATTCATACGTTGCGCATCGATGGCGGCATGAGCGACAACCCGACGTTCGTCCAGGCGCTCGCCGACGCGACGGGCAGCGCGGTCGAGGTCTGTGCCGAGCGCGAGGCGACGACGCGCGGTGCGGGCCTGCTGGGAGCGCTCGCGCTTGGTTCGTTCAGCGCAATCGCTGACATCGGCCGGACCTGGCTGCCCCGAGCGCACGTCGAACCCGGCGAGCGGCTCGATCGCGAGCAGTGGCGTCGAGCGCTCGACCGATCGGCGGGCTGGATCGAGGCACTCTCCGCGGTGGACCTGTGAGCCGGCAATCACGGATGCAAGACATAACGTCCTGATTCCCGAACTGGACTGGCATGTCCAGCCTCCCGTGTCGTATTGTCCGATTTGGGCGAATTCGGGAGGCAGGATGCAAGGCGATCAAGCGCACGACGGCCGCGGCCAACGCAACGAGCGTGGGGCCAGCCTCGTCGAGTATGTGCTGTTGGTGATGCTCATTGCGGTGATCGTGCTGACGGCAGTCAAAGCGGTCGGGGGCACCACGAGCACGAAGTGGTCGTCGACCACCAGCGAAGTCCAGGCCTGGTAACCGAAGGATTCCGCTCGGCGCCGCGCGGGGGCGAACTCAAATTCCGGTTGCGAGCGCCTCGCGCTCGGCGGCGAACTCACGGCTCAACTTGAGCAAGTACGCCGCGTGCGCACCGGCACCCAGCCCGATGAGACGAGCCCGGAGCGGGAGCCCTGGCGACGTGGCAAACACGACGGCGTCGAACCCGTCGCACGCCGCGCCCATCGACAGCCACTCGGCGTCTTGCTCGCGCTCCTTCAGTGCCGTCAGCGCGCCGACGCCGAGCGCCAGATCGCGGATCCCGAGCACGCGGGTCAACGCCTTCGCGATCGGGTCGGGACGACCGAGCACAACGCGTACGACCAACGACGGCACGAACATGCACAACAACCCGATCACACATCGCCCCCGCGACGCGATGATCGCGATCTGGCGGGATTCGAGGTTCTGCAGATCCACCTTCGGGACCGTACCGCCCGGTCCGCCGAGGTTGCGAACCGCTCAGACGCTGAACACGCCGAAATCGTCGAGCTCGAACACGTCGTCGGCGACGAGGATTTCGCCCCGGATCGTGCCCTTCCCATCGGCGCCGTTCATCTCCCACTCGAGGTCGTACCCGACCGGGAGTCGATCGCCGTAACCGGCGGCTGCGACGGCCGCCATGTCGTCGTACCGCAGGCCGAATGCCTCGAGCCCGAACGACCAATGCTCCCCTTGCGTTTCGCAGATGCAGGCAAACCACAACCCATCGGCGCGGCACTCGAGTTCGCGTCCGCGCGGCACGCGAACTTCTGGATCGTCGACGACCACGACGCCCTGCGACTCGGGCAGTCTGAATTCGAATCGGTAGTGCACAACTTCGGTACCGACGTCGACCGTGATCGAACCGTCCGAAAACTCGAGTCGCATCAGTCGGGCAGCGAGATGTAGTAGGTGTCGCCGTCGACCTGAGGGCCCTCGGGGGTGCCTTCGATCATCGAGACGAACGGGTAGAGGTCCAGGCTGTCGCGCGGCACCGTCCAGTCGAGTTGGTCGTCGATCCCGGCGATCGTCGCGAACGGGCGAAGGAACGAGAAGTAGACGTACGCGCCCGCGTGCAGCTTCTCGTCGCGGGTCATGCCTGCGATCGTTCGGTATTGACGTTTCTGAGCGTCCTTGGCCGCAACGGCAAGCGCGTCTTGTCCGTCACGATCGATGGGCACGAGCGACCCCGAAGAGGTGTCGAACCAAGCTGCAGCCACGACGTGCGGAACGTAATCCTGTGGTTGGGTGACGGCCGTGCCGAAGTCGGTGATGCCGAAGTCGACGCCCTCGAGGACGAACGCGCCAATGACGAAATGGTGTGGCAGATCGGTCGCCGTCGTGTGACTCCATGCGAAGTCCGAGGGGCCGAGCTTGACGAACTGGCGCAACAAGAGCGAGCGACCGTCGGACAGCGGGTACGGACCGCTGTCTTGATACCCAGCACGAGTATCGAACCAGAGCAGGAACTCGTAGCTCGTGAGCAACGCATTGAGCCGCATGATCCGAGCTCGTTCGGACTCGTCGACGGGCACGCACGCCGAGGCGATGTCGTCGATCAGCGCCGCGAACGGAGTCGATCGCCCGTCGGCATCAGCGCACTGGAGCGTGCCGTCGTTGTCGCGGTACGCGGAAGCGGCGCGTTTCCAGAAGTCGAACACGTTCGCAAGCCGGCGTTCGTCCTCGTCCCATTCGAGCATCCCGACGCCACCGAGCACGGTTCGCCCAACCATCGGGAAGTTCGCGATCGACCAGAGACGCACCGTGTCGATCTCGTTGCCGGGTGTGCGTCCCGCTCTGCCAATCTCCTCGGGCGGCATCGCGGCCGCGATCTCGCGCATCATCTCGGGGTAGCGGCGGTAGCACTCGATGCACGCGATCAAGATGTACGCCGTGATCGGAATCAAGGCGGATTCGAGCGCGGTGCGTTGCTCGGTCAGCGACCAACTGATCCGGGAGTGGTAGCGAACGAAGCGATTGACTTCAGCGCGATCCCAACCCGGCGGGAGCGTGAGATCACCCATGTCAGACGTTCCGCACGATGCCGGCGTCGCCGCTGCAGTCGACCTCGACCGTGTCGCCATCGGTCGGTGTCGTCGAGAGTTCGGCGCCCATCACGCACGGAACCTGATACTCACGACTGACGATCCCGATATGGCTCATCGGTGTCCCCGAGAGGCAGACGACGGCCGTCAGGTCATCGAAGATCGGCGCCAGGAAGGTCGCTCCTGCGTCGGCCACGCAGGCCACGACACCCTCGGCTCCCGAATCCATCAATTCGAGGACGTCGAGCGGAGCGTCGAGCCGGCGCCAGATGCCCTGTACGGGCTGGGCGTCGAAAACTTTCGTGCCGGTTCCGATGATGGTCACGAGGCCTCCGTGGGGTCGCAAGAGAGATCGAGTGCGATGGACATCTTGGTCGCGGCGAGCGCGGCGTTGTTCGCGTTCCTGCCACGGTGAGCCGACACTGGATCCTCGGGGTCAGGCCTTGACCGCGACGCCTTCGCGCGCGAGCAGGTTGCGTTTGATCGCAAGGTTCTCGTGTTCGGTCGCCGCCGTTCCGCCGTAGCCACCGATTCGACCGCCAGCAGCGATGACTCGATGGCACGGGATCACAAACGGAATCGGGTTGCTCGCCATGATCGTGCCGACTGCACGCGCGGCTCCCGGGCGGCCGGCCATCGCCGCGAGCTCCCCGTAGCTCACGGTCTCGCCCCACCCGACTTCTTTGCGCAGCGTGTCGAGCACCGCGCGCCGGAATCCGGTGATGTCCGAGAGATCGAGTTCGAGGTCGATGCTGTCACGCCGACCCGCAAACCATTCGTCGAGGCAGATCGCGATCTTTTCGTCGCGTTCGGGGACCGCACCGACAGCTGCGTCGCGACGCTGGGTTCCCCATCCGATCGCAACGATGCCGCGCTCGTTCGCGACGACGGTGATCTCACCGATTGGTGTGGTCTGACTCCAGCAACGCCGCACGCGACGAATCTAACCGCCCGTCGACCGCTCGACCTCGACCCGAGCATCGTTGAAACAGGCACCACCGCCGAGGTCGGAAAGCGTGTCGGGACACAGCGCGTTCGGGGTGAGCCCGTCGGGAAAGTCTCGACGCCACAAGCCCTTCGGCATCGAGACGACTCCAGCGCGCAGATCGGCGTCGACGGTGACGGTCGTGCGGATCGCGGCGCGGTCGTTGCGAACAACCACCGAATCGCCGTCGGTCAGCCCGCGAGCCGTTGCATCATCTGGATGCATCCGCAGTGTCGTGTCACCTTGCTGAAACTCCCCGAACATCGAGTTGATGGTCTTGTGAGTCGCAGGTGTGAGCATTGTGAGCGGATACGGATCCTGCAACGGCCGGT
>SXGT01825392.1_pt1 | contig 16139 bp, 15 predicted proteins | sample 3176221 | NCBI WGS metagenome assembly SXGT01 (sample SAMN11356862, study PRJNA531348) | freshwater metagenome | isolation source: freshwater sample F1-120 | place: China: Fuxian Lake, Yuxi | collected 2017-12-25
CTACGCCATGACTGTGCGGTCCCGCCGGTCTCTCCCCCCGAAGCGGGACCGCACAGGGTCATGGGCACCCGGCGCCGGTCAGCGACCCCAGGCGCCGGCGGCGCGGCGGTCGGTCGCCGAGACATCGTCGGCCCCGTCGCGCACCGCGTTGCCCAGCCGGAACAGGATGTCGTTGAGCGCGGCGGCCGACTGGTTCCAGCGCAGCTGTTCGGTGCGGTAGGCCTCGGCGGCCTCGGCGGTCCAGGTCTGCTGCAGCGGCGCGATCTGGGCCCGCAGCTCCTCCAGCGCCGCATTGAAACGGGCCGAGGTGCTGTGGATCTCCTGGCGCACCGTGTACTCGATCTCGTCGAAGTTGTACGTCAACATCATGTCCATGTGCCTGTCTCCTGGCTTCTGCCGCTCGGGTGTCTCTACAGCTGATTGCTGACGGCGCCGATACGGTGCGAGTGGCCGTCGGCGGCCTCGCGCAGCGTGCGTTCGTTGAGCCGAATGGTCTCCGCGATGCGCTCCAGCGCGTGGTGCAGCGCCAACGACTCGGCGTTCCAACGGTCGACGACCTCCCGGAAGCGGACGGCCGCCGCACCACCCCACACCGATGCCGGCACACTGCACATCCTTCCCATGAAGGTGCCGAGCATGGCCCGGATCTCCTGATTGCGGGCATCGATCTGACCGGAGACCGAGTGCATCAGGTCCAGGTCGGTGTTGAGTGCGGGCATGGTGGTCCTCCCCCGGTGAATGACTTCCGTTGCGGAAATGCTGTTGTGAATAGGACGCAGCGGCGCCCGATTCGGTTCCGTGTGATCCGAATTCGTTTCACGGTGCCGCGTGTGCCGACCGGATGGCCGCATCGCAATGCTGCCGGATCTCGGCCCCGGAGGACGGCTGCTGGCATCCGATCGCGATCCGCACCTGCCCGTCGAGGAAGACGGCCCAGGCGATCTCGCGGTCCGCGCGCGTCTCGACATAACTGAGCACGGCACGGCCAGCCCGGTGGTCGTCGACGCGCAAACCGGTGAAGACCCCCGGCGGCTGCAGTGCCAGCGCAGCCTCCAGGACCGCGGCGGTGTGGGCCGTATCCGGTCCGGCCACCGACTGCGTGAGCAGGATCGCGGCGGCTTCCTCGGTCGGCGAAAACGCCTGTACCCGGGGCGAACCCGCGCCCTCGGTGATCCGGCGGACCACCCAGCCGGCGGGGATCTCGACCGTGACGCGACCCTCGGTGAGCAGCGTCACGGGCCGCTCGGCGGGCTCGCCCGCCCCGCGCAGACCGAGCAGCATCCCGAGGGCCAGTAGCAGTCCCGCCGATACCGCCCACCCCGTCATGCGCCGGTGCGGCACCGGCACTGGCAGTCGGCGCTCGCCGAGCGCGGCGACAACAAAGGCGTCGTCGACGATCTGCACGTCGCGGCCACGCAGCATCTCGGCGAGGGCGCTCGCGAGCTCCGCGGCGCCGGCCACGCCCACCGGCGCGTCGATCACCACCGGTCCTGCTCCCAGGACGCCGTGCGCGACGGTCTCGGCGACCCGGGCCGTCGCGCCAAGGCGGGGCGTCACCGCGATGAGGAGGGCCGGGCCACGGCAGATCACGAACTCCGGCGCGATCTCGACGACACTCGCGGCCGGTGATCGCAGCGTGTCGTGTCGGCGCAGGATGACCGGCTCCGCGCAGTGCTCACCCGCGGCGCGCCGGATGCGATTCACCCGGGCCTCGCTCCACCAGCCGGGACACACGAGCAGCAGTCCGCCCGCCGGTTCGCCGGCTGCCACGGCGATGATCCGCGCCCACAGCTCGTCGAGGGCGACCGGCCGCTCATCGACGAGCACATGATCGTCGTCGATGGCATCGATTGCCGCAACGACGATGTCGGCCGGCAGCGGGTTCGGCCCGCTGACCGTTCCCGGTCCGATGACCAGTGCCGTGGCACTCACGGTTCGGGGGTCCACGCGATCTGTACCCGCTCGTCGGCATGCCCCCTGCGAACGAGCATGGCCCGCCCAGGGGGCAACGGTGCGGGCCGCGCGATACCGAGCAGGGCGCCCTCGTCCGCGCCCGTGCTCATCAGTAGCCCGGCGCAGCCGAGCTCACGCATGGTGGCGGGCACCGGGTTGAACATCGCCCGCGCCGCACCGCCGGCGCGGCGCGCGATCACCAGGTGCAGTCCGATGTCACGGGCGTGCGGGAGGAATTCCAGCAGCGGCGCCAGTGGATCCGTGCCGGCGCCCGTGATCAACTCGTAGTCGTCGACGATCACATACATTTCCGGTCCCGACCACCACGACCGGTCGCGCAGTTGCTGTGGTGTGGCCGCGGCACCGGGCAGCCGCCCACGCAGCTCATCGGTCAGCCCGGCGAGGTGTGCCTGCAGCATCCCGGTGGACATCAGGTAGCCGGCCAGGTGCCCGGTGTCCACCACACCGAGCTGTGTCCTGCGCACATCGACGAGATGGATCTGCACCTGTTCCGGCGTACAGGTCCGGGTGAGTTGGGTACATACCGTCCGCAGTGCCGCGGTCTTACCGCAACCGTTGTCGCCCAGCACGATCAGATGAGCGGTCTCGGCGAAATCGACAGCCATGGGTTTCCATTCGGATTCCCCGATGCCGATGGTGACGTTCGTCGGACCCGCGTTGCGGGCGGGCACCGAGTGGTGCTCCACCACGGCGGGCAACAGCCGGACCGGGACCGCCGAGCGGCCGGCGTGACGCCCGCGCAGCTCCTGCACGATGGTCTCGATGGTGTCCGGTCGAGCCTGCGCGATGACCGCGACCCGGCCGTCGCGGGTGATCCCGGTGCCCGGCGGACTGTCGATGAGATGGCGGGCCGCCTTGCGGTCCATCTCGGATTCCGCGGGTTCACCCAGGCGCAGTTCGATCCGGGTGCCGAGTTGGTCCTTGAGCGCGGGCCGCAGTTCCGCCCAGCGGGAGGCCGTGATGACGACGTGGATTCCGTGTGCGAGACCCTGGGCGGCCATCGCGGTGATGGCCTCCAGCAGGGCGTCGTCGCTCTCCCGGAGTGCACCCCACCCGTCCACGACCAGGAACACCTCGCCGTAGCCGTCGGGTGCCGCGGCACGACCGGTCTCCGCCCGCCGTCGGATCAGCGCCTGCAGCTGTGCCACGGTCCGCTTCACCAGCTCGCCCTCGCCGGGTCCGGCGATGACGCCGGTGTGCGGAAGGTGCTGTAGCGCAGCCAATGTGCCGCCACCGAAGTCCAGGCAGTAGAACTGGACTTCGGCGGGGCTGTGCGTGGCAGCAAGCGCCAGCAGCAGCGTGCACAACGAGGTGGACTTACCGGACCGCGTCGCACCCACCACGGCGACGTGTCCGCCGGCCCCGTTCAGGTCGGCGGTGAGCAGATCGCGACGTTGCGCGAAGGCGTTGTCCACCAGGCCGATCGGTGCGGTCAGCCGGGTGCCGTCGTGCCGGGTGAGCAGTTCTTCCACGGCCGGGCACGCCGGTAGGGCGGGCAGCCACAGCGTGTGCGCCGGGCTGCCCCGGCCGGCCAGCCGGTGCAGCGCGGTCTCCAGCACCGTGGCGCCGGTGTCGACAGGCACCGCAGCCTGCCCGGCCCCGTCGTCGGGCGCCGCGGTGAACGGGCGTGGACGCAGCTCCGGCGCGGCCCGGGACTCATCGCGTCCGGACACATACGCGCTCCGCAGCCGCACCAACCGGCCGTCGGTGGTCTTCAGATAGGCCGCACCCGGCGCGGCCGGCAGCTCGTAGGCGTCGGGCACACCGAGAACTGCCCGGGATTCGCCGGCCGAGAACGTCTTCAGACACACCCGGTAGGACAGGTGGGTCTCCAGGCCGCGCAGTCTGCCCTCATCGAGGCGCTGACTGGCCAGCAACAGGTGCATCCCCAGCGACCTACCCAGCCGACCGATCGCCACGAACAGCTCGGCGAGTTCGGGGCGCTGGCAGAGCAACTCGGAGAACTCGTCGATGACGATGAACAGCGCGGGCAGCACGGGCAGATCGGCGCCGGACAACCGCGCCCGCCGATACTCGGCGATGTTCGCGAGATTGCCCGCCGCTCGCAGCACCTGCTGCCGGCGGTTCATCTCCCCGGAGAGCGCATCGTGCATCCTGCTGACCAGGTAGGCCTCGTCGTCCAGATTGGTGATGACCGCCGACACGTGGGCGAGCTTCTCGAAGCCGAGAAAGGTGGCGCCGCCCTTGAAGTCGATGAGGGCGAGATTGAGATCGTCGGGCGAGTGCACGGCCACCAAGCCGAGGATCAGGGTGCGCAGGAACTCGGACTTCCCCGATCCGGTGGCCCCGACGCACAGTCCGTGCGGGCCCATCCCACCCTCGGCGGCCTCCTTGATGTCGAGGAGCACCGGTTCGCCCCGAGTATCCACACCATCAGCGATACCGATGGGCACCCGCAGCCGGTCCGGACCCGCACGGGGGCGCCACAGCACGGCCGGATCGACATCCGCTGCGGTGCCGACGCCGATCAGGCTCGTCCATGTCGTGCGCACCGCTCCGGCATCCGGTCCGGTGCGCCACCGGGCCAGCCGGCGCGCACACATGTGTGCCTGCGCGCGCGACAGACCGTCCACGTGGTCCAGGCCGGCGAGGTCGATGACGATGTCACCGCCTCCGTTGAGATCGAGCACCGTGACATCGGGGCCGGTCCGGGTCGGCACGTCCCCGTCCAGGATCGCCACGGCGCGGGACGTGCCACGCGCCCCGTGGTGTGGCAGCCATTTCAGCCAGTCCCACTGCGGACCAACGGGTCCCGTCACGCAGACATCCCCCGGGCTGTGCAATACCGCAAGTTGGCAGACGATGGCACGCACCAGGGCTCGCGCTGCGGCCGGCTCCCCGTCGAAACCGATGTGCCCGGCGATGTCGAGCGTGACGGGCAGGTCCGTCACTACGGATCGGCCGGCGAGCAGTTCCGCCAGCGCGGCCGTGGTCACCGGGTCCGGTTCGGCGACCGGGTCGGCCGGGCCGGCGATCAGCGGAGTCGCCAGCGCTCCGGTGCCCAGACCGACCCTGATCCGGCAGAAGTCCGGGTCGGCGGGCCTGCGCTCCCACATTCGCCGGCCGCCGGCCAGCGTCCACAGCACCGCGGGATCGGGATGTCTCCAATGGTCCGAAACATGCTGTTGCTGAGCGGTTTCGCGGGTCATCGCCGCCACGGTGTCCAGGTAGCGCAGATAGTCCCGCCGACCCGCGTTCAGTTCAGCCGTCCGCCCTCGGGCGGTGTGGGCCAGTGTGCCGAGCACCGACAGCACCATCATGACCGGGAAGATCAGGTACATCGGGTTGCGCGGCGCCGCCGCACCGGGCCCGCCCGACGCGTTCAGATACAGCACCACCATGCCACCGACCGCGACGAGCATCAGCACCGGCAACAGGCGCGCCATCGGACTCGCCGGCTCCACGGCAGGTACCTCCGGTGGTTGCCGCAGCGCCACCTCCGCGTCCGGCACGGGCGGAGCGGGCAGCCGCTTCTCCCTGAGGAACTCCATTCCTGTTTCGACGCAGCGCGCGCCCCGCCGGTTCCCCCGAATTTTGGTGCGCGGTGGATGCTCGGCGCACGGCTACCGTGACATCGGGGAGTGTTCAGGGGGATGGGCGATGGATGATCCGTTGTGCCGGGTGTCGATTCAGGACGCCAGGCGGCCGCACCTGGTCGACCTCGCGCTACCGCGGCATGCCGAGCTGGGCGTGCTGCTGCCCGATATCGTCGGCCTCGTCGTCGGCGACGAGGCGACCGATGTCGCGCCACAGGGCTGGCGACTGGACCGTCTGCGCGGCGGGCACTGTGATGAGTCGATGACCCTGCACGACAGCGGGGTATCCGACGGCGACGTCATGGTGCTCTCGCTCGTCGACGCCCCGGCACCCGGCCCGCTACCCGAAAATCCCTTCCACACCGTGTCCGGCGCCGAAGCCGGTCCCGAATCCCACCCCGCGATGTCTGCCGGGTTCTGGACGTGCGCCGGTCTGGCCGCCGTGATCGCGCTCGGCTACTCGGGCATCCACGGTGGCGCGCCGATGCCGGCCGCGGGGACCGCCTCGCTCAGCGCGGCCGTGTGCCTGATCGTCGCCTGGCGACGGGACGCCATGCGCTCGACCCTGCACGGCCTGTCGGTCGGTTTCGTCTGCATTGCGGGATTTCTGGCGGTACCCGGTGCCGGCGGCGCACCGGGGGTGACGCTCGGCGCGGCCGCCGGCTGTGTCGCCGCGCTGTGGTTGCTGCGCACGGCAGGCGGCGATGTCTGCTCGCTCACCGCGGCGGCGACCGCATCCGCGGCGGTGGCGGTGGTGGCGGCGTTCTCACTCGTGGTGTCCGTGGACCTGGCGGCATGGGGGGCGGTGCTCGGTGCGCTGTCCCTGGCGGTGCTGGGTGCGGCGGGACGGCTCACCTTGGTGCTCAACGGTCTTCGGCCGCCGTTTCCCGGCGAGGGCATCGCCGACCCGGTGTCGGCCGCGTCCGCGGCCGGTGCGCGCGAAGTCTTCGCCGGGCTGGTGACCGGAAGCGCCGCGGCGATCACCCTGGCCGTCGGCGCGATCACCACCGGCTGCCTGGGCACCACGACGTGGCTTCCGGGATTCGCGTTGGCCGCGGCACTGGCGGCCCTGCTGCTGTTGCGGACCCGGTGCTACGCCGACCGACGGTGCCGCACCGCGCTGGGTTGGTGTGGGCTCATCTGCGCCGCGACAGCGGTCGCGCTGGCGACGGTATCCGCGCCGCGGTACGCGGGTCCGGCGGTGGTGCTGACCGTGGCGCTGGCGGCCTGGTGTCGGGCAGGCCGGGGCACGCGCGCCGCGTCATCGGCACGCGGCGCCGATGTGGCCGAATACATCCTGCTCGCCGGGGTGGTGCCGCTGGCATGTTGGGTCGCCGGCGTATACGAGGTGGTGCGATCGATGAGTGTCGGATGACCTGCCGGACCGCGCCGATGATCGCGACCGTGCTCCTGACGGCCGCACCGGTCCTCACTGCGGCGCCTGCCGCCGCTGTCGGTCCGCCGCCGATCGAGGATCGGTTGTTGCCGCCCGCCGGACCGGCGGCTTCGCGTTTTCCCACCGAGCAATTCGCGACCTGCGCCACCGCACCGGTGGTGGCGGCCGGGGTGCGACGGGACGGGCCCGAGTTACGCGCCGCGTGGGCTCGCACCCGCGGCGCCGGGCAGACGGTGGCGGTCATCGACACCGGCGTGGCGCGGCACCGACTGCTACCACATCTGGTGCCGGGTGGGGATTATGTCACCGACGGTGACGGCACCGCAGACTGTGACGGCCACGGCACCATCGTCGCCGGGATCATCGGTGCGGCTCCCGACCCGGCCGGCGGGTTCAGCGGTATCGCCCCGGATGCCGCCATTCTGGCAATCCGGCAGTCCAGCACCAAGTTCCGAGCCTCCGAGCACGCCGACGGCGGAGACGGTGTCGGCGATGTCGAATCGCTCGCGGCCGCGGTGCGGGCCGCCGCCGACCAGGGGGCGACGGTCATCAACATCTCGTCGGTGGCCTGCCTCGCGGTCGCCGACGCACTCGATGACCGCGCGCTGGGCGCGGCCCTGGCGTACGCGGTCGACACCCGCAATGTGGTGGTCGTTGCCGCGGCCGGGAATGTGGGCGGACAGGGCACGTGCCCGAAACAGAATCCGCTGCCCGCTGCCGCCGGCGGGCCGGACTGGGATCGTGTCGAGGTGGTGGCCAGCCCCAGTTGGTATGACGACCTTGTCCTGACCGTCGGGTCGGTGGATGCCGACGGGGCACCGTCCGACTTCACCTTGGCAGGCCCGTGGGTGGACGTCGCCGCCCCCGCCGAGGCCGTGATATCGCTGAACCCGGCCGGGGAGGGACTGACCGATACCATGCCGGGACATGCTGAACCACAGCCGATCTCGGGGACCAGTTACGCGGCCCCGATGGTGTCCGGCGTGGCGGCACTGCTGCGCGCGGTGGCCCCGCAGCTGACAGCCCGGCAGGTGATGCACCGCATCGAGAGCACCGCCCGGCATCCCGGGTCGGGCTGGAATCCGTTGGTGGGCCACGGCGTGGTGGATGCGCTGGCCGCGATGCGCGGTATCGCCACTCCGGCACCGGCGAGCGCGGCGCGCCCACTGGCGCGGCCGCCCGCCGTGCTCACCGAGGCCGAGCCGCGACGGTTCGCCCTGGTCGGTGCCGCGGTGTGCGCGGTGCTCGCGGTGGCATCGGCGGCGCTGAGATCACGACGGGGCGCCGACGCTGTCCCGCACGACGGTGGCGCCGGCGACACCGAGTTCGGGTCCGCGCGGTAGCAGCGCGAGCAGCGGCCACGGCGCGGCGCCCGGTGTCGGCGGCAGTCCGAGGGCTTCGGCCGCTTCGGCGTCACCGACACCGAAGGCCACCCCGGACCCGGTGACCAGGTACCGCGGGCCGGTCGACAGGCCTTCCCCGGTGACACCCACCGCCCGGGTGTAGATACTGTGGCCGGCCGGGACCGCGACGGCGTCGATACCCGGGCCGGCGCCATCGGCCTGCACCAGGCCGATGGCGTGTTCTGGTTCCGGCCGGGTGCCCGGCGCCAACACGGCGGTGTCCGCTGCCGGTGCGTACCGCCGCCACTGCCAACGTGTGCACAGCACGCCACCGCGCTCCGCACCGGCGAGCACCGGATCGGCCAGATCGGTCACCGCCACGGTGTCCAGTACCGGCACCGCGGTGATCCGGTCGGCCGGCACGTCGGGTATCTCGCCGGCGCCGTGTGAGTCCGTGAAGCGGATCAGGTCGGCCGCCACCCGCCCCACCCGCTGCACTCCGTCGGCGAGCACCACGTAGTGGTCGGCGGTTTCACCGGCCCGCGGCACCCGCAGCACCTCGCCGACCCGGAAATCGGCGAGCCCTGCCGGTCCGGGGCCTCCGGCACCGGGCACCCGCGGAGCCGCGATCGGCGTCGCCTCCGGGAGCGGATCCAGTAGTGCGGCCGAAACCCTCAGCGGGACAAGTTCGTCGAGGTGCAGCGCGCGTATCGCTGCCCGGTCGCGTAGGTCCACTGCGGCGCGCCGTCCGTCGTGCAACACGAAGGTTCCCCGGGCGCGTTCCTGCACCGCGGTGACCAGGACCGGCGGCGCGATCGGATACTGCGCGGGTGGGCCGATGATCATCGTGGTGGTCGAGTCGTCGCTGTCATCGCACACCGTCCAGGCCGGCCGGTCGTCCGCGAGTGCCGGCGCGAGATCGCCCGGCGCGCCCGGGATGCCCATCAGCGGACCGCGCTCGGCGGCGGCGATCATGGCCGCGCTCACCAGCCGCGGCACCGCGGGGGTTCCGGCGATCAGCCGCGCGGACGCCAGATTCGGCACCGGGTGCATGACGTCGCCGACGCGGACGTACATCGCACCGGACTCCCGCACCATGACGATGGGATCGGTGCCCAGACTTCCGTGCGGCCGCAGCAGCGCGAGCACCGCACATACCGCCACCACGATCGCGGCCAGCACCATGCCGGCGCCCAGGGCCATGGACTGGCTGCGGATCGGGTCGTCGAGCATCCGGACATCCCGGTACACCAACGCGTATTCCATTCTGCGCGACAGGAAGCGGTAACCGCTGACCTGAAGCCGTGTCACCGAACGCCGAACCATGTGCCCCCCGGCTTCGACCCTAACCGGCCGGCCACACGGTTCCATGCACCACTTTCCGGACCGCCGCTACTCCTTGCCGCGCCGTTGCCGGTAGGCCGCCACGTGTTGCCTGTTGCCGCAGTTTCCGGTGTCGCAGAAGATTTTCGAGCGGTTGCGGGACACATCGAAGAGCACCGCGCCGCAATCCGGGGCTGCGCACGTCTTGAGCCGGCGCAGTTCACCGCCGCGGATGAGGTCGGCCAGCGCCATCGCCATCTCGGCGCCCATCCTGCGCGCCAACGGGTCGTGGATCGAGGCCAGATGCAGATGCCATTCCGGCATCTCGGCGTGCCGGGTCAGCCAGGGCGAGGCCCTGGTGTCGGAGAGCAGCGCGTTCACCTGACCGACCGCGCGTTCCTCGTCGTCGGCGGCCTCCCAGAGCCGCCCGATGCGCTCCCGCAACCGGTGCACGTCGGCGAGTTCGGCGGCGTCCCGGTCACGGCGCCCGGTCCAACCGAACTCGGCGAGGTAGTCGTCGAGTCCGGCGATATCGCCGATCGTGTCGACGGTGTCGCCCGATGAACCTCGGTCGCTGTTGATCAGCACGCACGCGGCCCGCAGCGTGAGCTCCGTGTCATGAGTGAAAATCATTTGACGCATGACTCCCGTCACCGATATTGTCATGAGCAACATTCATTTTACTCATTACACCTTGGAGCGCCTCATGACGATGACCGACGCGCGGTCCACGAACCGGTTCCGGCTCGGCCTGATGTTCGCGATAACGTCCGCCTTCGCGTTCGGCCTCTCCGGCCCGCTGGCGAAATCGCTCATGGAGGCGGGGTGGACCCCGACCGCCGCGGTGACCGCACGACTGGCCGGCGGGGCGCTGGCCATGGCCGTATTCGCCAGCTTCGCCAAACCGGGGTGGTTCCGTGAGGCACTGGAGCATCGCCGCACGATCATCGCGTACGGCGTCGTCCCCGTCGCGGGCGCCCAGTTCTGCTACTACAACGCCGTCTCCCATCTCTCGGTGGGCGTGGCACTGCTGCTCGAATACACCGCCCCCATCCTGGTGGTGGGCTGGCTGTGGGCACGGACCCGGCGCCGGCCGGGCCACCTCACCCTGGCCGGCGTCGCCATCGCGATCACCGGCATCACGCTGGTGCTCGACGTGTTCTCGGGCGCGCACATCAACTCGACCGGAGTGCTGTGGGGACTCGCCGCGGCGGTCTGCGCGGCCTGCTACTTCATGATGTCGGAGAAGGCCAGTTCCGACGGCACCGGGCTGAGTCCCATCACCCTGGCCGCGGCGGGTCTGATCGTCGGCGCCGTCGCCGTCGCCGCACTCGGCGTCTCCGGTGTGATGCCGATGCGCTTCAGCACCGAGAACGCCGCGGTCGCCGGCCTGACCCTGCCCTGGTTCGTCCCCGTCATCGCACTCGCCGTCATCCCGACCGCCATCGCCTACACGCTGGGCATCATGGGCGTGGCCCGGCTGCGACCGCGGTTCGCCTCCCTGGTGGGCCTCTCCGAGGTCTTGTTCGCGGTGCTCGCCGCTTGGGCGCTGCTCGGTGAGGCGATCACCGTCACCCAGACCGTCGGCGGCGCGGTCGTGCTGCTCGGCCTGGCACTGGCCCGTCAGGGCGACCGCACCGAACAGGTGGCGCAGGCCAATTGGCCCGACGTCCCGCCCGTGCAACCGTCGGCCGGGCAACCGATTAGCCGTAGCTAACCTTTGAATGTGAAGATGTTGATCGTGAAGCTGCGCACGATGGCTGCCCGGTCGGCCGCACTGGGATCCGCCCTGGTATCCGCAATCGCCGTTCTGGCCGGTCCCGCACCGGTCGCGTCCGCCGAGCCCTGCTCCGATGTCGAACTGATCTTCGCCCGCGGCACCAGCGAGCCCCCCGGCATCGGCCGCGTCGGACAGGCACTCGCGGATTCGTTGCGCCCGCAACTCGGTGGCCGCACCCTGAGCACCTACGGGATCAACTATCCCGCCACCTACGACTTCTTCACCGCCGCCGACGGCGCGTACGACGCGACCGGGCGCATCTCCTACCTGGCACAGAACTGCCCGGGAACGCAGGTCGTGCTCGGCGGGTACTCGCAGGGCGCGGCCATCGTGTCGATGCTGGTCGGTCTGCCGCCGGTCGGCGAACGGATCGGCGAATTCGGTTCGGCGCCGCCGCTGCCCGGCAACCTGGCCGGAAATGTCGCCGCGATGGCGGTCTTCGGCAACCCCGGCGCCAAGTTCAGCAATCCGGTGTCGGTGGCCCCACCGCCGTTCAGCGGCCGCGGTATCGACCTGTGCGCCGACGGCGATCCGATCTGCTCGCGCGGGCGCAACCCCTTCGCGCACACCCACTACGAATCCTCGGGATTCATCCCGCAGGCCGCCGGGTTCATCGCCGGCCGCGTCTGATCCGGGACTTGTTTAGCCCGTCTCCGCGTTATGCTTTGGCGTGGCCATTGATCTTGTTCGCCGTTGCTCCGTAATCCTCGCCGCCGCTGCCACCGCAGCCGGCGCGCTGATCCTGACGCCGGCGTCACCGGCACAGGCCGAGGGATGCCCCGACATCGAAGTCGTGTTCGCCCGCGGCACCAATGAGGATCCGGGCCTCGGCCGGATCGGGAACGCCTTCGTCAACTCGCTGCGTAACAAGGTGGGCGGACGTTCGGTGGGCGCCTACGCGGTGAACTACCCGGCAAGCTTCGACTTCCTGGCCGCCGCCGGGGGCGCCAACGACGCCAGCGGGCACATCCAGTGGATGATCAACAACTGCCCGAACACCCGGCTCGTGCTGGGCGGCTACTCACAGGGCGCGGCCGTCATCGACGTCATCGCCGCGGTGCCGGTGCCCGGGATCGGGTTCAACGCCCCGTTGCCGCCGAACACCCCCGAGCACGTCGCCGCGCTCGCCGTCTTTGGCAACCCGTCGGCAAAGGTGGGTCTGCCGCTGACCGTGAGCCCGGTCTGGGGCGGCCGGTCCATCGATCTGTGCAATGTCGGTGACCCGGTGTGCGGCCCCGGTGATGACGTCGCCGCCCACCGCGCCTACGACGGCGGCCAGGCCGATCGGGCGGCAAGCTTCGCGGCCGGGCTCCTCTGAGCACCCCGGTACACTTCATCGGGTGTCCTTCCGAACGCTCCCAGCAAAGCGCCGCGCGCGTAAGTTCGCCGCCACCGTCGCCGCGGTAGCGGCCATCGCCGGCGGGTTCATGGCCACCACGACGGCCGGCCCGGCCGCTCAGGTGCCCACCGCGTCGGCCGAACCGTGCGCACCCGTGGAGCTCATCTTCGCGCGGGGCCGCAACGAGGCCCCCGGCGTCGGCAGGCTCGGCAATGCGCTCGTGGCCGCGCTGAACGCCCGGCTGCCGCAGCCGATCGGTGTCTATGGCGTGAACTATCCGGCCAACACCGAGATCCCGCAGGGCGCCAACGACATCAGCAACCGCATCCAGTACATGGCGGGTGCCTGCCCGGACACCCGGCTGATCGTGGGCGGCTACTCACTGGGTGCCGCATCGGCCGCGCTGGCGCTGTCGGCCACCCAGCCGGGCATGGGCTTCAACCGCCCGCTGCCGCCCGGGATGGACCGCCACGTGGCCGCCGTCGTCCTGGTCGGCAACTTCTCCAAGCAGATTCCCGGCCATCAGATTGCCGGGCAGTATGTCGACCGGACCATCGACGTCTGCAACGCAGAGGACCCGGTCTGTTCGGGCGGCCTGCCCAACGACCTCAACGATCTGCAGCGGGTCTGGGGGGATCACCTGCAGGACGGCTACATCGGTTCCGGCCTGATCGACCAGGCCGCCGACTTCGCCGCCGCCCGGGTGCGGTAGCCGGCTCACTTCGCAACGCAGACGTCAATTCCGGCCGCTACACTCGGTCCGGTGATCTTGACGCCGAGAGGTCCGGTCCGCCGCTTCACCGCGCTGGCGTCCGCGGTGCTCGTCGTGCTGGCCGCACTGACCGCACCCACGCTGACTGCGCCCGCCCTGCTGCCGACCGCCGGGGCGGTGTCGTGTCCCGACGCCGAGCTGATCTTCGCGCGCGGGCGGATGGAATCCGCCGGTGCCGGTCCGATCGGCAATGCCCTCGTGAGCGCCCTGCGCTCCAAGACGGGCAAGAACGTCACCCTGTATGCGGTCAAATACCCCGCAGACACCCAGATCGACATCGGCGCCAACGATATGAGCGCCCGGGCGCAGTACATGTCGGCCAACTGCCCGGACACCCGGCTCGTCCTCGGGGGCTATTCACTCGGTGCGGCGGTGACCGATGTGGTGCTCGCGGTCCCCTTCGCCGCCTTCGGCTTCAAGAATCCGCTTCCGCCCGGCATCGATCAGAAGGTTGCCGCGGTGGCGCTGTTCGGCAACGGGATCGCCTGGGTGGGCCCGCTCTCGAACTTCAGCCCGGTCTACCAGGAACGCACCATCGAGCTGTGCCACGGCGACGACCCGATCTGCAATCCGACCGATCCGGAGAACTGGGAATCCTATTGGGCCGACCACCTGGCGCCGGCCTACATCAAGGCGGGCATGGTGAACCAGGCCGCCGATTTCGTCGCGCCGCGCCTCTGAGGCCGCCTCAGAGGGTGCGTAGATCCCTCGTCACGTCGATGCGCGCCGCCAGCTGATCATCGGCCGGGTAGTCCACCCCCACCAGCGTCAGCCCACGGGCCGGCGCCGCGGCGAAATCACTGGAGCGTTTCGACGCACCGAGCAGCGACGCGCACCACGCCGGCTCCCGGCGGCCCTCCCCCACGGCCAGCAGGGCGCCCACCAGTGACCGCACCATCGACCAGCAGAACGCGTCGGCACTGACGTGGGCGGTGATCAGGTCGCCGTCCCGCGTCCAGTCCAGGCGTTGCATCTCGCGGATCGTGGTGGCCCCGTCGCGATGCTTACAGAAGGCGGCGAAATCGTGCAGTCCGATCAGGTGGCGCGACGCATCCGCCATGGCGGCCACGTCGAGCGGGCGTGGCCACGGCGTCACGAACCGGGTCTGCTGCGGAGTGGCGCCGTATGGTGCTGTGGCGAGCCGGTATTCGTAATGCCTGCGCAGCGCAGAGAACCGCGCGTCGAAACCGTCCGGGGCGCGCACGATACCGAGCACCCGGACATCTTCGGGTACGAACCGCGCGAGACGCCTTGTCAGCGGCAGGAATTCGGGCTCCCCGACCGGTCGCGCCCTGCGCGGGTACGCGTGTCCGAGTGCATCTGCGGGCACATCGACGTGCACCACCTGGCCGCTGGCGTGCACACCGGCATCGGTGCGTCCGGCCGCCCGCAGGATGACCGGGGTGCGGAACACCGTCGACAGCGCATCCTCCAGGACGCCGGCGACGGTGCGCTGCCCTTCCTGGGTGGCCCAGCCGGCGAAGTCGGTGCCGTCGTAGGCGACGTCGAGCCGCAAGCGAACCGGGAGGGGAAAATGAGCATGCCCGCCACCGGAATCGGTGGCGGGCATGTTCATTGGATGACTACTTGTCGTCAGCCTTCTCAGCTTCCTCGGCGACAGCCTCGGTTGCCTCCTCGGTGACGGCCTCTTCGGCCGGAGCCTCGATGGTCTCCTCGGCAGCCTCGTCGGCCGTCGGGCCTTCGGTGGCCTCGGGCTCGACAGCGGCCTGCGGGGCGGCAGCGGCGGCAACCTTCTGCGACGCGTCCGCGCGGCGAGCGCGGTTGGCCTCAGAGGTCGCGGTCTTCTCCCGGACTAGTTCGATGACGGCCCTCGGGGCGTTGTCGCCCTTGCGTGCCTCCACCTTGATGATCCGGGTGTAGCCACCCTCGCGGTCGGCGAAGAACGGACCGATCTCGGCGAACAGAGTGTGCACCACATCCTTGTCGCGGATCTTCTTCATCACCTCACGCCGGTTGTGCAGCGTGCCCTTCTTGGCGTGGGTGATCAGCTTCTCCGCGTACGGACGCAACGCCCGTGCTTTCGGCTCGGTCGTCTTGATCCGGCCGTGCTCGAAGAGCGAGGTGGCCAGGTTGGCCAACAGCGCGGCCTGGTGCGAGGACGACCCGCCGAGGCGAGGACCCTTGGTGGGCTTGGGCATTGCGACTATCTCCTAATGTGGCCGATCCCCGTATCAGGTAGGACCGGGACGGTTCTGCTGGGTTTAGAGCTGTTCGGTTTCGCGCCTAGAGCTGTTCGGTTTCGGCGAAGTCCTGGTCGGTGTCCAGGTCATAGCCTGCGTCACCGGTCCAGGTGCCGGTGGCCACGTCGTAGCCGGCAACCTCGGACGGATCGAAGGTGGCCGGGCTGTCCTTGAGCGAGAGACCCAGCTGATGCAGCTTGATCTTCACCTCGTCGATGGACTTCTGGCCGAAGTTACGGATGTCGAGCAGATCGGACTCGGTGCGCGACACCAGCTCGCCGACGGTGTGCACGCCTTCGCGCGTGAGGCAGTTGTACGAGCGCACCGTCAGGTCGAGGTCGTCGATCGGCAGCGCGAAGCTGGCGATGTGGTCGGCCTCGGCCGGCGACGGCCCGATCTCGATGCCCTCGGCCTCGACGTTGAGTTCCCGTGCCAGACCGAAGAGTTCGACCAG
>SXGT01560532.1_pt1 | contig 16138 bp, 16 predicted proteins | sample 3176221 | NCBI WGS metagenome assembly SXGT01 (sample SAMN11356862, study PRJNA531348) | freshwater metagenome | isolation source: freshwater sample F1-120 | place: China: Fuxian Lake, Yuxi | collected 2017-12-25
GGCGATAAATACGGGTCAATCAGAGCTAGGCGCGTAGATGGGTCAATTCTAATTCGCCTTGACAAAAGCGACAAACTCAAATGGTTTCACCGAGATGATCACGGGGCTGGATCTGGTCCACTGGCAGGTCAGGATCGCCGCCGGGGAGCCGATCCCCTTCGAGCAGTCGGACGTCAAGCCCAATGGCGCCTCGATCCAGTGCCGGATCTACGCCGAGGACCCGGCCCAGAACTTCAGGCCCTCCCCCGGCCTCATCGAGCACCTCTCGACCCCCTCGGGGCCCGGCGTCCGGGATGACTCCGGGGTGGACTCGGGCGCCGAGGTGCCGATGTACTACGACCCGATGGTGTCCAAGCTCGTCGTCTGGGCCGCGGATCGGCCCGCCGCCATCGCGCGGATGAAGCGCGCGCTCGGGGAGTACGTCGTGCGCGGGATCCGCACCAACATCGCCTTCCACCGGGCGCTGCTGGAGGCGCCGCGCTTCGAAGACGGCACCTACGACACCCAGCTCATCGCCCGCGACCTCGACGCGCTGCTGGACCGGCAGGCCGGCGACGAAGGCGACGCGCTGGACGATCTGGCCACGGTGGCGGCCGCGCTGGCGGCCTTTGATCGAGACTCCAGAGCGCGGCCAGGGGCGAGCCCGAGCGCCGGGGCGCCCACCCTCGACCCGTGGCGGATCCAGGGGCGGCTCGACAGGCTCAGGCGCTCATGAGGCGGACGGACACGAGGCGGACGCAATGAAGAAGATCTACACCGTCGATCCAGGGACCGCCCGAGAGCGCGTCGTGGCCGTCGAGCGCGACGAGGAGGGCCGCCGCGCGGTGGTGACCCTGGACCACGGGCAGCCGGGCGCGCGGACCTTCGAGATCGACGCGGCCCGCACCGCCCAGGGCGGCATGAGCCTCCTGTGGCGGCAAAACTCCTACGAGGTCGACTGCGTCGAGCGCGAGGATATCTGGAGCCTGCTGATCCGGGGTCAGGTCTTCGACCGCCACGTCCTCGACCAGCGCAAGCTGCGCATGGCCATGGCCGCGGGGCAGCGCCTGGGCGGCTCGGACCCCAGCCTCAAGACCCCCATGGCGGGCCGGGTCGTGGCGCTGCTGGTGGCGCCTGGGCAGGCGGTCGAGGAGGGACAGGGCGTCGTCATCATCGAGGCTATGAAAATGGAGAACGAGATCAAGGCGCACCGCGCTGGCCTCGTCGGCGCGATCAAGGTCGCGCCAGGGGACACGGTCGAGGCCGATCAGCTCCTGGCCACGATCGACGACGCGCACGAAGGATGACATACCCATCCATGAGCCGCATCGTCGCGATCGCCGCGACCCTCTCCTTGGCCCTCACCGCCGCAGGGGTGGGCCTGTGGTTCTGGAGCGACGGCGCGCTGGACACCTCGTCGCTGCTCGACCGGGACACCTTCCGGTGCCTGTCGGCCAGCGAGTCCATGCGGACGATCGGCTACGCCCGACACACCCGTAAGGCCGCGCAGATCAAGCGGATTGATCGACTGCTGGGCCACGATCTCGAGGCCCTGGACGCGGCCAAGCTGCGCAGCGAGCGGGCGATCCTGGCGTGGGAGGGGGAGGACGCGCGCTTCCTGAGGGATTGCGCCGAGGCCTATTACACGCCGGGCGGCACGGGGCTGCGCGAGACCTTCGGCGACCCGCCCGCGGCGATGGACTACGGCCCCACGCAGGCCAGCTTCGAGGCGGCGCTGGCCGAGGTCCCTGAGCGGCTTCGTCCCCACGGCTTCGAAGAGCGGGCGGCGCTGCACCTGGCCGAGGCGGCGCTGGCCCGCGGCGACGCGAAGGCGGCCATCGAGCAGGCGCGCAAGCACCTCAAGGAGGATCCGCAGGGCCTCTACACCGACACCATCCAGCTCGTCCTGGCCGACGCGCTCTTGATCGAGGGCGACCTGCCGGGCGCGACGGCGATGTACCAGGAGGTGGGCCGGATGCGGATCGGCCAGGACGCCCAGTACGCCCGCTACCGGCTCTCGATGCTGCTGCGCGCCCAGGGCGACGAGGCCGAGGCCGAGGTGCTCTACGAGGACGTGCTCGAGTGGGCCGAGCGCGGCGGGCGCGTGCCCGTCGAGCGAGCCCTCCAGCCCGGCGACGCGCCCATGCCCCCGCTGCCGATCCCGCGCCCTGCGCCCTGAGCCCGCCTCACGGCGCGATCACGAGGACCTCGACCCGATCCGTGTCCTTGGTGCCCTGATCGTCGATGACGGTCAGCGTGACGAGGCGCTCGCCGGGCTCGGTGAAGGTGTGAAAGAGCGCGTCGCCGCTGGTCTGAAGGAGCGGCGAGCCGTCGCCGGGGTCAAACAAGAACTCCTCGATGAAGCCGTCCGGGTCGCTGGAGGCCGAGGCGTCCATCAGGACGGGGCGACCCGCCTCGATGCGGGCGGGGAGCTGGAGCTGGGCCACGGGGGTGTCGTTGTCGCCCAGCGGCGCGTCTTTCTCCTGCTCGCCGCACGCGGCGAGCAGCAGGGCGGCGGCCATCAAGGCGGCGCCGACGAGGGGGCGCTTCGGGCGGCAGAGAGAGCCTGAGTGGGTCATGGCCAGGGCCTTTCAGGGGCCGCGCGACCTGGCGGGGCGCGGCTGTGGGGCGCGGCCCGCGCGACGGGGCGAGGCCGACCTCATGGTTTTAGCGCCGCCGTGGCCGCTTGTCGATTGTCCCCAGCCCCGCACTCCAACCCCGCACTCCACCCCCTGTCCCCCTCCGAAGGGCACTGCCCTCGCGGCGCAAGGAGGGGGGACGCTTGAATTACGGGATGGGTGGATCGCACTCCACCCCCTGTCCCCCGAGAGGCACTGCCTCCCTCGTGGAACGAGGAGGGGGGACGCTTGAATTGCGGGCAAGGTGACTTGGGGGGGTGGGCCGCAGGAGCCTGCGGCGGGATCACTGGCCGGTGACCCCGTCGGGAACAATCAAGGCGGGTGGAGAGGGCGTGGTGGCGGGGTTCAATCCATCACCGCTGAGGATCACCCGAAATCAGGCGGGGGGGAGGTACTTGTCGAGGAGGATGGCGAGATCCCGTCGGGTGGAGGCGGGGATCATGTCGGGGGAGGTGATGATGGCGTTCTTGAGGGCGCTGTAGGCCTCGCACTGCGCCTCCTGGCCGAGGGGGACGGCGCCGACGACGCGCTTGATGACGCGCTGGGCGTTGGCGGCGTTGGCCATGAGGTTGGCGATGATCTGGGCGACGTCGACGTGGTCGTCCTCGGTCCAGACGTCGTAGTCGGTGGCCAGGGCGAGGCAGGCGTAGCACATCTCGGCCTCTCGGGCGAGCTTGGCCTCGGGCAGGGCGGTCATGCCGATGATGGAGGCGCCCCAGGAGCGGTGCATGTTGGACTCGGCGATGGTGGAGAAGAGGGGGCCTTCCATGCAGACGTAGGTGCCGCCGTCGTGGACGCTGAGGCCCTCGTCGCGGGCTGCGGACAGGAGGATGGCGCGCAGGTCGTTGTGGAAGGGGTAGGAGAAGCCGCAGTGGACGGCGATGTCGTCAAAGAAGGTGTTGACGCGGCTGCGCGTGCGGTCGATGACCTGATCGGGGACGACGAAGTGGCAGGGCTCGATCTCGCGCTTGAGGCTGCCGACGGCGCTGACGGAGGTCAGCCAGAAGACGCCGAGCTTCTTGAGCGCCCAGATGTTGGCGCGCACGGGGATCTGGGTGGGGTTGTGGCGGTGGCCGCGGCCGTGACGCGGCAGGAAGGCGACCTTGCGGGGGCCGGCCTCGGTCTCCATCTCGCCGATGATGATGGCGTCGCTGGTGGGGCCAAAGGGGGTCTGGATCTGGACCTCCTCGATGACGCGCAGGCCCTCCATGTTGTAGAGGCCGCTGCCGCCGATGACGCCAATGCGGATCGCTTCGTCGCTCATTGTCTGCTCCTGGGATCGGGCGCGCTGGGCGCGTCGAGGGGTTGTTGAAAAATCAGGCCTTGCGGTCGATCACCGCCGAGACTAGATTGAGGGGGCCCTGTGTAGTTCGTGGCGGTTCAACAATTCTGTCCCTTGTATCGATTCAGAGGGCGACGTCACTGAGGCCGCCAAGGTCAGGCCCCACACCATCAGGGGAAGACCGAAGCACCTCATACAAATGCCCACCTTGCGAAAGCAAGGGCTGATGAAGCAACCCATACCGGCTACGTCGGGGAAATGACGCGGCAATCCTTAAAAGGGTTGTCGCGTCTCCTTTTTCTTGCCCGGTCATCCGGGCGGCCAGCCCAGCGCCCGCCCCCCGAGCAGGTGCAGGTGCAGGTGGTAGACGGTCTGGCCGCCGTGGTCCTTGCAATTGATGACCAGGCGGTAGCCCTGGGCGGCCAGCCCCTGCTGGCGGGCGATCTCGGCCGCGGCGAGCATCAGGCGCCCGAGCAGCTCGGCGTCCTCGGGGCCCGCGGCGTCGATGGTCGGGATGTACTTCTTCGGGATGACGAGGATGTGGGCCGGCGCTGCGGGGTTGATGTCGCGGAAGGCCAGCACCTGGTCATCCTCGAAGACCTTGTCGCAGGGGATCTCGCCGCGCAGGATCCGACCGAAGAGGGTGTCATTGTTCATGGGGGCTCAAAAGGTCTTGTCGCTGTCGATCAACAGCGTGACGGGTCCATGGTTGATGAGGTCGACGTCCATCATGGCGCCGAAGCGGCCGGTCTGGCAGCCCACGCCCAGAGCGCGGACCTCTTCGACGAAGACATCGACGAGGGCCGAGGCGCGCTCGGGGTGGCCCGCGGCGACGAAGCTCGGCCTGCGGCCCTTGCGGCAGTCGCCATAGAGGGTGAACTGGCTGATGGCCAGCAGCTCGCCGCCGACTTCGGTCAGATCGAGGTTCATCTTGCCTGCTTCGTCTTCAAAGATGCGGAGGCCGAGGAGCTTCTGGGCGCACCAGCGCGCGATCGCCTCGTCGTCGTCGTGCCCCACGGCCAGCAACACGAGCAGACCGCGGCCGATCTGGCCGATCACCTCGCCCTCGACGGCGACGCTGGCGCGGGAGACGCGCTGGACGACCGCGCGCACGGCTCAGTCGCCCGAGCCGGGCTCCGCGCTGGCCGAGGAGGCCTTCTTGCGGGTCCGACGCCGACGGAGGCTGCTGCCCTTGCTCTCATCGTCGCCTTCGTCGCCCTCGTCGCCCTCGTCGCCCTCGGAGGTCTCAGGCGCGGGCGCCTCGGCGACCGGCTCGGTCGCAACGGCGGGCTCTTCGGCCGTGGCAGGCTCGGGGGCCTCGACGGGCTCAGGCGCCTTGGTCTGGGCGGGCTCGGGGGTCTTGGCGGCAGGCGCAGCGGCCTTGGCCGCGGTCCGACCGCCGGCCAGCGCCGAGAAGCGTTCGTGGACCGACTCCATCCGGTCCTCGTTGACCAGGACAGCGACCATCGCCGCGATCTCCTGGCTGGAGTAGTCGCTCTGATCCTTGAGGTTGGCGTCCTTGACCGCCTTCTTGAACACATTGCGCGCGGACTGGAAGTCAAACCGCAGCTCAAGAGCGTTGATGAGAGCTTCCTTCCCTACCTTGCTCATCGAGCGCACCTCCTTGAAGAACTTAGGAGCCTCGCCGGCCACCGTGGCCGAAGCCGCCTTGTGTCGGGTTCGCAGGGAGACAGGAGCCCGCCGCCCCCTTCGCCCATTGAGGAGCACCCCAATGGAGGGTAGCGCCGCGCTGGTGCATCCTGGCCTCGTCTCCCGTCCACAACAGGTTGTTTGCATGACACAAGGGGCTCTGACCTGTCAAGCGCACCGCGCACAAGGTCACTTGAAGGTGGCCCGAAAGTGGCGCGCTTCTGATAGAATGACGCCAACACCCTGAGGAGGAGCGCCATGGACCGAAAGGCGATGTTCGAGCAAGGACGTGGGGCGATGCGCAGGGGCCTTCAGGCGCGCGGCGAGGGGGCGCTGGAGCTGGCGATGAAGGAGTACGCCGAGGCGCTGGACCTCTTTGAGCGCAGCGAGCAGCCCAGCGCAGCGATCATCGCGCTCAACAACATGGGCGCGCTGATGCAGCTGCGCGGCGAGGTCGAGCGGGCCGCGGGGCTCTACCGGGACGCGCTGGCCAGAGCCGAGGCCATCGGGGACGAGGAGCGCGAGGCGCTGTCGTGCGGCAACCTCGGCGCCCTGCACCTCGACGGCGGCGATCTGGTCCGGGCCGAGATCCTCGTGTCGCGGGCGCTCGATCTCTACACGCGGGGCGACATCGCCGGCGGGCGAGCCAACCAGCTCGGCAACCTGGGCCTCATCGCGTGCGCGCGGGGCCAGATGGACGAGGCCCGGGCGCGGATGTCGGAGGCCACCGGCGCCTTCCTGAGCGACGGCAACCTGATCGGCGCCGGGCGCACGCTCTTGAGCTTCGGGGAGTTCGCCCGCCAGCAGGGCGACCGGCAGTCCGCCCTGGACGCCTTCGAGCGCGCGCGCTCCATCCTGGCCAGGGCCGGCGACCGGGCCGGGCTCGCCAACGCCCTGCGCGGGCTCGGGCAGCTCGCGCTGCGGGGCGGCGACCTGGAGGCCGCCCGCGCCCACTTCGAGCGCGGCATGGAGCTCCACCGCAGCATGGAGGACCGCCGCGGCGAGTCGGCCGCCATGATCGACCTGGCCAACATCCACCTCCAGCTCGGCGCCCTGCGCCCCGCCCTCGACCTCCAGCGCGCCGCCGCGCAGCTCGCCGGGCAGGTCGGCGCCCGCGAGGGCATGGCCTCCGCCCTCCTGGCCGCCGCCGCCTCGCACCTCGCCCTGGCCGAACTGGGCGCCTGTCAGGAGGCGCTGGAGCAGGCCTCGCTGCTCTTCGAGGCGCTGGAGTCGGATCGCGGCAGGGCCAGCGCCCTCGGGACGCGCGCCCGGCTGGCCATCGCCCAGGGCGCCCCCTCCCAGGCCCTCAAGGACGCGCGCCTGGGCCTGGAGCTGGCCGAGCGCGCCGGCCTCGTGCCCCTGGAGGCCGCCCTCAAGGGCATCTGCGCCGGCGCCGCCGAGCTCCGCGGCGACCCCGCCCAGGCCCGCGCCCTGCTCGGCGAGGCCATCGCCCTCTACGAGGCCGCCGAGGCCCCCTCCGGCGTCCACAACGGGCACCTCGCCCTCGTCGAGCTGGACCTCTTCGGCGCCGCCCTCCAGCCCGATCTCGAAGAGACCCTGGCCGACCCGCGCCTTCAGGGCGCGCGCGCCTTCTTCGAGGCGGCCAGCGACCGCGTGGCGCTGATGGGGATCGACCGCCTTGAGGCGACCATCCGGCGCTGCTGCGGCGACCCCCGCGAGGCCGCCGCGCGCCTGGAGGCCCTGGCCCTGGACTTCGAAGGCCTCGACCGCCCCGCAGAGGCCCTCGCGGCCCGAGGCGTCGCCGCCGAGGCGCGCCTCCAGATCGCCGACCCCGCCGACCCCGTCGACCCCTCGACCCTCGACACCCTGGCCGACGAGGCCGACGCGCTCGGCCTCAAGATCCGCGCGAGCAGGCTCGGCCTGCTGGGCGCCCTGGCGCGGATCGCGGCCGGCGATCTGGAGGGCGCCGAGCGCGCCCTGGAGGCCGAGCGCGGCCGCCTCGACGCCATGCCCGAGCCCTGCCCCTCCGGAGAGGCGCTGCGCCTGGACGCCAAGGCCCGGTGGCTGGCCGCCTCGGGGCGCGCCGAGGAGGCCCGCACGGTGGCGCGACGGGCAATGGAGCGCTACGAGGCCACCGGCGACCGCGTCGGCCCCCGCGAGCTGCGCCAGGCCCTCGGGATCCGGGCCGAAGGCTGAGCTGCGCTCACACGAACGCCCCACGCGCGACGAACGCCACACACCCCACGAGCACCCCACGCTCCACGAGCACCCACGGACGACGAGCGCCCACGCGTGACGATCGCCCCACGCTCGCCGCTCACCCCACGCTCGCCGACCGCCCCACGCTCCTCGCACCGCCCCACGCTCCTCGCACCGCCCCCCTCCGGGGGACGGGCTCGTCGGGTGGGGCTTGGATGCGCGGGGGGGCTGCGCCCTCTCGGGCGCAGGCCGGCGGGCGGTTGACAGCGGATCGCAGGGGCGGATCACCGCGTCGAAGTGGGCCTGTGGATTGGGGTTTTTGCTGCCCCAGGTGTCGACCTGGGCCTTGCGCGGGCCTGCGACCGCCAGGGCGCAGCCCACCCTGAGCTTCTAGCCCCACCCGACGAGCCCGTCCCCAACGGGGGCGGTGCGAGGAGCGTGGGGCGCTCGTCGTGCGTGGGGCGCTCGTCGTGCGTGGGGCGTGGGGTTCACCGAGCGAACCCGTGAGCTCCGCTGGCGCGTTGCCGCGCCCGCAGCGCGGTGGTAGACTGGCCCCCTTGGCCTCGCGCGGCGACTTGCTGGCCGCGGCGCCTCGCGAGGGATTGTCCTCGCGTTTTGAAGTGTTGTTGACGCGCAATGCCAGAGCTTCTCAAGGACTCGGCGCATGAAGACTTCTAGAATCGAACCCTTCAACATGGCCCTGTTGTGGACCTGCACCAGCTGCGGCTTCGTGTGGCAAGGCGGACAGCCCCACATGGAGTGCCCAAGCTGCGAGGCCTACAAGACGGCCTTCATCGACATCCCTCAACACCTTGAGGCCAAGGTGCGCGAGGGGCTCAAGAAGGATCAGGCCTTCAACTGCACGGAGGCGCGACAGCAGCGCCTTGAGTTGATGACCCAGGAGGGCGTCGACAAGCGCTTCCGGGTCAAAGGGCGCTTCCTGCCCTGAGCCGCGATCCTGACAAGGTGGGGATGAGAGGCGCTCGACTTCAAACCTGCGCGCGCCGAACGCTCAGGGCGCCCTTGTGGGCGACGACGGCAGCGGCCGCGCTGGCCTCATGGCCCCTCGCGGCCGCCGCGCAGGCCGAGGGCTCCGAGGCCAGGCACCTGATCGGCTGGCTCGTCGCGCTGCTGGTGGCGCTGATCGTCGCCGCCGCCGTGCTCATTGCGATGGCGCTGCGCCTGCACCAGCGCCAGCGCGCGGCCACCCAGATCCCGAGCCGCGGCGCCCCGCCGCGCCCCCGCAAGGCCGCCCACGCGCGCGAGGCCGAGCGACCCCGCGCCCTGATCGGCGCGCCGCGCGGCGACGCGGACCTCGCCATGGAGACCAGCTCGGGCATGGAGGGCGGGGTCAGCGGCGCAACCAACACGGGAGAGATCCCGGCGGTCTTCTTCGAGGCCGACTCCGAGGACCCCACGATCGACCGCGCGCCGACACCCGGCGCCGATCACCTCGACACCGCGCTGGTCGTGCGCACCTGCACGAGCTGTGACAAAATCTACGACGTCAACGCCGAGTTCTGCCCCTACGACGGCAACCACCTCCAGCGCCGGGAGGGCGAGCTGACCGGCCCCGCCGATCCCGACGTCGAAGTCCATTGCCCGCGCTGCGGCCTGGAGGCCGAGCCGGGCTCGATCTGGTGCTCCCATGACGGCGCCCGCCTCATGCCCGTCGACCCCTCCCAGGTGACCTTCTCCCCCGTCGCGGTGGTCTTCTGCCCCACCTGCCAGCGGGAGATGACCGCCGACCACCACGCCTGCCCGCATGACGGCACCAGGCCGCTGCTGCCGATGCTCGGCCGGCAGACCTGCGGGCTCCCACACACCGGCCTCGGCCCCATGACGCGGATCTGCCCCCAGTGCGGCCTCCAGCACGCGCAGGACGCCGCCTTCTGCGGCCGCGATGGGCACGAGCTCGTCACCATGAACTGACCATGAGCTTCTCAGGACAGCCCGCCCGCATCCAATGGCCCCCGCTGACGAGCGGCCTCAAGCTCCTGCTGATCGTCTACGGGGCGCTCTTCGTCGCCACCCTCTTCAAGGGCTCGCTGGGCTTTGAGGACTTCCTGCGCCAGAAGCTCTACCTGTCCTGGGAGGGGATGTTCGGGCACCTGTACCTGTGGCAGCCGCTGACCCACCAGCTCCTGCACGGCGACTTCTTCCACCTCCTCTTCAACAGCCTGGTGCTCTACAGCTTCGGCGGCGAGGTGGAGCGCCGCTGGGGGGCCTGGCCCTTCGTGCGCTTCGTGATCCTGTGCGGCCTCGGCGGGGCCGCCGGGGTCTTGATCGGCGACCTGCTCTCGATCGCGGCACTGGGCGGCCCGGGCGGCCCGACGGTGGGCGCCTCCGGCGGCATCTACGGGGTCGTGGCCGCCTTCTGCCTGATGAACTGGGATCGGCCCATGTCCCTGATGTTCATCCCGGGGCAGTTCAAGGCCCGGTGGCTGCTGGCCGCCTTCATCGGCCTGGACCTCTTCCTGCTGGCGCTCTCCTTCGCCTCGCCCTCGACGGACGCCAACATCTCCTTCTCCGGCCACATGGGCGGGCTGGCCGCCGGGATGCTCATCGTCACCGGCTATTACAAGCCCCAACGGCTGCTCGATCGCCTCCGCCTCTGGCGCGCGCGCCGACGCCTGCGCCTGATGCGCGGCGGCCACCCCCTCGATCAGTCCCGCGACAAGCGCGGCCCGACCCTCCACTGATCCGCGCCCGGCCGTCGCCAGAAAAATAAAGCAACATCAAAAACTTACAGATCGTCGCGGTCGATCCCGAGCGACTTGATCTTCTTGTGCAGGTTGGTGCGCTCGATCCCGAGCGCCTCGGCGGCGCGGGTGACGTTCCAGCCAAAGGCCAGCAGCGTCGAGGCGACGTACTCCCGCTCGGCCAGCTCCTTGTAGTCCCTCAAGGTCACCGAGCCGGGCTCCACCCCGACGGGGGCCGTCGAGATCGCCCGGTTGGCGGCGATGTCGTCGGGGATGTCCACGGGCGAGATCGGGTCGCCCCCCATGATGACGAGGCGCTCGCAGACGTTCTTGAGCTCGCGCACATTGCCGGGCCAGGGGTGGCTCTTGAGCGCGGCCATGGCCTCGGCGGTGATCTGCTTGCGCCGCGCGCCGTTCTCGTCGCAGAACTCCGCGATGAAGGACTCCACCAGCAGGGGGATGTCGCCGGCCCGCTCGCGCAGCGGCGGCGTCACCAGCGGCACGACGTTGAGCCGGAAGTAGAGATCCTCTCGGAAGTTGCCGGCCTTGATCTCCTCGCGCAGATCCTTGTTGGTCGCCGCCACCACGCGCACGTCGACGTGGAAGATCTGCTCGCTGCCCACGCGGGTGACCTCCCCGGTCTGGAGCGCGCGCAGCACCTTGGCCTGGGCCGACAGGGACATGTCGCCGATCTCATCGAGGAAGAGCGTGCCCTTGTCGGCCAGCTCGAACTTGCCCCGCTTGCGCGACACCGCGCCGCTGAAGGAGCCCTTCTCGTGGCCGAAGAGCTCCGACTCGATGAGCTCCGTCGGGATGGCGGCGCAGTTGACCTTGATGAAGGCCTTGCTGGCCCGCGGCGACAGCCTGTGGACAGCCCGCGCGACGAGCTCCTTGCCCGTGCCCGACTCGCCCTGCACCAGCACCCGGCCCTTGCTCGGGGCGACCTTCTCGATCTCGCGGCGCAGCGCCCGCATCGCCCCCGTCTCGCCGATCATGTCGTAAGGATCGTCCTGCCCGACGAACTCCTGCACCTTGAGGTGGAGCGCCCGCTTGGCCAGCGCATTGCGCAGCGTGATCAGCAGCCGCTCGCGATCCAGCGGCTTCTCCAGGAAGTCGAAGGCCCCGAGCCGCGTCGCCTCGACCGCGTCGGCCAGCGAGGCGTGCCCCGAGATCATCACCACCTCGGTGTCGGCGTCGAGCTCCTTGATCCGCCGCAGCGCCTCGAGCCCCCCCATGCCGGGCATCATGACGTCGAGGAAGACCACCTCGGCGCCGCCGGCCTGCCGCAGCAGCGTCAGCCCCTCCTCGCCGCTGCCGGCCTGCTCGCACTCGTAGCCCTCGCCCTCGACCACCATCTTGAGGGTCCGGCGGATGTTCTTCTCGTCGTCGATGACGAAGATCATCGTCTCCACCTCCTGATCCGATGGCGCCTGGGAAGCCCGGACGCCGGGGCGGGATCTTCCCATGAGCCTCGGGCTTGTGCAAACGCCCCCCCTTGTCTAGACTCTGAGCCGCCCGATCGCCAACGATTTTTCAAGGCTCACGGGGTGTTGGGCGCGCGGTCGGCGCAAGACGGATTTGGAGGGGTTCATGATGTTGTTCAGGAAAAACAATAAGATGGCTGCCATCGCGGCCTTGACCTCAAGCCTCGCGGCGCTGACCGGGGCCGGCTGCGGCGACGACGGGCTGGCCCGGGTTGATCGCGGAGAGCTGGCGCTGGAGGCCGGCGGCGGCCAGGAGGGCGGCTTCTTTGTCGCCTTCGAGCCCGTCGCGCCGGGCTTCCGCAAGGACGCTCTGCAGGACATCATCATCAAGAACGGCGGCCTGGGCACGCTGACGATCTCCAGCATCGAGATCGTCACCGACAAGGAGGGCTACATCAGCCCCAAGACCACCGTCCCCCAGACCCCCTTCTCGCTGACCTCCGAGGAGACGCTGCCGATCAAGTTCCGCCTCGCGATCCCCGCCCCCAGCGAGCGGCCCGAGCCCCTGACCTGCCCTGACCTGCCCGGCGGCGTGCCCGCCGCGCTTCAGGAGAACTACTGCGGCCACGTCCTGATCAAGAGCGGGCCGCCGGACAACCAGACCCGGATCATCTACTTCCAGGTCAACAAGGCCACCGGGACCATCGAGGTCTCGCCCTCGGTCCTGACCTTCGACAACCCCCAGGTCGGCCGGGCCATCACCAAGGAGCTGACCCTGACCAACAGCTCGACCAGCGGCCCGCTGATCGTCGACAAGATCACCAAGCTCGACTTCACCGGCGGCGCCGACAGCCAGTTCGCCATCGACGGCTTCGGCTTCCCGCTGACCCTCCAGCCGGGCAGCTCCGAGACCTACCGGATCATCTACACCCCGACGACCGCCGACGCGATCACCGGAAAGCTCCAGGTCGAGTCGGACGACCCGGCCAACCCCAAGAAGACCGTCACCGTCCAGACCGGCTCGGCAAACGCCGCCCAGATCGACGTCCAGCCCGGCGCCCTGATCTTCCCGGCCGCCGCCCCGGGCAACCCTCAGACCCAGGAGCTGACGATCACCAACACCGGCAATGGCGCCGCCCTGACCCTGACCAACTTCCTGATCACCGGCAACGAGGCCCGCGCCGTCTACGCCGTCGAGTTCGAGCGCAATGGCGCCTTCGTGCCCTGGACCAACGGCTCGATGGACACCATCGCGCGGCAGAACAGCAAGGTCTACCGCGTGACCTACACGCCGGTCGACGACCAGTCCATCACGGGCAACCTGCGCATCTTCAGCAATGCCACCAACGTGGCCAACGGCGAGGTCAACATCAACCTCTCGGGCAGCTCGGCGGCGCCGGACGGGCTGATCGCGCCGGCCACGATCATCTTCGACGTCCGCCCGGGCCAGAGCGACAGCCGCGACTTCGCCGTGCGCAACGAGGGGCTGGCCGATCTGGAGATCGGCGGCTTCTCGTTCGTCGGCACCCTGACGCCCGAGGAGTTCAGCATCTCGCCCGACCCGGCCGGCGTCACCGTCGCGCCGGGCCAGGTGGTCTCCTTCGAACTGACCTACAACCGGAGGCCCGACGACATCGGCCTGGATCAGGGCAGCCTCGTGCTGGACACCAACAACCCCGTCAACGACGGCGAGCTCACGATCAACGTGCGCAACAACAACCAGGACAACGCCTTCTCCCCCGTGGCCCGCATCACCCCCACGCCCGCGGGCGCCGTCACCGTCGGCACGCTCGTGTCCCTCGACGGCGAGGGCTCGACGCCGGAGTCGGGCGAGCTGACCTTCCACCTGTGGACGCTCCTGTCGCGGCCCTCGGGCTCTGAGGCCGACCTCTCGGACCTCAACGGGACGACCACCACGCTGACGCCCGACGCCCCCGGCCGCTACCGCGTCCAGCTCGTCGTCGGCAACTCGCTGTCGCTGGAGGGCTCGACCGTCCAGGAGATCACCGTCACCGAGTAGGAGGCCCGCGGTGCCCTGGGAACGGATGCGCTTTCGCAACGGCAAGATCTACATCCAGACCGACGACGAGGGCGCCGTCCTCGTCCACAACGGCCTGGTGACGGGCAAGTACCGCGAGGACGACACCCGGACCTACAGCTACAAGGCCGACGCGATACGCCGCCTCGACGGCAGCGAGCCCGCAAGGACCGGCATCGCCTCTCAGGATGGCGACCCCGGCCCCGCTGGCGCCTCGGCCGCCGCCCCCTCGACCCCCTCTGGCGCCCGCGTCAGCGCCCTGAACAACGCCTCGCCCGTGACCGGGCTGCCGCCGGCCAGCGCCGACTTCATCGAGGTCTACACCGACGGCGCCACCTCCGGAAACCCTGGCCCCTCGGGCCTGGGCGTCGTGCTGCGCTGGGGGCCCTACCACCGCGAGATCCACCAGTACATCGGCGAGGCGACCAACAACATCGCCGAGCTGATGGCCATCAAGGTCGGCCTGGAGGCCATCAAGGCCCCGGGGAGGATGCCCGTGCGCGTCTACACCGACTCCCAGTACGCCATCGGCGTGCTCACCGGCCAGTACAGAGCCCGCTCCAACATTGCCCTGATCTCCGACATCAAGTCCCTCATGACCCGCTTTTCCACGCTGGACATCGTCAAGGTCAAGGGCCACGCCGGCGACCCGCTCAACGAACGGGTCGACGAGCTCGCGCGGCAAGCCATCACCGAGGCCCGCACGGGCTGACCGGCCGGCCTCGCCGCGCGCCCTTGCCCTTCGATCCAAAGTGGGCGATAACCGACGCCTCCGGCATGACACGCAGCCAGGGAACACGCGCTCCATGGATCTGATCTTCAGGTGGGTCAACAACGACGACGGCAAAGCACGACGCGAGGCCGTCACCCGAGCCCTCCTCGACGGCGACCCCGACTGGCAGCGCTTCCTGGAAGGCTTCCTCTACGTCGACCAGGTCCGCAATGGCCGCGATCTGCGCGGCCTTGACCTCTCCGGCCTCGACCTTCGAAAGTCACGCCTGGACAACGCCCGCCTTGAGCTGGCCGGCTTTGAGCGCGCAAACCTCGAAAAACTCAGCCTCCAGCGCTGCGACGCCCAGGACGCGCGCTTCAACGGCGCCAACATGGCCGGCCTCGTCGCCACGGGCACCAACCTCCACAGCGCCGAGCTGCGCGGCGTCAACCTCTCCAAGGCCAACCTCGCCCATTGCCGGCTCTCCGACGCCGACCTCACCGGCGCCAACCTCTCCGAGGCCAACCTCAAGGGCGCCGACCTCGCCGGCGCCGTGATCGAAGAGGCCAACCTGTCGGGCGCCTGCGCCGACCTCGCCGTCCTGTCCCGCGCCCGCGGCCTGCGGGCCGTGGCCGTCGGCGCCTCCTTCGTCAAGAGCCACTGGCACAAGGCCTCACTGCCTGAGGCCAACCTCCAGGGCGCCGACCTGACCGACGCCAACCTCGTCTTCGTCAACCTTGAGGGCGCCAACCTCTCGCGCGCCATCCTCGACAACGCCCGCCTTCGAAAGGCCAACCTCCAGCGCACCAACCTCGAAGGCGCCCGCTGCCGAGGCGTCAACCTCCAGGAGGTCTCCATCAGCGCGGCCCGCTTCGAAGGGGTCGACCTCGAAGGCGCCCACCTCGGCGGCGCCCTCGGCTTCTCGGGCGTCAACCTGCGCGGCGCTAACCTTCAGGGCGCCGACCTGACCGGCGCCCGGCTCAGCCAGGCCGACCTGACCGACGCCAACCTCACCGACGCCAACCTCACCGACGCCCTGCTGGCCCGCGCCGACCTCTCCGGCGCCTGCCTCGCCGACGCCGTCCTGCGACAGACCGACCTGAGCCAGGCCAGCCTGCCGGACTGCCGCCTCAACGGCGCCCTGATCGACCGCACCAACCTGCGCGGCGCAAACCTCCAGGGCGCCGACCTGACCGGCAGCCGCTTCATCACCGCCTGGTTCAGCATGGCCAACGTCCAGGGCGCCCGCCTCGACGACATCCACCGCGCGGCGCTCGCCGGCTCCCTCGGCCAGCCCACCTTCTCCGAAGGCTGATCGCCTCCCCCCCGACCGACGACGCGCCAACCGACGCCCCAGGCTCGCGCCCGGGGCGGCGGTCGAGGTACGGGGTGGATGCCTATGGGTCGCGGGACGGGGTGGATGCCTGTGGGACAACGACCCTGGCTGGGATGAGCAACAAGGAGGCGCCAAGGGCCGACAAGGGGCGCTGACTGGCCTTGGTGACAGGAGACAAGGAGCCCCACATGTCCTGGACGCGTTTTCGCTATCACC
>SXGT01942347.1_pt1 | contig 16136 bp, 12 predicted proteins | sample 3176221 | NCBI WGS metagenome assembly SXGT01 (sample SAMN11356862, study PRJNA531348) | freshwater metagenome | isolation source: freshwater sample F1-120 | place: China: Fuxian Lake, Yuxi | collected 2017-12-25
ATTTCCGGGATAACCAAGCGGAATCACGAATTTCCTTGGGTCTGCGTCAACAAGGTTTGTGGTCATATGCTCATATTGCGGCTTGTTTACCCATCAATTCGCATATTGCAGCCATTCCATACCCAGAAATCCAGCCAGAAATTAATGCTCTGGCCCCGGCATTATGCCGATATCTCTTTAAGCATCCCGACTCAATGATGCCGTTCTGATTCAATCCCCATAATTTCAAGGCCTGAGCGGCGGTTCAGTTCAACAGGATTTTTAGTCAACCGGTTGCGGATATGGCCCACATGCTTGCTGAGTCAGTCGCACCGCGACCGCTAGACTAAAAACCCTCTTCATTAGCGTTCAAAATCCAGCAAGTAGGAAATAGCGACAGCGTATTAGGCCGCATGATCGGAGGCCAACCAACGGTGCAATTCACCTGTTGGTTATTGCGCCCTTCGACTGCGGACATTGGCGTAGCGCGGCTAAATCTGGGTTACCACGTAGCGCGTGGTAACCAGAAAATACAGCCATTTCACATAGCCTAGCTGCCCATCCTGGGTGTTCTATGTATATTCTATTTATCAATTATGTAAGTCGCTGGGAGGCAATGTGCAAATCAATTTGTCATCTGAAATAGAGCATTACCTGCAATCCAAAGTCAGCACGGGGTTTTACAGCAATGCGTCTGAGGTTGTTCGAGACGCTATAAGGTGGATGTGGGAAGACGATCAGAAACTGGAGCGGCTGAAAGCGGCGTTGCAAGTAGGTGATGAGCAAATCCAACGCGGTGAAGGCGTGATTTACTCATCGAGCCGCCTGGATGCAATCACCGAAAAAGCGTTCATCAATGCTAGGGCTGGAAAGGAAATTAGCTCTGATGTCACAGGATGATTTTGTGATCATCTTATCCCCGCAGGCAGAACAAGACTTTGCGGGCATTCTTCAATACACGCTTGAAACCTGGGAAGATCGGTAAGTCTATGTCTATCGATCTGGCCTAGAAAAACGTTGCAAACCATTTTGCAAAATCCCGCTATGAACCGTCTTGATGACGGGATGAAGCTTATACATTTAACAAGCGGACGCTTTCCCAATACCTTATACCCCGAGCGCGTCGACTAACCCCCAAGGGTTGCCACGGGTTGGCGACGCGCCCAAATGATCATGCGACGACTGTCGCTTAATAAAGGACATCATGGGGGAATCTACTATGTCTGCACAAATTCCAATTTCAACCTTTAAACCCTACCAAGGCGAAAAAGCCCGGTTGGTCAGAGCCTACGATTATCTGATCCTGGTTCTAGCCCTGTTTTTATTCATAGGTTCGTTTCACCTGCATTTTGCTTTGACCGTCGGCGACTGGGACTTCTGGGTCGATTGGAAAGACCGGCAATGGTGGCCGTTGGTGACGCCGCTGATCGGGATTACCTTTCCGGCCGCCGTGCAAGCCGTCTTGTGGGATAGGTTTCGACTGCCGTTGGGCGCCACATTATGCGTCGCCGCTTTGTTGATCGGCACCTGGGTGACCCGAGTGTTTGCCTATCACTACTGGAACTATTTCCCCATCAACATGGTGTTACCTGCGACGATGATTCCGGGCGCATTGGTGCTGGACACCTTGCTGATGCTGACCAATAGTCTGACCGTCACGTCCATTTTCGGTGGCGCGGCCTTTGCCTTGCTGTTTTACCCGACCAACTGGCCGATTTTCGGCATGTTCCATCAACCGGTCGAGTATGCCAACAGCCAGCTGACGGTGGCCGATTTGTTTGGTTTCCAATACATCCGCACCGGCATGCCGGAGTATTTGCGCATCATCGAGCGCGGCACCTTGCGCACTTATGGTCAGTATGCGACGCCGCTGTCAGCATTCTGTTCGGCGTTGCTGTGTTCGTTGATGTATCCATTGTGGTGGCATATCGGCAAGTGGTTTGCCAGCACTCGTTACCTGAGCAAAATTTAAGGAACAGCCAACATGAAATCGCATTTTAAAACTTGGCTGTTAGCCATAATCGCACTCACGGTATTGTCCGGTTTGCCGATGTCATCCGCCCAGGCCCACGGCGAAAAAGCCTTGGAGCCGTTCATCCGCATGCGAACCATACAATGGTACGACGTGCAGTGGTCCACGCAAAAATTCAACGTCAACGATGAAGTCAGCGTCAGCGGCAAGTTCCATGTTGCCGAGGATTGGCCGATCAGCGTGCCCAAGCCGGAGGCCAGCTTTTTGAATATCTCTACCCCAGGGCCGGTATTGATCCGCACCGAGCGTTATCTGAACGGCAAACCCTGGACCAACTCGGTCGCCTTGCAACCGGGCGGCGATTACGATTTCAAGGTCGTGATGAAAGGCCGTTTGCCTGGGCGTTATCACATCCACCCGTTTTTTAACCTGAAAGACGCGGGTCAAGTGATGGGCCCCGGCGTTTGGCTGGAAATCGGTGGAAACCCCAGCGAGTTTAGCAACACCATCAAAACCATCAATGGTGAAATGATCGATATGGAAAGCTTCGGCTTCGCCAACGGCGTGTTCTGGCATCTGTTTTGGGGGGTATTGGCGGCGGCCTGGCTGTTATGGTGGGTGCGTCGGCCCTTGTTTATCAGCCGTTACCGCATGCTGAATGCTGGGTTGGAACACGAATTGATTACGCCACAGGATAAGTGGATAGCCAAATTGGTATTGGTCGGCGTACCGGTTTTGGTACTGGTATTGAATGCCGTCACCGCCAATCGCTATCCGGATGCCATCCCGCTACAAGCTGGATTGGATCAAATTCTGCCGCTACCGGCGCAAGTGAATGCCGGCACCGTGAATGTGGATACCATAAAAGCGGAATACAACGTGACTAAGCGTGCGATGGTATTGCAGGTCAAGGTCGACAACCGTAGCCAGGGCGCAGTGCGGATTGGTGAATTCTCAAGCTCTAACGTGCATTTCATGAATGCCGACGCCTCTCATGTTGGACTCACTCCAAGTAACGATGACGTCAGCAATTTAGGCTTGACTCTGGATAACGATTCACCGATCGAGCCCGGCGAACAACGCACCGTCACCATCGAAGTTCGCGATGCCGCTTGGGAGTCGGAAAAGCTGGATGGTCTGATCAAGGACGCGGATAGCCGAGTGGGCGGCTTGCTATTTCTTTACGACGACGTAATGGGGCAACGTTACATCTCTAGTATTTCCGCCGCCGTCATTCCCAAATTCATTTAATTCAGGAGCAACAATCATGGCTACCACGACAGAACACGTTGGTTTAAGCACCGAAAACCCCAAATCATTGCCTTGGTATTTGATTGACTTACCCAAATATTTGAAAGGCTTTGGCGTATTAACCGTTATCTACGTCAGTTTAAGACTGTATCAAGGGGCTTTTGCCGTAGCGCACGGTTTAGATTCCACTGAACCGGCCTTCGAACAGTACTGGATGCGACTGTTTTATATCGAACTGGCGGTCATCGCCGCCGTTGCCAGTGGCTTTTGGGGCTATTTATGGCTATCGCGCGACCGGCAACTGGATCAACTGGAACCCAAGGAAGAGATTCGCCGCTATTTCACTTTGACGATGTGGATCAGTATTTACACCTTTGCCGTGTATTGGGCGGGCAGTTATTTTGCTGAACAGGACAACTCCTGGCATCAGGTGGCGATACGCGACACGCCGTTTACCGCCAATCACATCATCGAGTTTTACTTCAATTTCCCTCTGTACGTAATTCTGGGCGGCTGTGCCTGGCTGTATGCCAGAACCCGCCTGCCCTTGTATGCCAAAGGCATTTCGCTACCGTTGACCTTGGCGGTGTTCGGGCCTTTCATGATTTTGGTGAGTGTCGGTTTTAACGAATGGGGACATACCTTCTGGTTTAGAGAGGAATTCTTTGCCGCGCCGATTCATTGGGGTTTTGTCATCGGGGTGTGGTTTGCCTTGGGCGTGGGCGGCATTCTGCTGCAAGGTGTGACCAGGCTGATCGAACTGCTGGATAAAATCGAAGACGCTGAATAAGTTCAGTATGAGTATGTCCATGGTACGCAGCGCACCCAGCCGTGTGCATTATGCCTGGATCGTTTTGGCGGTGACATTCTTGTGTTTGTTTGTCGCCGCCGCGCTCCGCGCCTTGCCCGGCATTTTGCTGTTGGGACTGGAACAGGAGTTTGCCTGGAGCCGACCGGCAATCAGCGGCGCGGTATCCCTCAATTTACTGGTGTTTGGATTTTCCGGGCCGTGGCTGGGACGATGGATGGATATCTACGGCCCGAAGCGTGTTTGCGTCATTAGTATTGGGCTATTATCGCTAGCTGCCGGGGCTTGTGCGCTAATCGAGCAACTCTGGCAGTTCTATTGTTTATGGGGCGTGATTGTAGGGATAGCCTCCGGCGGTACGTCCATCGTGCTCGGTTCGGCATTGATCAACCGCTGGTTTAACGAGCGACGCGGCTTGGCGCTGGGCATCCTGGGCGCAGCATTTTCTTCCGGACAGTTGATCTTTACACCATTGGCGATGCAGATCAACGCCGACTTTGGTTGGCGTGCTGCTCTGCTGATTCTGGCGGGGCTGCTGGGGTTGATCGTATTGCCACTGTCGGCATGGTTGTTGGCAGACGAGCCCAAGCAAAAAGGTCTATGTGCTTTTGGTGCAACGACTCCAACGCACGCTACTGCGCAGCTTGAAATGATTGCTATGCGTGATGTGGTCGTTCAAGGTCAGTTTTGGTTACTTGCGGTAAGCTTTGCGATCTGCGGCTTTACCACGTCGGGCCTGTTTCAAACCCACCTGATACCGCATGGTATCGAGCACGGCTTTACCGAAATGACGATGGCCATGTCGCTAGGCTTGATGGGCGCGACCGATATTGTTGGGACTCTGCTTTCCGGTTGGCTATGCGATCGTTTCAACCATCGCAAACTGCTGGCTTTTTATTATGCGCTACGCGGCTTGTCAGTGATCGGTTTGCCGTATGTAGAATCCACCGAGCAGCTCATGCTGTTTTCAGTGATCTACGGTTTGAACTGGCTGTCCACGGTACCGGTCACTTCGACGTTAACCGCCGATTTGTTCGGTCGGCGTAATGTGGGTGTGGTATTCGGCTGGATTTGCTGTGCGCATCAAATCGGTGCCGCCGCAGCCGCCTATCTTGCCGGTTTTCTACATAGCCTATTTAGCAATTACAATTTGGCTTTTGTTTGCTCAGGGGCGTTTGCCTTAGTGGCGATGCTGATTGTCACCAGAATTCGCGAATCATCCGCCATTGAACGATGTGCAGGCAAATCAGGATATTAATCCCTTTGTTCAAGGCTCCAATCCAATGAAGCAGCGCAGGTATAAAGTCGTCGATGTGTTCACCAACCAACCGTTGCTGGGTAATCCAGTGGCTGTCGTGCTGGATGCTGAAGATTTGGATACTGCGACCATGCAGGCCATTGCCCGATGGACCAATCTGTCCGAAACCACTTTCTTGCTGCCAGCCACGACACCCAAGTCAGACTATCGATTGCGCATCTTCACGCCGCGCAGCGAACTGCCGTTCGCAGGACATCCAACTCTTGGTAGTGCTTATGCGGCGCTAGAGGCAGAACATGTGACAGCACGCGATGGTCAACTCGTAATGGAATGTGGCGTGGGTCTGGTAAAGCTTGCAATACATAGAACAAGTACTGGGCATTCTCTGATGCTTGGCTTGCCTGAAGCTAAGTTTAAGCATTTATTGCCCGATGATATGGCTGAATTGGAAGCCGTACTTGGGCAAGCAGTCCTGCGCGAGTTAACGCCAGCGATTGTGAATGTTGGAGCGGTGTGGATTGTCGCTCAGATTCCAAGTGTGGAAAACCTGCTTGCCCTCAAGCCAAACTTTGAACGATGTACCTTACTTGAACGTCGATTGGGCGTGACGGGCATTACGGTTTTTGCCATTTATAAGACAGGTGAACCTGCCATGGAGGTGCGTTCGTTTGCTCCATCCTGCGGGGTCAATGAGGACCCTGTCTGTGGTAGTGGCAACGGCAGTGTGGCGGTGTTTCTGCGTGAATCGGGATTCATTCCGGCAGAAGTAGTCAGTTACAGCGCATCACAAGGACAATGCATCGGGCGCAATGGAATAATCGCGGTACAGGTTGATTCCTCTGGACGAGTTAGCGTAGGCGGAGCCTGCGTCACCATTATTGACGGGGTATTGTGCTGTTGAAATAGCAATGCTGTATTTTGGCCATTTCAATTCGAAGGTAATGTTGATGGTGACTTTTAGGTTCAGACTTATTTTTTTCTGCTATTGCATACGGAACACAAAATTCACCCGGAATAAGCCAAGATAACTTGAATCATCTGCCACCAGTTTTCTCATAGTGATTCAGCATTGCACCCTGAACTACTTCCAGGAACGCTTCTAGTGTTTATAATGCTCCGGCACTTGACGCTGGGAGCACGAATATGGCTTTTCGCTGGATACACCTGTCCGATTTTCATTTCGATGGCACAGACCCATACGAACGCAATACCGTATTAAATGCCTTGACGGATGAAATTCGCCGCCGCCGGGAGGAGGGCTTTCACGCTGATGCGCTGTTCGTAACCGGCGATATTGCCTATTCAGGCCAAACCAAGGAATATAAAGTAGCTAGCGCATTTTTCGATGCGCTGCTGATGGCTGCCGGTTTGGATAAAACCCGCTTGTTCATCGCACCGGGCAATCACGATGTGGATAAAAGTGATGCGGACGCCTTGGTACGCACCCTAAAAAGCGAGAACGAATCCGTCGAGTATTTCGCCAACCGCAAGCCGAAGTACCACTTCAACAAGTTTAAGGCCTTCCACAAATGGTACGACCGTTATTTCAAAGACATTAGAAAATTCCCCAATGACAACACCTGCCTTCCGTTACAACGTTTCGAAACCGATGGACATTCGATTGCCGTGCTAGCAATCAACAGCGCCTTGTTCAGTTTGCCCGATGGCAAAGACCACAACGCCTTATGGATAGGTCGCCGCAATCTGGATGCTGCGGTTGCGGAACTGGAGAAGGCCAAATCCGATTTGAGTTTCGTGGTGATGCACCACCCCTTAGATTGGCTTAACGATGCCGAGCGCAGTAACGTCAAATCCGCGTTGCAACAGTATGCCGATTTTGTTTTACGCGGACATTTGCATCAAAACGAAGCGGATTCACTGGTCAATTCGCAAGGAAGCAGTTTTCACATCGCGGCGGGCGCGTGTTATCAGACTCGGGACTATCCCAATACCGCGTTGTTTTGTACGGTGGAAATTGAAACAGGGCAATTGGAAATCCTGCCCCTGCAGTATGTGGATAGTCCAAGGCCGAAATGGGTGCTGGATACAAGCTTATTTGATGCTCCGGATTACATTGGCCGTTTTACTTTATCCAAACTTAAAACCAAGCAACAGCCAATTGAAGAAATTGCCCTGGATGCGACAACTGACAAACGACCTCCAAGACCAGATTTTGCAGCCGAAGAAATCAAAATCGGAGATGTCGATCCAGTGTTGTTGAATATGGTGATCTCCATCCTGAAGGAAAGTGAAGCTGCCAGCCGGCAGCTAGCCGAGGCATTAAGGGTGGATTTTGCATCGGGCGATGTTGAACTGGAAACGCTGGCAAAAAAAGCTGTCAGTACACCACTGGATATCTTGTTCGATCTTGCCCTGGATTGCCAGATCAGGTTACGTGCGGAAAATCCCCTGCAAACGAAAGCCTTAGGAGTGATTGCGAACTTTATGGTGGCGATTTTGCCCGCTCAGGATTCGGCCAGAGCACTGCAAAACGACATCAGCAGCCTACAAGACGACCCTTTTCAATTGTTGGCCAGCCATGCCACGCTGGCAGAAGTCCGTTTGGCCCGCCGAGATAAACGGCCTGCTCAATTTCTGTTTGATGAAAAAGGTAAACCCAAAGGCAAAGGCCAATTGGATCAAGGTGACGGTTGGGAAACCGGCAGGGATCAAAACTATGAGCAGTTTGAAAAGGATGTGACCTATTTTTTAATCGAACAGTTTGAAAGCTACTTTGGGGAAGACTGGAAATACCTGAATAACGGCAAAAGCTTCCGGGACAGTTTTGAACAGTCGAAAGGAGTGTCTTCTGAACGTTTTGATCAAAATTTAAGTGCATTAATCCAGACAGTCTTGAAGCAAAAAGCTAACAAAACGGCACGTGATATCCGCAGGAATGGGTTTAATTGTGAAGGCTTTACCTTTTATTTTTTGATTAAAGCGTCGCCATGGATCACTCAGGCAGAAAAAGCCAAACAAGATGTTGTCTTGCACAAATTGACAACCTTATTTCCTGGTATTGCCTTTTTAAGACTTTCTTCAGATCATGATACCCAAAAAACGGCTCAGGAATTAGCCCCGTTTTTAAACCTGCATGAATTGCTCAACTTCAACCAGGACGACCGCTAATGGACTTCATCCCCGTCAAACCCCAAATTATCGAACTGGCTACCGCCAATCCCAATCTACCCCTGCGCCATCAATTCGAACTGCGCCAGATCAAAGCGATCAACGCCGCGCTGTCGGCGCAGCGTCCGTTGTTGGTGCGCGGCGAGCCGGGGGTGGGCAAAAGCCAGTTGGCCCGTGCCGCCGCCAAGGCCTTGGATCGGATGTTCGTGCAACACGTGGTCGATGCCCGCACCGAATCCCGCGATTTGCTCTGGCATTTTGACGCGGTAGGCAGGCTGGCCAAGGCGCAGATCATGGGGGCGATAACGTTCAATAACGAAGAAACGGCGTTAAAAATGCTGGAACAAGAACTGGCCGTCGCGCATTTTCTTCAACCCGGTGCGCTGTGGTGGGCCTTCGATTGGCACGGCGCCCTGCAACAGGCCGAAAGCGTCCAGGAAGGTGCACCGCCCAATCCGGATGGTGGCGACCCGGCCAATGGCAGCGTGGTATTGATCGACGAAATCGATAAAGCCGAGTCGGACGTGCCCAACGGGCTGTTGGAGGCCTTGGGCAACGGCGAGTTTACCCCACAAGGTTTGGGTCGGCCAGTTAAAGCCGCCGGGCCGCCACCGCTAGTGGTCATTACCACCAACGAAGAGCGCACCCTGCCGGATGCCTTTATCCGCCGTTGTCTGGTATTGCACCTGGATTTACCCAAGGATAAGGACAAACTGATCGCCAAACTGGTAGAACGGGGTAAAGCCCATTTCGGTGATCAAACCAAGCCGGCCATCCTGAACAAAGCCGCCGAATTGCTGGCGCAAGACCGCGCTGAAGCCGAGCAGCGCCATTGGCGGCCTTTGCCGGGGCAGGCGGAATACCTGGACTTGCTGCGGGCGGTGGTCACGCAGGCGCCCGGTAATCTGAAACAGCAACAACGTCTGCTTGACGAAGTGGCGCACTTTGTCATGAAAAAAAACCCGGAAGCCGTTCAGGGCGACGACGGCGACGATGCATGAGCAAATTGCCGCACCGTAGCGGCGCATTAAGCCGCGCCGATTTATTGGTGGCTCTGGCTGAGGGGGCCGGTGCCGAGCCCGACAACACGGCGCTGACCATTGCCGATGCGCTGGGCTTGCAATGGCAACCGCCGCAGCCTAAACCGCGCAAACAACGAAGAGTAAAAAACAAGTTCGACCCATCACCGCAAATTCAGTCTCCCACGCTCGTGCAAGCGCCGTTGCTGGACAGCCGCTTCTGGCGAGTCGAGCAGGCGGCGTTTTTCGGCGAAGCAGAGCCCTACCAACCGCCGCTGCATACGCCATTTAAAGGCTGGCGCAACCCACCGTCGGCCCCGGCGGATTTTCAACCCTTGTCTACCTGGGCCGAATTGGCCCCGCGCTTGCGCAAAGTACTCAGTCAGCACCGCGAAGGCCGGGGTATCAACTTGAACCTGACTGTCCACAGGATCAGCCGTGGTCAGTTGTTGGAACGCTTCCCGCGCGAACATCGCCGCCGCTGGGGGCCGGCCTTGTTGTTAATCGAAGACGATAGCCAGCGGCTAACACCGTTTCGCGAAGACAAGCGCCGCGTGCGTTGGGCGATCCAGTCGCTGCTGCCTCGGCATGCCTTGTATCGGGCGCTGATGGATGATCACCGCGACTGTCCCGAATTACTGGGGCAAGCCGTCGCCGACTGGCCGCCGTCTCCCGGCACCTTGGTGTTGGCCTTAAGCGATCTGGGCTGCTTGGCAGCCGCTGGCGAGCACATCGTCAATCATTGGCGGGAAATTGGACGAGTATTGCAGGATGCCGGTAGCCACCCCATCGCGCTGATTCCAGGCCCGTTAACGCGTTGCCCGCCGGAACTGGCCGCGGTTTGGCAGTTGGTAGCCTGGGAGCGCCCGCGTGCCAACGACGGAATGTCCTTGCCGCAACGGGCCGAACGGCTGCTGCGGCTGCTGTCGCCGGCTGTTCGTATCACGCCCGCTTTGCTGCGCTCGGTACGCCTGCTGCTGCCGGACGAGCAAGCCGATGCCGGCACCGAGGCCGACGTCTGGCAACACCCGGACTTCAACAGCCAACTGTTGGCGCCAGCCTTGTTGCCGGGGCGGGCGCAAAGCCTGCGCCGGGAGCTGGCCGAACAACCCGGTGAAGCGGCCCGGCAATTGCGCAGTCGGCTGATACATTGCCTGAAACCCTTTCACCACGGCCTGCCGCAAGAAATCTGGTTCGATGAATTGCTCGATTTTGACGAGCACGCTTTAGATGATGAACTGCGTCAGGACCGCGAAGATGCTCAAGACTATCTGGCTAGCTTCTGCGATGAAAACCCTGACCTCGACCACCCGGCGATGCCAGGAGGCGACCGGGCCTGGTTGTTGCGTATTAAAAACCGCTCGACGGAAACGCTCTGGCGCGACCCCAAAGTGGGCAAGCGCCTGGCGCAACTGGCGCTGGCGGTGGACCCGGATGGCGCGCCGCCGACCGGCATCGGTGCCCGCGACTTGCCCAGTAGCCAGCCCGAACGCAATCTTTATTTGAGCCAGCGGGGTGGGCGCTTACTGGTGGGCGAAGACGCAGCGCTGGCGCAAAACCAGGGTAGTGTGCTGACGATTGTACCCAGCCGCAACGGTTTGCTGGAAATCACCCAGGATCTGGCTGAAGATGCGGCCAATGCGTTTTGGGAATCCGGTCAGCCGCCAAGTTGGGCCGATGCCTGGGGATGGGATGAATATGGCGCATGGGTAGAATTTTCCATAGCGAAACACGCGCCGCTAAATGCCAACTTAACCGTTCCTCCTGAGCCTGCCGAAGGGTGGGATGCTTCCATCCAAGTTAAAATCAGCCAAAAAATGCGATGGATACCGCCGGGGCGTTTCCAGATGGGTTCGCCACTTGACGAAGCTGAACGAGCGGATGAAGAAGGGCCGCAACACGAAGTGAAGTTCTCCGAGGGATTCTGGCTGTTTGATACCGCCTGCACTCAGGCTTTGTGGCAAGTGGTGATGGGTAATAATCCCAGCTGGTTCCAAGGTGATGGCGAAGACCTGCCGGTAGAAACTGTCGCTTGGCAGGATGCTCAGGATTTCATCGAGGCCTTAAACCACAGACTGCCCGGTATAGATCTGTGCTTGCCCAGCGAAGCACAGTGGGAATACGCCTGCCGGGCGGGCACTACCACCCCGTTTGCCTTTGGCGACAACATTATGCCGGCGCAGGTGAACTACGACGGAAGCCTCCCCTATACCGACGGCGCGAAGGGTGAGTTCCGGGGTAAGACCGTGCCGGTGGCCAGCCTGCCTGCGAATCAATGGGGATTGTATGAAATGCACGGCAACGTTTGGGAATGGACACAGGACGTCTGGTATGGCAGTTATCAAGGGGCACCCTTCGATGGATCGGCTTGGCTAGATTCTGGTACTGCCAGGCCTCGCGTGGTTCGCGGCGGGTCTTGGAGCTTCGACGCCGCGGTCTGCCGTTGCGCCTGTCGCGGCCGCACGCATCCCGTCAAGCGCAGCCGCGGCCTGGGTTTTCGTTGTGCCCGAGATCAGGCCGGTGAGCGCGCCCGGCCCGCGGGTCGGAACAGACCGGGCCAGACTCGCTTCGAGGCCCGCAGTCTGGGTAAACCGGCTGTTCTCGACAATCAGTTGCTGGGCGGTTCTACTGTTGTCCCAACCGATGACCTGCCTGATGTCATCGTGTTAAGCGGTTCACTGAATGGAGCCGAAACGAATTTGCCTGCATCGACTCCGTGCAGACTAAGCGATACGCCCAAGTCAAGCACTTTGCTAAACGGTAAGGATGGCAGATCCGTTCTGGTAAAATTGAGTCTGGACACCACAGTATCCCTGGCGATACCGCAAGACCAGGATTTCTCGATTATTACCGACTGTGCCCGCCTGACCGTCAAATCCACCTACAAGCCACTCTGGGCCAAGGCCATCGGCCGCGATCGTTTCGGTTTGTGGGCCGATTTTGCCATCCAACCGCCACAAGGTCAGCCGGTGGTGCAACGCTTGCGCTGGATTCCGCCGGGACGGTTTATGATGGGCTCACCGGAAAATGAACCGGGGCGTTGGCACGACGAAGGCCCCCAACACCCGGTGACGATACAACAAGGCTACTGGTTGTTTGACACCCCGTGTACCCAAGCGCTGTGGCAAGCGGTGATGAGCGAAAACCCCAGCTATTTCAAGACGCCTGAGCGGCCGGTGGAGCAGGTCAGCTGGGATGATATCCAGAATTTCCTCAGCCGGATCAATGAGCTATTGCCGGGGCTGGGGTTAAGCTTACCCAGCGAAGCGCAATGGGAATACGCCTGTCGGGCCGGTACCTACACTGCACTTTACAGCGGGTCGATTGATATTCTGGGTGAACGAAATGCACCTGCTTTGGATGCCATTGCTTGGTACGGGGGCAATAGCGGCGAACAATTTGATTTGAAAAATGGTCGGGATACTGCCGACTGGAAAGATTTGCAATACTCTAATCCAATGGCTGGTAGCCGACAGTTGAAAGCTAAAAATTCTAATGCTTGGGGGTTGTACGATATGCTGGGTAATGTCCTGGAATGGACGCAGGATGCTTGGCATCAGGGTTACGGCGGTGCTCCAAAAGAAGGCATTGCTTGGTTGGGTGACTCCGTCGGCAGTCCCCGCGTGGTTCGTGGTGGGTCTTGGAATGCCAGCGCCAGGGATTGCCGATGTGCATACCGTCTCTACTTCGACCCTGACTATCGCAATTACAGCCTGGGTTTTCGTTGCGCCCAAATTCAAGCATGAATAGGGGGCGGGCAGTCGTTGTTTGCCTAGCACGGCCCGCCGAGCGGAACAGATCGGGCAAAGAAAGTTCCAGCAAGCGGCGTTTCATCGTTAACACGCTCTGCGTGGAAAGCAATATGAACTGCTGCGAGGTTCGGGACGCTGGAGCGGTCCATGCCTGGGTTCCAACGCGGAGCGTGGGAACTAGGTTTTTAGCAGGTTTTGAGTGGGCTTATGGATAACGAGAACTGATAAACCAAAATGCGCGTAATTAATAAGTTCAGGTATTACCCATCATGCCAACAACGCTAGCCATCGACACCGCCTGGCATCCCCTCGCCACCGGCAATCCGCCGGAATGGGCCAGCGCCTGGGGGCAGGACGAATACGGCGTGTTTGTCGCCTTTAAGGTGGGCACGGTCACGCAGCGTTTGCGCTGGATTCCGCCGGGCCGGTTTTTGATGGGGTCGCCCGAACATGAAACCGTAGGCTTGGCGAAACAAGACTATGAGCGCGAATGGTTTGAAGCCGAGCACCCCCAGCACGAGGTTTACATTACCGAAGGCTTTTGGCTGTTCAATACGCCCTGCACACAAGCGTTGTGGGAAACGGTGATGAATAGCAACCCCAGTCGTTTTAAAAGTCCCAACCGGCCAATTGAGCAAATCAGTTGGGACGATGTCCAGGAATTTTTGCAACGGATTAACAACCGCGTGCCGGGCCTAAATCTGATCCTGCCCAGCGATGCCCAGTGGGAACACGCCTGTCGGGCCGGTACCCATACCGCCTTGTATTCCGGTGACATCGAAATTCTGGGCGACTGTAACGCACCCGCCCTCGATCCGATTACCTGGTATTCCGGCAATAGCGGCGTCGAATACGATTTGGCTGAGGGCGAAGACACATCAGCTTGGCCGGACATGCAATATCCCAATCCACGGTCGGGCACACGCGAAGTGGGCCGCAAACAGCCGAACCCCTGGGGCCTATACGACATGTTGGGCAACGTCTGGGAATGGTGCGCGGATGGTCGTAGAGACTACGGGCGGGAGATGCAATTCAATCCGTTTGGCCCGCTGGAACCCGGTGGGCCTCGCGTGGTTCGCGGTGGGTCTTGGTTCAATTTCGCTAGGCTCTGCCGCTGTGCCTTTCGCAGCCACGTCGTTCCTGACGAGCGCATCAGCAATCTGGGTTTTCGTTGCGCCCGAGTTCAAAGATGAGCAGGGTGCTGGCGTGGCCCGGCCCTTGGAGCGGAACAGGCCGGCCGGCGTCAGCGCTGTCAAGCGGAAGTCTGCCTCGGAAGTTTGATTGGGTTGAGAGGCTAATTTAAACGCACAAGCCGTCTGGTTCTGATTGGATGTTGGCCTCGATGATTTTCAAATTCAAAACCCAAAGCCGACATCCGGGTTGGGCGACACCCAACCAGGTATTCTGCAATTCAGCTCAGGGTAGCGGTTTATAAGCCAGCAATTCAGCCAGCGTTTCCAGTAACTCGCCGCGGGGATGATTTTTTTGCCAGACCAGCGCGATTTTGCGGCTGGGGCGTTGGCGGATGTTGATGTAACGTATGTCCTTATCCTCCGGTTGCACGGCAATCGATGGCATAAGTGTGACGCCAACGCCGTTCTTGACCATGAACCGCAAGGTTTCCAGACTGGAGGCGCGAAAGTCGTGTTCCACAAAACGGGAGGGGTCACATAATTTAAGTGCCTGATCCCGCAAACAATGACCTTCATCCAGCAGTAGCAGATTCTCCTTCGCTACCGTGCCTAAATCCACTTCGTCCAAATCCGCAAGCGGATGGTCGGTGCTAACCGCCAACGTGAAAGGGTCTTCAAACAAGGTCCGGTAAGTTAGTGCCGCTTGCTCCACGGGCAAGGCCAGCAAGGCCGCATCCAGTTTTTTGTCGAGTAGTAACGCGACGAGCGTGTTGGTTTTTTCTTCGACCAGTTGCAATTTCAGATCCGGGTAATACTGCCTGATGCGAAATACGTATTCCGGCAACGCGTAACTCGCCAGTGATGGAAACGCCCCTAGCGATAGTTTATTGCGCTGGCTATCGTTGGCGTGGGCGGCAATCTGTCGGATGGTACGAGCGTCGTCCAGTATCCGGCGGGCGATCGGCAAAATATCCCGGCAGGCTTCAGTAATGTCTACATTGTTTTTTTCCCGTATGAACAAGTCCACCCCCAGGTAATCTTCGAGCTTTTTGATTTGTGTACTCAAAGTTGGTTGGCTAATCGAACAATGGTCAGCCGCCTGGCTGAAATTTTTCAACTCCGCTACCGCCACCAAATAGCTTAAATCTCGCAAGTTCATAGCTTGTTGTCCGCTGTTAAATCAAGGGTCCGGATTGTCTTAGTCCGTAGAGGAATCATATCAGCTCGTCAGTCGGTTTGATTGACTAGGCCTATCGAGCCATCGAAGAAATCAATTTCTGTTTACAGGTGATATTCGATTGAATATGTCTGCCGGACCCGTTTGATTCGGGGCGATGCTGCCGATGTTTGAAATGCCGCTGGTGTTTATGCTGGGTGGCGCTTAAACTGAAAAAAAACAACGGCTTGTTTTTAATTTTAATCACAACAAGGAACAGAGGTGCACCATGAACACAAAACAAACTTTCCTGGCTTCCGCATTGGCGGTCGCCATAGCGACTGCGATCGCAGTCAACCCGGTTCTTGCCGAGCCACAACCGACGATGAACAGCTTTTGGTGGCCGGAACAACTGGATTTGAAGCCCCTGCGTCAAAATTCTGCCGAGTCCAATCCGTTGGGCAAAGCGTATAACTATGCCGAACAATTCAAATCCCTGGATCTGAAAGCAGTAAAAAAAGACATCGCGGCAGTCCTGCATACCTCCCAACCCTGGTGGCCGGCGGACTACGGTAACTATGGACCTTTTTTCATTCGTATGGCCTGGCATAGTGCCGGTGTTTACCGCATCTTTGATGGACGCGGTGGTGCTTCCGGTGGTCAGCAACGTTTTGAGCCA
>SXGT01805923.1_pt1 | contig 16135 bp, 11 predicted proteins | sample 3176221 | NCBI WGS metagenome assembly SXGT01 (sample SAMN11356862, study PRJNA531348) | freshwater metagenome | isolation source: freshwater sample F1-120 | place: China: Fuxian Lake, Yuxi | collected 2017-12-25
GGACAGCCCGATGTACTGCTGATGGACGAACCGACCAACCACCTCGACATCGAGTCGATCATCTGGCTGGAGCAGTTCCTAAAATCGTACTCGGGGGCGCTCCTGATGACCTCACATGACCGTGAGTTCATGAATCGCGTCGTCTCGAAAATAGCGGAGATCGACTCCGGCGAGATTGTAGCCTACTCGGGCGACTACGATTTCTATGAGCGGGAGCGCTCCATTCGCGAAACCAACCAGCAGGCCGCCTTCGCCCGGCAGCAATCCATGCTTGCGAAAGAGCAGCGCTTTATCGAGCGCTTCAAGACACACGCGGCTAAGGCGGCTCAGGTACAGAGCCGGATCAAGGCGCTGGATAAGATCGACAAGATAGAATTACCGAAGACCAGAAAGGTTGTGAAGTTTGACTTCCGTCCCCCGCCTCGTTCTGGCGATCAGGTGGCGGTAATTGAGGATATCCGCAAGAGCTACGGCTCCCGTGTGATTTACGACGGATTCAGTTTCATCATCCGCCGCGGAGAACGCTGGGCAGTAATGGGAAGGAACGGCGCGGGAAAGACCACGCTGCTCAAAATGATTTCAGGAGCGGTTGCACCCGATTCCGGATTCGTACAGCTGGGCGCGAGCCTCAACATGGGATACTTCGCGCAGCAAGCGCTCGACTTGCTCGATCCGAATCTGACGGTCATCGAACAGCTTCAGCGGGATTTCCCTCAAGACGGTCTCGGTTCCCTTCGTACCCTTGCCGGAGCGTTCCAATTCTCTGGAGACGACGTGGACAAGAAGATCCGTTCTCTGTCGGGCGGTGAGAAGTCCAGGCTCGCGATGGCGCGAATGCTTTACAACCCGCCGAAGTTCCTGGTGCTCGACGAGCCCACCAATCCCCTCGACCTCGCCACTAAGGAAATGCTTGTCGAGGCGCTCAAGGATTTCGAGGGAACCATGATCTTCGTGTCGCACGACCGAATGTTCCTGCGGGGCCTGGGTTCGCAAGTGCTGGAGCTCGGCGGCGAGAGTGGCACGGACCGGAACCCCCGTGTGTATCCTGGAACGTATGTCGAGTACGTCCGCGCGCTGGGACATGAGGCGCCCGGAATTTACCACTGACCATGGGGGGACGAGCGGCCCGCTCACCAGATCGCCTGGACCTGCAATGCAGGATTTCGCCGTCGAGGCGCACGAGAGATACCGGCGGTCGCCGTGGCCGCAATCACTCGTTCGTCGTACGCTTTCAACGCAAGATCCCACGCCAGCCTGCGCCGTGAAAGCCGAACTGCTTGATCTTTCTGAAAATCCTGTCCACGTTGCATGGGTTCTCGCCGAGAATGCGGCTTTTCGGCATCACCGCGAAAGTCTTGCTCGCGCCATCACGAACTTCGCCAAGTCCCGAACTGCCCTGGTTCGTATCAATTCACTGAGAGGGCCGGTCTCCGGCGCCCGCGACACTGTCGTGACTCGAAGGTCCGTGATCTTCAGATCGGACGTTTCGAGCTGGCGTTGGTGTTTTGAACGGCTGAGCCCAGAAAGAAGCGCGAAGAAGGCAGCCGCCGAGGAATCGGCGTCTTTCGACTCCGGTTGAATTCCGGTTGAAGATTGCGTAGAGGATCTCCCGCGGGCGTGATATTCTGTCTAGTTACGCAATCCACGCCCTACCCTTGAAGGAGAGTACACATGAGAGTTGGAGTCTTCACAGCGCTTCTGGCGCAGCAGCCGCTCGATCAGGTTCTGGAAAGATTGAAGAGCCTGGGCGTCGACACTGTAGAACTGGGAACCGGCAACTATCCGGGCGACCCGCACTGCAAGCTCTCGATGCTCCAGAACAAAGCGGAGTTGAAGGAGTTTAAGCAGAAGATTGCTGATAACGGCTTCTCGATCAGCGCGCTGAGTTGCCACGGCAACCCCCTGCACCCGGATTCAGACCGCGCCAAGCACGACCAGGACGTGAACCAAAAGACCATCCTTCTTGCGGAGAAACTAGGTGTGCCGGTCGTCATCGACTTCTCCGGCTGCCCCGGAGATTCGGACCACGCGAAGTACCCGAACTGGGTGACGTGCCCGTGGCCTCCCGAATACCTGGATGTCCTAAAGTGGCAGTGGGAGAAGAAAGTCATTCCGTATTGGACGAAGCGCGCGAAGTTCGCGGCCGACCACGGTGTGAAAATCGCCATCGAGATGCATCCCGGCTTCGTGTGCTACAGCCCGGAGACGATGCTGCGGCTGCGTGAGATCGCCGGTCCTTCGATCGGCTGCAATTACGATCCGAGCCACATGTTCTGGCAGGGCATCGATCCCATCGCGGCGATTCGCGTGCTGGGCGATTCGATATTCCATGTTCACGCGAAAGATACGCAGATTTACGACCGGAATCTGCCTAAGACCGGCGTTCTCGACACGAAGCTCTACACGGATGAGCGGAATCGCGCCTGGATTTTCCGGACGTGCGGCTACGGGCACGACGCGGGCTGGTGGAAGGAGTTCGCATCCACGCTGCGCATGTTTGGCTACGACTATGTGCTGTCCATCGAGCACGAGGACACGATTTTGTCTCCTGGAGAAGGTTTGACGAAGGCGATCTCTTTTCTCAACGGGGTGGTCATGAAGGAAGAGCCCGCCGCGCCGTGGTGGGTGTAGGCAGGCGGCGGTAGTCCTACGAGTCGCCGTGCCGCGAAGCAGGGCTGTCGGCCGCTGGATACATGTTTTCTCAAACATTTGACGGTGCTGGTTCCAGCCTGGCGAAAACCAGCTCGATCGTTGCCAATCGGGTCGCTGCAGGATAAGCATGCGCTTACAAGTGGTGGTTGATGGGTAGCTCCCAGCCATCGGACGCAATGCGCGCGTAACGCAACCCATCAGAAAAACTCTTCCCGCTTCCTTGGTGGACGCCCCCTGGGCGCCTTCGGTTTGGCGGTCTTCTCGGCCGGGGTCTTTTTGGTTACCGCCTTGCGAGGCGTTCTCGGCGCTCCCATGTTCGATTCGAGCAACTGCGCCACGAAAGTCTTTTCGGCATCCGTCGCCGCTTTCCCGAAGCCCTGCGGCCGGCGCTTCAGCACGGCGTCCACTTCGAGCATCCACTCGACGCTTTCCTGCGCGGGATGTCCGCCCATTTCGCGCATCACTTCCATCACCTTCTCCAGATCCGGGATTGCGCGGTAGTTGCGCAGGGCGTCCTTTAGGTTGCCGTTCTTGCGGTGCAATTCCGCGGCGAGGGCATGACGATTAAGTCCTTCGTAGCACTGCGCTACCAGCTTCGGCTGCTGCTCCACATAGGGAGTCAGGATCTCGAGCGCCTCAGCGAACTTCTTCGCGTCGAGGAATCCCTTCACGGCTCTCTCGCGAATCCGTTCCGAGCGAGCCTCACCGTCGCGGATCTCAAAGAGCTTGTAGGCGGCAGGCAACGCCCTCACGATGTCGTGTACTCTTTCCGACGAGGCAGCCGAGTCTTCCAGGATTCGAAGCCACTCGGACGCGCGGGCCTGAAGCTCGACGGAAAGCCAGGAGTCGACCGCGCTCCAAGTGCGATCGAGGGCCGTGAACAACTCGAGGAGCGGAGCCAGGCGATAGCCGGGTGCGGCGGTTTCCACTCTGGCAATGCGGTCCAGCACCGGCTTCAGTCCGCCAACACCCGAGTAGGCCGCAGCAGTGATGGCTTCGCTGTAGAGGTCCGGATTCCCAAGCTCGGCCGCCATGCGCACCTTGCGGAACGCAAGGCAGAACGAGACCCGGCACAGCGTTAGATTCGCTGAGCAGCGAAGCGCGAAATCCTCCAGGAGTGGTCCTTTCGAACTCGGCGCTCCCAGCAGAGATACCGCCTGCTTCGCGCGCGACCACGCCATTTCCGGCTTCACTTCGAGGTATTGCCTGGCGTCGCTTTCGCAGAGCGCGACCCGATCCTCAAGCGGGAGTTGCTCCTCTTCGAACGTCTTCAAGACGACGGCCGGAATCACCGGCGAGACTCGGTCATCGCCACGGCTCATAAACTCCAGGCTCAGCCTTCCCGCTTCTTCCGAAGGATTCACGTCCAGAAAGTAAACCCTTTCTGTGGGCCTGCTGATAGCCACGCGTAGTTGGTCTATCGCCAGGCGTTTCGTGAGCGGGACCACGCCATGGTCGCGACGCACGCGATCCGTGACCGAATTGATCTTGCGTAATTGCTTCCCCGGATCCAGGATGCAGACCGACTGAAAATCGAGCCCCTTCGCCTCGGACGCCGTCAGAATCGCGGGTCTCACATCTTCCGGAATGTACGCCGGAATCTCGTCCCCAAGGCTGATGATCGCGAGGCCCTCGCGGGCAGCGAAGACGCGCAGCAGTTGGTCGAGTTCAACGCCCGCAACGGCGGCGCAATAAACGAGCTGGTCGCTCGCGTCCTCTTCGATCTCCACATCGCCGCTCCCTCCGGGACGGTCCTGCTTCCCGACGTGTGTGTAGAGATCCCAGGAAGCGTTGATCAACTCCGCGATCCGCCGGGGACTGCGCAGATTCGCGCCGAGCCTGAAATCCTGCGGACTGGAGATGCGGTGATGCAACAAATCCTGAAACCATCCCCACTCGAAATCCGTGGCGCGTACGGTCTGCGCCTCGTCGCCCGCGATCAGCAACGAAACCACGCGCGCGCGGTACTTCTGGATCGCCGCGGCGAGTTCCACGATCACCAGCGATTCGAGCGGCGTCAGGTCCTGCGTTTCATCGACTGCGATGCAATCCACGTCGAACACTTTGCGCTGCACTAACTGCGGGCCTTCGCTCGAGCGCAATCGCACGGCAGCCTCCCAGGCGAGCTGCAACTCCGGAAAGGAGCTCTTGTGAAAGTCCTCAGGCTCGCGCTTCTCAAGCGCATTCACCACCTCAAGCAGCGCGTCGGCCGCCGCGCCTCCGATGAATTCACGCCGGCGGTCGCGGTACGCACGGTCGTCCAACCGGGGGCGCAAACAAGCCGGAAACCGTCCGATGGCGGCGGGAAGCGCGGCTCCCACCAAATGTGCGTGCACCTCGTCGTAGAGCGGCTTGCGGTCATCAAGCCAAGGCCCCAGGATCCGGGAGGGAAGGCTGAACGCCTGTTTGATGAAGCGGAGGCGGGCTTCGCGCTCGGGTTCGAAGGGAGCGGTTTCGCCCGGCCGGGAGAACAAGAGCTTTCGAATCAGGCTGGGAAACGTAAGGACCTGGAACTGTTTCTGCGCCGGAACGAAGCGCAGGAAATGGCTGCGCGCGAGAGCGGCGAGGTCTTTCGAGTACGTGATGTACAACGTCGATTCGACGGTTGACCGGTCTGCCGCGTGCCAGAGGGCGGTGGTCTTTCCCGATCCGGGATAGCCCTTCACGATGCGGATTTTTCCGCGCGACTGGACGAATCGCGACTGGGCTCCGGTCATCGGAGATGGAACGTACTCCTCGCCGCGAATGTCGGCGACTGAGATGGGCATGTAGTGCTCGCCGAGCGTCTGCGGCAGCAACTCGGAATGGTCGTCGTGGTGGCGGATGTCGCGAAGAAAGACCGAGCCGGCCGGGGCTGAGTCGAAACCCTCGCCGGAGCGCAGCGGCTGCGCGCCGCGCGGTGCCCACCACGCGTAGAAATGGCTACCGTGATTACCGCCAAGGCGCGAGCGCCGCCAGCCCTTGTTCACCCCTTGCGTGCTCTTATAGTGCTGGCGGCGTTCGTCAACGGCCAACCGCTCCAGAAGCAGCGCCGCCCTTTTTCCGACCGGGTTCGACTTGTTTTCCTCCACCTTCTGAAGGAAGTCCTGATGGCAATAAAGCGGGTTCGGCTCCTCGGCGGTGTGAAAGGCGTGGTCGAACAGGTTCCCGGTTGTGGACATCAGGAAATTATTATGACAGCTTCACTGGATTATGGCGCGGCGCCACGACAAATAGGGCGTTTGCCTGTAAAAACCGATTTACCCACAAGATTGGGAACGGACGGACGTTGAGGGCTCACCGGTGAGCCCATCGCCAGCCGGAAGACGGAATACCAGCTCGAAAACCTGGTAGATCAAAACTTACGTCTCCAGCCTTGATTTACCGATATGGTGTAACGTGGTGCAGATAGGACTCTTTGAACAATTCCTCAGCCATGAAGCCAAACCGATGGAGCGGGAGCAGGGACGCGCAAGCGGGGGCGATCGTCGGCCAGAAGATTCCACTTGCGAAGGAGCCGCAATCCGCGTGAGCCTACGCGAGAGCGGGCTTGATCTTTTGCAGCCGTCGTTCCCGAGCCTCTGCTCGATCACTTCCGCTGTGGCCGAATTGGCAAATGGTGGTGTCGAAGAGCGTGGGGCGATATTCACACGGCGTGAGGTCGTAGATTTTATTCTCGACCTCGTTGGTTACACGGCGGATCGCCCCCTTCATAAACTGAGGCTGCTCGAGCCCTCGTTCGGCGGGGGCGATTTTCTGCTGCCTGCGATTGAGCGGCTGTTCGAAGCGTGGGTCAGGTCGCCTGAGCGTTCCGGTGACGCCGCTCTTGAGTTGCGCGATAGCGTCCGCGCAGTGGAACTGCACAGTACCACTTTCGAAAGAACGCGCTCGATAGTTGTGGCGTTTCTGGAAGAAAAGGGAATAGGCAAAGCTCCCGCGCAGTCACTTGCGAATCGCTGGCTCATCAACGGCGACTTTCTTCTTGTCCCGCTCGATGCTGGATTCAGTATCGTCGCTGGGAATCCTCCCTATGTTCGGCAGGAATCGATTCCAGACGCGCTGATGGCGGAGTACCGGGCCCGCTACAGTACGATCTACGACCGCGCCGATTTGTACGTCCCGTTTATCGAAAGATCTCTCAGGAGCCTTGCCGAAGGCGGTCAGCTTGGCTTCATCTGTTCGGACCGTTGGATGAAGAATCGCTATGGAGGGCCGCTCCGCAAGCTGGTGTCGGACGGCTTCCACTTAAAGATTTTTGTGGACATGGTCAACACGCCGGCTTTCCACACGGATGTAATTGCTTACCCGGCAATCACTGTCATTGCCAGGGAGAAGGCTTCCTCAACGCGGATCGCGCATCAGCCCGCTATCGACAAGCAGTTGCTCTCCACCCTTGCGCAAGATCTCCTGGGGATGAACGGCAGTGGCCCTAGCGAAGCAGTGCGAGATCTGGGGGCTGTCGTGGCAGGCGCTGAACCTTGGATACTTGGGTCGGCCGGCCAGTTAGGGTTCGTTCGAAGACTTGAGGATTCCTTCCCGACAATCGAGGAAGCTGGCTGCAAAATTGGTATTGGCGTTGCGACAGGCGCGGATGTGGCTTTCATTGGTCCATTCGATGGGCTGGACGTTGAGCCGGACCGAAAACTACCACTGGCGATGACGCGAGACATCCTAGATGGCGTCGTAAAGTGGCGTGGCCGTGGCGTAATCAACCCTTTCGCGGACGGTGGCGGTCTGGTAGACCTCGATAAGTATCCTCGACTGAAGCTTTACCTCGAAGCTCGGAAAGAGGCAATCGCGGGACGTCACGTGGCGCTGAAAGCGCCCAAGAACTGGTACAGAACTATTGACCGGATTTACCCGGCGCTCGCTCAAACTCCGAAGCTGCTCATTCCGGACATCAAGGGCGAGGCTCACGTCGTGTATGAGGGCGGACAACTCTACCCACATCACAACTTGTACTTTCTGACTTCAGACACATGGGATCTTAAGGCCCTTCAGGCGGTCCTCATGTCCGGGATTGCCCGGTTGTTTGTGTCGATCTATTCGACGAAGATGAGGGGAGGCTACTTGCGCTTCCAGGCGCAGTACCTGCGCCGCATTAGGATTCCCTATTGGGACAAGGTTCCATCGAATTTGAAACGCGACCTCATTGAGGCTGCGGATCGTAGCGATGTTGCCGCGTGCAACCGTGTCGTTTTCGCCCTGTACGGCCTGACGAATGAGGAAGGGGCTGCCTTGGGAGGAAGCAGTGATTAGCTATGGCGCTCGATTTGGCTAACTACAGTGGAAAGGCCCGCGAGGCCGTGATGGCGTTCTGGGGCAATCGTGAGAAGGCGCGGCAAAAGCAGGTTGAGGCTGGGATGGTCGATCAGGGGGAGCGATCTGGTGTCACGGCCGGGAAAAACATGGACGGGTTCATTGCCCTCGCAATCGATCTGGTGAGAGCTAACGGCCTCGCCCATGCCTCGATCCATCGGAAAAGAGCACTTTTGACGCTGCCCGGATACTTCAGGCCGACAAAGCTGTGGGACTTACTGGTTCTCAACGAGGGGCGCCTCGTTGCGGTCATCGAGTTCAAAAGCCAAGTCGGGCCGTCGTTCGGGAACAACTTCAACAACCGAACGGAAGAAGCCATCGGTACATCGCACGACTTGTGGACGGCATATCGAGAAGGTGCGTTTGGTAAGAACCCCCGGCCGTTTGCCGGATGGATGATTTTGGTGGAAGATGCGGCCGGCTCGTCTTCGCCCGTTCGGGACACGTCGCCGCACTTCCCCGTCTTTCCGGATTTTCAGGGGGCCTCTTACCTCAGGCGTTACGACATCTTGTGTCAGAGACTCGTGCAGGAACATCTCTATACAACGGCGGCCGTGATCACTTCTCCCAGGACGGCGGGAACGACCGGTGAGTACAATGAGCTTTCCGGGATAGCGAGCTTGAGGACTTTTGTCACGTCCTTCGCGGGGCACATAGCAGCGGAAGCGGCGAGGAGCGAAGCATGAGGATGGGCTTGGAGCGGCACACGTGAGGAGAACCTAACGGTGAACGAATCTGGAATATTGCAGGGTAAAGTTGCGCTCGTTACAGGCGGCGGACGAGGCATTGGCAAGGCTATCGCGCGGCGTTTCGCAACTGCCGGGGCGACGGTCGTCATCGCCAGCCGGAAGATGGAAAACCTCGAAGCCACTGCCGCGGAGTTCACCGGCCTTCCGGGGCGCACCATCCCTCTTACATGCCACGTTGGCCGTAACGATCAGCTCGAAAGCCTGGTCTACGAAACCGAAAAGCAGGCCGGGCCCGTGGATATTCTCGTCAACAACAGCGCCACCAATCTGGGGCAGGGGCCATCTCTCGACGTCACGGACGACCAGTTGCTCAAAACCATCGAGATCAACGTTCTCTCCGCTGTACGCCTCATCCGCCTTACGGTGCCGAAGATGATCGCGCGAGGCACTGGCGGTTCCGTCATTAACATCGCCTCCATTGCCGGCCTGCGCCCGCAGAATGGCGGCCTTGTCTACAGTTTCACCAAGGCGGGGCTTATCATGATGACGCGCGTCTGGGCGGTCGAGTTCGGCAAACACGGTGTGCGTGTTAACGCCATCGCGCCCGGCTTGATTCAGACAGACTTCGCCGAGTATTTCTGGAAAAACGACGAGTACCGCAAGCAACTGGAAGCCACGCAGCCGATTCCGCGGATCGGCATTCCGGAGGAAATCGCCGGTATGGCACTCTATCTGGCATCCCCCGATTCGTCGTTCGTTACCGGACAGGTGATGGTCGTCGATGGCGGCGCTACCGCGCGATAGGGTAACATCTTCTCTTATGTCCGAACGCACGTATTCGCCATCGCCGGAGTTTGTCCGCGCCTCGAACGTCCAGGGAATGGACGCCTATCGCGATCTGTTCAGCCACGCCGAAGCCCAGCCCGAAAAGTTCTGGGGCGACCTCGCCGAGAAGGAACTTTTCTGGTTTGAGAAATGGTCTCACGTGTTTGAATGGAATCCGCCATTCGCGAAGTGGTTCGTGGGCGGCAAGACCAACGTCTCCTACAACTGCCTTGATCGGCACCTCACCACTCATCGCAAGAACAAGGTCGCGATTCTTTGGGAAGGCGAACCTGGCGACCAACGCATGATCACGTACCAGGAGTTGCACCGGCTGGTATCGCGGTTCGCAAACGTGCTTAAGGGCCGCGGCCTCAAGACCGGCGACCGCGCCGTAATCTACATGCCGATGGTCCCGGAACTGCCTATTGCGCTCCTCGCTTGCGCCAGGCTCGGCGTCATTCACAGCGTCGTATTTGGCGGCTTTTCAGCGGAAGCGCTCAAGGCCCGCATTCAAGATCTGGATGCGCAGGTTGTTATCACGGCCGATGGCGGTTGGCGGCGGGGCAAGGAAGTGCGCCTCAAGCCGGCCGTGGACGAAGCACTCGGCGAATGTCCAAGCGTGAAGGATGTTATCGTATACCGCCGCACCGGTTCGGAGACCGCGATGGAGGAGGGGCGCGACCACTGGTGGCACGCACTCGATGAGGGCGTGAGTGAGGTTTGCCCGGCGGAGCCGTTGGATGCGGAAACGCCGCTGTTTGTGCTCTACACTTCGGGGACTACAGGAAAGCCCAAGGGAATTGTCCACACCACCGGCGGCTACATCCTGCAATCCACGATGTCGATGAAGTGGGTCTTCGATCTCCACGAAGAAGACACGTACTGGTGCACGGCCGATATCGGATGGGTGACAGGGCACACCTACATCGTCTATGGCCCGCTTTCGGCGGGTGCAACCTCCGTGATGTACGAAGGCGCTCCGGACTTTCCCCAGTTCGATCGCTTCTGGCGCATCGTCGAGAAGTACAAGGTCAACATTTTTTACACCTCTCCTACAGCCATCCGCGCGTTTGTGAAGCAAGGCGACCAGTGGCCGAAGATGCACGACCTGTCGAGCCTGCGGCTGCTCGGTTCGGTAGGCGAACCCATCAATCCGGCGGCCTGGGAGTGGTATCACAAGGTCATCGGCGGTGAGCGCTGTCCCATCGTCGACACGTGGTGGCAGACCGAAACGGGGAGCATCCTTATCGCTCCCATGCCAGGCGCGGTTCCACTGAAACCTGGTTCGGGGACGCTGCCAATGCCGGGCGTCATAGCTGATGTCGTGGATCTTTCGGGGAACCCGGTCGAGGCGAATCGCGAAGGATTTCTCATCATCCGGCGGCCGTGGCCCAGTATCTTCCGCACATTGTGGCGCGATCCGGCCCGTTACGAAGAGAACTACTGGAAACGCATTCCAGGAAGCTATCTTACCGGAGATGCGGCGCGGCGCGATGCGGACGGATACTACTGGATACTAGGGCGAATTGACGATGTGATGAACGTCAGCGGCCACCGGCTGAGCACGATGGAACTGGAGTCGGCACTGGTGCGGCATCCGGCCGTGGCGGAAGCGGCCGTTGTCGGCAAACCTCATGAGATAACCGGCCAGGCGGTGGTGGCCTTTGTGAGTCTCAAGAAGGGCAGTTGGGATCATGACACGCTGGCTGAGGACCTGCGCAAGTGGGTGGCGCATGAAATCGGCAGTTTTGCGAAGCCCGAGCAGATCCGGTTCAGCGACGCCCTGCCGAAGACGCGCAGTGGAAAGATCATGCGCAGGCTGTTGAGGGAAATTGTGACGTCGAACTCGGTAACCGGCGACGTTACCACCCTTGAGGATCTCGGCGTCTTGACGAAGCTCGCCGCGCAGCACGATGACGAGTAGTCATTCCGCTTTCTCGCGTGAGATCTCCCGCTCAAGAAAGTAGTTAAGCGCCGTCCGCAAGACGGCGATCGCGGCAAGCTTTCCGATGTCGTCCCAAGTGGGAGCGATGGCGGTCCGGAGGATATCCGCGGCGAGCGTCAATTCGAGAGCGACCGCGAGCCAGCGCCCAAGCGCGAGACGCGCGGCCATTTTCACGGCGCCAAGCTCGTCTGTGCGGAAGGCCAAAGGCGCAATTCTGACTACGGTTTCAGCTACCGCAGCCGCGATAACTACACCCGCGACCAACTCCACTCCCAGGGCCATCCACTCAATCGACAGCTTGATCCATTCGAGCATCGACGAACCTCGGCACTAAGATACACGAATCTGTCGGCGGACTGTTCGTGGTAGGATCGCGGCTTGCCCTACTACCCCATCTTCCTTTCGGTAAAGGACAAACCAGTCCTGGTCGCCGGAGCGGGAAACGTCGCACTGCGAAAGGTTCGCGGACTTCTCAATGCGGGTGCACGCGTAACGGTGGTCGCGCCCGAGGTTTTACAGGAATTCGAGGAACTACCCGTTCGGTTGATACGTCGAAAAGTGCGGGCGCGGGACTTGGACGGCGCTCTATTGGCGTTCGCAGCGACCAATGACCGGCGCGCGAATCGGGCGGTTGCAGCCGCGGCGCTGAAACGGGGGATCCCCGCAAACGTCGCGGATGCGCCCGAGGAATGCGATTTCCTGACACCGGCTCGCGTGACGCGAGGCAAGCTTCAGATCGCGATCTCCACCGGCGGCGAGAATCCACGTCTTGCCGCGACGCTCCGGAGGAAGCTCGAATTGATGATGGGAGCGGCCAAGACATCTACCGGTAAACGCGGATCCGATGATCGGTGAATGTCAGGAATGGAAATGACGATTGCTTCTTCATATGGCACGGAACGCAATCCTGGCGGGTCGCGCGTCCGCATGCGGCAATTACCCGCCCTCCTTCCGCATGGCATCCTAGGCACCGCGCCGTGTAGGACTCTCCTTCAAGTGACGCGTTGGCGTGAGCGTCATGACAGGTGAGGCAGGAAAGGCGCCCGCTTACGGCGAAGCATCGGCTTGCGCTCAGCCCAACAGGTTGGTAGCGGATTGAAGCCGGTTCGGCGAGATCCACTGAACCGGGCCCGCGGTGGCACTCCGCGCAGAATTGCACGGAATCCTTTGCGCTCGTTCCGGATCTGACGACGATATTGACTCGCGAAGGATTGGCCGCGTGCGAGGCCCCAGGACCGTGACAACGTTCGCAGCTCACGCCGGGCAGCATCGCGCTCAGATCGGGACCGTCTGGATGTAGGCCACGCTTCACGCCCGTCGCGTGGCACGAGAAGCAGCGGGTAATCGTCGCAGCGTCTTGCGTGATTCCTAACGCTTGCGCCATTCGGGCGTAACGTGCGGACCATCGGTGCGCTCCAACCAGCGAAACCGCAGAAGGCTTCCCGTCCGGTCCGTTTCTATTTCCGCTTGTCTTTAACTTTCGGAGACGGCGGTTCCTTGATCCTCAAGCCCCGCTGACGATTTTTCTCTTTCGCGTTCTCTTCCCTGGCGATCTGCTGTGCAGTGCGAGTGTTCGTCGATTTCCCGGCTTTCACGGGTTCCACATGTTTCCTTCCGTCGAACGTACTGTCAGCGGATCGTACGCCTCTTCCCGTGTCGGAGAGCACCTTGCCATCCTTGGTGCTCTTGACGTCCTTCCTTGCGCCGGCCCCATGGAGGGGCAACGCAGCCATGAGGATGCTCACGGCCGCGGTAAGCGCCCATGTTCCGGTCGTTTTCATTTCATTCATTGGTTACTTCCTGTCGTGTGAAATCATCTGGCCGCTACTCAAAAGGCGCTGTCAACACCACATGAACGCAACGCTCGCGCTAGGACCCCACGGCATACCGATCAAACACGTCGCCATCGCCGGCCATGCGCGGATCCCCCGTGGCGCGAAGTTCAGCCGTTAACTGCGCATCCAATCGCTTTACGACGGGCGCGTACTTCGGGTTCGCCGCCACGTTCTTCAACTGGTACGGATCCTTCTTCAAATCGTACAATTCCCGTTCGGGCCGCTTTCCCACACATCGATCGAAAAACGGCTTTGCCGCTGCATCGTCGCCGTTCGCGACGATCCACGCCTTGCTCGGACCCGCATCAATATCCGCGTAAGTCCGGAACGTATTGGAGGCAAGTTGCTGGTAAGTAGATGGGTCCGCCCCTGGATCGCCGGCAGGCCAGCGGTCCGGTTTAAAATTTCGAATGTAGTGAAACTGTCTGTTGCGGATTGCGCGTTGAGGATATCCGCCCTTTATCTCGCCACGGCTCGGAACGTGACGCTCCATTCCAGTCAAGACATGGTCCCGCCTCCGCTCCACTTGCCCGGACTTGCGTGAACCGAGAATCGGCATCAGGCTTCGACCGGTCATCTGGCGGCCGGGAACGAGTCCGGCGGCTTCAAGAAAGGTTGGCGCGATGTCCGACAGGCTGACGAAATCCTCCACCACGCGGCCACCGGAAAATTGCCCGGGCCACGAGATTGCGAGAGGCACGTGCGTGCCGGTCTCATAAACAGTGGCCTTCGATCGCGGGAACGGCCACCCGTTGTCGCCCGACATCACGACGATGGTGTTTTCCAACTCGCCCATGCTCTCAAGCGCGCGGAGCAACTCGCCTGTCTCCCGGTCGTACCGCTGCACCTTCCAGTAGTAGTCGCAGATATCCTTACGCACCGTTTCGTTGTCGGGAAGATAAGGCGGAACGTGAACGTCTTCGAGCTTCATGCCGGTCTTTACGCCGCTCTCCCATTCATACGGCCGGTGCGGATCCTGGCTGCCGAACCAGAAACAGAATGGCCTGTCCTTGGGGCGTGCAGCAAGGAACGCGGCGAAATCCGGAAACCGCGTTCCCGCCGGATTCCGCTTGCGCCCGCCCAAGGTTTCATTGCCGGGACCCCAACCCTTCCGCGTAAAACCGACATGGTACCCTGACTCCTCCAGCAGATCCGGATACGTCGGAAACTTCGCGGGCAGAGTCGTGTTCAGGTTCGCGCCCTGCTCGAGACGCCAATGCCACTGGCCGGTCAACATGGCGGCTCGCGACGGCGAACAGGACGGAGCCGCCACGTAAGCGTTCGTGAACATCACGCCGCCGCGGGCCACGCGGTCAAAGGTGGGCGTCTTCAGGACGCGGTCGCCGGCGATCGAGGCTAACGGCCACATCCAATCGTCGGCGAGCGCGAACAGAATATTGGGACGCTTCCCCCCGGGCTTCGATTGAACCTGTGCCCGTGCCGCCGCCAGGCCACCCGCCGCGCGTCCGAGGAAAGCGCGACGGTTCATACGACTTCGATATCGAACCCGAGGCCAGGCCTCTCCGAAGGACGGGTATAGATGCCTTCGGGTCCGCGCGTAATGGAATGATCTTCCTCGAAACGCTTCAACACATCTGGCGGGCCGCCAGGCGGGGGTAGGAACAACTCGGCCCACGGCGAATTGGTCGTCGCCAGGATGAAGTGCATGGAATCGAGGGAGCCCCCGCCATGCGGAATCACCGGAATGTCGTAAGCGGCCGCAAGCGCGCCGATACGGCGGAGTTCGGTCATGCCGCCGCACCAGTGAATATCGGGCTGCCAGATAGCGGCCCCACGTTTCTCTAATAGCTGCCGGAACCCGTACCGCGTATATTCGTGTTCGCCCGTTGCGATGCGAGTAGACTTGATCGCAGCGGCGAGGCGGCCGAAGCCCTCGTAGTCGTGTGGCTGAAGCACTTCCTCCACCCAGTACACGCGATAGGGTTCGAGCATCTCGCACATCTCGATTGTGTAGCGCTCCGTCCAGGCCATCCAGCAGTCGAGCATGATGTCGCCGTCCGGGCCGAGCAGTTCCCGTGTGCGTTTCACGAGTGCCAGATTCTTCTTCATGCCGTCGCGTCCGTCGGCGGGGCCGTGCGGGATTGCGAGTTTCAGACGTTTGTATCCGAATTCAATATGTTGCTCAACATCGTTCCCCGTGCAGTAGGAGGGCACGCGAGGCTTCGTTTCTCCGCCGAGCAGCTTGTACACGGGCAGTCCCGTCGCCTTACCGACAATATCCCAAATGGCGAGGTCGCAACCGCTGATTGCGTTGACTACCACTCCCATGCGCCCGTAGGACATCGAAGAGCGCCACAGAATATCCCAAATTCGTTCCACGTTGAACGGGTCTTCACCGATCAGTAACTTCTTGAAATGACCCTCGACTACCAGGCCGCCGGCCGGTCCGCCCTGGCCATAGCCGGTCACGCCCTTGTCGGTGGTGATCTCGACGGTGAAGCTCTCGACCGGCGTGCCCGGATTCGGCTGGAACAGTGACCGCGTGGCCTTGTACTCGGGATAGATTGACATGGGGTTCGCGACTTCGACGCCGCCGGTCGACCATGAGCCGGCCGCGGGCTTGTAAGCGATCATCGGCCGCCGAGGCTTAGTCTTGACAACGCGTACGTTTGTGATCTTAAGTTTGCTTTTCTCCGCCTGGAAGGGGAGAGCGGGAAGCGCGATGGATGCCGAAGCGGCTAGATTCAGAAATTCTCTGCGGTTCATAGTGGGCCAATTATACCCAAGTTGAACCTGACCAATGCATCATATCGCCATGCCCGTGAGGGTTGAGGCGCGCCCAACCATTTGGATGACCCCATAAACATGGGGTAAAACTGGAATTTGGCGGAGTGCGCGCTTCGCCAACCCACCCCAATCGAGGTCACCCA
>SXGT01311934.1_pt1 | contig 16134 bp, 15 predicted proteins | sample 3176221 | NCBI WGS metagenome assembly SXGT01 (sample SAMN11356862, study PRJNA531348) | freshwater metagenome | isolation source: freshwater sample F1-120 | place: China: Fuxian Lake, Yuxi | collected 2017-12-25
CTGCCGCTTCTGCCCGGCGACGTCATCTTCACCGGCACTCCCGCCGGCGTCGGCATCGCCCGCAAGCCGCCCCGGTTTCTCCAACCCGGCGACACGCTCGAGACCTGGATCGAGGGCATCGGCACCATCCGAAACCGCATCGTCGCAGGACGCTGATCATGCAGATCCTCCCGCTCGCTGCGGAACCGCTCACGTGCCCGACCGACCGCGACATGCTGCCCTCGGAACGACGCGAGTTCGTCCGCTCCCACCGCACCTGCGTCTTCGGCACTCCCCGCCGCTCCGACGGGCCGGCGATGTCGATCGTGTATTACGTGCCCACCGACACCGACGAACTCCTCGTGTCGACCATGCGCGACCGGGGCAAGGCCAAGGTCGTCGCCCGCAATCCCAAGGTCAGCCTGTGCGTGCTCGACGAGCGCTGGCCGTTCAGCTATTTGCAGGTGTACTGCGACGCCACGGTCGACGACGCCCCCGACCTCGTCGTCGACGTGATGATGGCGATCGGCGGCCGCATGTCCGGCGAACCGCTCGGCGACGACGCCCGACCCTTCGTCCAGGCCATGGCCGAGGAGGAGGGCCGGGTCGTGCTGCGCTGCCGGCCCTACAGCACGTTTGCCCAGCCGCCGCGGCACCTCCACAGCAACGACCAAGACGAACAGATCACCCACTGGGTTTCCGCGGCGATGCCATGGGCGGCCGACGACCCGGCCTGACGCGGCCAGGTGGACGCGGTCAACCCTCGCCGACGACGCGGAACAACTCGGGATGCTCGTCGGCGAGATTCCCAGGTGCCGTCACGATCGAGTTGGTAGCTCGCCGGTCCACACCGGCGGACGACGTTCGAGAAACGCGACGACTCCCTCACGCGCGTCGGGATGCTGCATGAGGTCGTGATGGGCAGCGGTCTCCCTCCGCTCCACCTCGTCGGCAGTGAGATTCCATGAGTCCCACAGCAGTTGCTTGCTGTGAGCGACAGATCGGGGAGCGGTGTTCGCCGCGATGTCCCTGGCGAGGTCGAGGGCGCAGGGCAGGACCTCGTCGTTCGGAAGCACTCTGCTGCAAACGCCCAACTGTTTGGCCTCGTTGCCGTCGAAGGTCCGACCGGACAGGAGGATCTCCGCGGCGCCCGACATGCCGGCGATGCGGGGAAGCGTCCAGTGCGAATACCCGTCGCCCATGACGCCGCGGCGAACCTGCACGATTCCGTACTTGGCGTCGGCGGCGAAGATGCGGATGTCGCACTGCAGTGTGATCGTGAACCCGATCCCGATCGCATGGCCGTTGACGGCGGCGATGACGGGCTTGCGGACATCCCACGCCGGCTTCGACACACCGCTCGCGCTGAACGTCGCCGCGTCGCGTTTGCGGAATGTCGCTCCGCCCTCCGAGAGATCGGCGCCTGCGCAGAACGCCGGCGGCGTTCCGGTCAACACGACTGCTCGCACCGTCGAATCGGCATCGCATCGGCCGTACGCGTCGGCGAGCTCGTCGCCCATCCCGGCCCCGAACGCATTGCGTTGCGCCGGTCGATTCAAGGTGATGGTGGCCACGCCATCGGCGACCTCGAAGATGATCGAGCGGTACGTCAAGCGTCGAACTCCGATTGGGAGTGGTTTTCGGTGGCCGGGCCAGTGCTCCTCCGGCATCACATGGTACGTGCCGTCGGCGCAGTCGATGCCCGGGTTGACCTCGCCGAACACGCCACCTTCGTCGTCGGACATCTCGTCGTCGCCTCCGGGTCGTCGCCGCTGCCGCGCGCCGCCACGGCCTCGAAGGTCCGCAGTCAGGAGGCGGGGACGCGTTCCTCGGTCGTCGAGGCAGCGAGTTCGCCGAGGCGGCGCAGGTCGTCGGTGAGTGCGGCGGCGCGATCGCGATGGGCAGGAATCGCCGTCGCGTAGATCGCGTCGAGCAGTTTCGGGGCGCGGACCACGTCGAAGGACTGCTCGATGCGAGTTCCGCCGTCGCTGGGCGTCACGCGAATACGCCAGACGGTGCTATCGGGGTAGAGCTTCGTCGGCACTGTCCGCCACACCAACGTGTGGTCGTCGGTGCTGACCACTTCGCAGACGCGACCCCAGCGGAAGATTCCCTGACGGTTGCGGCCCCGGAACCGTGCACCGGGTTCCGCGCGCTCCGCGTTGCCGAGGAACGCGCATTCGGTGCATTCGTGGCTCCACTCGCCGACGCGGGTGATGTCGATGACGACGTCCCACGCGGCGTCGGGGTCGGCCGACACGACGACCTCGTTGTGGCCGTGCTTCTGAACTCGATGTGCCGCGGCCGATGGTTGCCAGCACGCTTCGCATTGACGGCGGTAGGACCGCGCGTATCCGCGGAGTAGTACGAAGCGCGGCACGGTGGGGAGGAGTGCGAGCACTGTGGCGCGGTTGTCCGCGTTGGCGTCGTCGATGAGCCAGTGGCCCTCCTTGGCAAGCTGGGTGATCCCTCTCGGTTGCACGTTGTGTTCGTGTTCGATGGCGCGCCACTCCGCGTCGGTGAGCGCGTCCGAAACGACCGGCATCACCTCGTCCTCTTCGCGCTGGAGGTGTGGCAGGAGGACCAGGTCCATTTCGCCGAGGGCGGTGACCAGTCGGGCTCGATCGGACGGTTCGCCGCTCCCCGCGTACGCGGACGCGGCGGCTTCGACGGCAGCGATCGAGGGAGCGACCCTCCGATGGTCGTCGTCCATGTCGTCGAAGAGGTCGGCGGCGTCGCTCGCGAACGACGGGATAGAGCCCTGTGTCCTCCGACTCGTGGTGAGCTCGGAGGAATGCCATCATCCACCCGAGGTGCCCGGCGAGAGCGATGCGCTGACGATCCTCGGGCGGTGGGGTCCCAGCGAGCGCGGTCGTCGCTCGTGCGAGGTCTCGTCGCAGCGCCTGATGCGGGACGACGAGGTGAGCCCGCGACGCACGCGCCCGCGACGCACGTCGAGCGGGCGATCGGGGCGGCTCCGGTCAGACGCGCAGGCGGTAGTGGAGATGAACGACGCCGTGTTGGAACCGGCGTTCGTCGAGGAGTTGGAGTTCCGCGCGGACGTTGTCCGACAAGGCACGCTTGCCGCCGCCCACGAGGATGGGGCACAAGAACAGGTGGCACTCGTCGACCAGCCCACCGGCCATCGCTTGGCCGGCGAGCTCTGCACCGCCGATTGCGATGTCTGCTCCCGACGACTGCTTGAGCTGCTCGACGGCGTCGCGGTCGAAGTCTCGCTCGATTCGCGTCCGCGCACTCGATGTGGTCCGAAGCGTGCGCGAGTAGACAACCTTTTCGGCTGCTTGCCAGATCCGGGCGTAGTCCGAGAACACTGGCGACTCATCGGCTTCGGTCGGCGGGTTCTCCCAGAAGACCATCGTCTCGTACATCCGGCGCCCGTAGAGGTAGGTGCCGATCGTCCGTTCGAGATCGTTGACGAACGCGTGCAGTTCCTCGTCGGGCATCGACCAGTCGAACCTGCCCTCGGCGTCTTCGATGTACCCGTCGAGCGAGGTGATCGCTGCGTAGATGAGCTTGGCCATCGGCAACCTCGTGATCGGGTTGTGCCAAGCTACTGAACGCGAGCTGACCGACGTCTTTGAACGAGGGACCATGTCCGACGAAGAGCCCGGACCGCTGATCGCGTCGATCGACGACGTCGCCTGGGTCGAGGTCAAAGCCCAGTCGCACGGCGGCCGCCGGGTGTCGGTCTGGGAGAAGTTCCTCGAATGGTCGCCCGAGCGCATGGTCATCTACGCCCGCTACGACCCCGGCATGGTCGTCGAGCGCCACGGCCACTCCTCCGACCACTTCGTCTTCGTGGTGACCGGCGAGGTCACCGTGGGCGACCGGATCTGCGGGCCGGGCACGCACATCACCCTCGAGCGAGGAGCGGTCTTCGGCCCGCTGATCGCCGGTCCCGAAGGCGCCAACCTCTACGAGATCATGCAGGGCGATCCGCGCGCGATCCCGACCGACCACGAGGGCTTCGCGCGCGTCCTTGCCGAGCGCGGCATCACACCGCTGCCCAACCCGGCGGTCCCGTGGCCGTCGTGGCTCGAAGCCCGAACCGATGGCGATCCCGCCAGCAAGGCCGAGTGAGCCGGGCGCGCGGCCAGAGGCGCGATGGCTCAGACGAATCGGTCGGTCAGGACGGCAACCTCGTCGAACTTCTTCTTGATCTCCGGCAACGTGGCGGTGCCGTCGCGATACGACTGTTTCGACATGTCGACGTCGCCGAAGCGCAAGCGGCCGGAGTCGCTGTCGATGACGTCGGCCACCAGGAGTTCGCCGGTCTCGCGATCGAAGCCGCATTCGATCTTGAAGTCGATGTAGATGCCGCCGCGCTGCTTCCATGCCTCCTCGATGACCTCGAACGCCGAGACGGTGCGGCTCCGAAGGCTTGCGACGAGCTGGGGCGAGACGTCGGCGTATCGGCTCGCTGCGAGCGGTTCTTCACCGACGAGGTCGCCGGCCTTGGTCTCCGGGCCGATCGCGTCGGCCGCCTTGTTGTTGGGCACATACCGCCGCAGAAGGCCTGCTGCGAAGTCGAACTCCAGCAGCGGGTCGTGATTGGCATCGTCCTTCTCGAAGATCTCGAAGACGACCTCGTCGAAGACTGCGCCGTCGGCCAGGTCGGGGAAGCGGTCTCGAGCGCTGCCGGCGGCGTACCGGCGTGCGACGAGCTCCAGTGGGATCATCTCGACGTTGCGCGCCCGAAAGGTGACGTCGTCGACACGATCGACGAAGTGGGTGCGCACGCCATTGCGCTCGAGGAGCTCGAAGATGTTGCAGGTCGTCCGCGTGGATGCAGCGGCCTTGCCGTCGAGCACATCGTGCTTCGCTCCGTCGCCCGCGGTGATGTCGTCCTTGCTGCGGACGAGCACTTCACCATTACCCGCTGCTTCGACGATCTTGGTCTTGCCCTCTGCCAGCATCATCGTGTCTCCGATCAAGGCCATCAGGTCGTTGCTGTCGAGGTCGCGGCCGTTCTGGAGCTTGGCCACGACGGCGGCGAGGCGGTCGCGGAGCGCTGTCGTCTGCGCGACGCGCAGGTCGAGGTCGCGCAGCTGGCGGGTGAGCGTGGCGGCGAGGGCTTCGCCGCTGTCGAGGCAGCGTCGGATCTCGCCGAGTGAGAGCCCGACGCTGCGAAGCGCGACGACCTGGGTGAGGCGGGCGACGTCGGGCTCGGTGTAGCGGCGGTGGCCGGCGGCACTGCGCGTCGGACGCAGGAGTCCGATCTGGTCGTAATGGTGAAGGGTTCTCACCGACACGCCGCCTTGCTGCGCCAGCTCGCCGACCGTCCACTCCCGCGCCATGCTCGTAACCATAAGAGGTCACGTCGCGTGAGGTGCAAGAGGATTCTCCGAGTGTCGGTGAACAGCAACGCAACCGCGTTCGGCGGCGACGTAGACGACGAATCCAGCCCCGACATCGCAACGCGAGCCGTGCGGCTTGACCAGGACCCGACGAGGGACCGAATCGCGGGTTGCCCTACGGCGCGGTACGCACGGTTCGCTCGAGGATGCCGAGGGTGGCTCTCAATGCCGATGCGGGGATGATCGGCCAGCCGCCTCGGGCCTTCCATTTCTCGCCGATGTTCGACCAGTCGTAGATCGACGTCACGACCGTTCCGCCGGTGACGGGTTCGAGCCGGTAGCCGTAGTAGTGGCCGATGCTGGGGAACCCTTCGCCCGACACTTCCCACGTGATGAATCGGTCCTGTTCGTAGCCGGTGATCGTGACCGTCACGTCGTACTTGCCCATCGGGAGGTCACCCAACGACTCGCGGTCCATGTGGATCACGAAGGTGTCGCCGACAGCGCCGGCGGGCTCCCCGGTCGCGTCCTGCAACATGCCAGAAGCGTCGATCGCTACATGGCCCCGAGGATCGCTCACGACGCGAAAGATCACCGCAGCGTCGGCAGGGACCATCCGCCGGACCTCGAACCGTTCGCTCGTGCGTTGACTCCCGTCCGGTTGGATCACGGGGACGATTCGCCGCGGGCGTCAACTTGGATCAATGCACGAGAATGGTGTGAGGGCACCACTGCGCGGGCACAGCGGACTTTGCGCCGGGCGCGACACCTCAGATGTCGCTACGAGGACCGACGCACTGAGCGGGGCGAACGTTGTCGAATCGACAACGCCAGTGGACCTCATGGGTCGTTACTCCAACCCCGACATCGTGTCGCGTCTGGAGCGCGTTCTCGCCGGTCAGGGCCGTGATCGGTGTCCCATCGACCCGATCCGGAACTTGTTGCGTCAGGCCGGCGTCCAGACCCGCGCCGTTGGAACAAGCCAGTGGAGTGAGGTGGCTGCCGCGCCGCCGCCAGGCTGACCTCGCGTGCGGCGGTTGAGTTGACGAGCGCCGAGCGGGCATTCGGCGCTACTGATGAGGCGAACGTGTCAGGATCGACCGATGAGCCCGTTGGAGATCCGAGAGGCGATCCCTGCCGACGCCGACGCAATTGCGGACTACCACGACCGGTGTTTCAAGGACACGTATTCGTCGCAGCTGCTCGCCGGCGAGTTCGAAGCACCCGACCTCGCGGGCACCAGGCAACAACTCCACGATTGGTTCCTCCCCGAGTCTGGGCTCGAGACGCGAGTAGCCGTCCTCGACGGTGTGCCGATCGGTCATGTCACGGCGAGCGGCCACCAACTCGTGCACCTCTTCGTTGAGCCCAGCCACCAGCACGTTGGTCTCGGCAGACAGTTGCTTGCGCTGGGTGAGGCGATGATCGCGGCTGGAGGCCACACGGACTTCGAGTTGCACGCGAGGGTGGAGAACGTCACCGCAATCGCCTTCTACGAGAGGGCAGGGTGGGCCGTGACCGATCGCTTGATTCACACCGTTGAGCACGGCATCAACTATCACGAGCGGGTTCTCGTGAAGCGCTCGCCGAGTTGTGTTCCTCGCCCATAGCTGGCGATCTGCGCTTCGCGTGTCGACGCGGCGACGGCGAGCGCGACACCTCAGAGGTCGCAACTCGAACCAGGCGCTGACCTGGCCGATCGTTGTCGAACGACAACTTCAGTGGAGCTGACCGGATTCGAACCGGCGACCCCTTGCATGCCATGCAAGTGCGCTACCAGCTGCGCTACAGCCCCTCGACGCACTCACCCTACAGGGTCGTCGCAGCAGATCCCGACCGGACCCGGCCGAGCCCGGCGGTGACGACCGTCAGGTCGGCATCGTCATCTTGATGACCGCGAACACGGCTCCCTGCGGGTCGCTGAGCACGGCGAACCGGCCCACATCGGGGATGTCCATCGCCGGGACGACCACCGACGCACCGAGTTCTTGCGCTCGCGCGACCGACGTGTCGGTGTCGTCGACCGCGAAGTAGACGAGCCAGTTCGTCGGCACCTCGGCGGGGACTTCGGCGGGCATCGCCATGCAGCCGGCGATGATGCGACCGCCGAGCTCGATTTCGTTGTACTCGGCGTTCCGCTTCGTGGTGAAGCCGAAGACGCGCTCGTAGAACGCGAGTGCGGTGTCGACATCGCGTGTCTGGAGTTCGTTCCAGCACAACGCGCCGGGCTCGTTGACGATCTCGGAGCCGATGTGCGCGCGCGGCTGCCAGATCGAGAAGAACCCGCCCGTCGGGTCCTGCGCGACTGCCATGCGCCCGACGTCCATCACGTCCATCGGCGGCACCACGACGGTGCCACCCGCCTCGGCGATGAGCGTCGCGGTGGCATCGGCGTCGGCGACGCTGAAGTACGTCGTCCAGTACGGAGGGCCGGGGTTCATCGCGGGTCCGATCGCGGCCGCGGCCCTGCCGCGCAGCATCCCGATCGTGTAGTGCCCCGCCTCTTCGCCCTGATCGACGCACTCCCAGCCGAACAGGCTCGAGTAGAACGCGGCCGACGCGGCGATGTCGGGGGAGCCGAGGTCGACCCACGACGGTGTTCCGGGTGCGTACTCGGTGATGTCGGGCATGCGACGGCCTCCTCGGGCGGTGGTTCGTGTCGGCCTCGGGTGTACCACGCCGCTACGACAACCACCAGGGGTGGCGCGATCCTCGCCGGTAGCCTCGCCAGCCGATGACGAACGACGACACGCCGCAGCACCGCTACAGCGCCACGCTCGCGCGCGACCTCGAGTCTCGCTGGCAAGACCGATGGGAGACCGAACGCACCTTTTGGACCCCGAACCCGCGCGGGGCGCTGCTCGGCGACGTCAACGCCGAGCGGGCGGGCCTGCCGAAGCTGTTCGTGCTCGACATGTTCCCGTATCCGAGCGGCGCGGGCCTGCACGTCGGCCATCCGCTCGGCTTCATCGGCACCGATGTCTATGCACGCTTCCAGCGCATGAACGGACGCAACGTGCTGCACGCGATGGGCTTCGACGCCTTCGGGCTGCCCGCCGAGCAGTACGCGGTGCAGACCGGCCAGCACCCCCGCGTCACCACCGAACAGAACATCACGACCTACAAGGCTCAGCTCCGCGCGTTGGGGCTCGGGCACGACCCACGGCGGGGCGTGAGCACCACCGACGTCGCCTATTACCGCTGGACGCAATGGATCTTCCTCCAGATCTTCAACGCCTGGTACGACCGGTCCAACGATCGCGCCCGCCACGTCGACGAACTCGTCGCCGAACTCGACGTAGGGACGCGATTGCCCGACGACGACGGGGTTCCGTGGGCCGAACGCGACGCCATGGCGCGCCGGAGCTACATCGACTCGAAACGCCTCGCGTACGTCGGGGAGGCGCCCGTCAACTGGTGCCCGGGGCTCGGCACCGTCCTCGCCAACGAGGAGGTCACCGCCGACGGTCGCAGCGAGCGCGGCAACTTCGCCGTCTACAAGCGCCCGCTGAAGCAGTGGATGTTGCGCATCACCGAATACGCCGATCGACTCCTCGCCGATCTCGACGACCTCGACTGGACCGACTCGATCAAGTTGATGCAACGCAACTGGATCGGTCGGAGCGAAGGTGCCGAGGTCGACTTCGAGGTCGTCGGGCACGACGCCGCGATCGCGGTCTTCACGACCCGCCCCGACACGTTGTTCGGCGCGACGTACATGGTGCTCGCACCGGAGCACCCGCTCGTCGACGCGATCGTGCCGAACGACTGGCCCGACGGGAGCGACCTCGTCGACGTCGACACCGGCCGCCTCGGCAACTGGCGCGGCGTGTTCGGCGCCGCGCGCACGCCGCCCGAGGCCGTGCGCGCGTACCGGGCGTTCGCCGCCGCGAAGAGCGAGGTCGAGCGCGCCGCCGAAGGGCGCGAGAAGACCGGCGTGTTCACCGGCGCGTTCGCGGTGAACCCCACGAACGGTCGCCAGATCCCGGTCTTCATCGCCGACTACGTGCTCATGGGCTACGGCACCGGCGCGATCATGGCCGTCCCCGGACAAGACGATCGCGACTGGGAGTTCGCCGAGGCGTTCGACCTGCCGATCGTGCGTACCGTGCAGGCCCCCGACGGGTGGGACGGCACCGCGTTCACCGGCGACGGTCCCGCGATCAACAGCGCGAACGACGAGATCGACCTGAACGGCCTCGGCGTGGCCGATGCCAAGCGCACGATCATCGGCTGGCTCGAGGCCCGCGGCGTGGGGACCGGCACGATCACCTACAAGCTGCGCGACTGGTTGTTCAGCCGCCAGCGGTACTGGGGCGAACCGTTCCCGATCGTGTACGACGAACACGGTCCGCTCGCGCTCCCCGACGCGTTGCTACCCGTCGAACTGCCCGAGATGACCGACTTCGAGCCCGCGACGAGCGACGATCCCGACGCGCTCCCCGCGCCGCCGCTCGCACGCGCCGAGCAGTGGGCGACGGTCGACCTCGACCTCGGCGACGGCCTTCGCACCTACCGCCGCGAGGTCAACACGATGCCGCAGTGGGCCGGCTCCTGCTGGTACTACCTGCGCTATCTCGATCCCACCAACGAAGACGCGATGGTCGATCGCGCGACCGAGCAGTACTGGACGAACGACGGCAACGATTTCGGTACGGTCGACCTGTACGTCGGCGGGGTCGAGCACGCGGTGCTGCACCTCCTGTACGCGCGGTTCTGGCACAAGGTGCTCTACGACCTCGGACATGTCAGCGCGCCCGAACCGTTCCAACGGCTCTTCAATCAGGGGTACATCCAGGCCTACGCCTACACCGACGAACGCGGGGTGTACGTCGAGGCGAGCGAGGTCGCAGAACGCGACGGCGAGTACTTCTTCGGCGACCAGCGTGTCTCGCGCGAGTACGGCAAGATCGGCAAGAGCCTGAAGAACGTGGTCACCCCCGACGAGATGTGCGCGGAGTACGGCGCCGACACGTTCCGCATGTACGAGATGTTCATGGGTCCACTCGATGCGTCGCGACCGTGGAACACGCGCGACGTCGTCGGAGTCCACCGCTTCTTGCAGCGGCTGTGGCGCAACTGCATCGACGAGAACACCGGCGAAGCGCGCGTCGCAGACCTCGCGCCGAGTGCGGCCCTCGAACGTCTGTTGCACAAGACGATCGACGCGGTCCGTCACGATTACGCGAGTCTCGGATTCAACACTGCGATCGCGCGACTGTTCGAGCTCAACAACGCGTTGACCCGCGAGGTCGAGGCGACCGGCAGCGCTCCGCGCTCGGTTGCCGAGGCGTCGGTGCTGATGCTCGCACCGCTCGCGCCGCACGTCGCCGAGGAGCTGTGGCACCGCCTCGGGCACGACGCGTCGCTGGCCTATGAGCCGTTCCCCGTCGCCGACCCGGCGCTGCTCGTCGCCGACACGGTCGAGATCCCCGTGCAGGTCAACGGCAAGGTGCGCGCCAAGCTCGCCGTCGCGCCCGACGCGGATGCGGCGGCGCTCGAAGCGGCGGCGCTCGCCGACGCGCGTATCGCCGAGCACCTCGCCGGCAAGCAGATCGTGAAGACGGTCGTCGTCCCCGGCCGCATGGTGAACTTCGTCGTCAGGTGAGTGGTGTGGCGCCGAGATCGCGCTCGCGTGCCCAGAGTGCTGCCTGCGTGCGGTCGGTGACACCGATCCGCTGGAACACGTTGGTGAGGTGTGCCTTGACCGTCTTCTCGGCGATACCGAGCCGACGCGCGATGAGCTTGTTCGGGAGCCCCTCCGCGATGCAGGCGAGCACCTCGCGCTCGCGTGGGGTCAGCTGCACGTCGGTCGTCCCCGATTCGCGATGCCGGTCGATCAGGGTGCGCGCCACGCGTGGGTCGAGCGGCGACTCGTTCCGCGCGGCCGATCGGATCGCGCGCACGAGGTCGTCGGGTTCGCTGTCCTTCAGGATGTAGCCGACCGCGCCCGCGTCGATCGCCTCGACGATCCGGTTGCGATCCGAGAACGACGTGAGTACGAGTACGCGCACGTCGGGTGCGAGCCCCCTCAGCCGTCGCGTCGCGGTGATGCCGTCGCACCCTGGCATCGAGAGGTCCATCAACACAATGTCGGGCCGGTGGTATTCGACCGCCGCGCATGCCTCGGCACCATCGGCAGCGAGCCCCACGACCTCGAAGTCGTCGACTCCGCCGAGGAGCTGCGCGAGGCCGTCGCGGACGAGTTGATGGTCGTCGACCAGGACGAGGCGAATCATGCCGGGACTCCGAACTCGAGCCGGACCGTCGTTCCGACGCCGGGACGTGAATCGATGGTGAGGTGCGCGTCGGTCGCGGCCGCGACGTCGGCGAGGGCTCGCAACCCGAAGTGGTCCGACGGCGGCGCCGCCGATGGGTCGAAGCCGATGCCGTCGTCGCGTACGACCACCGCGACGATCGCTCCCGTCTGCGCGACCTCGAGCGCGACGTGGTGGGCACGAGCGTGCCGCAGGGCGTTGCGCAGACCTTCGTGCGCGGTTCGGTAGAGGAGCGCCTCGTGTTCCTCGGGGAGCGTCAGCTCGTTGGGACATACGAAGTCGGTCGTGATCCCGGCGCTGCGCAACGGGGCCAGGAGGTCCTGGAGGGCGGCAGGTAGTCCCGCTTCGCGCAGGTTCGGGGGGTAGATGTCGACGAGCAACGTGCGGAGCTGTTGGATCCCGCGGCGCGTCGATCGCGCCGCGTCGTCGAGCGACCGCGCGATCCTCGTGTCGACGCTCGTATCGCTCAGCGCATCGGATGCCGCGGCGATCGTGAAGGAGACCCCCGCGAGGTCCTGCACGACGCCGTCGTGGAGATCCGCCGCGATGCGGCGCCGCTCGTTGCTCTGCGATTCGATCACCTGGCGGAGCAGTGTCTCGCGTTCGGACTGCGCGGCGCGCATGCGGCGGGCGAGTCGGATCCCGAGCGGGATCTGTACGAGCGCGAAGACGACCAGCGCGCCGACGGCCACGGGGACGAAGCGCTGCGAGATGATCGACGCGCTGGCGGCGACGTCGCGATCGCGGTAGTAGGCCTCGAACAGCAGCGGTGTCCCGCCCGGCGCCGTCACCTTCGTGTACACCTCGACGAGCGGCTGGTCGGGTGGCTCGTATCGGTTCTCGGGTTCTGCGAGATCGCTGACGCCCGCGTCGATCCCGCCCGAACGCAACACGGCGAGTTCCTCGTCGTCGAGCGCGAAGTTCGAGCCGATGAGGCGAGCGTCGTCGGAATACACGATCGTGCCGTCGGCGGCCCAGATCTTGATGCGCTGCAGGTTCGTCTCGTCGAGCCGCGCGGTCACACGGTCGAGCGCGGCGATGCCCGCCGGATCGAGCGTGAGGATCGCCGAGTCGAGGGCCGGGGCGATCGCTGCGGTCGCGATGAGCCGCGTGGTCGACTCGGCATCGCGGACCGCCTCGTCGCGCGCGGTGTCGCGCAGCACGATCACGGCACCGACCGCGAGGATCACGAGCGCGGCGAGGCCACCCGCTGCGAAACGCAACACCGCGGCGGTCGTCGAGCGGGGAATGCGGGCGATGTCGGCCTCCTCGGGTGCTGTACCGGACGAATCCGGCCGGTCGGAGACGACACGGTCGAGACGTGGGTTCGGTTTGGTCGGATCGTGAGGTGAGGCTACGGTGCCGCGACTTCCCCCAGCACTTCCCCGAGTTGGCCGCGATCGCTCGCGCCCCCGGGAGGTGGCTGTGATCCCCGAACCTCGCCCCGAGCCGTTCACGCCCCGCCGCCGCGATCCGTGGCTCCGCCGGATCGCTGCGTGGCGCGACGACCCGCGGGCCGGTGCGCTCGTGTTGGGAGCGATCGCCGTCGCGGCGGGCTTCTACTGGTACCGCGGTGCGAGCCGGATTCCGGCCGCGCCGGCGACGGCCGTCGTCACCACGACATCGGTGGCGGGCGCTGCGGAAGACTTCGGCGCGACGACCGCTCCACCGACGATCCCCGTGCCGAGCGTCGTGGTCGTGCACGTCGCCGGCGCAGTCGTTCGTCCGGGCGTGGTGAGCCTGTCGTCGGGCGCGCGCGTCGTCGACGCGATCGACGCGGCTGGCGGGCCGCGTGCCGATGCCGACCTCGATCGCCTCAACCTCGCTGCGCCCGTGGCCGACGGCGATCGCGTGCTCGTCGCCCTGGTCGGCGATCCACCGACGCCCGCGTTGCCGACCGGCGGTGCTCACGACGTGACGGATCCCGCCGCCGGCGCGGGTTCGGTCGGCCCGGTCGATCTCAACACCGCGACGCTCGCGGAACTCGAGGAGCTCCCGGGGATCGGCCCGACGCTGGCGGCAGCGATCATCGCCGAGCGCGACCGGCGCGGCGGGTTCGGCTCGGTCGACGACCTCCGCTCGGTGCGTGGCATCGGCGACGCGCGGTTCGCTGACCTGCGCGACCTGGTCGTCGTATGAACGCGGCGATGCGTCCCCTCGCCGTTCGTGCGCGCCCGATCGGGTCGCTCGCGCCCGTCGCCGCGACCGGCGCGCTCGTCGTCGGGATCGCGCTCGGTGAACGTCGGCCCTGGGCCGGCGGTCTCGTCGTGGTCGGCATCGCCGGCTTCGCGACCGCTTGGTTCGTGCGTGGGCGTCGCCGCGTGACCCTGGCGTTGGTCGCGGCGGTCGTGCTCGGTACGGGGCTCGGGGCGCGGGCGGCGGGCGCGCGCGTGTGGCCCGTCGCCGGGTGGCCGCCGAGCCCGGTCGTGCTCGAGGGCATCGTCGACGACGAGCCACGCGGTCATCCGTTCGCGACATCGATCGTGATCGCGGCCGCGCGGATCGATGGTCGGCCATTGCGCCGGACGGTCGCCGTGCGCGCATCGGGGCGCGAGTCGCTGCGATTGCGCGTGGTCCGCCTGGGCGACCGGGTGACGGTCCGCGGGACGCTGACGAGTTTGGATCCCGCCGACCGCGTCGCGCTCGCGGCCGGTGCCGCGGCGACCCTCGAGGAAGCGGAGATCGTGGCGTTCGAACCCGCGCGCGCACCACACCTCCTCGTCGGCGACCGGCTGCGATCGCGCATCGAACGGGGCGCGAGCGCGCTCCCCGCTGCCGACCGGGCGCTGCTCCTCGGCTTCCTGCTCGGCGACACCAACGACGTCGATGCCGAGACACGCGACGCGTTCCGGGCCGCCGGGCTCACCCACCTGCTCGCGGTGTCGGGCGCCAACGTGGCGTTCGTGCTGGCCCTGGCCGGTCCTGCGCTCCGACGCCTGTCGATGGGCGGCCGCGCCGCGCTGGGCACCGCGGTCGTCGTGGTGTTCGCTGCCGCGACGCGTTTCGAGCCGTCGGTCATGCGAGCGTCGGCGCTGACGCTCGTCGTGATGCTGGCGCGTCTCGCCGGACGCGAGCTCGCGCCGGCACGCGCGCTGGCGTTCGCGGTCTTCGCGCTGCTCGTGTACGAACCACAACTGCTGCATTCGGTCGGATTTCGCCTCAGCGTCGCGGCGACGGCGGGCATCGTCGTGGGTTCGCGGCGCATCGCCGCGCGGTTGGCCGGGCCAACCGCCGTCCGCGACGCGCTCGCGGTGACGATCGCGGCCGAACTCGCCGTCGCGCCGATGCTCGTCGTCGAGTTCGGGTCGGTTCCTGCGGTGGCGCCCGTCGCCAACCTGCTCGCGGTGCCGGCCGCCGAGCCACTGACGATCTACGGGTTGGTCGCCACGGTGGTCGCCGACGGGCTGCCGCCGCGCCTGGCCGACGCCTTGTTGTGGCCGTGCCAGGTGATGCTCGGCTGGGTCAGGGTCGTCGCACGCACCGCCGAACAGGTCCCCCTCGAACTCGACGCGCGGGGCCTCGCGTTTGCGGTCGTGCTGGTCGGCCTCGTGCTCGTCGGGCGGCGGCGGACCGCGGGCACCCTCCGGTAGGTTCGAGTCGATGACCGCCGCCGCACCGCTCGGAGCACCGGTCGTGCCGTTCCCGACCGTTCGGCTCGGCACCGAAGTGGTCGACACGCGATCCCGGGCACTGGTCGTCGACCGCCCCGAGGTCTGGTTCGATGTCCCCGACGCCACCGGTGGACGCGCGGCCGGTGTCGACCTCCACGCCGCGCACGACACTGCGCACGAGGCCGCGCAGGATGGCGCGGCGTTCGTCCGTTCGGCCGCCGGGGCGGCGGCCGCGGTCGCGGCCGGCTACGCCGCCGATCAGGTCGTGGTCGCCTCCGACCTCCCGATCCCCGCCCGCGCCGACCATCCGGCGTTGTGGCTGGCCCCCGGCACGGATCGGTCGACCGAACTCGCGTCGGTCGCGTGGGCGCTCTGGCACGGGTATCGGCTCGTCACCGCCTCCGATGTGGCCGGCGCGGAGCGCGTGTGTCGGACCGTCGAGGCGATCCTGGCCGAAGTGTTCGAGGAATGTGATGGCTGACGCGGCCGTCCACGTGGTGTAGGGCGACGACCCGGTACTCCGAGCCGACGTCATGTCGCGCCTCGTCGACACGCTGCTCGCCGGCGAGTAATACGGTAAAGTATTCTACTGGGATACATGGGCGTAACAATATATCTGCCTATTTTAATGGAACTGGTGCGCTTCGGGGTAAATGCCAGAATGTGCCTTTATCTGACTTCACCTTAGAATGTTGGGTGATGTTCACCCCTGATACATTTACAGAAGGTTCAAGTAGGCGAATTGTTCAATATGAAGGGGATTCTTCGGCAGATATTAATGAGATTTCGCTAATATATCAAAATGGTTATGTTGGTTCATGGGTATGGATTGATGGTGTTGGTCACGTTGGGTATTCTACGAATGAATTACCGTATGGGGTATGGCATCATATTGCAGTGGTTAGGCAAGGGTCTGTTATAGCGTTGTGTGTTAATGGCTATACCTAC
>SXGT01950333.1_pt1 | contig 16131 bp, 11 predicted proteins | sample 3176221 | NCBI WGS metagenome assembly SXGT01 (sample SAMN11356862, study PRJNA531348) | freshwater metagenome | isolation source: freshwater sample F1-120 | place: China: Fuxian Lake, Yuxi | collected 2017-12-25
CGCCCAGACTGCCTTCAAAGTGTCTGTAAATCAGCGGCCTTACATGACGACCACACATAACCGAACAGGCATGTCGCCAACCAGTTGATTCTGCTAGCTATGCCTTCGTGGTCAAGCGCACTCTCTGCGATCTGCGCCCCACGCATTTTCACCGTGGCGCCAGGCAACCAAAAGGCCTACACTACCGCCCCCCGCACGCCAGTCGCATGCGTCAGGACGGTCCGATGAAATCGAACTATATCAGCATCTTGTGTTGCGCCGCTTTGCTGCTCGCCGCGGCAGCTTGCGGCGAAGTCGCGATCGACGCCGGTGGACCCATCGAGTCCGACAGCGCAGCCGACGGTACAACCGGCGACGTTGCCGCGGAGCAAGACGGCGCACCGCGCAGCGACGCCCTGCCCAGCGACGCTTCGGGCACCGCCGATAGCAGCGACGCCATGGGCGACGAATGCGTCACCGACTTTGACTGCCTGCAGACGTCCGGCAAGACGCCGTGCAAGCTACCCAAGTGCAGCAAAGGCGTGTGTGTCATCACCCCGCAGCCGACCGGCGCCGTGTGCAAGTCGCCCGACGTGGTCGCCACCGAGTGCGCCACGCCGCGCTGCGACGAAAAAGCGGAGTGCGTGCTGACGCCGCTCACGGACAACGCGCCGTGCGGCTTTGGCGTGTGCGGCAAGGTGTGCCTGGGCGGCACCTGCGAGGCCGCGCCGCCTAACTCCTACGAAGACGGCAACCCGTGCACCAACGACTTCTGCAGCCAGGGCGTGCAGGTGGTGCACCAGCCGATCACCGACCTCGCAATTCAGTGCGACGACGGCGACAGCTGCACCAACGGCGACGCCTGCCTGGGTGGCAAGTGCCAGGGGCAGCCGAGCGGCTGCGACGATCTGCTCGACTGCACCGCTGACGCCTGCGACCCCAAGACCGGCTGCAGCCACACCGGCGACAGTAAACTGTGCGACGACGGCAATCCATGCACTGACAACGGCTGCGACCTGGCCAAGGGTTGCACGCAAACCGCCGCCGAGGGCGTGGCCTGCGACGACGGCAACGCCTGCACCAAAGACGACAAGTGCAACGCCACCGCAGCCTGCGCCGGCACCGCCACCTGCGCGTGCCAGTCCGATGCCGATTGCAGTAAACAGATCACCAACCTGTGCCTGGGCGCTCCCAAGTGCGACGCCGGCGTGTGCAAGAACGACCCGGCCACCAAGGTCAGCTGCCCGACCGGCAGCGTCTGCGAGCCCAACGCCTGCAACCCCTCGACCGGCAAGTGCGAGACCAAACCCGCCGCCGACGCCACCAAGTGCAACGACAACAACGCCTGTACCACCGCCAGCGAGTGCAAACAGGGCGTGTGTACGGGCACCACAACTGCCAAATGCGACGACGGCAAGGCCTGCACCGTCGACGCGTGCGATCCGGTGCTCGGCTGCGGCAGCAAGCCCTCTGCCGACCCGTGCGACGACAAGAACCCCTGCACCGTCAACGACCTGTGCCAGGGCGGCCTGTGCGCGGGCAAGGCCAGCGACTGCGACGACGGCGTGACCTGCACGGCCGACGCCTGCGACGGCACCACCGGCAAGTGCACCCACACCGCCCAGGCCAAAGGCTGTGACGACGCCAACCCGTGCACCGGCGCCGTCTGTGACCCGGTCAAGGGCTGCCAATACCCGGCCGACGACGCCGGCAAATGCGACGACGGCGACGCCTGCACCACCGACGCCTGCAAAGGTGGCAAGTGCGCAGGCACCAACACCTGCGCCTGCAAAGCCGACGGCGACTGCAACGACAACAACCCGTGCACGACCGACAAATGCAGTGCAGGTAAGTGCGTGATCAGCAACGCCACCGACAACACCGCATGCAGTACGGGCGACAAGTGCCAGCAGGCCAACACCGGCGTGTGCAAGGCTGGCGTCTGCCAGAGCGGCAACAAGCCCATCGACTGCGCCGCCAAGGCAGACGCTTGCAACAGCGGCGTGTGCGACCCGGCCTCCGGCACCTGCGCTGCCGTGCCCAAGGCCGATGGCACCAGCTGCAATGCCGACAGCAACGGCTGCACGGTCGGTGACGCCTGCAAGGCCGGCAAGTGCGCAGCGGGCGCCCCGCCCAACTGCACCGCCAGCGCTGATCAGTGCAACACGGCGGCATGCCTGTCGACCGGTAATGCGTCGTTCAGCTGCAAAAAGACGCCGAAGGCCACTGGCTCCACCTGCAACGACGCGTTGTTTTGCACCACCGGCGACGCCTGTGACGCTACGGGCATGTGCAAAGGCAAGGCGATGGACTGCACATCGCTCAACGGCCCCTGCACCGACGGCGTGTGCAGCGAAACCGGCAAGCAGTGCACCTACGCGCCCAAGCCGACGACCACTGCCTGCGACGACGGCCTGTATTGCACCAGCGGCGACCTCTGCGACGGCAAAGGTGCGTGCGCGGCCGGCAAGCCCGTGACCTGTGCGGCAGGCACCACCTGCATGCCGGGCAAGTGCGACGAGAGCGCCAAAGGTTGCAAGACCGCGGCGGCAACCAGCGGTGCGCCGTGTGACGATGGCAACGCCTGCACGGTCACCGACACCTGCGACGGGGCGGGCGCGTGCAAGGGCGGCGCCACCAAGGCCTGCACAGCCGACGCCTGCAACACCGCCGCCTGCGACGTCAAGACCGGCGCCTGCGTGCTGACGCCGGTGGCGACCGGCGCCGCATGCACCGACGGCAACCCGTGCACGGCCAGCGACACCTGCCAAGCCGGCAAGTGCGTGGCGGGCGCGGCCGTAACCTGCAAGGGCGACGCCTGCAACAGCGGCGTGTGCGACACGGCCAACGGCACCTGCATCAAGAAGCCGCTGACGGACGGCACGACGTGCGACGACGGCCAGACCTGCACCACCGGCGACTTGTGCAAGCTCGGGGCATGCACGTCAGGTAAGTGGACCTGCACCTGCAAGATCGACAACGGCGCCGTTGACTGCGACGACAAGAAGGTCTGCACCACCGACAGCTGCGTGACCAGTGGCACGACGCTGGTCTGTCAGAACAGCCCCGTCGCCGGCAAGACCTGCGACGACGCCAACCTGTGCACGACCGGCGATGTTTGCAGCGCGACCGGCACCTGCGCCGGCAAGGCGGTCGCGTGCGACGACAACAACGCCTGTACGCTCGACAAGTGCGACACGGTCACCGGCAAGTGCATCAACAGCCCCAACACCGGCGCCACCTGCAGCGACAACAGCCTGTGCACGACCGGCGACGCCTGCGACAGCGCCGGCAAGTGCCTGGGCAAGTCGATCTCGTGCGACGACGCCAACCAGTGCACCACCGACACCTGCGACGCCGCCACCGGCAAGTGCGCCACCACGCCGGCCACCGGCAGCTGCAGCGACGGCAATGCTTGCACGGTCAGCGACGTGTGCAGCGCGACGGGCACCTGCACGGCTGGCGCGCTCAACACCTGCAACGACAACAACCAATGCACCAACGACAGCTGCGACACCGTATCAGGCAAGTGCACCAACACCATCCACGCGCTGGGCTGTAGCGACGGCAACGCCTGTACCCTGTCCGATGCCTGCGTCAACGGCGTGTGTCAGTCAGGCAAGCCGGTCATTTGCAACGACGGCAACCCGTGTACCGACGACAGTTGCTCGGTCAAGACCGGTCTGTGCAGCTACCTGGCCAATGCCGTTGCGTGTAGCGATGGCAACCCATGCACAGCGGGCGACTTGTGCAAAGCCGCCGCGTGTTACAGCGGAGCCGCGGTGGTGTGCAACGACAACAACGTGTGCACCAACGACGCCTGTGACAAGGCCACTGGCGCGTGCGTCTACACCAACAACACGTTGGCGTGCAGCGACGGATCGCCTTGCACGACCGGTGACACCTGCGTCAGTGGCGCGTGCAAGGGCACCGCGGTCGTGTGCAACGACAACAACGTGTGCACCAAGGATAGTTGCTCACTCAAGGGTGGGTGCGTCTACACGCCAGTCGCCGATGGCACCGTGTGCGGCGTCAAGTACCTGTGCAGCAAGTTCCCGATCCAGTACTGCATGCCGGTGTGCGAGCTCGGTGTCTGCGTCAAAGAGATCATCGGCTTGTAGGCGATCAGCGCCTCGGCCGCATCCGGTAGCCCACGAATTCGTCAACCGACCGGAAGCCCAAGTACGGGTTGGTCTTGCGTTGGTCGTCCAGCGCGGCCTCGGAATGCGGCGCGTAGTCGTGCCCGGGCAGCACCCGCGTCTGCCCGTCGACCGCGCCCAGGATGCCGTAGAGGGTGTGGTACATTGCCGCCGGGTCGCCGCCCGGCAGGTCGCAGCGACCGCAGCCGTCGATGAACAACGTGTCGCCGGTCAGGATCGCGGGGCCACGGTCGCTGTCGCACAGCAGGCACTGGGAACCCGGCGTGTGCCCGGGCGTAGCGACGCAGGTCAGACTCGCGCCGGGGCCGAGGTCAATGCGATCTCCAGAGTCGAGCCAGCAACAGCAGTCAGTCCAGCCGGTCTGCTCCAGCCAGGGCGCCTCCGCGCGCTGCACCCATACCCGCTGAGCGCCCTTGTCCAGCAGCGCCTCGACGGCATTGCGGTGGTCGCCGTGGTGGTGGGTTAGCACGAGATCGGTCACGGTGCGGCCGACGGCGGTGGCGGCGGCAGTAATCGCCTCGGCATCCCAGCCCGGATCGATGACGGCCAAGCGATCCCCGGCGGCTGGCACCAGCAAATACACGAAGTTGGCCATCGGCCCCAGCTGCAGCCGCTGGATTGACAGCGCGGTCACAGGCACGCGCCGACGCCCGCGCTCAGCTTGCCGGGCTGACCGACCTCAAGGCACTGCTTGCCGGCCGGACAGCTGTACTGCGGCTGCTTGCCGGAGGCATCGCAGATCTGCGCGCAGGTCGAATTGATGCAGATCAGGCCCTTTTGGCAATCGACGAGCGGCAAGCACTTCTGACCTTTGGCCAGCTTGCCGGCGCCGATGCACACCAGATCGCCGCCGCTGTAGGGGAAGCACTGCTCAAAGTCCTTGCAGCCCTTGGAGGTGTAGGGGTCGCAGGGCTCGTTGCTGCACTTGCCGCAGTCGGTCGGGCAGTCGTCGCAGGTCTCAGACGTTTTGTCACAGACGCCGTTGCCGCAACCCGGTGCACAGGAACCGCAGTCTTTGGCGCAGGTGGCGCAGTTCTCGGTCGGGTCGCAGTAGCCGTTGCCGCACTCGCCGGCGCAACCGCCGCAGTCCTTGGCGCAGGTGGCGCACGACTCGCCGGTGGCGCACTTGCCGTCGCCGCAGTTGACCTTGCAAGCGCCGCAGTCGTACTCGCATGACACGCAGTCTTCTTCGCCTTCTGCGCAAAACGAGTCGCCGCACACCACCTTGGGCGCAATGATCTCGCTCGTGTCCGCGGGCCCGGTCGCGGCGTCCACCTTGGTGTCCGCCTTGGCATCGGCCTTGGTGTCGGCTTTGACGTCTGCGGCGTCGGCGTTGGCGCTCGCGCTGTCCGTTGCCCCGGCAGTGTCGCTATTGCCCGCCGCGCCGCTATCGGTCGCCACGTTGACCGCGCCGTCCTGGCTGCCGGCGCTGGCGCCAAGAGCCGGGTTGGTGGTTGCCGCCGGGGCGGCGCAGCTGCAGAGCAGCAGCGAGAGGAGCTGCAACTGGCGCATGACCCGCCTCATCCGCACGCGAACAGGCCGTTTTCGGTGCACGCGAGACCGACGCGGGCGTCGTGGGTCTCTTGCGGCGCCCACTGCCATACGCAGGCAGCGGCCACGGCGGCGACACGCGGGACGTCGGGGCGCAACTGCGGCAGGTAACGGTCATAGTGACCACCGCCGCGACCCAGCCGCACGCCGTCGGGGCTCAGCGCCACGGTCGGCACCAGCACGAGGTCGACCTCTGCCGGGTCGCAAGCGGGTCCACTGGGTTCAAGCAGGCGCGATCGCGGCCGCGGCTGCAGGGCGCTAGGGCCCGCGCAGGGCACCATCTGCATCGCCGACCCGTCGGGCAGCAGCCGCGGGTAGCACACGCCGATACCAGCGACGACCAGGGCATTGGCGAGGTCGCGGGTCTCTGGCTCGGCCCCAATGGGGGCGTACAGCGCCACCAGCCTACAGTCGCGCGCCTGCGCCAAGGCAGCCACATGGCGGGCCAGCGCCGCGGCGTGGGCCTTGCGTTGTGCCGGTCCACGGTTGCGCAGCGCACCATCGGCGGCAGCGCGCCAGCCGGCCTTGTCGGCAGGCGCTGGGGTCGGCAGTGCGGCGGGGGCCAGCGGCAGCGGCAATGCAGTCATGCGGGATCCTCGCGCGCTTGCAGCGCATGGGCCTGGCCGACCAGTTCGTCGGCGAAGGCATCCAACTGTTCTGCCGCCTTGTGGTGCAGCGCTCGGTGGGCGTCGCGCAGACGTTCGAGCTCTTCGGCCAACTGCAGCGCCGCGTACACGGCAGCTTGCTGGGCAGGCACACCGCGCTGCCGCATCGCCGCGCCGCGCTGGTTGACGGCATCGGCGACCCGCTGCACAAAGGCGTCGCTGTCGTCGGTCTGCAGCCGAAGATCGACGCCGAGCACGGTCATGCGCACGCTTCTGGCCACCCGAGCCTCCGCAAGCCCCACGGCGAACGACCCGCGCGCATGGTGCGCATGGGCTGCGTCAGAGCCTTGCCGCAAGGGTAGTCCAGCCGGGTCGGGTGTGGCAATGGCGTGCGACGCGCGCTCAGCGGGCAACGTCAGGCTAGACGGACGCCTTGCCGGCCAATGGCAGCGCGAAGCCGACAATCGCCCCTCGCGGCGCTGCCTCGCGCACGTTGCGGGCAAAGACGTGCCCCTGGTGCGCGTCGATGATCCGCTCAACCAGATGCAGGCCCAAGCCCAGCGACTCGGCCTTGTGACCCGCCGCATAGAAGGGCTTGAAGGCCTGGTCGGTCTGGCCGGGCGCAAAGCCGGGACCGCCGTCTTCGACTTCAATGCGCACCTGCGCGCCGTCGGGTCGAACCCGCAGCGCTACTGCGCCGCCACCGTGCCGTCGGGCATTGTCGACCAGGTTGGCCAGCGCGCGCTGCAAGAGCGTCGGATCGCCGACCACCGCCAGATCGTCGCCTTCGACATCGAGTAGCGTCGGATCCAGGCCCTTGCGCTCCAGCAACTGCACACACAGTTCGACGACGGCGACGTCGCGACGCTGGATCTCGCGAAACTCCAGTCGCGCGTTGGCCAGCAGCTGCCCGACCAGGTCGTCCAGATCGCTGACTTCGCGCTCGGCCTGCTCAATGAGCTGGATGCCGGCGGGCCCGAGATCGGGCCGGTCGCGGTAGGTGTCGCCGAGCAGGCGCAAGTGCGCCAAAGGCGTCCGCAATTCGTGCGACACCGCGGCCAGCAGCTCGCGCTGTTCGCGCAACTGGTGGTCGATGCGCTGGGCCATGTCGCGCAGCACCTCGCCGACCACCGCCACCTCGTCGCGGTGGTGACCGTGGCCGACGGCGCGCGCGATCTTGACGTCAAACTGGCCGCGGCTGATCTGCTCGGCTACCCGCGCTACCTCGACCAACGGCCGGGCCAGCCGGCGCGCGATGAAGCCACAGGCAATCCACAGAGCGCTGACGCCAGCGAGCAGACCAATCCATAGGCGCGGCCGCGGCGGAAACCGCGGGCCACACACTTCCAAGTGGCCAAGCACGCGGTCGCCGGTCAGGATCGGCAGAGTCGGCGGACCGTAGTCGCACGGACCGCCAATGCTAACCAGATCGTGGCCCCAAGCATCGCGCAGGTGCACGCCGTCACCAAACTGCTCTTGCAAGTCGCGGACCACCGCCAGACGCCGCTCTGGATCAGCCCAAGCCTGGACCAACCGCTGCACGACCACCCGCCGCTGGCGTTCGGGTCCGCGCGCCAGGTCGGGGTGCAAGAGGCGGAGTGCGACCCAGGTGGCACCGGCGGCTGCCGCTGCGGTCAACAAGACGGTCAGCGCAAACCAAACGAATAGGCGGCGCTGCAGCCGTGAGCCGGCGTAGGCGCGCAGCCGCTCGGCTGCTGGCAGTGGAACAAAGGCGCGGTTCGGCACGGCCCGGTCAACCGTCAAGCGCGGCCGAGGTTCTTGGCCAGCACATAGCCAACGCCGCGCACGGTCTTGATAATGCGGGGGCTTTTGCTGTCGTCGCCGAGCTTGGCGCGCACATGCGAGATGTGCACATCGACGGTGCGCTCGCTGACCTTGACGTCGGCGCGACCGGCCTCGCCGAGCATGGCGTCGCGCGGCACCACCCGGCCGGCGCGCCGGGCCAGTGCAGCCAGCAGGTCGAACTCCAGGCCCGTGAGATCGAGGTCGACGCCGCCCAGTGTGGCGACACGGCCGCTGACGTCAATGTGCAGGTCCCCGACCTGCAACATCTCAGCCTGCACGTCCGGCCGCGATCGCCGCAGCACCGCGCGAATGCGCGCCAGCAACTCACGGGCGCTGAATGGCTTGGGCACATAGTCGTCGGCGCCGAGCTCCAGGCCGACGACGCGATCGGACTCGTCGCCGCGGGCGGTCAGCATCACAATCGGCACCGAGCTGTGCGCCCGCAGCCGCCGACACACCTCCAGGCCGTCCATGTGCGGCATCATCACGTCGAGCAGCACGGCGTCAAACGTGCGCGAGGTGGCGGAGGCGATTCCGCGCGGGCCGTCGGGCGCGTGGTGCAGGGTCACGCCGTGGTCCGCAAAAAACGTGCGCAGCAGGTCGAACAAACGGGCGTCGTCGTCGATGAGCAGAATCTGCATGGTGCGCCCCTGGGCTGCCGAGCCCGCCGCCACGATAGGCTACAACTGTGCCGGCTAGCGTGGCGCCGCTGCAAAGAAACGCGAAGCCCCGAACTGTGCCTACATGCTGCCGGAAAGGTCGCCGATTGGCACCCGCAGGCTCAGCGACAAGATGTCCATGCTGGCCTCGTAGGTACCGTTGCCAACCACGGTGGTCTTGACCGGGTCGAAGCCTGGCATGGTCGGTGACATCTGCTGGACAACGCCACTGTCGGTAACGACCTGCGTATCGACGAAGTGGTGGGCGTAGGCCAGGTCGACAAATGCGCCAAACAGGCGCACCGAGGCGCCGACGCTGGCGACATGCCGCGCCCAGTTCGGAAAGTCGACGCTGACGTACTTGCTCGGCGCCGCGTTGGACTCGTACAGATAGCCGCCGCGCACGGTCAACCGGTTGGTCAGCAACTGATAGTCACCGCCCAGGCGCACGCTCCAGGTGTCCGTGTAATCGTGGGGAAACACGATGTCGGGCACTTTGACGGGCTTATCGGGCGCGGACGCCGGCACCACCGTGACGTCCTTGGTGTGCACGCGCACTTCTTTGAGCACGCTCCAGCGTTCATACACCGCATCCAACTCGACGTCCCATGCCGGGCTTGGCTTGTACTGCAGGCCAAGCCGCACGACGTCGGCAAACTTGAGCTGAAGCTGCGCCTGCTCGCCAACTTGGGTCGCCAGGGCTTTGGCCCACTCTGGCGACTGGGTCTTGAGGGTGCCGTCGGCGGCGAAGTCCATCGCCGGTCGCCAGGACAGACCGATGGCCAGGTCGCTGCGCGGCAAAAGCGTCAGACCCAAAACCCCAGTCGGCAGCACGCCGTTGCTGCCTTCGAACGTGGCGTAGGAATCCTGCGCCGGGTCGGTGCTGCTGAACACCCCGCTGTACACCGCCTGGCTGAACTTGGCCGACCCGTGCGCTAGCTGCCCGGTGACGCCAAAGCGCAGCCAGTCGCCCCAACCGCCCGCCACCGACGCGGAGTAGTAGCCGATGAAATAGTCGGTGTTGGTCAGCGCATAGCGCTGCACGCCCTTGTCCGGGTACTTGACGATGCCGATGGCGCTCGGCCCGGTGGCGCCCAGCGCAAGGGTCAACTCTGACAGCGGCCCGACGGCGCCCAAACCATACGACAGCGCCCCGCTCGGCCCCAAAAACGGGTTGGCCGAATTCTCGATCGGGTCACCCTTGATCGAAGTCGAGGTAAAGCGCACGTGCTGCTTGGCCATGCGCGCGTCGACGTACAGGCGCAGGCCGCGCTGCTGGGCGAGGCCGGCCGGGTTGTACTGGAAGGCCAGACCGTCGGAGGGATTGGCCGCCCAAGCGCAGCCGCGACCGATGGCGATGGTGCCGTTGTCTGGGTATTCGGCGCCGGCCGCCCAGGCGGATCCCGGCGCGCAGACGAGGGCTGCCAAGGCGGCGCCCCAACCGCCGCGGACCCAGCGCGGCACTCGAAGATGGTTCGCCATTTTGCCCCCTCGCTCTGCGCTGTCAGAACCGCATACCCCAGGTGGCGCGGTGCTTGAACCAGCGCAGCGTCAGCCACACAGCGACGCCGACGCCCACCAGCCCCACGAAAAACCAGCCCTTGGCCACGACCAACCCGGTGGCGCCCCAACCGGCCAGGGCCTGCCAACCGAACTTGCGCGCCTGCGCGCGCGGACCGGAGAGAAGTTCACCGCCCATGCCAACGACCTCGCTCGACCAACCGGGCCGAAGGTACCGCAGGCCGGGGCGGCCTGGCAATTGGCCGATCGTAGGTCAGCCCTTGATCTTGTCGTTGCCCGGGTCGAACAGCGGCCGCAGCGACAGCTTGGCCGGCACCCGCCGCTCGGCGACTTCGACCTGCCACGACCCGGCGTCGATCCACGCCTGGTTGAGCGGCTGGCCCGCCTCGATCATCGCCAGACCGACGGCGCCACCGAGCGTCCAGCCGTAGGAGGCCGCGCGCACGTAGCCCACGCGCACGCCGTCGCGCCACACCACTTCGGCGTGGAAAAGCAGCGGCTCCGGGTCGAGCAATTGCACCTGCAGCAGCCGGCGGTGTGGCACGCCCTGGGCCTTGCAGCGCACGGCAGCGGCACGTCCGACGAACTCGCGCGGCTGAGCAAGGTCCACTGCGAAGCCGAGGCCGGCCTCGAACACGGTGTCGGTGTTGTCGATGTCGTGGCCGTAGTCGCGGTAGCCTTTTTCCATGCGCAGGCTCGCCAGCGCTTTAAGCCCGGCGTGGCGCAGCCCGAACGCCTGCCCCGCGGCGACCAGTTCGTCGTAGACATGCACGGCCTGCTCGGCCGCGACGTACAGCTCGTAGCCCAGCTCGCCCAGGTAAGTGATGCGCACGCATAGCAGCGGCGCGTAGCCAATCGCAATCGTGGCGGCGCAGCGAAATGCAAACGCGGTGTTGGACAGGTCGGCGTCGGTCAGCGACTGCAAGAGCTCGCGCGAACGCGGCCCCTGGACGTTGATCTGGGCGTAGGCACCGGTGACATCGGCGATATGCACTTGCTCGCCCGGCTGGATGTGGCGGCGCATCCAGGTCAGCACATGGCGGTGGGCGGTATCGCTGGCGACCACCCAGAAACGATCGGCGTCCAGGCGCGTCACGGTCAGATCGGCCTCGAGCTTGCCGTCGTCGTTCAGCCATTGGGTATAAGTGATGCGACCGATGGGCCCGGTCGCGTGGTTGGCGCACAGCCGGTCGATGAGGGCCGCGGCATCCGGCCCCTGCACCGTGAACTTGGCCATGAACGACATGTCCATCAAGATGACGCCGGAACGCGCCGCCTCGTGCTCGGCCCGCCAGTGGTCGAACCAGGCCTCCCGGCCAAAGCTATGGCGCTCTATCCGCGGCGGCGAGCCGTCCGGGCTGTACCAGTCCGCGCCCTCCCAGCCGCTGACATCTTTGAAATACGCACCTTTGGCGGCGAGGCGCTCGTGTAGCGGCGAGCGCTTGGCCCCGCGCGCAGTCACCAGCGACTGGTACGGGTAGTGGCAGCGATAGACCATGCCGAGCGTCTCGGCGATGCGTTCTTTGCGGTAGCGCGGCGTGCACTGGTAGGGGTGCAAGCGGTCGATGTGCATGCCGGTGACATCGACATCGGGCTTGCCGTTCAGAATCCAATGCGCCAGGACCCGGCCCATGCCGCCGCCGGTGAGGATGCCGATGGAGTTCAACCCCGCAGCGACGAAGTAGCCGCGCAATTCCGGCGCCTCGCCGACGACCGGCCGCAGGTCCGGCGTAAAGCTCTCGGGTCCACAAAAGAACTTGCGAATGCCGGTCGTTTCAGAGCGTGGCACCCGCGCCATCGCCTTTTCGAGCCACGGCGCCATGCGATCCCAGTCGGGCTGGATTTCGGCGAAGCTGAAGTCCTTGGGCACGCCGCCGACTTTCCACGGCGCCGCCACCGGCTCAAACAGCCCGATCATCAGGCCGCCGCCTTCTTCGCGAAAGTAGCCGTACGACGATGGGTCCTCGAGCACCGGCAGGTCGCCGTGCATGCCGGCCATGCGGTCGGTGATGAGGTAGTAGTGTTCCGAAGCCTGCAGCGGGATGGTCACGCCCGCCAGATCGCCGAACTGCCGCGCCCACATGCCGGCACAGTTGACCACGACCTCACAGGCGATGTCGCCCAGCGGCGTGCGCACGCCAGTCACTTGACCCCCGGCCTGCAGCACGCCGGTGGCGGGCACGCCCTCCAATACGGCAACACCCTGCATTTTCGCGCCCTTGGCCAGCGCCATGGTGACATCGACGGGATTGACGCGCCCGTCTTGCGGCACGTAGAAGCCGGCGAGCAGATCGTCGGTCCTGGCCAGCGGGAACAGCTCCTGCACTTGCTGCGGCGAGATTTCGTGGACCTCGACGCCGCAGTAGCGATTGAAGGCCGACACCCGCCGATACTCCATAAGGCGATCGGCGTCGGCTGCCACTTCGATAAAGCCGCACTGTTTCAGTCCGGTGGCCTGACCGGTCTCGGCCTCGAGCCGCGCGTACAGGTCGCGGGTGTATTTGCGCAATTCGGTCGAGGTCTCGGACGACGAACCAAAGGTGACCATCAGCCCGGCGGCGTGCCAGGTGGTGCCCGAGGTCAGGCGATCGCGCTCCAACAGCACCACATCGCGGCAGCCCATGTGTCCCAGGTGGTAGGCGACCGAGCAGCCGATGATGCCGCCGCCGACCACAACGACGCGGGCGTGGGTGGGCAAACGCGGTTCGGTCATGACAAGGCTCCAAGCGGCAGTGGGCGCCGCAAAGGCGGGGCATGGTAGGCGGCCTGCCGCAGCGTTGTCGATTGGCCCGGTGATCGGGGTGTGCCGCCCCGCGAAAACTCGGACGTGCCACGGCCTGGTCGCCGCTGGTTTGATTTGGCCGCCACGGTAGTATCATCTGGCCGCGCGCCGCCCCGGGGCGCCCGCGAACCACGTCTTGATGCGCTATTGCCCCCGCTGCGGCACCACCACTGCCCAGGCCAACTGCCCAAGCGACGGTACCCCAACCGTTCGCCAGGTCAGCGCCAATCGCAAGGAGTTGGGGCCGGGCGACGTCATCGGCGGCCGCTACCGCGTGCTGGGCCAGTTGGGCCATGGCGGTTTCGGTACGGTTTTCGACTCCGTGCACGTGACCACGGGTCACCCGGTGGCGGTCAAGGTGCTACTGCCGATGGCCGGCACCGAGTCGGCCGAGATGAGCCGGCGCTTCTTTCAAGAGGCGGCCACGACCTCGCGCCTGACCCACCCCAACACCGTGCGCGTGTTCGATTTTGGCCAGACCGACACCGGCGAATTGTACCTGGCGATGGAGCGGTTGAGCGGCGAGACGCTGCAGGCCCTGCTGCAACGCACCCGCGAAGTCGGCGCGGCTTTGGATGAAAAGCAGACGGTGGACATCGGCGTCGCCGTGTTGCGCAGCCTGGGCGAGGCGCACGCGCTAGGCCTTGTGCACCGCGACATGAAGCCGGCCAACATCTTCTTGCACGAGATGGCCGGCGGCGAAGCGATCGTCAAGGTGCTCGACTTTGGCATCGTCAAGACCCACGACACCACCATGACCCAGGCCGGCAAGGCCTTGGGCACGCCGACGCACATGAGTCCCGAGCAGGCGATGGGCCACGACGTCAACGGCCGCTCGGACCTGTATGCGCTGGGCGTCGTGCTGTACGAGTGTCTCGCCGGCACGCTGCCATTTGACGGCGACAACCCGCTGACGATCGTGATGCGCCACGTGACGGAGGCGCCGGAGCCACTGGCCGAGCGCACGCACGGCCGGGTCAGTCCAGAGCTGTGCGCCGTCATCGATCGGTCGCTGGTCAAGCAACCGGCCGGTCGCTGGCAGTCGGCGATGGAGATGCGCCAGGCCTTGGAAGCGGCGATCGGCAACGCGCCGCAAACCGGCATGTACCGCATTCCAGTGCCTGGAACGCACAAGCAACCGGCGGCGTCGGCACCGACGCCCGCACCGACGCCGATTCGGCCGCAACAGGTCCACAAGGCCCAGCCGGCACCGCTGGTGACGCCCATTCCCACGCCGGCGCGGCCGATGCCCAGCGCGGCGCGGCCGGTCTCGGCGCAGATCAACCTGGATGACAGCGCCTCGGACGCCAGGACCGTGGCCCACTCGACCGCGCAGATTCGCGCGCACCGCGATCGGTACCTGCGCGACAGCGGCGGCATCTTTGAAGTGGGCGGCGTGATCGGCGCAGACGAGCCCGAGGAGCCGGACACCGGCGGCCTGATGCCCATTGCCCCGCGCATGGACAGCCGAATGTCGGTGGTGCCGTTCAGCGTCGCGGTTCCCGATTTTGGTAGCGCTGGCCGCGCGCGTCCGACGATTGCACCCGAGTCTTCCGCGGCAGATTTCTTCGCCAATCCGCGGATGCCCGGCCTTGGCAGTCTGCCGATGGCCGGCGGGCTCAGCGGCGGCTCGCCATTCGATTTGATGGCGCAGATGACGCGTCCACTGCCGATGCACCAGCAACCAGCGCGGCGGCAGGTCGAAACCCTGTGGCTGAGCGATGATCTGCGGCGCGCGGCCTATGCCGATCCGCAGCATCAGGTGTTCCTGGTCGATCTCGGCACTGTGGGCCAGCAACCGCTGAGCGTGTTGGATCTGGTCGACTGTACGCCATTGGGCGGCCACGGCGCGCTCGTCGAGGCGGTGGTCGGCTCCGCAGACGGCCGGTTGGTGGCAACCGTGTGCGTTGACGGCACGGTGCGGTTGTGGGACCTGGCGGCGGGTCAGGTCACAGCGGAGCTGTTCGTGGAATCGACGCCGACCTGTGCGGCGATGGCGGCAGACGGCAAGCTGCTGGTGGTGGGCTGCGGCGACGGCAGCGTCGGCCTGTATGAACTGCCGTCGTTGGCGGTGCGGCGGGTGCTGCGCGGGCACCGTGAAGCTGTGACGGCCGTCGCGTGTGCGGGTTCGCGCCGACTGGTCGTCACCGCCAGCGAAGATGGCATGGTCCGCACCTGGGATCCGGTCGGCGGCGGCGCCCGGCTGACCCAGCGCGCCCACGATGGCTCAGTGGCGGCCGTCTACGTCAACGCCTCGGGCCAGATGGTGGCCTCGGGTGGCTGGGACGGCAAAGTGCACGTGTGGTACGGCCGGACGGGCGAAACCGCGCTCGACATGACCGTCCACGACGACGTCGTAGCCAGCGTCGCGGTCGACAAAGCTGGCAACTACGTGGCCACGGCCGGCGACGACCGCTGCGCCAAGGTCGTGCACATCCTGTCGGGCGAGGTGCGTGCCGAGCGCCGTGACTTCCGGACCGGCGTCAAGCTGGTGCGCTTTGCCGACGAAGGTCAGATCGCCGCTGCCGGGGCGTGGGACGGCACTTTTCGCAAACTGAGCTGGTAGGCGACTTTTGATCGGACAGCGCGTCGTTTGCTTCGCAATCCTGCCGCGGGGCTAGACGGACGTCGGCCATGAGCGCTGCGTACAGCGGTCGGCAGGGCCCCAAGCACGCACGAAGGCGGCCTCGCCGACGGGCCACAAGAGCCCGCCCTACCGGTATGTACGGCGATCCGGTTCAGGCTGGAATGGGCATCAGCCCTCAGCCATTACCGTCGACGCGATGCCCGACGCCGCTTCGGACACGTGGCCGTCGGCCGTGAACGCCACTTCGCGCACCCGCTTGTCGATCTTGTCGAACAGCTTGGGGTCGTCCTTGAGCGCCTGCCGCACCTTTTCGCGGCCCTGGCCCAGCCGCTCGCCATCGACGCTGTACCAGGCGCCAACCTTGTCCAGGATCCCCATCTCGACAGCGGTGTCGATCATATCCCCAGTCGAGCAGATGCCCTCGCCGTACAGGATGTCGAACTCGACCGGCGTGAACGGCGGCGCCACCTTGTTCTTGACC
>SXGT01034035.1_pt1 | contig 16130 bp, 14 predicted proteins | sample 3176221 | NCBI WGS metagenome assembly SXGT01 (sample SAMN11356862, study PRJNA531348) | freshwater metagenome | isolation source: freshwater sample F1-120 | place: China: Fuxian Lake, Yuxi | collected 2017-12-25
CCTCGTACACCTTGTGACAGGGCAGGTCGCCGCGCAGGATCTTCGAGAACACGGTCTCGGACATGGGGCGAATGGTATACCGACACGTGTGCGGGGATTCCGGATCGCCCTGACCATGACCGCGCTGGCCGCGCCGGCCTGCAACCTCGCCGAGGAGGACCCGGTGGCGCTCATCGCCGAGCGCGCGGGACCGGGCGCCGTCGACTGCGGCGCGGCCGGGGTGTGGTGGGACGATCTGCCGCCGGCCCCGGCGCGGGCCTGCGCCCTCGACGCCATGGCCGCGGGCGCGCCGTTCTTCGTCACCATCGACGAGGGCGTCTTCGACGGCCGGCTCACCGTCGGGTTCGCCAGCGATGGCACCACCTTCACCAAGCTCGACTACGAGGCCGCCTACGGCATGTTCCCCGGCACCGACTCCGAAGAGCTGCGCTGGGAGGCGTGTGCCTGGCTCGAGTCGCGGGGCGTCGACTGCCCGACCCTTACCCGTGACCTTTGCCTGGCCTGCGTCGGGGCCACGCCGATCATGTAAGCGACCAGGTATCCTCCCACGATGCTGCCGCCGAACGTGCCCACGCGGGGCGACAGCGAACGGTTCGACGTTCGCGGCAAGCTCGGCGCCGGCGGCAACGGCGTGGTCTATCGCGTCTTCGATCGAGTGCGCGGAGCGGAGGTGGCGCTCAAGGCCCTGACCAGCTCGGGCGGGCGCGAGCTGTACCGCTTCAAGCGCGAGTTCCGTTCCCTGGTCGATCTGGCCCATCCCAACCTGGTCGCCTTGCACGAGCTCCACACCTTCGGCGACGAGTGGCTGTTCACGATGGAGCTCATCGACGGCGTCAGCTTCCACGAGTACGTGCGGCCGCCGCCGTCGCCGGTACAGCTCGGCTACGACGAGACCGCGCCGCGGCCGCCGGGCCCGCGCCTGCTGTCGGGGCTGGGCGAGCTCGATCCGGTCCGGCTGCGGGCCGCGCTCCACCAGGTCGTCGACGGCCTGCACGCGTTGCACGGCGCCGGCAAGCTGCACCGCGACATCAAGCCGTCGAACGTGCTGGTCGATCGCAGCGGGCGCGTGATCATCCTCGACTTCGGGCTGGTCACCGACGTCGAGGCCATGCACCTCGATCGCACGCATGATCAGGTCGCGGTGGGCACGCCGGCGTACATGTCACCCGAGCAGGTGCTGGACCGCACGCTGACCGAGGCCAGCGACTGGTACGCGGTCGGCGTCATGCTCTACGAGGCGCTCACCGCCCGCCGGGTCTTCGACGGTACCGCCGAGGACGTGATGCGCAAGAAGACCACGACCGACGCGCCGCCGATCCGCGGGCTGGGCGACACCACCGCCGATCTGGTCGAGCTGTGCCGGGCGCTCCTGGTCCGCGATCCGATCAAGCGGCTCAACGGCGAGGCGGTGCTGGCCAAGCTCGGGCGCGAGCCGTCGGCGGCGACGGTGCGCTTGCGCGAGCAGGCGGCGCGGGTGCCGTTCGTCGGCCGCGCCCACGAGCTCGCCGGCCTGCGTACGGCCCTGGGTGAGGCCCGCGCCGGCGGCGCGACCTGCATGGTGGTGGGCGCCTCCGGGATGGGCAAGACCGCGCTGGTCCGGGCCTTCCTCGACGAGGTCTCGGTGGACGGTGCCGCCGTGATCCTCGAGGGCCGCTGCTACGAGCGCGAGACCGTGCCCTACAAGGCGCTCGACGGCGCGATCGACGATCTCACCGCCTGGCTCATGCGCCAGTCACCGGCGACGATCGAGCAGCTACGGCCGCCCGAGGTCGGCGCGCTGGGCCGAGTGTTTCCGGTCATCCGTCGCGTGCCCGGGCTGGCGCCAGTGGCGCTGGGGTCGGCGCAAGATCCGGTGGAGTCGCGGCGGCGGGCGATGGCGGGGCTGCGGCGCCTGCTCGCGGCCATCGCGGCCTCTCACCCGCTGGTGGTGTACATCGACGACCTGCAGTGGGGCGACGCCGACAGCGCGGCGGCCGTGGCCGAGCTGGTCCGTGGCCCTGACGCGCCCCGGCTCCTCCTGGTGTGCACGCACCGCAACGACGTCGAGGCCGGCGACATCCTCGACGAGGTCGAGGCCGCGTCCGAGCACCTGCACCGCATCGAGCTGGGTGGGTTGTCCGGTGACGACGCGCACGCGTTGTGGAAGGTGCTGCGCGGCGGGTCCGACGCCGACGCCGCCGTTCGCGACGCCAGCGGAAGTCCGATGCTGCTCACCGAGATCGCGCGCTTCGCCGCCGCCGGCTGGTCGGCGGTGCACTCGGTCGACGACGCGGTGCGGGTGCGCTTTGCCAGCCTGCCGCCCGAGGCGCGTGCGCTCCTGTGCACGGTGGCGGTGGCGGCGCGGCCGGTGGCGACCGAGCTGATGGTGAGGGCGGCCGCGCTCGACGACGGCAACGTGGCGCTGGCGGCCCTGCGCATGGAGCGGCTGGTGCGGGTGCGGGGCGCGGCCCGCACCACGATCGAGCCCAGCCACGATCGCATCCGCGAGGCCGTGCTGACCGCCATGTCCCTGGCCGAGCGCCGGCGCGCCCACGCCGCGATCGCGGCGGTGCTGTCCGACAGCGCGACCGGCGATCGCGAGCTCCTGGTCGAGCACCTGCTCGGCGCTGGCGAGCCGGCCGCGGCCGCCCGCCACGCCGAGCTCGCCGGTCGCGACGCCGAGGAGCGCCTGGCGATGCACCACGCCACCGAGCTCTACGGCCTGGCCCTGCGCGAGGGCACGTTCGATGACGCCCGGCGCGGTGAGCTGATGACCGCCCGTGCCCGCACCCTGGCCGCCACCGGCCGCTTGCTCGAGGCCGCCGACGAGTACGCGGCAGCGGCGCGACTGGCCGCGACGCCGCGCGAGCAGCTCGGCCTGCGCCGGCGCAGCGTCGAGCAGCTCCTGCGCGCCGGCCAGCTCGACGACGGCATGCGGGCCTCGCGCGAGCTCCTGGCCGAGGTCGGCGTGCGCATGCCCCAGAGCTGGCGGGGCACGGTGGCGTCGCTCCTGGTCGAGCGCACCCGCCTGCGCCTGCGCGGCATGCGTCACGTGCCGCGCGACGAGACGCAGGTCGATCCGACGCGCATCGATCGCATCGACATCCTGTGGTCGGTGGCGAGCGGCCTGACGTTCGTCCAGCCGGTGATGATGCGGGTGCTGGCGGCGCGCATGTTGCGCGAGACGCTCGACGCCGGCGAGGCCCGGCGCATCGGCCTGGCGCTCGCCCTCGAGCTTGGCTACGCGTCCACCGGTGGCCACCGCACCTGCGAGCCGGTCGAGCGCATGTATACGCGGGCCTGCGAGCTGGCCACCGGGCTGGGCCAGTCCGACCTGCACGGCTTCATCCTCGCCTGCGGCGGCGTGGCCGCGTACCTGCGCGGCGAGTATCCGCTGGCGCGCAGCCGCTTGACCGAGGGCGAGGGCCTGTTGCGCGAGAGCGGCCCCGACATGCGCTGGCAGCTCGACACCACCGAGGTCTTCCAGATCACCTCGCTGTGGTGCCTGGGCGAGCTGCGCGAGCTGGCCCGGGTCCACCCGATCTACCTGCGCGCCGCCGAGGAGGCGGGCAACGTCCACCTCCAGCGCGGCCTGCGCGGCTGGCGCGCCAACGTGGCCTGGCTCATCTCCGACCAACCCGGGACCGCGCGCGCGCAGGCGGCGCTGGCGGCGCCCGACGATCACGCCGGCGCGTTCCATCTTCACCACTACTACGACGTCTATGCCAACGTGCTGATCGACCTGTACCAGCTCGGCGGCGACGCGGCGGCCCAGCGCATCGAGGGCGCGTGGAAGGGGCTGACCGGGTCACATCTCCTGCGCATCCAGGCCGTGGACATGGAGGCCCACTTCCTGCGCGGCGCGGCGGCGGTGGCCGCGGCGGGCAGCGACCCGGGCGCGCTCGAGCGCGCGCGTGTGTGCGCCGACCACCTCGAGAAGCTCGGCTCACCGGTGGCGCGCATGCTCGGGCACCAGGTGCGCGGCGCGCTCGAGCGGGCCCGCGCCAACCAGGCCGCCGCTGGCACCGCGCTGCGCAGCGCGGTGCAGCTCGCCTCGGAGATCGGCATGGGCGTGCACAAGTCGGTCGCCGAGCTGCGCCTGGGCGAGCTCGAGGGCGGCACCAGCGGCGACGCCCGGGCCGCGGCGGCGACCGCCGCGCTGCGGGCCCAGGGCGTGGTCGACGTCGCCCGCTTCACCAAGATGCTCAGCCCCTGCTGACCCTCGCGCCGCCCTGCTACCGGCCGCGGTCGCCCAGCACATGCGCCGGCACCGCCTCCAGGTCGACCGGCGCGATCACCCGCACCGCCCGCCGGTTCCGCGGCACCACCGTGAGCTGCGACGACGCGCTCAGGCCGCCAATCGTCGCCGTCACCGTCACCGCGCCCGGCGCCGTCGTCCGCACGCTCGCGCAGTTGTCCATGATCCCGTCGCCGCCGTCGGCGCCCGTGAGCTCGGCCGGGCCGACCGAGACGAACTGCCATGGGGCGCCGTGGACATGGGCCTCGCCTGACCGAGCCACGAAACACACGCTCACCGAGTCGCCGGACTGGATGTCGGAGCGGGTGGCGTCCACGACCTCGACGGCGTCGAGGGTGTCGACGGCGTCGATGGCCTGCGCGAACGACACCCCGCCGACGTCGATGGCGACCGTGGTGCCGCCGACCGGCACGCTGGTGAGCTCGAACGTGTCCCAGCCGTAGGTGTCGAGATCACCGACTTGCCCGGTCAGACGGATGGTCGCGCTCTCGTCGACCAGGCGGCGGCCCAGCGCGTCGTACAGCGCGAGCACGAGGTAGGCTCGCCCGCCGGCCCAGACCTTCACCGGGCGACGCCGGCCGATGGCGTCGCTGATCCACGGCCACGACAGCCCGATCTCGGTAACCTGGGCGGCGCGGATGTCGATGCGGTCCATCAGCAGGCCGTCGCTGGCGCTGATGCGCAGGCGACCGCTGCCGGCCGCGCCGGCGGCGAGCCGGACCCGGTTGCCATCGGTCGCGGCCACGCTCACACCGGCCGTGTTGGTGGTCGCGACGTAGGGGAGGGCGAGATCGCGACCGGTCGCGAGGTCGTGCAGGTCGATCGACTGCACGCCGCCGACCGCGGTCCCGTAGAGCTCGTCGTCGAGCCCGAACAGGTCGTCGCTGACCGACCTGCCGGAGAACGCGAGACCGTCCGGAGTCAGCGGCGAGCAGGCCTCGCCGGGCGGACATCCATTCTGGGCGCGATCGCCCAGCTCGGCGCAGGCGGCAAGGAGCATCAGAGGAAGGGTGGTGCGGAGTTTGATTGTTGACGGCATGAGCTCCTGGACGAGCACTGGTCGTGCCATCGGGCGATCGCGCACGCGGACACGCACTTGGCGAGATCCGGATCGCACCGATCCTCCGCTTCGCGACAGCGATGTCCTGACCCGCGCCGCGACCGGAACCGCGGTTCACACCGGTGTCAGATCTTCGACGGCCGCCTTGGCCGGTCAGGGCCGGTCAGGGATCGAAGCGGTAGCCCGAGCCGCGCACGGTGATGAAGTGCTTGGGCCGCTCGGGGTCGATCTCGAAGCGCTTGCGGAGCTGGCCGACGAAGTTGTCGATCGTCCGCGGTGAGCCGGCGGTCTGGCCCCAGACCTGGGCCAGGAGCCGGTTGCGGCTGAACACCTGCGACGGGTGGCGCACGAAGAACCAGAGCAGCTCGAACTCGAGGTGAGTCAGCTTGATCACGTCGCCGGCGCGGGTGACGGTCCGCTGGGCGTTGTCGACCACCACGTCGGCGAAGCGTTCGACCTCGCTGACGTCGGTGCGCTCGGGCTCGACCACCGGCGCGGACGCCGCCTGGCTGCGGCGCAGCACCGCCTCGATGCGGGCCAGGAGCTCGGCCAGGGCGAACGGCTTGGTCACGTAGTCGGCGGCGCCAAGCCGGAGCGCCGCGACCTTGTCATACTCGCCGTCGCGGGCCGAGAGCACGATCACCGGCACCACGTTGTCGGCCTCACGCATGGCCCCGAGCACCTCGAGGCCGTTCTTGCGGGGCAGGTTGATGTCGAGGAGCACGAGGTCGAAGACCTTGTCGGCCAGGATCTCGAGCGCCACGTCGCCGTCGGCGGCGATGGTCGCGTCGTGCCCGGCCAGGCGCAGGTTGAGCGACAGGCCGGTGGCGATGGCCTCGTCGTCCTCGACGATCAGGATGTCACGGTCGGTGATGGGGGCGGTCACGGGGACTCGGGGGTGGGACGGGCGGCCATCGGGCGCGCGACGGCGACCTCGTCAATGGAGGCCCGGCGCGGCCGGGGCAGGCTGATGCGGAACACCGAGCCCTTGCCCGGGGTCGTCTCCATCACGTCGACGGTGCCGCGGTGGGCGCGCACGATGGCGCGCACGATGGCGAGGCCGAGGCCGACCCCGGGCGAGCGATTCTCGACCGCGGCCTTGCCGCGGGTGAAGCTCTCGAACAGCTCGCGCCGCTCGAGGGGATCGAGGCCGATGCCGTTGTCCTCGACCAGGATCTCGATGCGGCGCTTGGTGGTGCGGGCGCGCAGGGTGATTCGCTTGTCGTCGCCCGAGTACTTCCAGGCGTTGACCAGGAGGTTCATCACCGCCCGGATGAGGGTGCCGCGATCGCCGACCAGCATGAGCCCGGGCTCGAGGTCGAGGGCGATGGGGGTGGGCTTGCTCAGGGTGGCGGCGTCGAAGGCGGCCACGGCCTCGCTGGCCAGGTCCGTGATCGACAGCGGCTGCATGTCGAAGGCGTGACGACCGGCCGTGAACCGCGACAGGTCGAGGGTGCGGACCAGGAGATCCTCGAGGCGTGCCATCTCGCGCGACAGGAGCGCGATGACCTGGCGGCGCTCATCCTCGGGCAGGCGGCCATCGGCCAGCCCGTCCAGCAAGAGCCGGATCGAGGTGAGCGGCGTGCGCAGCTCGTGCGACACCGACGAGAAGAAGTCGTTCTGCACGCGGGCCAGCGAGGCGCCCTTGCCCACGAAGATCGAGCCCAGGATGTAGCCGGTGATCGCGGTGGTCGTGAAGGCGAGGACCAGCACGCCGATCGCGATCGACACCGATGATTCGCCGGTGGCCAGCATCAAGATGCCCAGCGCGATGAGCAGGATGGTCGGCACGAGCACCGCGAGCATCAGCACGAGCTGAGCGCGCCGGAGCTGGATGATGGCGGGCGGGAAACGCACGACCCCGCCACTATGCCCGGTGGATCCCCGTCAGTCCATGGGCGCCGCGGAGCCGGCCAGCGTCTGGTCGATGATCTGGGCCGGCACCTGCAGGGCCTCGGCGATGCGCGCCATCTCGTCGTACTCCTCGTCGGCGACGTGGCCGTCGGCGCCGGCGATCACGGTCAGGTGCTGGACCAGCTGGGCCCGGCGCGCCAGCGAGAAGCCGGCCATCTCGGCGAGCACCTTGTCGAGCTCGGCGCGGACCGCGGCGAGGTCCTCGGGCACCTTGGCCTGCTTGGGGCCGAGCAGGGCGCGCAGCGCCGACAGCTCGGTCTCGGAGATGCCGTCGTGGGCGGCGGCCACGCTGACGCCGGCGCAGTAGAGCGCGCGCCGCATCTTGTCGGCGTCGTCGCCCTTGTCCTCGAGGTAGGACGGCTCCATCAGCGACAGGTCGCGCTCGACGATCTGCTCGACATCGTCGAGCGAGAGGTCGCCGCCGCCGGCGCCGATGCGCTCGCGGAAGGCCTGGCTCTTGCCGAAAGCGAGCAGCGCCCGCACCCGCACCGGGGTGTAGGGGTGGGTCGAGAAGCAATCGAGGGTGTCGTCGTCGTCGCGGACCTCGTGAGAGGCGCTCGGCGCCGACGCCATCGACTCGACCTGGGACGCGAACGACTCGAGGTCGGTCTTGATGACCGGCCGCGACAGTCCGCTCGACATCTTGAAGAACGCGGTGGCCGCGGTCTCGGCGTCGCCGGCGCACAGGAGGCCGGCGCGATCGGCCGAGACCTCGGCGGCGCGGCACCAAACGAACAGGCGGAGCTGCACCGCCCGCGACACCAGCGTGCCGCCGATGTCCTCGATGGTCGCGGTGATCGGCATCGGGATGCCCAGGTGATCGAAGAGCGCATGCCCGAGCTCGTGCCCGAGCACGAAGCGCAGCTCGGCCGGCGAGAACTCCTCGAGCAGGCGCGACGACAGGCCCAGGATGAGCGGCCCGGTCCGGCCCTTGGACATGAACGCCGAGTAGACCGGCTTGGGCTCGAGGTAGACCTCGATGGGCACGTCGACGCCGAGCCGTTCGCGGCAATCGGCGAGCGCCTCCGACACCGCCGGCGCCATCCGCTTGTTGAGGCGGATGGCCTCGGCGAGGAGGCTGCGGCGGTGGCGGAAGCCCCAGCCGGACGCCCGGTGCTCGAACTTCTCGAGCGCCTTCTTCACACCGCGGTCGGCGGTGAGCTCCTCGCGCAGGACGCGGTCGCGCCGCGCCTGCACGCCTCGGGCGTCCATGCTGGGCACGGCGCGCCTACTTGGCGTACTTCATCGCCAGGACCTCGATGGCCTTGTTGGCGAGCGCGTCGTCGATGCCGAGGATGCGCTGCATGGCCTCGAGGAGCTCTTCCTCGGCCTCGTCCACGTCACCGCTCGACATGGCGATGTCGGCGGCGAGGATGAAGGCCTTCTTCTTGACCGCCTCCGAGGAGATGTCGCCCAGCGCCTTGACCGCCTCTTGCGGGGTCTGGAACTTGGCGCGCAGCTTCTTGGCCTCGGCCAGCTGCTTGTCGAAGTCCGCGTCGGCGAACTCGGGCAGCGTGTTGATGAAGCCCTCGAGCGTCGCGATCTCGGCGCCTTCCATGTACCCGTCCACCGATGACATCAGCATCATCGCGTGGAGCAGGAGCACGTCGTCAGTCGCCTTCTTGGCGGGAGCGCCGCCGAAAAACTTACCAAGCAGACCCATCGGATCCCCCTTGTTGATCTGCCAAGGAGGTTCGACCGGGGGCGTGGCGTTGGTCAACCGACGCGGCGAGCAATCGTCCCCGCCCCGCCGGTCACGGTGACACCGCTGGCGGGAGTGGGTACGGGTCCGGCCAGGCTGGCCCGGAGCGTCTCGTAGGGACCGGTCGAGGTCGGCTCCTCGCGCGGCCGCGCCACCGGCTGGACGCCGCTGCGGGCCAGGGTGAACTCGACCGCGCGCACGCGCTCCTGCATCGAGACGCTCTCGATGGGCAGGTACGCCACCTTGTGCATCTCGAGCAGCAACTTGATCATGCCGTCGATGCGCAGCACCGACTCCCACGAGACGCCGGCGCGCACGCCGTCCTCCTTGAGCAGAACGGGGTGCGGGCGCAGGAAGAACACGGTGCCGTCGGCGACCCACTTCATGTAGTCGCGGAAGCGCTGGTCGCCCATCAGCTCGGCGACGACAGTGGTGTGCTCGGCGGCGTAGGCCAGGTTGTCGAAGGCGCGGTCGCTGACGAAGCTCGACGGCTGCATGCGCTCGATCGCGACCTGGCGGGCGAAGACCCGGTCCTGGTACTCGGCGACCAGGTCCATGTCGGTGCGCAGCGCGTCGAGCGAGCTCTCCATCTCGGCGAGCACGGCGCGCGCCACCTCGGTGATCATGGGCAGGCCGTAGCGGCGGCTGACCCAGCGGCAGAGGGTGGTCTTGCCAGTGGCGTGGCTGCCCACGAAGTAGATGCGCATGAGCCGATCGTTATTCGATCACCCTGACAGCCTTGCCCTTGCCCTTGCCCTTGCCGTTGCCTTCTACGCGAGCTCTGCGTGATCGAAGTCGCCCCGGCGACTAGCCGGGGACTAGCCGCCGCCCCCACCCCGGTATCTCCATCATGCGCCTGCGTCCCTGGATCCTGCTCGTCACCGCCGCGCTGGTCTTCCTGATCGGCTGCGACCACGCCACCAAGTACGCGGCCGAGACCTCCCTCCGCGATCGCCCGGCCACAGCGCTCGTCGGCCGCACGGTCGAGCTCGAGTACCACCAGAACCCTGGCGTCGCGTTCAACCACGAGCGGGTCATCCCGGCCGCGGCGCGCAAGCCGATCATCGTGGCGATCGGCGTGGCCGCGATGGCGTTCCTGGCGGTCGCGCTCTACCGCCGGCGCGGCAAGCTGACCGTGGAGGTCGCGGCGCTTCTGCTCATCGCCGGCGGCGCGGCGGGGAATCTGCTCGATCGGGTGGTGCGCGGCTACGTCGTGGACTTCGTCCACGTGGCGCACTGGCCGGTGTTCAATGTCGCGGATGTGTGGCTGGTCGTCGGCGCCGGCTTGATGATCATCGCGGCGTGGCGGGCGAGGACGGAATCGGTGAGCGGGTGAGCGGCGCGTAGAAGGGCAAGGGCAAGGGCAAGGGTAAGGGGCGTAGAGTGAGTCGATGGAATTGCGCGCCAACATCTCGTTCCCCACCCGCTACCGCTTCGGCTGGGGCCGGCGCGCCGAGCTGGCAGCGGAGTTGAAGGCGGCCGGCATCGCCAAGGCCCTGGTCGTCACCGACGCCGTGGTCGCGGCCCAGCCCTGGTTCGCGCCCATGATCGCCGGCGCCGGCGCGGCCATCGCCGGCGTGTTCAGCGCCATCTCCACCAACCCGACCGAGCTCGAGGCCCTGGCCGGCCTGGGGCGCTACCGCGAGCTGGGCGCGAGCGGCGTGTGTGCGATCGGCGGCGGCGCGGCGATGGACGCTGGCAAGGCCATCGCGCTGCTCGCCGCCGTCCACGAGGTCGACGGTGGCCTCGGCGCCGGCGTGGTCGCGACCCTCGCCTTCGGAGGCGCGCGCGCCAGGGCGCTGCCGGCGGCCGCGCCCATCGTCGCGGTGCCCACCACCTCGGGCACCGGCTCCGAGCTGTCGACCGGCGCCGTCATCACCGATCAGGCCGCGGCCGCGAAGCGGACGCTGCTCCATCCGTCGCTGATGCCGCGGGCCGTGATCGCCGACGCCGAGACCACGGTCGGCCTGCCGCCGGCCGCGACCGCCGCCACCGCCATGGACGCGCTCCCCCACGCCAACGAGGCGCGGTGCGCACCCGGTTACCACCCGATGAGCGACGCGATCGCGATCGAGACCGCCGCGCTGATCGACGCCTGGCTGCCGGTCGCGGTGCGGTCGCCCGACGACGCGGTCGCGCGCTCGCACCTGCTCCACGCCGCCGGCATGGCCGCGGTCGCCTTCCAGAAGGGCCTCGGCCTCTGTCACGCCATGGCCCACCCGCTGGGCGCGCGCACCGGCCTGCACCACGGCCTGGCCAACTCGGTGCTCCTGCCGTGGACGCTGGGCGTGAACCGCGCCGCCATCGCCGAGCCCTGCGCACGCCTCGCCACGCGCCTGGGGCTGTCGGCGCGGTCCGACGCGGCGGCCAGCGATCCGGTCGACGAGGTCATCGCCTGGGTGCACGCGCTGGCTGCGCACGTCGGCCTGCCCACGACCGCGCCGGTCCTGCTCACCCAGGCCGATCTGCCGGGGCTGCTGGCCGGCACCCGCGCCGAGGCCCTGTATCTGGCCACCAATCCCAGGAAGGTCAGCGACGGCGAGATCCTCGACGCGTTCCACGGCGCGCTGGGGCTGTAGGAGGGATGCCGGTCAGACACGCGATCGGCGTCCAGGTCCACGGGCGTGGACGCGGACATGGACCGCCCGTGCTCCGCGCGATCCCCCGTCGGGTCTGGCCGCGGTCGTCGCCTCGGTGACTACAGACACGCGCCGGCGTTGGTCGGGTTGGGGAAGGCGACGTCGTCGGGGAGGGTGCAGGCGGTGGCGGGGCACGCGTGGTTGTCATCGCAGTGGGGCCTGCAGCGGCCCTGCAGGCACGAGTGATCGGGCTGGCAGGTCGTGAAGAAGTTGCACGACTGGCCGGCGGCGACGGTGCCGGTGCGGCGGCAGTAGGTGATCGTCGTCGACAGCGCCTCGTACGAGCCGCCGAGCTCGCAGGTCGTGGTGGTCGTGCACGTCGAGTCGTCGAAGAGCACGCAGGGTGTGCGGCACAGCCCGTCACCGGTGCGGTGCCAGATGCAGTTGTCGCCGCTGCCGCAGTCCGACGTGGCGTCGCAGAAGCGGACGCAGGTCTGCAGCTGTTCGTCGCACAGGAGCCCGGGGCCGCAGTCGTCGGCGCCGTCGTAGCCGCTGCACGACTCGCCCTCCTGCAGTTCGCCGGTGAGCGGCCGACAGCCGTGGACCAGGATGCCGCGCACGACGTAGGTGCACTTGTAGCCGCCCGGGCAGTCCTGGGCGGTGACGCTGCACGTGGTGGGGACCGCCGGGCCGTCGGTCGTGGCGCCGATGGCGGCATCGGTGGCGGCGTCGGTGGCGACCGGGTCGGAGACCACGTCGCCGCAGGCGGCAAGAGCGAGCACGGGGAGCCAGCGGAGGACGAGGAGGCGAACCATGCCGCCTCACCTTCGCAAGAAGGCTGCCAGCCCGGATCAGGAGCGCCTGCGCAGGCTTGCGACGAGTGTCTCGCTTGCGGCGCGAGGTGTCGCGTTACTTGGGCGGCATCCGCAACGAGCCATCGAGGCGGATGGTCTCGCCGTTGAGGTAGCCGTTGCCGACGATGGCGGCGACCAGCTCGCCGTACTCGGCGGGCGAGCCGAGGCGCTTGGGAAAGACCACGTCGGCGGCGAGCGCGGCGCGCTTGTCCTCGGGCAGCGAGGCCAGCATGGGCGTATCGAAGATGCCCGGGGCGATCGTGCACACCCGGATCCCCGACGGCGCCAGGTCGCGGGCGGCGGGCCGGGTCATGCCGACCACGCCGGCCTTCGACATGGCCGACGCGGCCAGGCGCAGCAGGTTGAAGGTGCCGATCAGGTTGATGCCGACGACGGTGCGGAACAGCTCGAGGTCGTGGGGCTTGCCGGTCTTGTCGAGGGTGCGCGCGGCCCAGCCCACACCCGCGCACGACACCGCCACCCGCAGCGTGCCCAGCGAGCGTCCGGCCTCGATCGCCGCCTCGACCTGCACCGGATCGGTGACGTCGGCCTTGTGGAAGACCGCGCGATCGGCGCCGAGATCGTGGGCCAGCGCGGCGCCCTTGGCCTCGTCGCGGTCGACGATGACGACGTTGGCGCCGCCGGCGAAGAGGCGGCGGACGGTGGCCGCGCCCAGACCCGAGGCGCCGCCAGTGACGAGTGCGACCGAACCATCGACGAGCTTCATGCGGGGAGCTAAACCCCGGCGCGCCGCTCGGGTCAAGGCGCCCGGCTACGACGGCGCCTGGCTTTGTCCCGACGGCGTGGTCTCGGTGCGGCGCTCGCGGATCGCCTTGACCATGCTCGCCACCCACTCGGGCGAGGCCACGGTCGAGGGCGCCAGCGCCGAGCTCAACGCCGCCGCCAGCGCCGCCGCGGTCGGGAAGCGCTCCTCGCGATCGTGCGACAGCGCCTGGTCGAGCACGGCGACGGCGGTGGCGGGTAGATCGGGGCGGTGGGCCCGCGGATCGGGCACGTGCTCGTCGGGCATGACGTGGACCGACTCGGGCGCCCGCGATCGCACGTACAGCCGGGTGCCGGTGATGGCCTCGTAGAGGACGATACCGAGCGAGAACACGTCGGAGCGGCGATCGAGCGAGCTGCCGAGGATCTGCTCGGGCGACATGTAGCCGGGCTTGCCGCGCACCACCCCGACCTGGGTCTTGATGGTCTGGGTCTTGGCCACGCCGAAGTCGAGCAGCTTCACCTGGCCCGAGGTGGTGAGCACGATGTTCGACGGCGTGACGTCGCGGTGGACCAGCCCGAGCGGAGCGCCGTCAGGATCGCGCAGCTCGTGGGCGGCGTGGAGCCCGCTGCACAGCGAGCGCATGATCCGCAGCACGATGGGCACCGGCAGGAGCCAGCGCTGGCGGGCCAGCACCTTGAGCGCGGTCGCCAGGGTGACGCCATCGAGGTGCTCCATCACCATGAAGCAGCCGGTGTCGTCCTCGTCGAGTTCGTAGACGTGGCACACCGCGGGGTGGATGAGGCGGGTGGCGATGGTCGCCTCGCGCACGAAGCGAGCGACCGCGTCGGGATCGTCGGCGAGCTCCGGATAGAGCCGCTTGATCGCGACCTGGCGGTGGAAGCCGAGCGGGCCGCGCAGCTCGGCGAGGAAGACCTCGGCCATGCCGCCGCGGCCGAGCGACGACAGCACGCGGAAGCGGCCGATCATCGTCGGCAGCTTCCCCGGTGGTGGATGGGTGCCGAGCGCGCTCCGTCCCGGCGGTCGCCCGACCGCGTCGACGGCTGTGTCGATCTCGTCGTCCATCCACGATCCTCGACGCCGCGCTCTGCAAGGTTGCGACCATCCCGGCTCGCGATCGCGCGCGGTGGGGGAGAAGTCTCCGATCGGCGTCGAAGCTGGGGGGCGCGCACTCTGGTTCGCGAACCTACGTCGCGAGTTGCGCGTATCCCAGGTTGCGGCGAACGACTGCTGACTGCAGTCGACGATCGCGCGTCGACATGATCGACGGTCCGACCGGTGAGCGGTTGGTGGCCAGTGCGGTAGCCGGCAAGCAAATGTTCACGCTGGCGCCGGTTTGCAGCGCGGCTCACAGCGCGGCGCGCTGGTTACCCGTGGGTGTAACCTGGTGGCCGATGCGGCGTAGGAACACCATGCGCCTGCTCGTCGTCGCGCTGGCGGGGCTCGGGGCCTGCGGTGAGGATGGCGGCTCCGCACCTCTCGATCCCGACACCGCGCCCACGCCGGTGATCGATCGCTTCAGCGGCGAGGGCGCGGTCCTGTTCAACCGCGCCGCCGTCGCCGGCCTGCCCGGACCCGGCGAGCCGGTCGATCTCGATCAGCCGCCGTTCCTGGTCCACGGTCTGGGTCCGGCCGGCGAGCGGGTCGTGTTCTACGACCTCGACGTGAAGGGGCGTTTCCCGATCAACCTCTACCTCCTCCACCACGAGGGCCAGGACGGGCCGGTGCCCCAGCAGCTACCGATCGTCGACTACGTCCCCGGCGATCACGGGTACTCGGATCTGTGGCGCGTGGTGCGCGTCGACGTGCCCGCCGACTACGTCGCCAACACCGCCACCAGCTCGGCCGAGATCGGCCGCCAGGGCTGGCGGGTCACGGTCAGCGCGACCCTGGTCAACTGCCCGGTCTTCCCCCTCGGCTCGACCGCGACCCGGCACGGGGGCTCCGGCACCGGCGGGATGAAACGCGGCTGGTACCAGGACCAGGTCTTCTACTACTTCACGTTCGACGAGCAGCCGCTGCAGGTCGAGGCGGGGATGGTCCCGACCAGCACGGTGTATGCGGCGTTCGAGATCAACCCGGGCACCAGCGGCGGCGGCTGGCCGTCGGGCTTCATGACCGAGGGCGACGGGATCTCGACCCACGTGGTCGTCGATGCCCTCGACGCGACCGGCGGCTACTCGCCGCTGCGCGCCATGCAGGTCTACGACAACGCCGCGTTCGCGTCGGTGGTGGATCGGGCCAGCGCCGAGGCCGCGGCCGTGGTCGCCGCCGACTACCTCCTGTGGAACGCGCCCATCGTCGAGATCACGCCGTAGCCGCTCGGTCGTCGCTCGGTCGTCGCTCAGTCGTCGACGGGGCGGACCACGGCGATGTCGACGCCGTCGGCGATACGCCAGCCGCCGGCGGCGGTCTCGATCACCTCGCGCTCGTCCTGGAGCAGCGCCTTGAGCGTCTGCCGCAGGCGCTTGACCGCGACGTAGACGGTGTTGCGGTGGCGCAGCGGGTGGTACTCGCGGCCGCCCCAGACACCCACGAAGAGCTGCTCGGCGGAGACCACGGCGCCGTCGGCGTCGACCAGCGCGGCCAGGAGCTCGCAGGCGAGCGGGCGGCCGCGATCGACACGGCTGGCCCCGCCGGCGTGGCAGGTGATGACCGCGCGCACCGGCTCGACGACGAGGAAGTGGGCGACGCGGGCGGCCTCGAGCGAAGCGTCGTCGACGATCTGGACGCTGCCGCGGGCGCTCACCTTGTGACGCGCGCCCGGCGCGAGGCCGAGCGCGGCGAGCAACCCGCGCTGGCCCGGTGTCATCGGCACCTCGCCCAGCGCGGCGCGGACGCTGCGGCCCTCGCCGTGATCGAGCGCGGCCACGCCCTCGTGGACGGCGTTGAGCAGCTCGCCGCGAGCCCCGCTGGTGTCGCCGCGCCGGACCCGGATCGCGGCCCGCAGGAGCGCGCAACGAGCGCGCACGCGCACATGGCCGGTGGCGGTCGCCACCCCGTCGGCCTCGGCGGTGAGCGCGGCGGCCTCGACCAGCC
>SXGT01541252.1_pt1 | contig 16130 bp, 10 predicted proteins | sample 3176221 | NCBI WGS metagenome assembly SXGT01 (sample SAMN11356862, study PRJNA531348) | freshwater metagenome | isolation source: freshwater sample F1-120 | place: China: Fuxian Lake, Yuxi | collected 2017-12-25
CGGCGCGGCGGACCTTCACGACGCGGCGGCCGCTGCCCGTGATCCCCTTCGCCTTCCTGTCGCGGCGGCCGTTGCCCGCGCTCCATTGGCTTGCGCTCGGAGCCGGGCTGGATCATCGTCAGCGACACGTGACTGGTGTCCTTGTCGATCTTCAGCACCCACACGGTCACGATGTCATTGACCGAGACCACGTCATACGGGCTTTTGATGTACTTATTCGCCATCTGGCTGATGTGTACCAGCCCGCTGTCCTTCAGGCCGACATCGACGAACGCGCCGAAATCGACCACGTTCAGCACCGTGCCTTTAAGCTCCAGGCCGGGCTGTAGATCTTCCAGCTTGAGTATGCCCTTCTTGAAGATCGGTGGCGGCAATTCCTCGCGCGGGTCGCGCCCCGGTTTCGCCAGGGCGTGCATGATGCTGTCCAACGTCGGCACGCCGACGTCGAGCTTGTGGGCCATCTCTTCCAAATGGACTTGATTCAACTTCGCACGAAATGCCGGATGCGCTTCCTTGTCTTCAAGCACGCTTGGCGTATGGCCCAGCTCGGCGATCAGCTTCTCGGCGACGCCATAGCTCTCTGGGTGGATCCAGGTGCGGTCGAGCGGGTTCGTCGCCGTCGGGATCTTGAGGAAGCCGGCCGCCTGCGTATAGCGGGCCGGGCCCATGCCGTTTACTTGCAGCAGTTCCTCGCGATTCGTGAACGGCCCCTGGTTCTTGCGGCGTTCGACGAGCTCGCGCGCGACCATCTGGTTGAGGCCCGACACGTAGCGCAATAACGGCACGCTCGCCGTGTTGACGTCGACGCCGACCTGATTGACGCAAGATTCGACGACGCCTTCGAGCGCTTCCTTCAGCTCTCTGCGTCCCATGTCGTGCTGATAGAGGCCGACGCCCAGGCTCTGCGGATCGATTTTGACCAGCTCGCTCAAGGGATCTTGCAAGCGCCGGCCGATCGAGGCGCCGCTGCGCAAAGTGGCGTCGAGAGTCGGAAACTCCTCCTTGGCGAGCGGACTGACGGAATAGACGCTTGCGCCCGCTTCGGAGACAATGACATAGGACATTTCGGGGAGGCTCGACGTGATTGCCTCGGCGATGACCTCCTCGGTCTCGCGACAGGCAGTGCCGTTGCCGATGGCGATGACGTTGAGGTTGTGCTTCTGCGCGAACTCGACGAGCTTGGTCTTGGCTTCGGCACGCTTGTCTACAGGCGGCGTTGCCGGCTCTGGCGGGGGCGGGACTTCAGCTGGCGGCGCCGCGGGAATCGGCGTCTCAGCGGTCGCGGCCAATTCGGGCGGCGGCGGCGCGGCGACCGTGGCTTCCGGCGGCGTCACGGGCGCCTCCGTCGAGGGCGCAGGCGGAGTCTCGGTCGTTGACGCGGCCTGATCGCCCGGCGGCGCAGCCGACGATTGCTCCGCGGGCTTCTTCTCTTTGTCCTTGCGTTTCTTGCCTTCGCCCAGTCCACCGCCGTGTGGGTAAATCACCGTGTTGTCGAGCAGGTTGCCGAACTCATCGAGGGCCGCCAATTTGCAGCCCGTGCGAAAGCCCGGATCGATTGCCAGCACGCGGCGGCCTACCAGCGGCGGCTGCATCAGCAGGCTCTTGATGTTGTGCGCGAACACCTTGACCGCGTGCAACTCTGCCTCGTCCGTCAACTCGCTGCGGATTTCACGTTCGATGCTCGGCAACAACAACCGGCTCAGTGCGTCGTCCATGCAGATCTTCAGAAAAGCCGAGTGGGGCGAACGAAATTCGCTCCCTTCGACGAGCGGATCGCCCGTGAGCGTCGGCTTGATCTCGGTGGCGACCGATTCGATGAGCGGCGCTGCGTGCGGCGCTTCGAGGGGCGCTGTTGGCATTGTTTCCGGTTGAGCGGGCGCAGGCGGCATATCCGCAGTCGGCGTTGGAGGAATCGGCGCGGGGGCGTCCGGCGACTGTGGCGCTGCTGACGGTTGCGAGGGAGCCGGGGTTCTCGCCGCCTGCAGCAAGCGCTCCGCCAACGCTTCCAATGTGGCTTGCCTCACGACATCGGCCGGCCAATCCAATTTCACCTTCAACACGCCGTCCTTCTCGCCGCGATTCAGCGCCAGAATTCGGTGCGGCCGAATTTCCTGGGCCGCCTCCTTGAACTGGAAGTACGGCTTGTATTCGTTGCCTTGTCCTTCCGGGACCTTCTCGTTCTTGGCCGCCGTCAGGGCCCCGGCCTTCCACAGGACGCGCCGCACCTGCGCGCGCACCTCGGCCGTTTCATTGATCATTTCAGCGAGTAAGTGTTGCACTCCGGTCTGCACGTCCGCAATTGTGTTCAGTTGCTTTTCCGGATTGACCAGCGTCGGCAACAATTCTTCAAAGTTTCCGATGGCCGAGTCGCTATGCCAAATCGCCCATGCCAGCGGTTCGAGCCCTTTCTCGCGGGCGGCCATGGCCAGGCTCTTCTTGCGCGGCTTGAACGGCATGTACAGATCTTCGAGCCGGCGCACGGTCGGCGCATTGAGGATTTCGTGGCGTAGTTCCTCGGTCAGCTTGCCCTGGTTTTCGATGCTCTTGAGAATGGTCTGCTTGCGTTCGTTGAGGTGCTTGACGAAGTTGAGACGCGACTGGATCTGCCGAATCACGTCCTCGTCAATGCCGCCGGTGCGTTCTTTACGATAGCGCGTGATGAAAGGAACGGTGTTGCCTTCGTTGAAGAGTTGGACGACGCTCTCGACTTGCACCTTGCGGATCTGCAAGTCCTGTGCGATGCGCGAACACTCGAACGAGGTGACTTCGTAAAGCATTTGAATACGCCCCAGAACACGCGGCCCACGCGTCGGGTGCTCCGCCGGAACCGGTCGCTTCCGCGCCCGGCGAGTAAAAGGGGAGCCTCATCAGCCAAGCTGGGTCCAGTTGGATTAGCCTACCCACTATTCTCGTCAACGTCCAGTAAAACCCAGCCGACGACCGCTTGCGGCCAAGCGTTCGCGTGGCGCCATGCGAACGCTAAGCCGCAAGCGGCATTATAGTACCCGCACATCCACGTCGTGCGCGATGCATGCCACGCAATCCCCTTGTGCCGCCAGCGATGGCCCGCGCACCGCGATCACGACGCCCGCAGTCGTTGCTGTCACCGGCAGCGGATCGCGGTCGGGGCGTTCGAGAAAGTGGATCAAGCCGATTGTCTGCCCCGCTTTCACGTCGCCGCCGACGTCGATGAGGTTTTCGTACATGCCCGACTCGGGCGCGAAGCGATAATCCTCCCGATCGAGCGCCTGCACCCAGCGCACCGGCTTGGTGCGCGGGATCTTCTCTCCTTTGACGACGCCGAAGTGAACGAGCACGTTGCGTAGTCCGCTCTGCGTGAGCCGATGCACCGCCGGCGTGACAATTTCGCCGCCCCCCATCTCGGTGGTGACGACGGTCTTGCCTTGCCGTTCCGCCTCGACCGGCAACAATCCGGTCCCGGCGACGTCGGCGTAGACAAACGCGATGTCGGAATTCCACGCCTCGGTCCCCTCGATCATCTTGCGCCGCTGCGTCTTGTCGGCCACGAGGTGCATGGTCGCGCACGGCACGAAATCCATGCTGCGGCCGCCGGTGTGAATGTCGATGACGATGTCCGCGAGCGGAAACAGCACGGTCGTGAGATAATGAGCGAGCATGTCGGAGACGGTCCCAGTCGCGCTGCCGGGGAAGACGCGATTGAAGTTCTTGCCGTCGAGAGGCGACAGGCGCGTCATGGCTTTGGACGCGGGAATCGTCAGGCACGGGATGAGGATCACGCGGCCGCGCACCTGCTCCAACGCCAGCTCGCGGCACAAGCGAAGGATGGCCACCTGGCCGGGATATTCGTCCCCGTGGTTGCCCGCGAGCACGAGCGCCGTCGGCCCGTCGCCGTTCTTGAGCATGGTGACGGGAACCATCAGATTTGCCCAGCCGGCGAGGGTGTAGGAGTAGGGGATGAACAGGTGGCCGTGCTGTTTGCCGGGCTTCTGCCAATCGATGCTGGAATGGATTTGCGATTTTTCCATGATGTTCGCCCTTGTTGCGCCGCTGGCGGCGTAGCCTCTGCATGGACCACGCGAGCGCCAAGCCGCAAGCGGCATGGGGCAATTCTATGCCTTGCAGCCCGCGAAGTTGCGCACGGTGATCTTTTCCATCGGCAACACCTCGCGCACCGCCCGCCCGAGCCGACGCATCGCCTCGCGCAACTCGTCGTGCGCTGCGACGCCGTAGCACAGCCGCGCTTCGTTGCGGCCCATTGCCCTCAGCCCCGACCCCTCTCCCAGGGGGAGAGGGGAGGAATTCACGTAGCAGAACTCCCCCGGCACGTACACCATCCCTTCGCGCAGAGCGGCCTTGAATAGACGGCTGTCGATGCCCGCCTCGATCTCCGGCGGAAACGTGAGCCAAACGTACATGCCGCCGTCGGGGCGCGTCCAACGCAACGGCGACAATGCCGGCGGAAACTCCTCCGCGAGGGCCGACAGCAGCGTGTCGCGTTTGGCACGGTAGATTGCACGCAAGCCCTCGGCATGTTGGGCATACGCTCCGCTCGCCATCAAGCGATCGAGTACATGCTGATTGAAGTTGCTCGACCCGAAATCGTGATTCCCCTTGAAGCGCAAGAGCGGCCCGACCAGATCGCGCGGCAATACGCCATAGCCTGTCTTCAGCCCTGGCGCCAACGGCTTCGAGAACGTCATTGCCAGGATCACGTGCTCATTGGCGCGATCAAAGCTCTTGACGCTCGGAATATCATCGCCGGCGAAGCGCAACTCGCGATACGCCGCGTCTTCGAGAATCAGAATGCGTTGCGTCTTGCTGAATCGCTGCGCCAGCTCGAGCAAAAGCTGCCGGCGAGAAAGCGAGAGCGTCAAGCCGGTCGGGTTCTGGAAGTAATCGACCGTGTAGATCAGCTTCACGCGCGGCAGCTCGCCGGCGCGCTCCAGGCGCGTCAGCAGTTCCGCGAGCGCGTCGGTTTGCATGCCGTTTTCGTCCATCGGCACGGAGAGCGTACGGATGCCGAGGCTGGTGAGGATGCCGTGGTAGACGAAGTACGACGGCGCCTCGGTGATGACGATATCGCCTGCATCGAGCAGCAATTCGCCGAGCATGTAGAGGAACTGCTGCGAGCCGGTAGTCACGACGATGTCGTCCGGGCCAAACGCGGCGTCGTTCGGCGTCAACCCATCGAGCGTGAGGATGTGGCGATGCAGCTTGTCGCGCAAGGGAGCATAGCCCTGCGTGGTCCCATATTGCATGGCGGCCTGGGTGGACGTCCGCTCCGCCAGCAGTTCGTTGACGACCGCGCGTACCTCCTCGGCAGGCAACGACACGGGATCGACCAGCCCCGCAGCGAGGCTGATGAGGTTTGGATTCTGAACACCCTGCTCCATGAAGTAGCTGATCGCGGGCACCGCGGTCTGGTGCGCCCGAGTCGAAAGGGATAATGGCGCCGACATCGAAGAGTTTCCCCTATTCCGCCGCGCGCGGCTAGGCATCTGCGGCGGCCATGAAAAAACCCCAGGTTGCACAACCTGGGGTTCACGATTCACATCGAAATCACGATTCCCAGGTTCATCCCGTGGCAGCGGCGGCGATAGCAATAGCGGCGGCAAGCATCGAGTGCCCAGTGCCAACGCCCGTGCTCGCCGAAACGCTTTTCATACTGTCACCCTGAAAGAATCGCTTTTCGTTACATTAAGACGTGAAGAGGCTCCTGACAAGCCATATAATTTTCCAAGCTCATTAAAGCGATTGTGTCCCACTCGTTGGCGGTTTCGCGGATGATCTTGGCATTGCGCGAAACCGCAAGCGACGACGGGGCACGTTATCATTCAGGAGTCACTCATGCCAGCCACGCCGCTTGTCGGCATCATCATGGGCAGCCAGTCCGATTGGGACACCATGAAGAACGCGGCCGATATCTTCCGCAAGTTCGCCATTCCCTATGAAGCAAAAGTCATGTCCGCGCATCGCACGCCGGACGTGGTGCTTGACTACTGCGCGAAGGCCGAGAGCCGCGGCATGAAGGTCATCATCGCTGGGGCAGGGGGGGCGGCCCATTTGGCGGGCGTCGCGGCGGCGAAAACGACGCTGCCGGTCCTGGGCGTGCCGATTCAGTCGAAAGCGCTTAATGGGCTCGATTCACTCCCTTCCCTCGTGCAGAGGCCCGCGGGCATCCCGGTCGGCACGTTGGCGATCGGCAACGCGGGAGCCACGAACGCGGCGCTTCTGGCGGTGGCGATCCTGGCAACCAGTGATGCCGAGCTGTCGAAACGCTTGAAGCAATATCGCGAAGAAATGGCCGCGAAGGTTCTCGCCGCCACGCTTGAGGAGGAGCCGAAAACGCCATGACGACACAATCGGCGCGCGTGTTTGCCGCCCCCTATTCCGCAAAAGAACGCTTCCGAACATTTGTCAGAAGCGATCCATGAGGTATATTGCAGTAGGGGTGATTGTGTCCCCATTCGCCCCATCACTGCGGCCTGCCCGTCTTCATTGAGGTCACCCATGAGCCAAGAGACCGGTCCGAGTTTCCCCGAGGAATTGTGCGTCACCGACCGCCGCGGCAACGATCGCCGCAAGAAACAGATTCCGGTGGCCCTCGAACGCCGCACCGGCAAAGACCGCCGCGACGAGAAGGGGGAGCGCCGCCGTCAGATCGACCCGACGACGTGCGAACGCGACTACACGAACGACGAGATCGAGTTCATGAAGGCCATGGACCAGTACAAGCGCGACAATCGCCGTCCGTTCCCGACCTGGAGCGAGGTGCTGGAAGTGATGCGGGCGCTGGGTTATCGCAAGATCGCCGAGCCTTCGCAGATGCCGGGGCTTTCGACGGGGCTGCCGCCGAGCGTCGAATAGTTGACCTTGCCGGAGGCCCGCAGTCTGATTCCGCGGGCTTCCTGTCTTGTCTCGCCTGCCAACTCCATCGCAAATTCCCCTTGCATCATCGACGCGAATTCGGCACAGTTATGGCGTTTCACCCAGGAGCATGTGGCGTGCACGTTAGCCGGACGCGCAAGCGACGGAATACACGCGCTCTCCGTCGCTTGCGCGTCCGGCTAACACGCACGCCGAGTCACGCCTTGTGGAACAGGAAGTCCCCATGCGCATCTTCTTCAGCGTCGGCGAACCCAGCGGCGATGTCCACGGCGCCAACCTCATCCGCGCCCTGCGCAACGTGCGTTCCGATATCGAGACCGTCGGCTTCGGCGGCGATCGCATGGCAGAGGCCGGCTGCGCGCATCTCTTTCCCTTGTGCAATCACGCCGTCATGGGGCTGTCGCGCGTGCTGACCGCGCTGCCGCAGTTCATGAGCTTGCTGTCACAGGCCGACCGCTACTTTCGCCATCATCGACCCGACGCCGTCGTCCTGATCGACTATCCCGGCTTCAATTGGTGGATGGCCCGGCGCGCGAAGTTCCACGGCATCCCGGTCTTCTACTTCGTGCCGCCGCAGTTGTGGGCGTGGGCGAGCTGGCGCGTCAAGAAGATGCGCCGCTTCGTCGATCACGTGCTTTGTTCGCTGCCTTTTGAAGAGACGTGGTATCGCGAACGCGGCGTCCATGCCGACTACATCGGACATCCGTTCTTCGACGATCTGCCCAGCCAGAAGCTCGACGGGCGATTTTTGTCTGTGCAACGGGAACGTGAAGGCACGATCGTCGGCATTTTGCCCGGCTCGCGCACGCAGGAAGTCGAACGCAACCTGCGCCCACAGCTCGACGCGGCGCGAATCATCCATCAGGCTCGCCCAGAGACGCGTTTCCTCGTGGCCAGCTTCAAGGACAGCCAACAGCGGTTCGCCGACCAGATGGTGCGCGAGTTTCCTGAGTTGCCGATCGAGACGTTCGTCGGCAAAACACCGGAGGTGATGGAACTGAGCAAGGCGTGCATTTCGGTGTCGGGTTCGGTGTCGCTGGAATTGCTCTATCGCGCCAAGCCGACCGTGATCGTGTATCGCGTCGGTCGGATCATGGCGCCGATCATTCGCTCGCTGTTGAAGGCGAAATACGTCACGCTCGTCAATCTGCTCGCGGACAAGATGCTGTACCCGGAACTCACGGGTGAGCACTTTCAGGGCGCCGATGTCGCCCGCGCGTTCCTGCCCTGGCTGAACGACGAGCGCGCGTATGATTCCGTGCTGCACGAATTGCAGGCATTGCGTGAACGAACCGCCAGGCCGGGGGCGTGCGATCGCGCCGCCCAGCGTATCATGGAAGTGGTAGAGGCGAAGGTCAAGAATTGCGCGGCGTAAGTCGTAGGGCGCATCGCAGTTGCACCCTACGATTCCACCCGGCTACTTCGCAAACGCCAGCACGCGTCCATCCATCAACGTGACGACGATGCGGTTGCCGCGATCGGCGATGGCCAGGCCCCAGGCGGTCGGCGTCGCGGGCAGGCTGTGCTGCCACAGGACCTTGCCCGTGTCGATATCGAGCGCGATGACGCCGGCGTTGATGCGCTCGAAGTCTTTCTTGTCGCGGCTCAATCCCGTTAACACCACCGCGTTCTTGGTGATCGCAACAGCGGCGATCTCCTGATAGATCGGGTTGGACCAGTTGGCCTTGCCGGTCATCTTCAGCTCCGACACGCCGGAAGGATTGTTCTGCGGCATGCCGACGCGCAGGACACCGGCCGGGGTTTCCAATTCCATCGTGCTGATGAACTGATCGTCTTCGGGCCGCCAGTAGAGCGGGTAACCGGAGCCGAGCACCTTGCCGTTGCGGACGTAGAGGTCCTTGCCGCGGCTGGCAGTGGACGGGGTGAACTTGCCATCGGCCAGCGCATAGGACGCGATCGGCGGCGAGTTGCCGGACGCGAAGTGAATGGCGTTGTTGTGTTGCAGGAGCGGACCCTGCACGCTGACGCCTCCCATCGGCAGCGAATCTTCGTCGGCGTAGGCGGAGCTGTGCTGCTGCCATTTGATTCTGCCTGTCTTCGCGTCCAGGGCGTAGACGTGCGTGCCGTCGTGATTGGAAATGCCCGCAGCGCCGTAGACGATGCCGTCTTCGACGAGTACGCCGCCGCCGAGAGGCCACGTCGAGGCGAGCGTGCCGTAGACCGGGATCACGCGTTCGACGGGAGCGGCGCGGAAACGCCAGAGCGTCGTCCCCATGTTGGCCCACATGCAATAGATGTAACCGTCTCCCGAACCGACATAGACGTGGCTTCCCGAAAGGGCCGGCGGATACTTGATCGGCCCGCCGGTGTACGCGGACCAGGACTGCGTGCCCTTCTGGAGATCGATGCCGCGCACGACTCCGTCTTGGCCGCCGAGCACGACCTGACCATCGCCGATGATCGGGGCGGTCGGCAGCGTCGGCGCTTTGGGAGCCCACGTCCAGGCGTGGCGCACGGCGTTCGGTACGGCGCCGTCAACAATTACGCTGCGCCGATTGTCCCGGCGATACGTGGGCCAATCATCATTCGGATTGACACGAAATAGTTGCGGCACGCTATAGGTTGACAACCGCTCCGCATCCGTCGCCTTCGCCAGATAGTCGAACTTTCCGCCCGAGCCGAGGCTGATGACGCCGAGCTGGGTCATGTCGCATCGGCACATCCACGGGCCCCAGAAGAGATAACCATGGGCGGTGACGACACCGTCCTGGCACGCGGGCCGCATCGGTGAGATGACGCCCATTCTCGGCTCGGTGCTGGTGACATCAAATGCCGCGGTGCTGCCGCCTTTGCCGCCGCGCGTGAAGATGGTGTCGAAACAACCGGTGGCGCGCGTGCAGCGATCGCGTGCGGGGAAGGTCGCCAGCACCTCGCCTGTCAGCGGCTCGAATTTGAAGCTGCTGTTGCCTTGATTGACGCTCCCCTGGCCGAGCGCGTACAGGCCGTCCTTGCGGATGACGAGCTGGACGTTGCCGCCTTCGGTAATGGGGCCGCCCTTGACGCTGCAATCTTTCTTCCACAGGAGCTTACCGTCCTTGGTCGAAGCAGCGACGAGCAGCGGTCGATTGGGGCCGGCAAAAAAGAGGGCGTCATCGCTCGCTTTCAGGTATGCGGTCGAGGCGAAGCCGAGCAGCCAGTGCTGGGCCCCTTTGCTGACACCGATCGCCTCGAGCAGGTTCTTGTCGCTATTCCTCCAGATGTACAGGCCGGTCTTGGCATCGAGACAGGCGAGGAACTTGCCTTCGCACGTGTAATAAATGCGGCCATTGCGCATTGCCATGCCGCGGCTATCAATCGTTTCGACTTCACGGACGTGCCAGAGGATCTTCTTCGATTTCGGATCGATGGCGAAGAGGTTCTTGCCCATGCCGAACTTGTAGTTCTGGATCTTCCACCACGGCCAGCCCGCGCCGCGAATCTTGTCTTGTCTAAGCGGCTGATCGGATTCCTCCTGTTCGCCGACCATCGCGTACAGGATGCCGTTCTCCAGCGCCATCCACTTCCACGTCGAACCGTCGGCGTCAGGCTTGGTGATGACGATCTCATCGCGAATCTTGCCGGTGACCGCGTCGATCAACTTGCACGACTTGTCGTCGCCCAAAAAAAGCGTGTCGGGCGTCGCGATCATCGTGTTGCGATGGATCATGAACCCGGCGGACAGTTCGCGCTCCCACAGCACCGTGCCGTTGAAGGCGTTCATGCACAAGAGCTTGTTGATCAGCGGCTCTTGCGGCTTGGCGCTGGAGCGGTCGCCGAAGACTTTGAACACGCGGCCGCCGGAGATCACCGACTGCATCGGCAGCGGGCAGTACCATGGCTCGACCATGTAGTGCGTCATGAAGGGGCGTTTCATGACGGTGTCCTGCGATTGCGGATTATTGTCGGGGCCGTGGTAGGGATGCGACCATTCGTCGGTGCCTTTTTTGAAGGGCTTGGTCAGCGTCTTGTTGGGGACGAACGCCTTGCCTTCCGGACGCAGTACGCGCAGGACTTCGCTCTCGGCGATCGTCAGGTTGTCAGGCACAACCACGGCGTCGGCAAGATCGTCAGCGAGGTACAATGTTGCGATGCCATCCTGAACGTAGACGCGCCTGCCCAGCAGGCCGGCTTCGTCGAGGCTGCGGCGCAATTTGTCGGCCTGGAACTTCGGCTGCTGTACGAAAATCGTCCAGCCACTCTCTTTGACGAGCTCCGCTGCGGCATTGCCGGCGTCGCCGACGAGAACGACGATGCCCTTGCCGGGGCCGATCTTGGCGAGAAGGTTTTTCGCGGACGTGTCGCCTGCCAAGGCAACGGAGTTGGACAGAAGAAGAACAAACGCCACAATCGTGAATCGCGGGAGAGGGATGCGCATGGATGGATCCTCGCTAGAGTTCCTTAGGGCTTGACTATTGTGGCATAACCGTTGGCGGATTTGAATCGAAATGCAGAAAATGTGCGTGGAGATTTGCGCCTATTCGACGAGGCCTCGGTACGCTTCTTCGCTAAAGCCGACGTAGAGCGTCTTGCCCTTCTTGATGGTCGGCGCCCGCAGGTTGCCCGTCGGCCCGAGCAGGTGTGCGAGCAGGGTCTCGTCGTCGGGGGCGTCGTTCTTCATGTCGAATGTGACGAGCTTCTTCCCCTTGGCGACGAGGATGACGCTGGCCGTTTTCGCCAGCGCCAACGCCTCGGCCCGGCCTTGCTTCTGCTTGTTGGCGTCGGCGATTGTCTTCACGTCAACCTGGTGCTGCTCAAGGAACTCCTGAGCCTTTTTGCACGACGTTCAGCTCTTGCGGTGGTACATCCAGTCGATCGATTGCGACATGAGAGCTCCCCTTTTCTGCGCCTGAACTCTCCCCATAAGATATACTTTGCGTTTCTGCTCGGCAAACTTCTTAGGCGCGTAAGATAACCGAATTGCATGCAAGCGCGCAGCCCGGGCAAGAGTGAAGGGTTCAATCCCTTGTTCGGGCTTTTTGAAGTTGCGCTTTTGTATTCGCACCGAAGGTGCAGCAACAAATCAGCCCAGGGCAGAGCGCAGCGCCGCCCTGGGTGGTCGGTAGAATGACAGTGTACGCCCTGAAAGGGCAAAACAGGTCCGCGGAGTTGTTGCGCCCTTACAGGAATTTCGTGCGGAACGCTCGCCTTTCCCAGGGCGGCGCTGCGCTTTGCCCTGGGCTGATTTGTTTGCGCACCTTCGGTGCTCCGAAAATCCGCGACTTCAAAACTTGCGCGCCTTGAAGAATGCCAAACAGCACGCGAGCATAGAGAGCCTCGGCAAGACGCTGGCGGAGTTCTTGAAGAAGCAGAAACTGTAACGCTCATGCCTGCCGACTGGCAATTGCCGCCTGGCGTCTCGCGCTCGTTGTGGGATTATTTCCACGATCCGCAAGTCGCGCGCGCTTACGATCAAACGCTGGCCGACACGCCGTTGCTGACGATCGATCAGGCGTTCGTGTTGGAACACTGTCGGCCGCCGGGCTCGCTCATCGACCTCGGCGCCGGCACGGGCCGACTGGCGCTCACGCTTGTGCAGCACGCCTATCGGCCCGTCGCGGTCGATCTGTCGCCGGAAATGCTGAAGGTGCTGGGCGCGAAGGCGGCGACCGTCGGGGCAGACATTCCGTGCGTGTGCGCCAATCTCGTCGAACTGGAGATGTTCGCCGAACAATCGTTCGATCACGCGGCGTGTCTGTTCGGCACGCTGGGGTTGCTCGTCGGCGCCGAGGCGCGGCGGCGCTTTGTCGAGCACGTCCAGCGGTTGTTGAAACCGGGCGGCGTGTTCGTCGTTCACGTACACAATCGCTGGTGGAACCTGTGGACCGCGGCCGGCCGACGCTTGCTCTTTCGCGAAATGCTCGCGTCATGGCTGGGCCGAGGGGCGGCGGGCGATTACGCGATGCCGTCGCACCAGGGCGTTGGTCCTTTGACGATGCACCTCTTCACGTACCGTGAGATCGTCAGGCTCTTGCGCTCCAGCGGATTTGACATCGTCGAGGTTCGCCCGTTGAGCCTGCGCGCGGATGGCCGGCTTGCGTTCTCCTGGTGGTTTGGACGATTGCGCAGCTACGGCTACCTTGTCGCGGCGCGTAAACGGAGTGTCACGTAGCAACCAGAATCACGCGCACGTCCATCACGTTCGTCTGCGTCAGTCCCGTGACGAGCAAATCGCCCGTCGCCTTGAAAAAGGGATAGGCGTCATTGCGGCGCAGATGGTCCCAACCATCCAGACCGAGCGCGACGGCGCGCTGGAGCGTTTCGACGTCCGCACTGGCGCCGGCGGCGTCGGTGGGGCCGTCTTCGCCGTCGGTGCCGCCTGAGAGGATCGCGACTTTGGACGTCAGGCCGAGCTTGAGCAGCGTAGCGAGCACGAATTCTTGATTGCGGCCTCCCTTGCCGGCGTTGGGCGACAGCGTGACCGTCGTTTCACCGCCGCTCAAGAGACACACGGGCGGCTTGATCGGCACGCCGTGTGCGCGGATCGAGCGCACGATGCCGGCGTGCATGATCGCGACCTGGCGGGTTTCGCCTTCGATGAATGATCCCAAGTTTAGCACGTCGTAGCCAAGCTCCTTCGCGCAACGCTCGGCTTCCTTGATTGCAAGCGCGTTGCTGCCAATGACGACATTCTGAACCTGGTTCGGCAACGTCTTCGGCGTCTCGGCGATCCGTCCGCGGGCGCCTTCCTGCAAGTGTGCGATGATTGCCAAGGGCGCCTGCGTGCGCAGCTGGTAGCGATCGAGAATGGCCAAAGCGTCGGCAAATGTCGAAGGATCGGGCGTCGTGGGACCGGACGCGATCACGTCGAGCGGATCGCCGACGACGTCGGAAATGATCAGGCTGATCATGCTCTTGCCGGTGAAGGCCTGGGCGAGCCGGCCGCCCTTGATGGCGCTGAGATGTTTGCGCACCGCGTTCATCTCGTTGATGGTCGCGCCGCATTGATGCAGCAGTCTGGTGACGGCGAGCTTGTCGTCGAGTGATACGCCTGAAACCGGCGCGGGCAACAGCGCCGAGCCGCCGCCGGAGATCAGGCACAGCGCGACGTCGTCCGGTCCGGCGCTGCGGGCGCGCCGGAGCATCTCCTCGGCGCCGCGCACGCCGTCGGCGGTCGGGAAGTTGGTCGCCGGCGGGCGGGCGGGGTTGAGGCGAATCTTCTTCAAGGGTTTGACGGCGTCCGCGGGAACGTTGACGATGCCTTCGATGCGCTCGAGCCGATCATGCAGTGCGTTTTCGACCGCCTCCGCCATGGCCGCGCCCGCTTTGCCGGCACCGAGCACGATGATGCGTGGCGCGGCACGCAACTCGGCTGAACGCTCGGCGAGGGCCTGACGCACGAGCGGCTCGGGACGTGCCGCATCGACGGCGGCGTCCCAGATACGGCGGGCGTCTTGGCGAAGGTTGTCGATCATGCAGATTCCCTGTTTGCCGCTGGCCGCCTAGCGTTCGCGCGGCGCCGCGCGAACGCTAAACGAAGACCCGTCACTTCTTCTCGTCCCGCACGGCCTCCGTGCCCGCGCGTCGGCCGAGCCAATCGTTGGCGTCCGCGAATTCGTAGATCACGATCGTATCGCCCAGGACCATGCGCAGCGGGTTCGTATTTATCCCTTTGGCCTTGGGCGGATCCTGCACGTAGCGCACGGTGCGTCCTCTGACGACGCGGCCGCGCAAGTCCCTCTCGATTGCCAGCAGGCCTTCTTGATTGAATATCTGCACGCCGGCGGCGGAGTAGCGCATCCAGCCGATTGGGACGCCGTTGGGATCGTGGCGCATCAGGTCACGCCATTCGCGCGGCACGGACAGGCGATGATCGACGTAGTTGCCGTGCCAAACGACTTGCGTCATGCCGGGGAACGCCAGCTCCGCGAGCAGCGTGTCGTGCAACCAGGCAAGGTGGGCCTTCTCGAACGGCGTCCACGTCGAGTCGGCGAGCGTCTTGCCGGGCAGGAGCGGCGTCAGAATCTCGACTCCGTTGCAGATGCCGAAGTTGTACAGCTTCTGAAACGCCACCTTGATGCGCGGCTCGTTGGCAGGCGCGCGGCGATCCTTGAGCCAGTTTGTATGTGTCTGCGTGAAGAGCGGATCTTGCGTCAGCTTCGCAAGCCGCGCGTGAACGAAATGGCGCGGCGTATCCGCCAGTGCTTCTTCCTTGAGGTCGAGTGCCGTTTCGGCGATTTTCTGCGACTTGCCGATGAGCAGGCGGCCATAGTCCACAAGTTTCTTGAGCTTCTGTTTCTGGTTTTCGTCCTGAACGTCTTTCATGGCCTTTTCCAGCAGTTTGATGCCCTCTTGCGCCTTGTGAATCTCTTGGTTCACATCCTGATGGAAAGCCGCCGCGGCCGCAAATACGCGCTGCTGCTCTTTGTTGACGCCCAGCAATTGAGCGGTTGCGTCGTCCTTGGCGAGCTGCGAAAACAGTTTCTCCCAATTGGTCACGCGCAGCTCCGCCTCGCCCATGCCGTGAGCGATCGAGAGGATCTTGCCGTCGCGATTGTAGACGCGCGCTTCCCGATCCAGCGAGTGGAACGTCACGAACCCTGGCGCCGAATAGTGCGTGCCGTTGTGAACGAAGACGCCGATCTCGACGCGGTTCGACTCCAAGGCCGAGCCGGGGGCGATCGGGCGACGTTCGTGATGAGCGACCGTGATCTCGACAACCGAGTGATCGTCCTTCTTCGGTACGATCTTGATTTTGCCGGGATCGCCGCGGAAGACGACCCAGGTGTAGGTCAGCTTGCTTTTGTTGAGATCGTGGCTTGCCTCCGCGCTGACGACGATGCGCTGTTTGTGCGCCTTCGAGCGATGGATGCGCGCGATGCACGCCGGCGTGTGGGCGAGCACCTCGGAGTTGACGATCTCGAAATAATCGATGCCGTTGACGCCCTTGTCCTCTTCGAGCACGCGCAACTGCGCCAGAGGCGGTAGGCTCTTCAACTCCAGGGCGTGGGCCTTCTGCACGAGCGCCAGTTCATCGACCCATGCGCCCTCGAAGACGCTCGGATGCGCTTTCGCGGTGAGATATTCCTTTGGATCTTTCAAGTGCTTGTTCGTCGAGCGAAAGAGCATTTGGATCGTCGGCATCAGGAAGCCGGTCTCGGTGAGCTTCGCCTTCACCTCGGGCCGAAAGGCGGCCAGGACCGACGGCAACATGCGCATGAACGGCTGATCGGAGCCGGACGATCCTTGCGAGATGATGAGGTACGGTGTGTTCGTCGGATAAAGGTCGCCATACCCTACCTCACCCCCAACCCCACACCCCA
>SXGT01374013.1_pt1 | contig 16129 bp, 13 predicted proteins | sample 3176221 | NCBI WGS metagenome assembly SXGT01 (sample SAMN11356862, study PRJNA531348) | freshwater metagenome | isolation source: freshwater sample F1-120 | place: China: Fuxian Lake, Yuxi | collected 2017-12-25
AGATGTCGTCGAAGTCGATGTCGGGCATGTTGTCAGCGAACCAGGGCAACATGGGCTTGCGTTCGAAGCGTTTCAGCGAGTTCAGCCGGAACGTCGTCATCCAGTCGGGTTCGGACTTGTGGTGCGAGATGTCGCGCACGATCGTTTCGTTGACACCCTTGCGGGGTCGGTACACGAACTGATCGCCGTCGTTCCAGCCCAGTTTGTAGGCACCGAAATCGAGGTCCGATGCGCTCGTCGGTTCGGATTTGGTCACGACTGCCTCCTGGGGCGGATCACCGAGCCGACCGGTAGGCCCAGCCTCGATAATTTCCACTACGGAGATAGTAACAATTGCCCGGCACACTCCCCAAGCGGACCAAGGTCGCCTGCGTGCAGGCCTCTCAGGCGTTCGCGAGCGCGGTCTCGACCGCCGACGACGTGGGGGTCGTCGTCGCCGCCCCGCCCGAGTCGCCCGGTTCGGGGATTTCCGCGGTGCCCTCGAGGTCCGTGTCGGGCACGCCTTCGAGCTCGGCCGCCTGACGTATGTACTCGCGCGCCTGGGCCAGGTTCTTGCCTTGCTCTTCGTAGTCGCCTTCGGACGCAGCCACGTCGGCGGCCTCGAACTCGGCTTGGGCGAGTGCGAGCAGCTCGGCGACAGTTCGTTCTTCCCCGGGGTCCGGCGTCGGTTTGGTCGTGTCACCGAACAGCGCGGCCAACGACTCCTCGAAGGTCGATCGCAAGATCGCGCGCTCGCCGTCGCTCACGGCGACGCCGTGGAGTGTGAAGAACGCACCGTCGCCTTCGCCTCGGATGAAGATCGGTTGCACGTACAGCAGGCTCTTCCCCAAGGGAAGGAGTCGCATCTCACCGAAATCGAGCGTGGAGCCCTTGCCTTGCAGCAACGAGATCTCGCGGGAGATCTCGCCGTCGTTCTGCACGCGTTGGCCAGCCGACAGCGGCGACAACACATTCGTCGTGACTTCCGCAACGACCAACTCGCCGTAATGGCCGGGATCCGATCGCGCGTAGATGATCGCGCGCAGCACGTTCTGGCGTCCGCTCGGCACGAACGACTGCGAGAGCACGAACTCGGGTTCGTCCTCGCCCGGCAAGGTCAGCATTTGATACAGCGGCACTGCCGGTTCGTCGGGAACGACATCACTTCGGGAACTGTCGCCGCCGTCGGGGCCCGACGCAACCGCCGAGGACGGCGTCGCTGATCCGCTCGACGAATCCGCGTCGATGGGTCGCGTCGAAGTCTGCGCGATCTGCCAACTCTCGTTGCCCTCATAGAATTTGTCGGCATTGGCGACGTGATATTCGGCGAAGCGGCGCGTCTGCGCGTCGAACAACTCGGCCGGGTAACGCAGGTGGGCTTCGAGTTCGCCGGACATCTCCGAGCGATCCACGACCAAACCGGGGAAGACCTTGCGCCACGCACGCAAGAGCGGGTCGTCGGGATCCCAGGCGTACAACGTGACCGTTCCGTCGTATGCGTCGACGGTCGCCTTGACCGAGTTGCGCACGTAGTTGAACGGGGCGTCGAGTCCACCGGAACCTTCGATCGAGAGGGACTGCGAGTACGGGTAGCGATTCGTGGTCGTGTAACCGTCGACGACCCAGACGATTCGACCTTCGATCACCACTGGATAGGCGTCCCCGTCGGTGGAGAGGAACGGAGCGACCTTTTCGACTCGCTCCCGTGGGTCGCGAACCCAGATCACCCGCGAGTCGCTCGAGACGCTCGAAGACAGGAAGAGGTTGCGATCCCAGAATCGCAACGCAAGTGCCGACTTGTTGAGGAATCCTCCGACCTTGACGCCACCGCTGCCCGCGTATCGAACCGCGACATCGTCCGCTCCCTCGCGACCGGTCCCTTCGACCTCGTTCTCTTTCGAGTTCGCGATCACGAAGGGTTCGAGCCCTTCACCGAAGTAGATACCCGTCCGGTCGGGGTTGATCTCCACGGCCGCCTGACCGGTCGGCGGAATCCCCGACAGCCGGTAGCTCGCATTGCGGCCTTGCGCGTCCGAACCGGACGCGGCGACGAGCCCTGACCCGTGCGTGTAGACGAGGTGGCGAGTCAGCCAGCTGTCGCTCGGCAGCGTTCCCGCGAGTTCACGCGCGCCAACGATGACCGTTTCGGTTTCAGATCCGAACTGATAGCGATCGACGTCGAGATCGTTGAACTTGTAGTACTGGCGGAAACCCTGCTGCTCGTTGAACTGCCCCGCGAGGGCGCCCGGATCCCAGACCCGAACCTGATCGAGGACCGAATCCGCCCCCTCGACTTCTTCAGGGTCGGTGATCGCTTCGAGATCGAGGGACTGAGGTTCGAGACTCTCGATACCGAATGCAGTTCGCGTCGCGTCGATGTTGCGCTGGATGTAGGTGCGTTCCTTCGTGAGCGGGCTGTTCTCCACCGAGAATTTCTGCGTCGCAGCCGGAACGATCGAACCGATGACGATCGCAACGAATGCCCACGACACGACCGACACGACCGGCAACGTCCACCCACGACGCCAGATGTTGACGATGAACAACACCGCGGCGATGACCGCGATGATGATCAACAGGTTCAGGGCCGGGATCTGCACCTTGACGTCGGTGTACAAAGCGCCCTGACGCACGCTGCGTCGCGAAAACACCAACTCGTAGCGGTCGAACCAATACTGCCCGGTCTTGACCAACGCCATCAGCGCGAGCAGCACGGAAAGGTGCGCCTTCACCTGCGGGGTGACCCGAGAGTACGGAGCCTGGAAGCGGATTCCGCCGTTGAGATAGTGCGAGACGAGCGTCAGCACGAACGTGACGGCCAGGGCAGCGAAAGCCAGACCCAGTGCCACGTTGATGAACGGCAATCGGAAGACGTAGAAGCCGATGTCCTTGTCGAACTGCGGATCCTTCACCCCGAAGTCGACGGCGTTGTTGAACAACAACCATGACTTCCACTCGGCCGCTGCGTTGGCGCCGACGGCAAGCGCAAACAGTGCCGACACGCCGATCCGCACCCGGATCGCGAATGGCGCAACGGCGCTGCGAAAGCGATTCGTGATCTCGTCTTCGGGGCCCTGGAAACGGAACTCCGGGGCGAGGCGCTCGGCAATGGTGAGGTTCACGAACACGACGATGAATGTCGAAACAACGGCCACGATCGCCGGGGCCAACCGAGCGCGCAGCTGGGTACTCCAGACGTCGCTGCGATCGAGGTGATCGAACCACGCGTAGTCGGTGATGACCGACGCGATGGCGCGCAGCGACAACACGAGCACGAACACAACCGCGAGCGTGACGATCAGCGCGATGCGCGGCGCACGCGGGGCGACGGGCCGCCGGTCAACCGGCGGCGGTTCGGGCGCAATCGTCATGCTGATTCCTCGCCTGAGGTATGCACTGCGTTGTCGACGTAGGCCGTCGTCAACGAACATCGACACCCGATGTGCGCGGGCGGGTGTCGATGCCCAGTGGGGAACTCGGCGCCCTTTGCCGGTGGCTCCAACACGTTGTCCGCGCAGTCGGGGCTACAACCCGCCTCGGCGAGTACCCATTGCAGCGTGGCGTCGTCGGGCGCCGCGTCATAGACACCGCGCGCGTAGACACCTGCGAACAGATCACCGAGGGAGGACTCGAGCTGTTGGGTGCGGAACTCACGCGCCCGAGCGTTGAGGCGCTCGATCGCCTCGTTCGCGTCTTCGGATTCGTCGATGGCCTGCGCGAATCGCGCCCGAACCGGATCGAGGACTGCGGTCACCAATTCGAGAGCGAGCTCGACCGCGAGTGTGCCGGCGCTACCGCCGAGCCGCGAACTACCAGCCGCGTAGGCCTCCGCGATCGCACCCGCAAGCGCTGCGACCCATGCATCGGCTTGGTCGGGACGCGACGGGAGGGCTGACTCGGCGTCGGGGCGTCCCTTTTGGCGTCGCAATGCGTCGAGCATCGCGTTCTGCTCGTCTTGCGCAGTTCGCTTGGCGGGTTTGAGCGCGCCCTCGACGATCCGGCTCACCGACATCGTGGCCCACCCGGCCGGAGTCGTGGGATCGTCGTGTTCGTCGACGGTTGCGTCCGCTTCGACTTCGGCGCCAACGGCGACCGCAGGCTCGGGTTCGCCGACTCTGGCATCGGCGTCGTTGACCCCGGCTTCCGACGGCGCGGCCGCCTCCGCTTCGCGTTCGGCGCGAATGCGAGCGAACAAGTCGCCCGCGTCGGGGCGCGGCCCGCCCTCGGCTTCATCGACGGACTCGTTGGTGCCGCCCTCGCTCGGGGTGCTGGCGTCGGACTCGCTGTCGGTCGGCGGTTCGGGTTCGACCTCGTCGGCGAGATCGGCGGCGGTGTCGTCGGCCGCGACGACCAACGACTCGCCGCGCATGGCCGCAGCAATGACCTCTGGGTCGACGGGATCGGGGCGATCGGTCGCCGCACGCCCCTCGACCTGTGCCAATGCCTCGGTTGCGTCCAGGAACGATCGCTTGACGACCCGGTATGCCTCGAGCAACTTCTCGCGACCGTTGCGCAGCTCAGCGATCTGTTCGGTCAACAAGGTTCGGCGATGGCTCAGGTCAGCGAGCACCTTCTCGCGCAGTTCGCGCGCGTGATCGAGCGTTTCGCGCGCGCTGCGTCGGGCGTCGTCGACTTCGATCTCAGCCGTCCGGGCAGCATCGGCGCGCATCGTCGCGACGTCGGCGTCGGCGTGCATGCGCAACGCCTCCACCGCTCGCTCCGCAGTCGCCCGTATCTCCTCGGCGTCGCGACGAGCCTGATCGAGGATCTCCGCGGCGGTCGCGTCGGCCTCACCGGTTCGCACTTCGAGAATGCCCTCGGCCTCGGCGCGCATCGACTGAGAGCTTTCTTGCGCTTCGGCCAGCATCCGTTGCGCGCTGTCTTCGGCCTTGGCCCGAATGTCGCGAGCCGCATCTCGAGCGGTGTGCAGGAGCCTCGACGTTTCCTCGCCCAGCTGGTCGAGCAGTTCCTCGTCGGTGAATCGTCGCGGCTCGGTTGCAGAGGACTCGGCCCGCGCCAATGCGGCTTCGAGTTCACCGACCCGCCGGCGGGCGTCGGCGAACTCGTTCGCGACCCGCTGGAGGAAGGTCTTCACCTCGGCTTCGGCGATGCCGCGGAACGACGACGAGAACGTGCGGCTCGCAATGTCATCGGGGGTGAGGTGGGGTGTGCTCGAGATCGACCGCCTGTGCTCGTCGTTCATCGCCGGCTGCGCCCTGGCTCGGTGGCACGGGGCCGTCGGGGCCCCGTGTGCCGGTGATCAGTTCCGCTGCGCTGCACTTCTCACCTCACGGTTGGGTCGACCCCGCATCGTAGGTGCGTTGCCGGTCAGGGGTCGGGCACCGGATCCCCGCCGTGCGCTTCGAGGGCGGCCAAAGCCTCATCGAGCGTGGCGACCTCGATGACGACGTCGACTGCGTCGTCGGCTTTGCGGACGTGATCGTCGCAAGACCGTTTGAACTCGACAACTGCGTCATAATCGGCCCGACTCGCGTAGGCGTCGGGTTCGGCTGGATCGCGGCACGTCGGCACGAGCATGAGCGTCGCGCCGCGCCGGGCCGCGGCTTTCGCCTTGAGGTCGACCCGTCCGACGTTGCCGACGTTGCCGTCGACATCGATCGTGCCAGTGACCCCGACATCACCACCGCCCGACAGCTCACCTTCGGTGAGCTCGTCGAGCACCGCAAGGGTCATCGCGAGGCCGGCAGACGGTCCTCCGATCGTTTCGATCTGCCCCTCGAATTCGATGTCGAACGGGTAGGCGTAGCGGACGTCGAGCAGGATCCCGATGTACGGCTTCGGGTCGTCGACGACTCCGTTCGAGGCCGTGGTGATCGACTCCGTGCGGCGTGCCCCCTCGCGCTCGTACGTCACCTCGATGTCGTCACCGATTTCGTGGCTTCGGATCGTCGAGGTGAGCACGTCGTCGGTATCACCCGGACCGATATCGATGCCATCAATCGCGTGGATCACGTCGCCGGCACGCAGCACGTTCGACGCGGGCTTGCCATCGACAACGGAGGTGACGATCAAACCGTCGAGTACCTCCACCTTCTCACCGATGCGCTCGAGTGCAAGTTTGCGCGCCGCGAATTGCGCGCGGGTCATGTCGGACTGTGACAGCGCGTCTTGGTCTTCGGGCGATTGGAACGGCTCGTCGTAGTCGAACGAGTGGGCATCGATGTCGGGATCGAGCCACGCCTGCACATACCGGAGCAACGTGATCCGATCCCGCCGGCGTATGTAGAGGAGCATGAACGAACCGTCGGCGTCATAGCTCGGGGCCCCGTCGATTGCGACCAGCGGCTGCACGGGAACCGCGTCACCGGGGGCTTCGGTGTAGTAGTCGATCCGGATCAGTTGCCCGCCCCACACCAACACGACGGCGAGCACCAGGGCGACCCACCCGGTGATGGCCCAGCGGCGCTTGCGTCGAATGCGCCGGATCTGCTCGGGGCTCGGGGGAACCGGCGGGGGGTCGATCACGCTGGGCATCGCCGCCTTGTCCAGGGTCGGAAACGCCCGGGGTTCGGGCGCAACGGCCGAGGGTTCGTCGTGAGAATCGGGCGTGTCCACTCAACTGCTCTCGTCAGGGTCCGAACGAGAACCCGTGAACCGGACGCTCGCCACTCCCCCTCAGACTGCCACGCCGACCGAGGTTCGGCGCGCGCGCCCACCGCTTCCTGACCGGCCCCCGCTTCGGCCGATGGCCTATCTCGCCGCGATCGAGCCAACCGTCGTGGTGGAGTCTCGTCGCGTCGGCGCCGTCGCTGGAGCGGGTGCGTTGACCGTGGTCTTGTCGACGATCATCGCGATCGTGTTCGCGGTCGCGCTCGGCGGCGTATGGCTGCTGCTCGTGAAACTCGCCGGTTGAGGACTTACAAACCGCCGACCAGTTCGGCCCGGATCACGATGCGCTGACGCGCACTGCCTTTCGGATGGCAGGCAAACAGGGTCAACGTGTGGCCCGGGGCCTGGTCGACGATCCACAGCGCGCTCGGATCGACGATGAGCTGTTCGGTCATGCGGTACGTCGCGGCGCTTCCGTCGCTCATCGTGAATCGGATCTCGTCGCCGGGCACGAGTTGATCGACGTCGCGAAACGGGTGGGAATGGGTGACCCGATGACCCGCGAACACGGCGTTTCCGTACCCGCCGGGTAGCGGAGTCCCCGGCCAGTGGCCTGGGCCTTCGTCGATCACCGTCAACCAGATGCCCTCGTAGATCTCGTGGTCGAGTCCGATCTTCGGGATCTGGATACGGCCGAGCGGGAGCACCGCGACGGGCGCGCGTGCATCCGCGGGCGGCGCGCTCGGATCGAGCAACGCCGGCGTCGTGGTCGGTGCGGCGGAGGTCGACGACGGCGGCGCCGTCGTCGCGCTCGTCGCGCTTGTCGCGCTCGTCGAGGTCGTGGTGGTGGCCGCAGTCGGCGTCGTCGACGACGACGACTGTGTCCGGGCGGGTGCGGGCGTCAGTGCGGTCCACAAACCCACACTCGCCAGACCCACCGACGCGATTGGAAGCACCGCCCGCCACCGTTGCATGTCCTCGATGTCGGCACGCTCCGTGGTTGCCTGTAGCCGCATCGGTGACCGCTTCGAGCAGTTCCGGCCCGTTTCGATCGCATTCATCGATCACGCAGCGGGAGGAACAGCGAGCTGCTCACCGCGCCGACGTAGCGTCGCAGTCGTGGACCCCATCGAGCGCGCCGCGGACCTGTCGGCGCTGGGGCTGCGTTCGCGGCGGTGGCCGGCCGGGACCCAAGCCCAACTCGAACATGCGCTCGCGGCCGACCCGGATGCCCGAGTACGCGTGGCTGCGCTCGGAGCGCTGGTCCGCAGAGGATCAGCCCCCGCGGCTCGACGAGCCGTCGTCGCGTCCCTCGGCGATGCCGACTCGAACGTCCGGCGCCGAGCCGCCGAACTCGCAGTCGAGCGCAGCGATCGGCAACTCATCGCGAACCTCGTGGGAACCCTGCGTGACCCCGACTCGCTCGTGGTCGAGACCGCCGCGTGGGCACTGGGAGAGTTCGCCGAGTCATCGACCGTCGAGGCGTTGGCTGGCGTCGCTCACGACCACACCGATCCGCTGGCGCGCGAGGCGGCGGTCGCGGCGCTGGGCGCGATCGGCGATCCGGCCGGATTGCCGACGATTCTCGCGGCCACGACCGACAAACCCGCGATTCGTCGCCGCGCCGTGCTCGCGCTCGCCCCGTTCGACGGCCCCGAGGTCGATGCGGCGCTCGAACGGGCCCTGACCGATCGCGACTGGCAGGTCCGCCAAGCCGCCGAGGACCTGATCGGGGGAACGGGACCTCTCTAGCGGCCACCGAGATCGGTTTTGGCCATGAAGAGTTCTTTGAGGGTGTCGAAGTTCTCGAGGCAGCGGCCCGCGCCGAGGGCGACGCATTCGAGCGGCGCATCGACGAGGTGCACCGGGAGGTGGGTCTCCTCCGAGATCCGGCGGTCGAGTCCGTTCAGCATGCCGCCGCCACCGACGAGGTGAATTCCGTTGAGGATGAGGTCTTGCGCGAGTTCGGGCGGCGTCTGTGAGAGGCACGCACGCACCGCGTCGCAGATCGCGCGGACTTGCTCTTCGATCGCGCCGCGCACCTCGGCGGGTACGAGCATCACGGTCTTGGGTAGACCGCTCATGAGATCGCGGCCACGAACTTCGGCCTTCCACTCGTCCGCGACCGGGTAGGCCGACCCGATTGCGAGCTTGATCTCCTCCGCCGTCCGTTCACCGATCGCGATGCCATATTCCTTGCGGACGTAGGTCTGGATCGCTGCGTCGATGTCGAAGCTGCCGACGCGCACCGCTTCGAGCGCAACGACACCACCGAGCGAGATGACGGCGACCTCGGTCGTGCCGCCGCCGATGTCGATGACCATGTTGCCGAGCGGTTCGTGGATCGGGAGCGCAGCACCGATCGCGGCAGCGAGCGGCTGTGCGATGAGATGGGTCTGCGCGGCGCCGGCGCGTCGAGCGGCGTCGAGCACTGCGCGCTGTTCCACGTGGGTGATGGCTGACGGCACGCAGATCAACACCCGCGCCCGCGAGAAACGGTTGACGCCCGCTCGCTGGAACAACAACCGGATCATGCGTTGGGTGATGTCGAAGTCCGTGATGGCACCGCCCCGCAATGGGCGCACCGCGACGATGTATCCGGGGGTCCGGCCGATCATCTGCCACGCGTCGTGCCCCATTGCGAGCACTTCTTGGGTTCGACTGTTGAGCGCGATCACCGTGGGTTCGTTGAGCGTGATTCCCTGCCCGCGTGTGTAGACGAGCGTGTTCGCGGTACCGAGGTCGATGGCGACGTCGCGAGCCATCAGCGAGCACGCGCCGCATCGGCCGACGCCTGCGGGTCGGTGGACTGCGCGGCGACCGGGCGGATCTCATTGGCACCGAGTGCCCACGCCGAACCGGCCGCGCCGGGTTCGTCGCCGGCCCAGTGTTCCTTCTTCCAGATCGGCACCGACTCCTTGAGCGTGTCGATGCAGAAGCGGGCCGCTTCGAATGCGGCGTCTCGGTGCGCCGAGCTGACCACGACCGCGACGCTGGCCTCGGAGAGCTGGAGTTCACCGAGTCGGTGCACGAGCGCGATCCGGGCAAGGTCGGGCCAGCGGCGCCGGGCTTCGGCCGCGACGTCGGTCAGGCGATCCAACGCCGGCTCGCGATAGGCCTCGTAGGTCATGGCGTACACGCCGTCACGACCCTCGGCGTGATCCCGCACCACCCCGAGAAACGAAACCACCGCGCCCGCGCCCGGCGTCGTCGCCCAGGCCATGAGCTCGTCGCCGGGAATCGGACCGTCCACGAGTTCGATCCGGGTGTCGGTGGCAGCTCGGTGCGCGTCGCGCGCCGCCCCCGGCAAAGTGTCGGCCATAGACGAGCGAGTCTAGGGACGGACCTCGCGAAACGCCCAGGTGAGTCGGGGTTCACACCGCGACGCGGGCGCGAAGACACGCCGAATCCCCGTTCCTACACTGAACGCTCGCCATGGCCGATTTCGACGACTTCGACGAGGACTCCGACGCTGACCCTGCGGGCCGTCCGCTTCCCGACCCGATGGATCGGTTGTGGCGTCACCCTTCGGAGTTCATTGCCCGGCCGATCGCCACTCCTCGCCGCACGCGCATCGCGCGAGCCGCTCGACGTTCGCCCGTGCGTCGGCCTTGGCTTCGAATGGCGATACCCATCGGTTCAGCGTTCGCCGGAGCGGGTGCGACCCTGCTGCTCGTCACTGCCTTCGGGTCGGTCGATCTCGACCGTACGCCGGTCGCCGACGCCGGGCTCGAGCCCGAGTCGTCGGAAGCGAGTGCGGTGGTCAATCGCCTCGCGCCTTCGATCGTCGCGATCACTGCGAGCGACCACTCGGGGCTTCGGCGCGGCTCCGGCATCGTCGTACGCCCGCGTGGTGAGATCCTCACGAACGCACGCCTCGTGGGTGCAGCGACCGCCGTCGACGTGTTGACGATCGACGGCGAACGCGTGCAAGCCGAGGTGGTCGGCATCGATCGAGCCGCCGATGTCGCGCTCGTACGCATCGATCGTGCATTGGTCGCGGCGCCGGTTGCACCAGGGATGGCCGGCATCGGCCAACCGATCTATGCAGTCGGCGCCGACCGCACGGGCCGCGCCACGCCGCGGGTGAGCCGGGGCATCATCTCGTCGACCGATGGTCTCGTCTCGACGCCGACCGGGCCGGCGATGAGTGGCCTGGTCGAAATCGACACACTCGCCGATCACGAGTGGGCCGGCGGTGCGCTGGTCGACACCGAGGGGCGGGTTCTCGGCATCTTGTTCGCTCCGACGATCGAGTCGCGTCGCACCTTCGCGCTTCCAATCTCGTTCGCGGCCGACATCGCGGGCCGGTTGCGGGTCGACGGCAACGTCGCGCACGGCCGACTCGGCGTCACCGGCCTCGATACCGCCGCTGGCGCGGTCGTGTGGGCGGTCCTCGACGATCCGGCTGCGGGCCGTCTCGCGCCGGGCGACATCATCACGACGGTCGCCGGTCGCCGGGTCGACACGATGGCAGAGGTGACGGCGGTGGTGCGCCGGTCGTGGCCCTCCGAGCTGATCGTCATCGAGGTGCGGCGCGGTGACCGCACGATTTCGATGCGGATCCGCCTCGGATCCGACCTCGCCGCCACTCCGACACCGCCCGGGTGACGCTTCGGCCCGCCGATTGCGCGACGATGGCGGTATGACCCTCACCCCCACGCCGGGCAACGCGACCGCCGACGAGCTCGACGACCGCGACCGCGAGCTGCTGAACGCCGTGCAGTGGGACTTTCCGATCGACCCGCGGCCGTTCGCAGTCCTCGGTGATCGACTCGGCCTGGCCGAGGTCGAGGTTCGCGAGCGGATCGGCAAGGTGAAAGACGCTGGTGTGCTCCGCCAACTCTCGGCGATCTTCGACACCCGAGCGCTCGGATACATGTCGGCCTTGATCGCAGCGAAGATCGACCCCGACGACATCGACGCCGCGGCGGAGCGGCTCAACGCGCACCCGGGCATCTCACACAACTACAAGCGCAACCACGATTACAACCTCTGGTACACGCTCGCGGTGCCACCTGGCGAGGATTTCGATGCGCACCTCGACGTGTTGCACCGGCAATCGGGCGCGACGGTCACGCGCAAGCTCCCGACGTTGAAGCTGTACAAGATCGGCGTGAAGCTCGACATGACCGGCAACACGGCTGCCGACGCCAAAGCCGAAGTACTCGAGCACGAGCGCCCCGAGCGACGCGCCGACATGCAGGCGCCGGAGTTGACCGACCTCGATCGCCGCACGATCGGCGTGGTGCAAGAAGACCTGCCCCTCGTCGAGTTTCCGTTCGACGCGTATGGCGAGATGATCGGCGTATCGGGCGCCGAGGTGCTCGCGCACCTCGCGAAGTTCAAAGAACGCAAGTGGATGCGTCGCTTCGCTGCGGTGATGAACCACCGAACCGCCGGTTACAAGGCAAACGCGATGGGCGTGTGGGCAGTTCCGGAGGATCGACTCGACCAGATCGGCCCCGCGATGGCGGGCTTTGCAGCGGTGTCGCACTGCTATCGACGTCCGACCTATGAAGACTGGCCGTACACGGTGTTCACCATGGTGCACGGACGAACCGCTCGTGATTGCGAGGCGACCATCGAGGCGATCAGTCGCGAGACGAGAACCGACGAATACGCACTCCTCTGGTCGATCAAGGAATACAAGAAGGTCCGCGTCCGCTACTTCACCCCGGAGTGGGACGCCTGGACAGCCATCAACCTCCCGTAATTGTTAGCGGCGGCGAGCTCGTTGCAGCCAGATCGTGCCGCCGACGACGCCCGTGAGGACCGCACCGACCGCCGCGATCCAGGGGAGCGGACTGCGCGCGTGGTCGGGGTCGCCACTCAACACGAGCGCTTCTTCGTTGCCGTGTCGCGGTTCCCAACCGGCGGCGCGCAGCTTGTCGGTGGCGAGCACCCACGGGTGTACGAGATACGGGAGGGCTTCGGGCGGTGCGTCGCCGAGACCGGTCGACCACATCGTGCGCAGCGTGCGCTCGGCCACTTCTTCGGGCAGCGACGGCCGCCGCGTCGGAGGTGCCACCGCATCCGCCTCGGAAGCCGAGAGCCATCCAGTTGCGGCGACGTTGTAGACACCATCGAGCGCTCCCGTCGCGGCGAGTACGAGCGCGCTTGCCGCGTCGTCGACGTGCACGACTTGAATCGGACGCTCCGCGCCGCGCACGCGAACCGGAGCGCGACCAGCGGCGGCGGCCGCGAACAACGAGTCGATGCCGGGGCCGACGACGGGCGCCAACCGCAACGCAACGCTCACAGAGCCGGGATGCGCGTCGCTCCACTCCATGAGCAATCGTTCGCATTCGGCATCGTGCATCGCGGGCGTGAAGCCGGGATTCGGACGTAGCGGCGTGTCTTCGGTGATCGGGATCGGATTGTTCGCCCACGCGCCGTACACGGCACCGCTGGACGTACGCACGAATCGACAAGCGCTGACGGCCGAAGCCGCATCGAGCAGCCGACGCGTTGCATCGACATTGACTCGACGTGCCGCCGCGACATCGACGACTGGCCCGACGACTGCGGCGAGGTGCACGATCACATCCGCGCCTTCGAGCGCAGGTTTGAGGTCGGCCGTGGTGATGTCGCACCGGTGGAACTGGAGTTTGCGCGCCGCGCGCGGCGGTTCGCTGACGTCGAGCCCGACAATCGAGTCGACTGCGGGATCGGCGTCGAGGAGCGCGAGGACCCGCTGGCCGAGCCGCCCGGAGATTCCAGTTACCACGACCTTCATGACGCTGACTCCGTCCGCATCCCCGAAGGCGTATCAGATCGCACGGTTCGTAGACTGATCCGGTGAGCACCGGATCGCAACCACCCGACCGCGATCCTGACGATCACGACGATGGCCGACCAGACCCCGATCGGCCCGATCCGACCCCGTTCAATCCCCTGACGGCTTTGCACGGTCTCGATCTGAACGATCTGTTCCGGATGCTGCAAACCCCCGGGCCGGTCAACTGGGAAGTCGCCCGCCAATGCGCCGAGTCCATCGCCGCCGCCGACCCGATGACCGGCGAGCCAAGCGTCGAGCCCGCAATCGACGCGTCGCACCTCACCGAACTCGAACAGCTCGTCCGGGTCGCGCAGACGCACGTGACCGCCGTCAGCGGTCTCGTCGAGGTGAGCGCGGTACCGGTACGCGTGGTCGGACGCATCGACTGGACTCGCGCGACGCTCGACGGGCTGAAGCCGGTCATCGAATCGCTGTCGATGGCGCTGACCGCCGGTCAGCCCGCAACATTCGATCCATCTGCATTCGATCCGGCGAAGTTCATGGGAGGCCTCGCCGAAGGCGCCGCCGACCCCGACATGCTCGCCGGGATGATCGGTGCGCTCGCACCCCTGCTGTTCGGCGTGCAGGCCGGCTCGCTCGTCGGGCTGTTGGCTCAACACGCGCTCGGGCAACATGACCTTCCCCTCCCGCTCGCGGGGCCGCCACAGCTCGCGTTCGTGATGAGCAACATCGAAGCGTTCGCGGCCGACTGGGAGATCGAACATCGCGACCTGTTCTTGTCGCTCGCGCTGCGCGAAGTGGTGCGATGCGCGCCTCGGTCAGTGGCGTGGGCTCGAGCGCGCCTCGTGCGGCTGTCATCGGACTATGTATCGCGCTACGAGATGCGCCCCGATGCGCTCGAAGAACGATTCGGCGAGCTCTTCGGCGACATACCGGGTCTCGCGGACTTCGATCTCGACAGCGTCGACATCAACGACCCGTCGACGTTCGGGAACATTCCGAATATCGACATCGACCCGGTGAAGTTGTTGTCGGGGCTGCAGACACCAGCGCAAGAACCCATCCGCGCCGAACTCGTACGGTTCGCGAGCGTGCTCGAAGGCTACGCCGACACGTTGGTCGCCGAGCTTGGCACGACCCTGTCGCCAGCGACCGGGCGGGTTGACGAAGCGTTACGGCGACATCGAGTCGAGCACGGCCGGCACACCGAGTTCGTCGAACAGATGCTCGGCCTGGCGATCGACCGAACCCAGTACGAAGCGGGCGCCGCGTTCTGCCAGGGCGTCGTCGAACGCGCGGGGTTCGAGGGGTTGAACCGACTGTGGGAACGCGAATCCATGCTCCCCACCGCCACCGAGTTCGAAGCCCCCGGTCTCTGGCTTGCGCGCATCGCGCTCGACCTGGACTGACGCTTCACTGCGTCGTCATCGCGCCACCGGCGACGGAGTTGCGCGGCAACAGCGCCCGCGGGGCAGACTCCCGACCGTGAAGATCGGTGTGTTGGGTGCAGGCGTGATGGGCGGTGGCATTGCCCAGGTCTGCGCCACCCACGGCTACGAGGTGGTGTGCCACGACGTTTCGACCGACGCGTTGACCAAGGGTCGTGAGGTCGCGATCGCCGGTCGCTACGGGATCGAGCGTGGCGTCGAACGCGGGAAACTCACGCGCGAGCAGGCCGACATCGCAATTGCTCGACTCACGTTCAGCGAGTCGTTCGATGACGTCGCCGCCGCCGACCTCGTGATCGAAGCGGTCCCCGAGCGCATCGACGTGAAGATCCGGGTCTTCCGCGACCTCGATCGCGCGTGTCCGCCTTCGACGATTCTCGCGTCGAACACTTCCGGCCTCTCGATCGCTGCGATGGCAGCAGCGACCGATCGGCCGGACCGAGTGATCGGATGGCACTGGGCATCGCCGGCACCCGTCATGCGGATGGCCGAGATCATCACGACCCGCGATACATCCGATGCGACGACCGCGACGGTTTCGGCAATCGCGACCAACTGCGGCAAGAACCCGGTCGTTGTCCGCGATCAGCCGAGAGCGTGGGGATTCGTCGCGAACCGCGTGTACTTCGCCATGGTGACCGAGGCTCAGCGCGTCGTCGCTGAAGGCGTCGCAACGAACGAGCAGGTCGATCAACTGATGATGGATTGCTTCAACTGGCCGTCCGGCCCGTTCGGCATGGTGCGCGGCGCCGGGTCGGGTTGGTCGTGATCGACACGTTGGTCGATCGGGATCAGAAGTAGCTGAGCATCGCAGCACGCTCGTGCGTTGCGAACAGCCGGTCGGCACGCGCCACCACGTCATTGGAGCCAGTCACGTGGCCGACAGCAACGAACTCCGACGCACGGCGTTGTCCGAGCAACAAAGCGCCGAGTACCTCCGGCGCGAACGACACGTCGGCGTCCACATCGGTCGATTCGCAGGACGCCGTCCCAGACGTCGACCGCAGTTCGTAGGTGGTATCGCCGACGGCGAATCGCAACGTGTCGTCGACCTCATAGCGGCGAGTCGAGAGCGCGGCCTGCACATCGAGCACCCTGATCCAGAGTCCATCATTGACGAAATCGATCCGTCGTCGCCGCACATCTGTGAGCGCCCAGCGCAGCGGATCGTCCATCGGTACCTGGAAGCACTTGACCCGAACGGTCAGATCCACGTCGAGCAAGAACCGCCACAACCCGAGTCGCGCCGAATCCGTCGCGGCCTGAAGATCGAACACTTCGAGCGTTCGATCGTTGATGCCACCGACCCAGTCGCCCGTCACCGAATACGCGACGAAGCCGTCCGGTACGCCTGCTGTCTCGTGCACGACGTAGAACCGGTTCTCCGACT
>SXGT01105310.1_pt1 | contig 16127 bp, 17 predicted proteins | sample 3176221 | NCBI WGS metagenome assembly SXGT01 (sample SAMN11356862, study PRJNA531348) | freshwater metagenome | isolation source: freshwater sample F1-120 | place: China: Fuxian Lake, Yuxi | collected 2017-12-25
ATGGGTCCGTCGGGCTGCGGCAAGTCGACAGTGCTGCATCTGGCTGGTGCGCTCGAAGATACGAGTGCAGGCCGGGTGATCGTTGCTGGTACGGATCTCGCCACCTTGGACGCGCGACGTCGTGCAGCGCTGCGTCGGCGCGACGTCGGCTTCGTGTTCCAGCGGCTGAACCTCATTCCGTCGCTCTCGGCGATCGAGAACGTCATGCTGCCGCTCGAACTCGATGGCGTTGCGACTCGAACCGCTCGACGACGCGCCGGTGATGCGCTCGGATCAGTCGGGCTCGACCACGAACTCGATCGCTACCCCGACGACTTCTCGGGCGGCCAGCAACAGCGAATTGCAATCGCCCGAGCGGTGGTAGCCGATCGTCCAGTGCTGTTGGCTGATGAACCGACCGGCGCGCTCGACACCTCGACCGGCGACTCGGTGGTTCGCCTCTTGGCGGAGCTGTCGAGTCAGCGAGGTTCTGCAGTTGTGTTGGTCACCCACGAACCCCGTTTTGCGGCCTGGGCGGACCGCGTGATCTTTCTTCGTGACGGCAAGGTCGTGAAACAGAGCGTGCCGACCGTCGACATCGCCATGGCCGAGACGGTGGCGCCATGAGTTGGGCCCTCGCCGCCCGGCTCGCCCGTCGCGAAGTGCGACGACGTCCGGGTAGGACGCTGCTGGTGATGCTGCTGGTCGCGACCCCAGTGTTCGGCATGACGCTCGGTGCGGTGGTCGTACGCACCGACGACGACGAGTTTGCCGAGGAGTACGCTCGCCGATGGGGCGCCGCCGACCTGGTCGTGAGTGCGGGGTCGGGGAGCGCCTGGACCTCAGACAATCCGACCGTCGTTGGGCCCGACCCAGCCGATGTCGTGCGGTCGGTCGCATCTCGGGCCATCGCGGGACAACTTCGTCCGAGGGATCGCCGCTTTGCCTCGACGTGGGTGACGGTCAACGACGACCCCATTGGCGATGCGTTGCTCGCAGGTCGCTACGAGATTCGATCCGGACGTGCGCCTGAACGTGGTGAGGTCGCCGTGTCGACGGCACTGCTCGATCGCCTCGAACTCGAGGTCGGTGATCGTCTACAACTCGACGCGCCTGTCCTTGACGCACCGATCGTGGCGAGCGTTCGCGTCGAGGACGCGTTCGATCAACCCGTCATCGTCGCACCTGGATTCCCGTTCGAGCGCGCAATGCCGGATCAGGTGAACCGCACGCACTGGTACCAACTCGCTGAGCACGTCGATGCCGAGGCCGAGGCCGAGCGAATCGCCACAGGGGGGACGTGGGCCGCGTCGAAATTGTTCGACTTCGACCGGTGGGAGTCGCCCTACGCCCCGACCGCGACGCTTGCGTGGGGGTTTGTTGCTGGATCGATCGCACTCGCGATTGTGGGGATCATCGTGTGTGCGGCATTCGCGACCAGCGCACGACGCCAGTTGGTCACGCTCGGGCAGTTGAGTGCGAGCGGGGCCGAAGCACCAACGCTTCGCCGAATGCTGGCGCTGCAAGGCACCGTCTCGGGGGTGCTCGGGTCGGTGGTCGGCGTCGGTGGGGCGTTGGCGGTGCTGTACGAGTTCCGTACGCTGTTCGAGCGGGTCGTCGGCCACGACCCCGGGCCGTATGTGGTTCGGGGAACGGATCTCGCGGTCATCGCGTGCACCGGTGTTCTCGCCGCAACGATCGCCGCCGCGGTCCCAGCTCGATCGATCGTGCGGGTGCCCGTTCTTGCGGCACTCGGCGGACGGCGCCCGCTCGGTCGGCTGCCGCGTCGCTTGGCCCCGATCGGATTGGCGTTGGGCGCTGCAGGACTGGGGATGCTCGTGCTGGTCGCGCTGGCGGGCCGTCAGGGCGCAGGGGAGGGCAACGCGCCGCATGCGCTGGCCGCGGCTGCAGTCATCGGTGGCTTGCTGATCTTGGCGGGCGTGTGTTGTTCGAGTCCCATTGCGGTGAGCTTGCTCTCGCCCATCGCGGCTCGAGGCGGAGGAACCGTACGTCTCGCGGCACGGAGTATTTCGCGGCTGCGGGCGCGCAGCGCGGCGGTGGTCACCGCGATCGCAGTGGCCGGTATCGCTGCGATGAGTGCGGGGACGGCAGTCGCGATGAACCCGCCGAACGTCGATCCGTACGCGCTGCCTCGCAACGTCGTCGTTGTCGGTGCCTATCTGGTGTGTGACCTCGAATGCGGCGAGTTCGTACACGACCCCGAACCGCGAGGTGGCTACGTCACCGACGAACATCTGCGGCGAGTTGCGGAGGTGGTGCCAGGCATCGAGTTCGAGGCGATCCGCAGTGGTGCGTTCGATCCGAGACCCTTCGATCAGCAGTTTCGTGAATTCGTCGAGGTTGAATCAGCCGTGATCCACGATGCGCCCACGATCGCGGACGCGTGGTTGGTCGACTATCTCGATCTGTCGGCTGACGACCGCTCTGCGTTGGAGCGCGACGGCGTACTCGGGTTCGCGGCGTCGGATCCCAAGTCGACGACCTACGTGTTCGCGACCGAGACCCGCGATGTCGTCGTTGACGCAACGTCCTCGCCGAACCTCGACGCGCGGCGATTCGGGATCAACGTGCTCATGACAGCCGAGTTCGCTCGCTCTGTCGAATTCGAATTGATCGAAGATCGATTCTTGGGCGTTGCACCCGCCGATCTCACCGGCGCTCAGCGGAGACAACTCGAGTCGCTCTGCTGCGAATACGACGAGTCCTGGGCTTGGGACACGTCGATTGCTCTGCCTGGACCGAGCACGGAGCCGCAGATGATGCTGGACTTCCGCTGGGACGCTTGGGAACCATCACGGACTGCGGTCGACTTCGCGATCCTCGCAGTCACGATGTTGTTGGTGGGGCTCGTCATCGCGATCGGACTCTCGTTGTCTGCGGTCGAGTCTCGCGACGAACGCGACACACTGACCGTGCTCGGCGCGCGCCCGCGTTCGCTGCGGCGGCTGGCCGGGATCAAAGCAGCGGTGCTCGTCCTCGCGGGTGGCCTGCTGGCGGTCCCTGCCGGATTCCTTCCGACGTGGTTGGTCTTCGGATTGTCTCGAAACTCTGGTGACGACGGTGCCGTGCTGACCCTGTTCGACCAGGTGACGTTTCCCTGGACGACGGCGCTCGGGCTCGTCGTGATCCTGCCGATCCTCGTGGGAGTTGCGGCGTGGGCTTCGAGCGCGATCGGTCAGTGGTTCCGGCCGGTACGCGTGTCGACAATGGCCTTCGACTGAAGGGCAGCGCCGGTGCGAGACTCCCGAGACCGCCACCCGAGCGGAAGTCGTCGACCCGAGGAGACCGACCATGGGCGCCACCCCCGAACAGATCACAGCAACCTGCGAGGCGTACGTCGCCGCGTATCGAGCGAACGACAAGGACGCGTTGCTGGCGCTGTACTCCGAGGACTGCGAATGGACCGATCCGGTCGGCACGCCGACCCACCTCGGACGTGACGGCGTCGGGAACTTCTGGGACGGTGCCCGGGCGCTGGCCGACTCGATCGTGCTCGAGCCGCAGGACCTGACGATCTGCGGCGAGGAGGCCTGCTTCCGCATCGAGATCCACGCCACGATCGGCGGCAACACGATGATCATGGACGCCGTCGACATCTTCGTGTTCGACGACGCGGGCCGGATCAAGGTCGGCAAGGCCTACTGGGACATGGCCAAGGCCCGCTGAGGGGCGCGGGTCGGCGGGAGTCGCCGCCTCAGTGGTCGGCGAGGGCGTCGAGGATGCGTTCGACCTCGGATTCGCTGGGCGCGCCTGCGACCGATCGGATCTCACCCTCAGCGGTGACGAAGATCCACGCCGGCTGGGCCAGGACCCCGAAGTGCCGCCACAAGCCGCCATCGGCGTCGTGGAGGTTGGGGAACTCGATGCCGTAGTTCTCGACGAAGTCGCGCATCGGGCCGATGTCGTCCTTGCCGACGACGCCCAGAAAGGTGATTTCGGGATGTTGCCGTGCCGACCGCACGACGCTCGGAGCCTCCGAGTTGCAGATGGGTCACCAAGGAGTCCAGAACCACAACGCCAGTTGCTGTCCCTGGAGGTCCTCGCCCTCGATCTGGTCGCCGTCGAGGGTGGTGGCCTCGAATTCGTAGAAATTGTCGATTTCGACCACATCGGTGTAGCGGTCCAGAACGGGGACGGAAACCTCCGCAACAGGGGTTTTGTCGCTGTCGGAGGCCCTGCAACCGGGCGCCAGAGCGATCGCCGCGATGGTGACGGCAAGCACAGGGAGGGTCCTCCGCATCGCCGCAAACGCTAGCGAGTTGGAACTCGGGCCTCGCGTCGGGCAAAATGGAAAGCCCATGAACGTCGAATCCCGCGACTCCGTATCGCTGAAGCCAGCGGAACTCGACGAGTTCGGACAATTGCTGGCTTCAGTCGGTCTGAACTTCTCCGAGGAAGACCTGGATCGTCAGGTCGCCGCGTTCCCGCTCGTCGTGTTTGCCTACGACGAGGACGCCGTGCTGAGCGGCTTCATGTTCGGTTCCCTCGAGCGCATCGGCGGCACGCCGAGCATCTTGTGGGGCCCGGGTGCTGCCCGCAAAGGCAAGGCCTCGCCCGAGATCATGAAGCTGATGACCGGCGAACTCGCCCGGCGCGCCGGTATTTCGTTTCCCGACGAGGACGTGCTGGTCGGAGTTCGACTCCACCAGGCCTCGTGTTACAACATGCTGTCGACCTACTCCAGCGTGGTGCCTCGACCGGGTTACAACCCCAACGGCGAGGAGCGGGCCTGGGGTCGGCGCTTGGCGAAGCGATTCGGTCACGAGTCTGCCTACGACGACCGCACCTTCATGATCAAGCACACCGGTCGCAAGATTCCGGTCGTTCCGGTGCTCGACACCGTCGGTATCAAAACGACGGGCGGGGCGAAGGTCGTGCAGCTCGTCGGCCAACTCGACGCGACGAAGGGCACCGGCATGATCGCATTCGCGTGGGCGATTGCCGAAGATCTCTCGTCGGGCGTCTTCAACGCCGCCCGCTGACCTCACACCGACCGACCCTCGGAACGGCTCGGGTCACACGCCGAGGTCGCGCAGCGCGGTGTCGATCTCTCCGACGTCGATGGCGTTTGCCCTGAGCGCAGCTTCGATCGGGTCGAGCGCGGCGCGGATGGTCGCACGTTCTCGTAGCCCGGTTGGGTCGGCCTCGACCCGGTTGCGCAGCGCCGCGAATCGGCGCCAGAGATTTTCGTCGCCGAGCGTTGCGATCGTGTCGGGGCGAACGGGCACATAGATCGAGACACAGGGGCTTCCGAGCGCTGCCCATGTCTCGATGGGTGCGTCGGTGTCGTTCGGCAGCCACGTGATGATCGACGCTGTCGTGGCCTGGTAGCCGCGGACGTGCATGCACACCGTGACGCCGGACCAGTCGTCTCCCACGTCGTGGGGAAGCATCGGGTGAGCCGAGCCGTGGTCGCGCAACGCGGCGATGAACGTGTCGAGGGTGGGCCGGGTCGAGACCGCGGCGTCGGTACGGGCAAGGCGATGGTCGGCGATGCCCGTCGGCGCCTTTGGATCGCGATGCGTCTGCCAATCGGTTCCGATGCTCACCTCAGCGGAAGCCAGGGTCCAGTCGTCGGTGATCGACAGTCGATTCGAGATCGCGACTCCGCCGGACACGACGTGGCGCGTTGCCCACGCACGCGCGCTCGTCTCGACGATCCACGCCTCGGTCGGGTCGGCAATGAGGAACGACGAGAAGTAGGGCTCGTTCGTATGCTCCCACGCGCTCCCGCCTTGGCCGTGCTGCTCGAGCAGGTCGGTGATGACCGAGCGAGCCTCGGCTGCTGACGTCGAACGTTCGACTGCGAGGCGCACGAGGTCCATGCCGATCAATGCCGGCGGCTGTCCCCATCGATCAGCGGTCGTGTAGACGGTTTCGTTGCCGATCGCGACCCGGTGTTCGTTGATGGCCGTCTCGAACCCCCACAACCACGTTGGCTGCGACGCGGCGACGATCGCGGACGCCGGCCCATCGGCGATGTCGAGGTACTGCGTCCGCACCGTGCCGGCCGAGGGGCGTGACGCGAAGCTGCGGATCACCTGGACTTCGTGGGGCGGACGGTCGGAGTTCTTCGCGAACCAAGTGCCATCAGGCCCGACCCAGGCGAGCGTGTCGCACATGGTTCGCTACTTGAACCAGATCTTCTGGTACTCCCTCGTCTGCACGTGGGTCAGCAGCCCGACGAGCGCGACGTCGAAGATGAACGAGATCAGGTACGACGTGCCGACGAACATCACGCTGAAGGTGAACGCCGAGGGAAAGACCACGAAGAACATCAGCACGTGCACGCACGCCGCGCCCACCGCGAGCCAATACCCGAACTTGCGGTCATTGGCGATCGCGACGCCGCCGATGCCGAGCCCGAGCGTGATGAACAGGAACGTCGCCCGCGAATCGGCGAGCGGACCAGTGCTCAGGCCGAGCATTCCGAGCAGCCCCATGATTGCTTGCCAGTAACAGAGGAACACCGCGGTCTGCAGCATCGGAGGGTGGGAGCGGTTGATCCATTGGTTCATGGCGACGATTCTCGCACGGCGGGCACGTTCGCCGCGCGCATCCGGAGCTGGCCGCAGGCAGCATCGATGTCGGCGCCGCGGTTTCGGCGAACCGTCGCAGTAATCCCCCGCGAGGTGAGACGTTCCGCGAACTCGCCAAGTCGGGCGCCTGCGGACGCCGTGCCACCGAACGCGGCGGTGGAGTTCAGCGGGATCAGGTTGACATGCGCGCCGCCGGGAAAGCCGCCCAGTCGGCCTGCGAGCGCGTCGGCCAGGTGCAGATGGTCGTTGGTGCCCTCGATGCACGCATACTCGAACGTGACCCGGCGGCCCTTGGCCTCGACGTACGCACGCGCGGCGTCGAGGACATCGCTGATCGGATAGCGCCGGTTGAGCGGAACGAGCGAGTCGCGCAAAGCATCGTCGGGTGCGTGCAGCGACACTGCGAGCGTGACCGGCAAGGGAAACTCGCGGAGGCGTTCGATGCCGGGGACGACGCCGACGGTGCTCACGGTGATCTTTCGGGCCGAAAGGCCAAGGTCGCGATGGAGTCGTTCGATGGCGGGTTCGACCGCGTCGAGGTTCGCGAGCGGTTCCCCCATGCCCATGAACACCACGTTGCTGACGCGCGCCTCGGTGGCATGCTGAGCGCGCAACACCTGCTCGACGATCTCGCCGACGTCGAGGTGGCGGTCGAAACCGGCCTGACCCGTCGCGCAGAACGTGCAACCCATCGCGCACCCAGCCTGGGACGAAACGCAGACCGTGGCTCGGTTCGGCGACCGCATGAGGACGGTTTCGATCTGGTCGCCGCCTGCGGCTTGCCACAACCACTTGGTGGTGTGTTCGTCGCTGCTGCGCCGTTCGAGAATCGGAGTCAGCGCGAGCGGGAACTCGGCTTCGAGGGCCGCCCGCAGCGCCTTGGGGAGCGACGTGAGCGACTCGATCGGGAGCCGTTGTTGCCACATGCCGTTGTGCACCTGATCGACGCGATAGCGCGGCTGGCCGAGGGTGTCGATGGCGGACGCGATGTCGTCGCGGGTCGCGCCATAGCGGCTGGTCATGGCGTGACCACGGTTGCGGTGTAAGCCCGGTCGGTGCGGGTCACCGTGAAACCGAGCGACTCGTACAGCGCTCGTGCGACGGCGTTGTCGGCTGCGACATAGAGCAGGCCGGTCGACACGCCGTCGGCGACGATTCGATCGAAACCAGCGCGAGCCAAGCGGCGGCCGAGGCCGCGACCATGAGCGGCCGGGTCGACACCGATCGCGTAGATCTCGCCCATCTCGGGGTCCCCGCCGCCAGCGGGGTGGCGGCGGAGCCAGTTGAAGCCAACCATGGTGTCGGTGTGCAGATCGATTGCCACGAGAAACCAGCTGGCGTCGAACCACGGTTCACGCTGACGGGCGCGCAGGCGTTCGAGCGTCCATCCGCCCTGTTCGTGATGGTTTGCGAAGGCTGCGTTGTTGAGCGCAAGCCAAGCTCGATCGTCGTCGCCGATTCGATAGGCGCGCACTCGGATCGACTCGTCGGAGCTGTCATCGACGCGATCGTCATTGGACTCGCTGCGCTCGGCGTCGACACTTCCCGCGCCGCGACCGGAATCGGGATCGGAATGGGAATCGGGATCGGAATGGGAATCGGGATCGGGATCGGGGCCTGCGTCGTCGAGCGTCGGGGCGAGGTCGATTCGCATCTGAAGGAGGTCGCGATCGGGTTCGAGCCCGACGTTGTCGGCAACCCGATCGTCGTCGGGCCGAACGCCTTGACGCCAGAGCGTGACCTCGCCGCCACCATGATCGGAAACGTGCGCGAGGCACTGCATCAAGAGCTCGGTGGCGGCGCCGACGCCGATGGTTGCCACGCCCGGCGAGTAGCCCACGGTCCAGCGGCGGCGAATGCCGGAGAGACCCGCCCCGCCCGGAGACGGGACGGGCGCGACTCGTGCATAACCGTCACGTGACGCGAACGCGGCCGCTCGGGCATCGGGAGTCATGAGGTCGCGGAGCAGCTCGTCGCCGAGTTCGCGTCGTTGTGCGGCGGTCGGGGCGATCGAAGTCGGCACGGACCCACGGTATCGTGCGCCCGATGGCTCGCCCCCGTGGAGCGCAGGCCCGCGCGGATGTCGTCCGGGCGACGCTTGCCGATCTGTATCCCGACGTGCAATGCGCGTTGCAGCATCGCAACGCGTTCGAGTTGCTCGGAGCCACCATTCTGTCCGCCCAATGCACCGACGAGCGCGTGAACATGGTGACTCCGGTGCTGTTCGAGCGCTACCCGACCGCGAGCGATCTTGCCGCAGCGGATCCCGACGAACTCGAGACGATCATCAAGAGCACTGGTTTCTATCGGGCCAAGGCCAAGTCGTTGCTCGGAATGGCGGCGGCGCTCGAAGCGTCCTTCGGCGGTGAGGTCCCGACCGATCTCGACGATCTCGTGACGCTGCCCGGTGTCGGTCGCAAAACCGGCAACGTCGTGCGTTCGGTTGCCTTCGGGTTACCGGGCTTGCCCGTCGACACGCATGTCGGACGGTTGTCTCGGCGCCTCAAGCTGACGAACGAAACCGACCCGGTGAAGGCCGAACTCGAACTCAACGCGATGGTGCCGCCCGACGACCGAGGCCGATTCTCCTTGCGTCTGATCGAGCACGGACGCCGGGTTTGTGACGCCCGCAAACCGCGCTGTGCCGATTGCGAACTCGAAATGATCTGCCCATCGGCAGGAAGCGTCGTCGCGAAACCGAAGTCCAAAGCTGTGACCACTTCCAAACGAGCCCGGACAACTCCTCCGGCCACCCCACCCGAGCCGGCAAAGGCGCCGCGGCGATGACGATCGAGATTCGTGACGGCACGGTTGATGATCTCGAAGATCACGCCAAGCTCCGAGAGCAGGGTTATGCACTCGACCCGCGTGGGCGGCGCTCGTGGATGGAGAGCTACCGAAGCGCCGGACTCGCCGAGCGCATGCTCGGTGCCTACGAGAAGGGTCGATTGATCGGACGGCTCTCGATCATGCCGTTCGGGCAGTTCTTCGGTGGTCGTCCCGTCCCCGCCGGCGGTATCGGCGCAGTCGTGGTCGCGCCCGAGTATCGGTCGCGCGGCATCGGAACCGCGTTGCTCGATGCGTCGGTGAAACGGATGCGCGATCGTGGCGAGGTCGTGAGTCCGCTCGGACCGGCAACGATGTGGGTGTACCGGAAATGCGGCTGGGAAATTGCTGGCGACCAGTCGGTGCGGGTCGTGCCGACCGTGGACTTGGACCGTCTCGACTTCGGGCCGTATCACGAGCGCCCGGCCACCGAACGCGATCACGATGCGATCCGCAAGCTCTATATCAACGCGGCGCTGGCACGGCCGGGAATGCTGGCTCGGCCTGCGTGGATGTGGGACGAACACCTCCGGGCCGAACCGCACCGTTACGTGTACGTCGTCGAAGACAAAGGCCGCCTCGTCGGCTATGCCGTCTACAAACAGGTGAAGGACCGGGGGCCGACCGGCTACTCGCTGCTACTCGAGGACCTCGCGGCCGAGTCGTGGGATGCCGAAAGCGTGCTGTGGCGCCATCTCGGCGCGCACCAGGCCCAAGCGCGTGAAGTGCGCGTGCACGGGTTGCCACTCGACGCGCTCGCGTTGCACTTGCCCGAGCAACGGATCCGCATCATCTGGGACCACCGATGGATGTTGCGGGTGATCGACGCGCCGCGTGCGATCGCCGCTCGCGGCTATCCGCTGGGGCTGACGCTGTCGGTGCCGTTGACGCTTGACGATCCACGCGGTTCGTGGCACAGCGGGCACTGGGTGCTCGATGTCCACGATGGCAAGGGCGAACTCGGACGCGGCACCGGTGGTGGACCAACGATTTCGATCACGGGGCTGGCAGCGCTGTATTCGGGATACGCATCGGCTCGCACGCTGTTCGCGGCCGGTTTGTTGGGCGAAGCCACTGCGGAGCAAATCGCGGTGCTCGACGCCGCGTTCAGCGGACCGCGCCCCGCAATGAACGACGACTTTTGATCTGATCCCGCGCGTCCCGTCGCGTCTGGGCCCGCTGTCGGGCTATCGCGAGATCCTCGGGGGCTGCCGTCACGTCCGATCCATGCTCGCGGCCGCTCGCGCCAGCGCTCGGGCCGCGGTGAGGAGCGCTCGCTCCACCGAGTAGAGGTCGGCGGCGATCGCGCTGTCGGGCGTCGTGCCGTAGCGCTCGGCCATCGCCGTGATGCGAGTTTGGAGTTCGTCGATCTGAGCGCTGATCGACGACAAGGCCGCGAGGTCAGGAGCAGTCACCGGGGCAGTCTCGCGCCCGGTCGACCGGCCCCGCCCAGCGTGGCGTTATGCACCCGAGACTTCGAGATGTTGCTCGGTAGCCTGCCGGAGTGCTCACCCGGCTCGATCTGCGCGGTCTCGATGTTGACCTGAGCGTTGCGTTGGCGCGTGCGGCCGAGTCGGGCCTCGCGTTGACGTCGACCGTCACCGAACTCATCGCACACGTGCGGGCCCACGGTGACCGCGCCCTTGTCGAGCTCACCGCTCGCTTCGACCGGGTGGACCTCGATGACGTGCGCGTCCACGCCGACGAACTCCAAACCGCCTACGACGCGTGCGACCCCGACCTCCTGGTGGCACTGGAGGTCGCTCGCGACCAGATTCTCGCCTACCACGAAGCTCAACGCGAGCCCGAGGCCCACCACGAGCGGATGGGCGTCCACATACGCGAGATGATCCTTCCGGTCGATCGCGCGGGGGTGTACGTGCCGGGTGGCCTGGCGACCTACCCGTCGACGGTGCTGATGACGGTGATCCCCGCGAAGGTCGCGGGCGTGCCTTCGGTCGCATTGTGCACGCCACCCGGGCCGGATGGTCTGCCACCGATCGTCACGCTCGCTGCCGCGAAGATTGCGGGCGCTGACGAGGTGTATCGCGTTGGCGGCGTCCAAGCCATTGCCGCGATGGCCTACGGCACCGATTCGATCTCGCCGGTCGACGTGATCGTCGGTCCGGGTAACGCCTACGTCAACGAGGCCAAGCGTCAGGTGATCGGTGACGTCGGCATCGATGCATTGGCTGGCCCATCGGAGTTGGTTGTGGTCGCCGATGCCACGACTAACCCGCGGCTCGTTGCCGCCGACTTGCTCGCGCAAGCAGAGCACGGTCCGGGCGGACAAGCGATCGTCGTCACATGGCACGAGCCCACCGCCGATCAGATCGATGACGAACTCGCCGCCTTGCTCACGCACGCGCCACGTCGCGCCGAGGCCGAAAGCACCTTGCGCACGGGCGGACGGACCGTGCTCGTCGACACCCCGGCAATGGCGATGGCGGTCGCCAACGAGATCGCGCCCGAGCATCTTCAGCTGATGTGCGACGAGCCCGAGGCGCTCGTCTCCGCGGTGCGTCACGCGGGCGCAGTGTTCGTAGGGCCCTGGTCGCCTGCGGTGATCGGTGACTACGTCGCCGGAACGAACCACGTGCTCCCGACCGGCGGAGCGGCTCGATATCAGAGTGCGTTGCGGGTCGCCGACTTCCAAAAGCACGTCCACGTCGTCACACTCGATCGGGCCGCGCTCGATCGCGTTGGTCCGTTCGCGACCACGATTGCCGACGCCGAGGGGCTCGACGCGCACGCCCAGTCGATTCGCATCCGCGAAGCCGGTCGTTGACTGCGATCCGGCGTGAAGCGACGAGTGAATCAATGACCCGACACATCCAACCCCGCGACGACCTACGATCGCTCGACGGCTACCACTCGCCGCAGCTGGACGTGTCCGTCCGGCTCAACACGAACGAAAGTCCCTTCGCTCCGCCGGTCGCCTTCACCGAAGCGTGGACGGCCGCCATCAGCGCACGCGACTACCACCGTTATCCGAGCCGAGCCGCGACGGAACTCCGAACGGCGATCGGCGCTGCGTTCGCGACCACCTCGGACCGAGTCTTCGCCGCGAACGGCTCGAACGAGGTGCTCCAGACCTTGCTGTTGACGTATGGCGGCTCCGGACGCTCGGCGCTCGTCTTCGAGCCGACCTATGCCTTGCACGCACACATCGCTCGTCTCACCGCAACGGAAGTCGTCGAAAGTGAACGTCGTGATGACTTCACGATCGATGCCACCCACGCGGTCGAACGCATCGAGCGGTATCGACCGGCGATCACTTTCGTGTGCTCACCCAACAATCCAACGGGCACCGTCGAGCCGCGCGCAACGGTGGAGTCCATGCTCGAGGCCGTCCGGGCTGTCGACGGGTTGCTCGTCGTCGACGAGGCCTACGGGGATTTCGCGGATTGGAGTGCAACGGAACTCGTCGGCGAAGAACACCCGCTGGTCGTCGTCCGCACGTACTCCAAGGTGTGGTCGCTCGCAGGTTTGCGACTCGGCTACTGCATCGGCCCGACGTGGGCGATCGCCGAACTCGACAAGGTTGTGTTGCCGTATCACCTGTCGATCGAGAAACAACTCGCGGGCGTGCTGGCGCTCGACTTCGGCGCTGACATGGCGACTCGGGTCGCCCACATCGTCGAGGAGCGAAACCGAGTCGTCACGGCGCTCGAATCGCTCGCCGGCATCACCGTGTTCCCGTCGGGAGCGAATTTCGTGTTGTTCCGCGTTCACGGTGACGGACACGCGGTATGGCAGGCGATGGTCGAGCGTGGTGTGCTCGTCCGTGACTTCTCCCGCTGGCCGCGAGTCGAAGACTGTTTGCGGGTCACCATCGGAACCCGCGCCGAGAACGACGAAATGCTCGCGGCGTTACGCGCCGCGCTCGAGGAAGTTGGAGTTCGATGAGCCGAACCGCGACGATCAACCGCACGACCAAGGAAACAACGATCGCCTTGTCCGTCGACCTCGACAGCGATGGCAGTGAGGTCGAGGTCAGCACCGGGATCCCGTTCTTCGACCACATGCTTGCCCAGATCGGCAAGCATGGCGGGCTCGCGTTGCACATCACGGCCACGGGCGATCTCGACGTCGACCTACACCACACCGTCGAAGACGTCGGCATCGCACTCGGTACCGCGCTTCGTGACGCGCTCGGCGACAAGGCCGGAGTGCGCCGATTCGCCAACGCGATCGTCCCGCTTGACGAGGCACTTGTGCAGATCGCAATCGACCTTTCGGGGCGTCCGTTTCTCGCCTATGAGGTCGATGCCGTGTCGGAATGGATCGGAACGTTCGACCCGCAGCTCATGGAGGAGTTCTGGAAGGGGCTCGCCGACGGAGCGCGCCTCACGCTGCACATCACGAAACAAGCGGGGAAGAACGGGCACCACATCATCGAGGCGAGCTGCAAGGGGTTCGCGCGCGCGCTGCGCGATGCGGTGCGGATCGAAGGCGGCGGCATCCCGTCGACCAAGGGCGTCTTGTGATCGCGATTGTCGACTACGGAATTGGCAACCTGCGCTCGGCCGAAAAGGCGCTCCAACACGTCGGCGCTGACGCGACGTTGACCGATGACCCGCGGGTGATCGCGTCGGCGGCGGCGGTCGTTGTCCCTGGCGTTGGCCACTTCGGTGCGTGCATGGAAGCCCTGCGCTCCAGCGGGCTCGAGGCGTCGGTGCGCGCCGCCGCGGCATCGGGACGGCCGATGCTCGGTATCTGTGTCGGGATGCAGATGTTGTTCGACGGCAGCGACGAGGCTCCCGAGACGCCCGGGCTCGGACTCGTCGCCGGGCGAGTGCGTCGACTCCCTGCCGACGAGAAGCTGCCCCAGATCGCGTGGAACACCGTCGACGTCGCGGCCCGCTCCGAACTGTTCGCAGGGGTCGCCGAACCTTGGGTCTATTTCGTACACAGCTACGTCTGCGATCCTGCGGACCCCGACGTGGTCACCGGTTGGTCGACCTACGGTCGTCGGTACGCCGCGGCGATCGAACAATCCAACGTATGGGCGACGCAGTTTCACCCCGAAAAGAGCAGCCACGTCGGTCTGGCTCTCCTGCGCAACTTCGCTCGCAAGGCCGCCTGATGCAGATGTATCCCGCGATCGATCTGCGGGCGGGCAGGTGCGTCCGTCTGCAGCAGGGTGACTACGCGATCGAGACCGTGTACGGCGACGATCCGGTCGCGGTGGCGGTCGACTTCGCCGTGCAGGGCGCAGAGTGGATTCATGTTGTCGATCTCGACGCGGCGAAATCCGGCGAAAGCGTGAACCTCGATGTCATCGCGGCGATCTGTGCGGCGGTCCCCGGCGCACTCGTTCAGACGGGCGGTGGTGTTCGTTCGCTGTCAGCAGCTGCCGAACGGATCGAACGCGGTGTCTCCCGAGTGGTGGTCGGCAGTGCGGCGGTGAGCGATCCATCGCTCGTCACCGACATCGCGCTTGCTTTTCCGGGACGCGTTGCCGTCGGACTCGATGTCCGCGGGCGTGAGGTCGCGGTGCATGGTTGGATCGAAGGAACCGGCGTGGATCTCATCGATCTCGTCGCCCACTTCGCGGCATCGGGCGCGAGCGCCCTCGTGGTGACACAGATCGCGGTCGACGGCATGTTGAGCGGCCCCGACCTTGCCTTGTACGCAGAGCTCCTTGCCGCCAGCGCGCTGCCCGTTGTCGCCAGTGGGGGAGTTGGCACCCTCGACGATCTGCGCGCGTTGGCTGCGCTCGAAGGGCCGCACGGGGAACGACTGATCGGTGCCATTGTGGGCAAGGCGATTTACGAGCAGCGGTTCGGGGTCGCTGAGGGGGTGCTCGCGTGTCGGCCGTGAGAATCATCCCGTGCCTCGATGTTGACGCCGGTCGGGTCGTGAAGGGTGTCCGGTTCGTCGAGATCCGCGACGCCGGCGACCCAGTTGAACTCGCGGCGCGCTATGACACCGAGGGTGCCGACGAACTCGTCTTCCTCGACATCACGGCATCGAGTGACCAGCGTGACACGATGTTGCACGTCGTCGAACGAGTGGCCGAACAGGTCTTCATCCCTTTCACCGTCGGCGGCGGTATCCGTAGTGTCGACGACGCTCGACGCATGCTGCGAGCGGGAGCCGACAAGGTGAGTTTCAACACGGCTGCCGTCAACGACCCGGACCTGGTCGCACGCGCGTCGGCCGAGTTCGGCGACCAGTGCGTTGTCGTCGCCATCGACGCGCGGCGCCGTGACGCCGACGACGCGTCGATGGGTTGGGAGGTCGTCACCCACGGTGGACGCACCGCGACCGGCCTCGACGCCATCGAGTGGGCGGCCGAGGTCGTGCGCCTCGGTGCCGGGGAACTCCTCGTCACGAGCATGGATCGCGACGGCACCAAGGCGGGGTACGACCTGGAGCTCCTGCGAGCCATCGAAGCCGCGACAACCGTTCCGGTGATCGCCAGCGGCGGGGTGGGCACGCTCGAGCACCTCGTCGCCGGGGTCACCGAGGGCGGCGCCCACGCGGTGCTGGCGGCCAGCATCTTCCACTTCGGACAGCACACCGTCGCCGAAGACAAAGCACACCTCGCCGCGGCCGGAGTGCGGGTCCGACCGGCGTGAACGACCCCCGGTCAGGACCCGCCGGGACGCCCCTCGATGCGGTCGCACCCACGGACGTGTCACATCGCTCAAGTCGCTGCTGGTCACTGGTCGATTGACGAAGGTCCCTCGACGGCGGCTCGTCATGGCGTTAGGGTGCCGACACGGCCCCGAAGGTGGAGCCGGTGTCCCGACC
>SXGT01330773.1_pt1 | contig 16127 bp, 13 predicted proteins | sample 3176221 | NCBI WGS metagenome assembly SXGT01 (sample SAMN11356862, study PRJNA531348) | freshwater metagenome | isolation source: freshwater sample F1-120 | place: China: Fuxian Lake, Yuxi | collected 2017-12-25
GACGCTGCCGACCGGTGAAGCGATCGCCGTCGTGGCCCTGCTCGCCGAAGCGACCGTGGAACCGGGCACGCGGCAGGACCTGATCGAAGTGTTCTTCGCGCATCCCGAGGGGGCCGTGCAGGCGGCGGCAGTGGCCGCGTTGCGGCGTTCGGGCTGTGTCGCCGGCATGCAGGCCCTCGGCAAGCTGCTCGCCGGCGGCGCCGTCGCCGGGCAGCGCGAGGCAGCGCAGCTGGTGATCGATCTGGCGCCCGCCAATCGGGTGGCGTTGTTGACGCCGTTGCTGGGCTCGACCGACGCCGACCTGCGCCGCTTCGCCGTCCGCGAGGTCTCGAAGGTCAGCTTCGCGCGCTATCTCGACCGTTTCGACGGCATGGATGCGAAGGCCCGCGAGATTGCCGCCAAGGCCCTGGCGAAGATCGACAGCCAGATGCTGGACCGGCTCGCCGAAGAGATCGGCGCGCTCGATCCGTCGCGCCGGCTGAAGGCCTTGCGCATCGTCGACGTGCTCGGCGCCGGCAAGGAACTGCGCGAACCGTTGCTCGATCTGCTGGACGACCCCGACCGGCGCGTGCGCGCAACTGCGGTCCGCATCGTCGAACTCGCCGGTTCGGTCGAGGGTGTGCAGGTGTTGCTGGCGGCGCTCGCCGACCCGGATCGCCGCGTCCGCGCCAATGCGATCGAAGCGTTCGAGGAGCTCGACGATCCGCGCTACACGCAGATGTTGCTGCCGTTCCTGCGCGATCGCGACAACCGCGTGCGGGCCAACGCCGGCAAGGCGCTGTGGAACCTCGGCAGTCCGGAAGGCCGCGACACGCTGGTCGAAATGCTCGCCGAACGCGACGAAGCGGCGCGCATGTCGGCGGTGTGGGCGATCGGCGAACTCGGCTTCCCCGGTGCCCGTGAACTGCTGGTGGCGCGGGAAGCGACCGAGCCGAGCGGCAAGGTGCGCGCCCGGATGCGCGAAGCCGTGGCCAACATCAGCAAGCCCAATGCCGAGGTGAACCGATGATGCCGGCGTTGCTCGCAGCGGCCGCGGTGGTGGCGGTGGCGTCATGCCTCGCCTGGCCGCGCCTGCGCCGGTTCCTGCATTGGCGGCGCCACTGCCTGCAGCTCGCCGCGATCCACGGTCTGTCGGCCGGGCAGGCCCGCACGATGTGGAAGCTGGCGTGGCGAGTGTCGCCGGAGCTGCCGCTGGCCGTGTTCGTGCGGCCGTCGTTGCTGCAGCAGGCGGTGGTGCGCGGCGAGATCACGACCGGCGAAGCGGCGGCGCTGCAGGAACGACTGTTCTGCGGCTCGTGATCGTCGGCCACCGGGTCGGCGCGTAGCATGCCGCGCGCATGGGCTCTGCAAAGTTCACGTTCGGCGTCATCGCCTTGTTGCTCGGTCTAGGTGTGTTGGGCGCCGTCGGCTGGCATTTCCTGTACGAACCGATTCCCGGCATCACCACGTGGCGAGCGATCGGCGGGAGCGGCATCGGCCTCTGGCTGTGCAGCGCCGGGGTCGGTTTCTTGAAGGAGGCGTTCGCCGGCGAGCCGCCGACTGCGGGCGAGCGCATCGTGGTCGAGCAGGTCCGGGCGGAAGGAGCGGTGGCGCAGGCGGTGGAGGAGCACGTCGAAGGGGATGCCGCGTTGCTGCGTCAACTCGGCGAACGCGGCGTCGATCTCGACGCGCCGCGCGCGATCGACTTGCACTTCTTCGCACCGGACGCCGAGCGGGCCAAGGATCTCGCGGCGCGGTTGCAGGCCGACTATGGCGGCAAGGCAAAGATCGGCTTGTCGAGCGGTGACGACGAGGTCAGTGTCGAACTGACGATCCAGGCGTCGCCGCGCGCGGTGGCCGAGCGCGAGGCGATCGAACAGCGCGTGCGGACGGCGCACCGCTTCGAGGCCAACCACGACGGTTGGGGCACGCAGCTGTAGAGCCGCCGCGCGCCCGTTCGTTCAGAACGAGAACACCACGTCGAGCGCGTTCGACAGCGTGAAGCCGAGCGGCGCGGTCGCGTCGAGCACCAGCGACTGGTACGAGACGTGGAAGTTGATGAACGCCGGGTTCGGCGGCAGGCCGAAGACCACCGAGGTGTTGCCACCGACGCCGGCGATGCCGACGGCCAGGTTCACCGCCGACGCGGGATCGAGGTAGACCGTGCAGTTGGCGAGCGGGATCGGCGGTTGCGCGAGGCCGAGGCTGCCGAACAGCGCCGTGATCTGCCCCGGTGCCATGTTGCTGGTGTAGAGCCCGTAGTTGGCATTGCCGAGGAACGGTTCGTCGGTGGCGAGTGCGGGCACCAGCGTGGAGCTGCCGCTGCAGCCGCTGCCGATGCTGGCCCACGTGCCAGCGGTGAACTCGTCGGCGCCGATTTCGAGCGGGACCGAACGCGTTTGGCCGTCGCGGTCGTTGCCGACGTTCGCAGCAACGCTGGATGCGGCGATGCACGGCGAGTTGCCGGCGAGGTGGTAGTCGCGATTGGCGGCGTCGCGGAACATCGGGTCACTCTGCAGCGACGCGAAGTCGCGCAGCGCGTTGGTCTGCCAGGCGAGCAGCGTTGCCGAGACCGTCGTCGCGTTCGGGCCCCACAGGGCGAACGGACCACCGCTGGTGTCGTGCCAGCAGTTGCTGTCGCACACGAGCGGCACGGGCGCGGTGGTCCCCACCGGCGACAGGATCCGCAGCATGGGCGCGGCGGCACCGATCGATTTCACGACATGTTGTTGCTGATCTCGGCGAAGGGGACCTCGGCGACGCCCGCGGGATAGGCACCGAGCACGCACAAGAGGCCGCCGACGCCCGCGTCCATCACGAATGTATTGTGCACGATGCGCGTGCCGTTCGAGCGCCGCGAACTGATGTAGCCGAAGCGACCGGTTTGGTTGAACGCGCCCGTGTTGGTCAGTTGGCAGCGCCAGAACGTGCAGTTCTGCACCAGCGTGTTCGCCGGTTGCGCCGTGTTGCCGTAGATCGTGACGCCGGTGCCGCCGCAGTCGTGCACCACGCAACTGTCGATGATGGGATCCTGCGCGATGCCGTGCGTCGCTTCGGCGTAGAGGCAAATGCCGTCGAACGGCGCATTGCGGATCTCGATGCCTTGCAGGGTCACGTAGTCGGCGCCACCCCAGAACACGCCCATCGCGCGGCCGGTCGCATCGAACACCGGCCGTTCGCCCAGCGCAGGCTTCCAGGTGATGCGGTTCGTCGACGAAGCGCCGAGCCAACTCGCCATCGTCAGCACCGCGGTGCTGGTGCCAAAACCGCCGCCCGTGTTGGCGGTGGTGAACGGCGAGCCTTCGTTGAACGGGCCGGCGTCGTCGTAGAGCAGGAAGTCGACCGGACCGGCGACACCTTGTGCCGCCAATGCGGTGGTTGCATCCGCCAACGAAGCAAAGTTGATCGATGACGCCGGCCACGTCGGATTGATTGTGTAGGGGCCGATCATCTGGGCCGGGAGCGTGGCAATGGCGACGAGGGACGGAACGACGAGATAGGCGATTCTGCGCATGGTGTGGATCTTGGACGAGGCGGGGCGGAACGCTAGTCGATGCGCGCGCGACCGTCAGGCCCCGGTGCCGCAGTTACAGGCTTCGGACCTTGCCGCTCGACCGCAGCGGCGCCATGTTCGCCGCCGCAATGGACTCGGTGAGCCAGTTCGTGCTGGGCGGGGCCTTGGCCGCGGCGGCGCTCGGAAGGCGCACGAAGGCGTGGCGCGCTGTGGTGTGGGGTGGTGTCGTCGCCACGCTGCCCGATCTCGACGTGCTGTTCGACCACGGCGATGCGATCCGCAACATGACGATGCATCGCGGCCACAGCCATTCGCTGCTGTGGTTGACGCTCGCCGCACCACTGCTCGCCGCCGGCATCGCCGCCTTGCATCGGGAGCGCGCCCTGTTCTTGCGGTGGTGGTGGGCGGTGTGGCTGGCACTCGTCACGCATCCTTTGCTCGACACGATGACGATCTACGGCACGCAAGTGCTGCAGCCGTTCTCGGCGCATCCGTTCGCGATCGGCAGCTTGTTCGTCATCGATCCGCTCTACACATTCCCACTGCTCGTGGGTTGCGTGGTGGTGGCGGCCTGCGGCGGCAGCCAGCGCGGCCGGCGCTGGAATGCGGCGGGTTTGTGGCTCAGCACCGCCTACGCGGCGTGGAGTCTCGTGGCACAGCAGTGCGCATTGTCGGCGTTGCGCGAAGCGGTCGCGGCTCGCGGCCTGCAAGCAACGACGCTGGTGGCGATGCCCGCACCGCTGCAGACCGTGTTGTGGCGCGTGCTCGCGTTCACCGAGACGCATGCCTACGAAGGCTTCTGGTCGCTGTGCGACGACGCCGCACCGCTGCAGCTGCTGGCGATCGATCGCGGTCGGCCGCTGCAGGATGCGCTGGCGGCGAGCCCGTCAGTGGCGCGGCTCGTCGCGTGGAGTGGCGACGGCTGCAAGGTGGAGCGCGTCGGCGACGAACTGCGCATCGCCGACCTGCGGTTCGGTCAGGAACCGTGGTACTTGTTCACGTTCGTCGTTGGCAGCGTTGGACCCGCCGGGGTCGAAATGGTGCAGCCGCCGCGCAAGGCCGGCAGTCGCATCCCGTTCGGCCGCGCCTTGCCGTGGTTGTGGGCGCGCATGTGGGGCGAACGCCTGCCGACGCCGCGCTGAGCGCGCGGGCACGTTTCCCCGGCCGGGAATGCGGCAGCCGCGCCGCTCGTCCACTATCCTCCGCCGCCAACCGCATGCGCCACTTCGTCGCCGCCGTCGTTCCGTTCCTCCTCTTCCCCGGGCTCGCCAGCGCGCAGAACGACGCGCCGGCCAAACCCGCGAAGGCCACGCCCGTGTTCGAGAACGGCGAGGCGCAGACCGTCGAAGCGTTCAAGGATCGCAAGCAGTGGATCCGCGAATGGCTGTTCGTCGAAGCGCCGTTCGACAGCGATCGCGACGGCAAGAACGATCGCCTGCACGTCGACGTGACGCGGCCGAAGCAAACCGACAGCGAGGGGCTGAAGGTGCCTGCGGTCTACGAGACCAGTCCCTACTTCGCCGGCACCGGTCCGCATGACCTCGGCTACTACTGGGACGTGAAGCAGGAACTCGGCGCCCCGTCGCCCAAGCGCGCGGCGATGAAGCCGATCCCGTTCGGCGGCGAGCCGGGCATGATCTCGCCGACTGAAGTGATGCGCTGGCTGCAGCGAGGCTACGCGGTCGTGCATTCGTGCTCGCCTGGCACCGGCTTCTCGCAAGGCTGTCCGGACGTCGGCGGCCCGGCCGAAGTCGGCGCGCCGAAGGCGGTGATCGACTGGCTCAACGGCCGCGCCAAGGGCTACAAGACCGTCGACGGCAAGGAAGAGGTGAAGGCGACGTGGTGCACGGGCAAGGTCGGCATGCTCGGCACGTCGTACAACGGTGGCCTGCCGATCGCCGCGGCGCACACCGGTGTCGAAGGTCTCGCCGCGATCATCCCGATGTCGCCGCCGTCGTCGTGGTACCGCTACTACCGCTCGCAGGGTCTCGTGCGCAGCCCGGGCGGCTACCTCGGCGAGGACATGGACGTGCTGTTCGACTTCATCGCCAGCTGCGAACCGAAGCGCCGCGAGAAGTGCATCCAGCTGTATCGCGATACCGAGCTGCTGAAGGGCATGGATCGCAGCAGTGGCGACTTCAACGACTTCTGGGACGTGCGCGACTACCTCTCGCACCTCGACAAGTACACGTGCCCGACGTTGGCGGTGCACGGGCTGTCCGACTGGAACGTGATGCCCGACCAGAGCATCGAGCTGTTCGTGCGCCTGCGGCAGAAGGGCGTGACCACGATGCTGTTCCTGCATCAGGGCGGCCACGGCGGCGAGCCGCCGTTCGCGTTGATGAACCGCTGGTTCACGCGCTTCCTGTTCGGGGTCGAGAACGGCGTCGAGGAAGAGGCCAAGGCGTGGGTCGTACGCGAAGGCAAGAAGGCGAGCCAGGCCGACAAGTACGCCGACTTCCCGCACCCGGAGTCGAAGCCGGTGACACTGTTGCCGCAGGCGGGTGGGGCGGGCGTCGGGGCGCTGGCGATGCAGCCGTCGGGCGGCACCGAGACGTTCACCGACGACGTGGCCCACGCCGGTGGCAATCTGGCGAGCGCGGAGAAATCCGAGCACCGGCTGCTGTGGGCGACGCCGGTGCTGAGTGAGCCGTTGCACTTGTCAGGCACCGCGAAGTTGCGCATCAAGCTCGCCGCCGACAAGCCGGCCACGAACCTGTCGGTGTGGCTGGTGTCGTTGCCGTGGACCGACGCGCGCCGTATCACCGACGACCTGGTCACGCGTGGCTGGGCCGATCCGCAGAATGCGAAGTCGCTGCGCCATGGCAAGCCGCTGGTCCCCGGGGAGTTCGTCGAAGTCGAAGTCGAGCTGCAACCGGACGACCACGTGATCGCCGCTGGCGAGCGCCTCGGCCTCATGGTGTTCGCCAGCGACCGTGAATTCACGCTGTGGCCGAAGCCCGGCACCAAGGTCACCGTCGATCTCGCCGGCACGGCGCTGACGTTGCCGATCGTGGGCGGCGCCGAAGCGCTGACGAAGGCGATCCAGCCGACCGACGCCAAGCGTTGACAGGCACGCGGACCGTCCGTCTCATCTGGGGATGGCGGACCGCGACGAACGCACGACGAGGCGCGCGGGAACGCGGGTGTCGCCGCTCGGCCAGGAACGATCCGGCCTGCGGGTCCGCCTCGTGCGGCGGGCGTCCAACGCCGCCGGCGGCGAGCCGTTCGTGCGCTTGCGCGAAGGTCCCGGCAGCCGCACGTGGCTGGCGGAAATCGTCACCGATGCCGGCGTGGCGTTGCAGCGGTTCGCGTGGAAGGTGCGCGTCGACGACGCGGCGCCTGCCGCGGGCGCCGAAGCCCGCAGTGCAGCCGAGATCGACGACGCGTGGCGCCGCGAGCGGGACACGTTGGCGCGGTTGCGTTCGCCACACGTGGTGGCCCCGTTTCCCGTGCCGGATGGCATGGAGTCGTCGTGGCCGGTGGCGTTCTGCGCGCGCACCGATCGCTGGTTTCCGCCGGTGTCGCCGCGGACCGGCCAGCCGCTGACGACGGGGGGCGATGCGGGCGAAGGCGCGAGCGCCGGCCCGGGTCTCGTCGAAGGCTGGGCGGCCCTGGTGCACGGCGACCACGACGACGCGATCGTCGACCAGGCGGCGCAGTGGCTGCCGTGCATCGATTGCCAGCATCGGCGCGAGTGCTACCAGCCGACCGGGCCGGGTCGCCCGCCCGCTGCCGTTGCCGAGTTGCACTTCCTGTCCGCGCGCGATGTCGAAGCGATCGCGTACGAACACCACGACCTCGACTGGAACGACGCCTGCTCGCTGCTCGGCGGCGCCGACGCGGCCGCCGTCCTGGCGACGAAGTCCGTCGTTGCCGACTCCGGCTTGCTGCCGCGGCTGCAGGCGGATGGGCAATGGCTGTTCGCCGTCGGTTCGCAGCGAGCCCCGCTCGAGCGGCTGCGGCAGAAGCTGCGGTTGTTCCGCGAACTGTGCCTCGGCACGGCTGCGGTCCACGCCCTCGGCCGCCCGCACCTCGGCGTGTTGCCGGCGAACGTGGGGGTGGCGCTGTCCACGGGCGCTGCCGGGCCGGTGCGCTGGCAACTGCAGAGCAGGCTCGGTGGCCTCGGCAGCGCGCTGCCGGTGCCGTTGCCCGGCGGTATCGCCGGCACCGGCTTCCAACTCGGCGCCTTCTACGAACCCGCGCCCGAAGTGCGCGCAGACGTGCAGAACCAGCCGTTCCTGCCGCCTGGGCTGCGGGCTGGCGAAGGTGCCGCGATGACGTCGCCGGTGGCATGCTGGCGCACCGGCAGCCCGGACGGGCTCGTGCGTTTCGTCGTCGAAGTGCAGGCGGCGGTGGGGCGGTCGTGCCGCACCGGCGACCTGATGGTGGTGCGGGCGACGACGGGCGGTGCATCGCTGGTCGCGCGCATCGACGAAGTGCGACCACGTGGCCTCCTGGCATCGGCGATGTTGCCGCCGAACGACGCGTGGCTGCAGAACGACGGCAAGCAACTCGTCGCCGAACTGGTGTTTCATCGCCGGCTCGGGCCCGCGGCCGACTTCGGCGCGCTCGGTGCCATGCTGGTCCGCGCCGTGCTGGTCGACGATCGGCAGACGCTCGACGAGGCGATGGCGGCGATGGCCAAGGTGCTGCGCTCGCTGGCCGACGAGCCGACCGGCGTGCGGATGCAGACTCGCACTGCGGCGGCGTGTCTGCGCGGGTTGCTGCAGGCGAAGGATCTGCGGGCCCGCGTCGATTCGAGCCACGTGTTGTACGCCGCCGCCGACCGTGCGGCGCACGAGGCGGCGCACGCCGCGGGCACGCCGGCGATCCCGACGGGCATCTGGTACGAAGTGTTGACGATCGCCCTGCGGCTGCTCGCTACCGGATCGCCGTTCGCCTACGTCGGCAGCCTGGCCGATGGCGCCACCACGTCGATGCAGGACCTGCTCGCCGACCTCGAGGCAGTGACGGCGGCGCTCGACGTCGAGCTGTTCCATCGCGAGGCGCGCGACGTGGCGGTGGCGGCGGCCTGCGCCGAAGTCCTCGAAGAACTCGACGATGCTCCCGCCGCCGCGGCGGCCGCCGGCCAGCAGTCGGGCTTCCGGCTGTTGCTCGAGCGCGATGGCGACAAGAAGACGCAGGAATTCGAATACACCGTCGACCGCGTGACGATCGGCCGGCGCGAAGGCGACAACCTGTTGCGTCTGCAGGATCCGATGGTGTCATCGAACCACGCGGTGATCGAAGCCGATGGCGATGGCTTCGTGGTGCTCGATCGCAACAGCACCAACGGCACCGAAGTCGACGGCATCCGCCTGCCGGTCGAGGTTCCGCAGCCGCTCGTCGATGGCAGCGTGATCCGGATCCGGCCGTTCCAGCTCGTGTTCCGCGAACGGCGGGCGAGCCAGGATCCGGGCCTCGCGACGGCGGAGCTCGGTGCTGCGTCGCTGCACGAACAGATGACGGCCGCGTTCGCCGCGATGCACGAGGCGCCGGCGGCGGCGGTGCACGAAGCGCTGCACGTCGTCCTGCGCCGCGCGCGCGAGACCCTCGGCGGCACGGTGCTGCGGGCGCTGCTGCAGGATGCGCGGTTGAGCGGCCGTGGCGCCGGGCTCGGCAGCGGCGGCGGTGCCTTGCCGGAAGCGAAGGCGCGCGCGCTGCAGCAACTGGCGCGCAGCCTCGTCGGCGCGGCGGACTTCGCGACCGTCGACCAGGTGCAGCAGTTCGCCGGCAACCTCGGCCGCTTCGTCGAGGCGGTGTCGCAGTGGATCGAACGCACGCTCGAGTTGAAGAAGGTGCTCGGCAAGCATCTCGAGTTCGGCGTCGCGGCCACCGCCACTGGGCGCGCGCCGGTGCGAAGTGCGGCCGAGGTGCGCGTGCTGGCCCTCGGGGCGACCGGCGATGCTGCCCAGGAACCGGCCGCCGCCCAGGTCGCGCGGTTCTTCGAGTCGTTCACCGAAGTCGTCGCCGGGCTGCTGCGCGGCAACCAGAAGGTGCGGGCCGCGGTTCGTGAGCGGCTCGACCCGGCGCGGCTCGTCGCCGAGGTGGCCCAGCAGTCCGGTCCTCGCGCCGCCGCCGCGACCACGTCGGAACTGTGGCAGGCCTATGTCGTGGCGTTCCAGGAACTGACCGGTGGCGTTGCGGCCGACGCCGAACTCGAGGCCTTGCTGCAACGCGTTCTGCCCGAACGCCCACGCTGACGGCGATGGCAACGGCCATTGCCGACCGCAGGTCGCTCGACGCGGTGGCGCGGGAAATGGCGACTGTCGGTCCGGCGCCGGCGCCTCGATGAGGTAGGCTTCCCGGCGGTAGCCATGAATCCGAAGAAGCCCGATCCGAGCCCAGGACCCGAACCCACCGATCCTTCGGAGGTTGGCGGCACCGAGTTCCTGGTGCGCGAAGTGAAGGAGAACGAAGGGCAGCAGGCGTGGTCGCTGCTGTCGGAGAAGATCCTCTACTACCTGCGCACGCGGTTCGGCCATGCGTCGTTCCCGCAGGGGGTCGAGTTCGGTGACTTCGTCAGCGACGCGATGATCAAGATCCTGACGTCGATCGACAGCTTCGAGCACCGCGGCAAGGACTCGTTCTGGAAGTGGGTGCAGACGCTCGCCGGCAACCTGTGGCGCGATTTCTGGCGCAAGCACGAGCGCGATCGCAAGCTCGGCTTGCTCGGGCGCGGCGATTCGGACGGTGGCGATGATCGGCCTCCTTCGGTGGCGGAATCGGCGCCGTTCACCGGGGAGACGCCGACGCAGATCGTGCGGTTCCGTGAGCTCGAACGGGCCGAGCGGGAGTGCATCGCGAAGCTGCCGAAGCACATGCACGACGTGTATGTGATGCGGCGGCAGTTGGACCTGTCGTTCGCCGAGATCTCGGAGAAGCAGGGCGGGGTCAACGAGGCGACGTTGCGCAGCCACTACATGCGGGCGCGCGAGAAGATCCGCGAGTGCCTCGGCATGCAGCTCGACGAGCTCGGCACGAAGATCCAGGGCTGGTAGGGCCGCTGCCGACCGCCGGCTCGTTGTTGGGCCGCCCGCGCCGGAGGCGGTGGAGGCTCGACCGAGGGTTTGCTACCGTCGGCGGAATGCTGAGCCGCCACACCGTCTGCGGGCCGCTTTTTCTGCTCGCATCCGCAACCGCGCAGGAACCGACCAGCCTGCCGGACCGCGAGGCGAAGCTGCACACGGCCGCCAGCCAAACGCTGGTCGCGTTCGCCCGCGCTGCCGAGAGCAACAAAGTGTTCGCCCGCGCCAAGGTGGCCTACGAATCGGTGCTGAGCGACTACGACCCGGAGCACATGGCCGCCAAGGCCGCGCTGGCGGCCGCCGGCCGCGACTGGACCGACAAGGGCACCCCCGCGCAGCAGCGCACCGTCGAGCAGGCCTGGGCGGCGGCGTGCAAGAAACTGGCGCCGATGCACCGCGAACTCGGCCTGGCGATGATTGCCGCCGATGACCTCGTGCGTGGTCCGCACCACCTGCAGCGGTGCCTCGCCTACGACCCGAATGACACTGCCGCGCACCAGGCACTCGGTCACGAAAACTACCGCGGCTTCTACGGCACGTCCGAGCAGATCGCGTTCTGCAAGCGACTGGAGGCGATCGAAGAGAAGGGCAAGGAACTCGCCGCCACGTCGTTCGATCCGACTGCCTTGCCGGACGACCAGTCGCCGATCGAGTTCCGCAACGCGAACCTCGCGGTGGTCGGTGCTGCACGCGCCAGTGGAAGGTGTGGACGACGTCGCCGGCAGCGGACACCGCCGGCAAGGCCGCGGAGTGGGCGGAGCGCGCGCAGGAACTGCTCGACTTCGTGCTGGTCGGCGGCCCGCAGCGGCGCGTCGCGCGCATCGACGGCAAACCGGTGGCGTGGGTCGGCCTGCTGCGCACCGACGCTGAGTGGACTTCGTTCTTCGCCGCCAACCCCGAACTGCTGCGCAAAGCGAAGCTCGAGGCGGCGCCGGACTCCGGGTCGTTCCGCTTTCAGTCGAGCCAGGGGACTGCCGAGGTGTTCCGGCACGGAGAATCGCTCGACGCCGACAACATCATTGCCCACGTCGCGATGTGGGGTTTCGCCAGCCAGCAGAACGAGGGTCTCGGCCAGGGCTTCGTGCACGTGATGACGTCGCTGCTGGTCGGCACCACGTGGACCTGGTTTGGCGCGGAGCCAAAGACCCGCGCCGCCAACCAGAAGCCGTTGCCGCGCGACGAGAAGGCGTGGGACCAACGGTTGCGCGAGGAGATTCGCGCCGGCAAGGACTGGCCATTGGTGCAGGTGCCCCGCGAGACGCTATCGAGCTTCCGCGAGATCGTGCGGGTCAAGTCGTGGAGCTTCGTGCTGTGGCTGATGGCCCGGTACCCTGACAACTGGACCCGTGCGCTGCAGGCGCTCCCGACCGACAAGAACCCGATGCCGGAGCAGGTCGAGAAGGTGTTCCTGCAGGATTTCGGGATGCCGCTGCAACAGATCGAGGCGGAATGGCGCGAGTGGGCGCGCGGCGATTCGGCGCTGGCGAAGGCCACGCGCAGCTCCGGCTGACGATGTGGGTGGCTTGGGCAGAGGCCAGCGCTTTATCTCCTCGACGCAGGGCGGGGTCAGCGAGGCGACGTTGCCCAGCCACTACCTGCGGGCGGGCTAGAAGGTCAGGGAGAGCTTGGCACGCACGAAGATCCAGGGCTGGTAGAGCGGTAGTCGGCCCCAAATCCAGAGAGTCTAAGAGCGTTTCGCTTCATTCGATCCTGTTCCGGGGCGGAGGTGACCTACTTGAGCGTTCGAGAAGCGGCCTGATATCGCTCGAGCATGGTAGCGGTCTCACCGGGGGAGAGGGTGCCGTGGCGCACAAAGAAGGCGAGCAGATTGTTGAGGTAATCAAACACCATCACTTCCCGGGTTTGGACAGTCGTGAATGTTTGCGGAAGGTCCTTGAGTTGAAAAACGTATCCAATGCCGTTTGAAGAGTGCGTCCCGTAAATGTTGGCTCGGCGCGCTTGCGAGGGGGCGAAGCTGAACTCGACCAAATCGCCTTTTGCCTCCTGTTTGAGTGGCTCACCAGGCGCTGTTCCACTTGCGACGGCGGACTTCATCTCGGCATCGGCTGTTTTTGCTTCGATCGAAGAAAGCTGCTGGATTTTCTCCAGGCTCGGCTCCAGCCTGCGAAGTTCACGCTTCCACTCAGCTTCTGGAACTTCGATATCACGAGAGTTCAGATTGGGATGGCGAAGGAGCTTGTCGAGGCTCATCGACCCCGGTTCAGCCACCGCCAAGTAGACAATGTCGTTTCTCTCCACGGGAAGAGATTTCCATTGCGTGGGATCTGTCGGCGGCGCTTCAATCGAGGTCGAGTTGTTGGCGACCGGTCCTTCGGCAGCCCGAAGCACCCGAGCCACTTCCTCGTCTAGGTCTGGGACGGCGGGATTGCTGACGAGGGCAGCGCTGATTCGGCCGTCGTCGACTGGCGTAACGGGAGATGTCCTTGCGAACCACCACAGGATAAGAACACAGAATCCTGCGGAGTAAACGGCCAATGATGATCGACTCAGTCCGATGTGTTTCGCCATACTATAGGTTCCCAATTGGTCGCAGTGGTCGTCGTCAGGCGAGAAAGCACCCCCGTTGGTCTCGACCGCGCTATTGCGGGCACGTTCGCGTCGCACAAGCAGAATCACCGCAATGCACCTTCGCTTCGATCTGGCATACGTGAGTCCCTGCAGTGCACCCTGCCGCGTCGTACAGAGAAAACTTCATTACGGCCGATTGACCGCACCCGGTCGCGGTAAGTGGGCCAGAGGAGAGTCCTGTAGTCTGGCATGCCGTGGATCCAGTGCGGGCAACCCAGCATCCTGTTCCAGGCGTCACGGTTGCGGTTCCATTCGAGACGCACCGATTGTTGGGATCGTCTGCGCAAGCCTGTACATCTCCCGACGTATCGCACTTGCACTTGCCATCAGTCCCGCCGAGATTGCTCCAAGAGACTCCCCAGCCTGAGCAGCTGAACAAACAGCCCAACGACGGGATGTAGGTGGGAAGTGTTGGCGAACAGGCGATTGTGCCGGTGCAAGTGTCAGTGGCGATGATCTCGACGCCAGAAAATCCGGCGGCAAGCACGGACGTTAGGGCAAGGTGCGTGAGTTTGGATACCATGTGACAGCTTCCCTCAGTTGACTTGGTTCGGTGGAGGTCGGGTCCAAAGTTGGCCGTTTTCCAGTGAGTAGAGGAGGGGGGGGGGGTACTTTTCAGCGGTTTTTCAACCGCTCCATCCCCGATTTGAACGACCGTCTCAACGCCGTCCGATCCATCGCAAGTTCCTTCGCCGCACGATGAAACGACATCTCGGGCTCGCACAGCTTCAACAGCACTTCGCACTGCCGCCCGATCAGCAGAGATTTCTTCGAGGAAATTCTCAGCCGCAGCGACTGCCGACTTCGCGCATCGACCCTCCGATTTCCGGAGGACTCCGAGGCCCGCACAGCTTTATCGAGTCCGACCTCGCCGCGCTTTGCGCGCACGCCACCGATCCGCTTTGCCGCGTTCGCCGCGACCTGGAACGACCATGCGCCCCAGTCCGACACTCGCTTCTTGCCGAGCAGTGCATCGACCCAGCACACCCGCGTGTGCTCGATCGCGTCGGCGATCACCTGCCGGTCGGTGCTGGTCGAGCAGGCGCCTCGTTTGGCCCCCGCTTCGATCGCTCGTTCGATGTTCTCCAGATCTTCCATGCAGCAGCGCGCAGGAAGCGCGGCGACCAGAACCTAGCGACCGGGACCATCCCGTCAATCCGCGGCTGGCGGTGTGGTGAAGTTGCATCGTTGCCGGCGATCGCGAGAGCAGGTTCATCACGGCCGAAAGAGACCCGACCTGCCCGGTCCTGCAGAATGGACCGATGCAGGGTGCGGACGTATCGTCTGTGAGCCACGGGGCGATGCTCCGGTCCTGAAGAAGGAAATGAAGACGACGATCCTCGCGTGCCTCTGGCTGATCCTGATGGGTGCCTGCAGTTCGACACCATCGATCCCTCCCGTGGTCGATCCTGCCGGGACCGCCCTCAACTACTCGACCGCGGCCTGGCAAGACGATCGCAACGGCTACGACCGGCTCATGGCCGCCTACGGAGACACGGCAAACGCGCAGAAGCTCGAAGCTGCTTCGCTGTGGCGTGACCGCATGGTCAATCGCGTCCGTGCGGACATCCGCAGCTTCCACGCCGAGTACGAAGTCGAGCTGACCAAGGGCATCGCGAACTGGAACATCTTCGGCGACCTGACGCAGCTCGGGTTGGCGCTGGCCTCGACGGTCACCAAGGGCAAGGAGACCAAGACGATCCTGTCGGCCGCCATTGCCGCAACGGCCGGTGCGAAACTGTCGGTCGACAACAACTACTTCCGCGAGAAGACGAGCGAGGTGCTGATCTCGAGCATGCGTTCTGCGCGCGTCGAGAAGGACACCGCAATCGTGGGCAAGCTGGCCAGCATGAAGGCCGACAAATACCCGCTCGAGGAGGCGCTCTGTGACCTCGTCGATCTCTACTACGCGGGCACCCTGACCGAAGCGTTCCAGCGTTTGGCCAAACAGGCGGGCAACGACGCCGAGCAAGTGGAAACCAAGGCCGCGGAGCTGGACAGCCGGCGCGCCTACTTGCTGGCGACAACCGAGGAGCAGATCGACAAGCGGCGGACGGTGACGGCAGCGATCCTGAAGCTCGAGGGGGCCGAGCTCGATGCCATGCTCACCGCGATGAAGGTGACGGCGCCCGCCGATGCCAAGCCGGCCGAGAAGCGCACCGCCCTCATCGGCAAGTTGAAGGCGGAGACTCAGGGAGTCGATGTGACCGATCCTGCATGGGCGCGTTGGGAAGAAGCTCTGGCGAAAGCCAAGGCGGGGAAGTGAGCCATGGCTGCCCTCAACTACGCGATCCGCGGTTCCTACACGCTGCCCGAGCTGGTGGCGGCAATCGAAGGCGAAGAGGCGTACGCGGAGCGGCTGACGCGCCTTGGCGTCGGGGTCGGCATCGTCGACAACTGGGCCGATTTCGAAACCGTGTCGGAATTGCCTCAGCGGCTCGCTGCGGACCTGGTGCCGACCGATGCGGCGCTCGCGCAGGCGATCCAGCAGCGTGGCACGGCCTTCCGCCTGATCCTGGTCACGACCGTGTTCGTCAGCGGCAAACGAGAGCGCATCGCCTTGTTCCGCAAGCAGCCCTGACTGTCCCAGCCCGCGGCTGGGGCGGCAGCGAGGCGAATGCTGGCAGGGCGCTGGCAGAGCACGCGCCCGTGCGCCCGTTGGGTTGCTACATGTTCCGCCGGTACTGCCCACCGACCTGGTAGAGCGCGCCCGACATCTGCCCGAGCGAGCACACCTTCGCCGCTTCCATCAGGCTTGCGAACACGTTGCCGTTCGCCAGCGCATCCTGCTGCAGCTTCTGCAGCGCCGCCGCCGCTCGTTCGCCGGCCACCGCCTGGAACGTCGACAACCCATCAATCTGCGCCTGCTTTTCGTCCTCCGTGCTGCGCATCACCTCGCGCACGATCTGGATCGGTGAACCGTCCTTCCCGAGGAACGTGTTCACGCCCACGATCGGCAGCTCGCCGGACGCCTTCTGCCCTTCATAGAGCATCGACTCGTCCTGGATCTTGCC
>SXGT01235617.1_pt1 | contig 16126 bp, 7 predicted proteins | sample 3176221 | NCBI WGS metagenome assembly SXGT01 (sample SAMN11356862, study PRJNA531348) | freshwater metagenome | isolation source: freshwater sample F1-120 | place: China: Fuxian Lake, Yuxi | collected 2017-12-25
CTCGACGCCGGCGCCGGCGACGTTGTCGGGCGACGCCCGCAGGCGGCCGAGCCGATCGCTGCCGCCGAGGAGCCGGCGGGCGTCGCCGGACTGGACCGCCTCGGCGGCGGCGAGGATGGACGCACCGCCGGTGGTGCCGGCATCGGCGCGAAAGCTGCGGGTGAGGCGCGCGGCCCAGGGCGCCATCGTGCCGCCGCGCCCGGCCGCGGTCAGCAGATCGGCCAGCACCTGACCGGCCTCGACCGACGGTAGCTGCTGCGGATCGCCGACCAGCACCAGGCGCGTGCCGGGCGCGAGCGCGCGGCACAGTCGCTCGGTGAGCGACAGATCGAGCATCGACGCCTCGTCGACGATGACGGCGCGGGCCGGGACCGGGTTGGCCTCGCCATGGCGGAAGCCGCCGCCGGGCTGGAACCCGAGCAGCCGATGGATGGTCTGCGCCGCCGGCGCGACCGCGCCGCCGCCGAGCGCCGAGGCCAGCGACATGGTCATGCGGTTGGCGGCCTTGCCGGTGGGCGCCGCCAGCGCGATGTCCTCGTCGGCGAGGCCGAGGTGGCGCAGCGCGCGCACCAGCGCCGCCAGCGTGGCGGTCTTGCCGGTGCCCGGCCCGCCGGTGATGACCGAGAGCTCGTGACCGACGGCGGCGGCGACGGCAGCGCGTTGCTCGTCGCTCAGCGCCGGAGCCGCAGCCGCAGCCGCAGCCGCGACCGCAGCGGCCTCTTCGTCAGGGGTGCAGACGCGGATGCCGATGCGTGGGGCGAGCTGCCGGGCCAGCTGGGTCTCGAGCCACCACAGGCGATGCGGGTAGACGGCGTGGTCGTCGGCGATGAGCGGCTGGGCCTCGTCGCCGGCGGGCGGCGCGCCGATCACGCTGTCGAAGCGGCCGATCATGCCCTTGACCCGCGCCAGCACCTTCTTGCCGTCGAGCTCGCCCTCGAGCTGGGCGGCCCGCAGCACCTCGGTGACCAGCACGCCGCCCGGCCCACGCCCGTCGAGCTCGAGGCGGGTGGAGCCCTGGCGGTTGGCCAGCAGCAAGGCCAGCACGAACACCGCGAAGGCGCGACGATCGTCGTCGTTCATCCACGGGTTCCACGACACCAGCTCCTCGGCCAGGTACAGACCCTGATCGCCGAGGTCACAGCGGGCGGCGCCGACGCCGAGGCGGCGGAAGAAGGCGTCGCCGGCGTCGTCGGCGAAGCGGCGGCGCACGGCGCCCAGGGGCGAGAGCGGCGTCGGGGTCACAGCGTAGCCCTCCCGGCCAGGTTGGCGTGGTAGCGGGCGAGATCCTCGGCGGTCGGCGCCAGATGCACCACCCGGCGCGAGCGCAGGAACCAGTACAGCAGCCCGCCGAACCGCGCGGCGTGATCGGCGGCGTCGCCGAGCCGCAGCATGCGGGCGCACGCCAGCGCGTACAGCTCGGCCTGCACCAGGTAGTGGTGGTCGACCTGGAGCCGCGGCGCGTCGACGCTCACGTCGATGACGTCGCTCTTGTAGTCGACGACGTACCAGCGCTCGTCGCCGGGCCAGGTCACGATCAGATCGATGAAGCCCTTCACGAAGCCGCGGCCACGGCCGCCCGGCCCGTCGGGGATTGGATAGGCGAACTCGACCTCGCGGGCCAGCCGCGACGCCCGGCCGAGTGGCGGCAGCGTCGTCGCGCCCACCTGGTGGGGCAGCGTGATCGTGTCCCACACGATCTTCGCTGCCGTGCGGCGGTGGGCGGCGTCGACGCCGTGGTGACGCTCGGCCAGCGTGAACGTGGCCATCACCTCCGGACGCAGGAGCCAGGTGTCGAACGGCTCGGCCAGCGCGACCGTGAAGTCGACGTGCTCGAGCACCTCGTGCAGGTACTGACCCGTCGACGCACCGCCGGGCAGATCGTGCGGCCCCGGCGGCACCGGGCTGCGATCCTCGCCGGTCATCTCGGCCGGCTCGACCTCGGTCTTGCTCGACACGGCAGGACCGCTGCCGGAGCCCTGCCCGGCCGCCCGCGCCTGCTCCTTGAGGCGCGTGTACGAGGTCACCACCCACCCGACCTGATCGCGCGCGGCCAGATCAGGGACCGCCGCGACCTCGCCGATCACCGCAGGCAAGGCGATCGAGCGCACGTCGACGTCGGGACCGACCGGCCTGGCCGGCACCCACTCGTCGGCGAGCCCGGGCAGCTCGGCGCGCTTGCCGGCCAGCGCGCGCAGGTTGTCGTGGATCGCCGCGTACGCGCCCTTCCAGCCGCCGTTGGTGAGTCGCTTCACCCGTCCCTTCGGCGGCGGCCGATCGGGCAGCACGGGCAAGTAGAGCCGCGCCCGCGCGCGGGTGAGCGCCACGTAGGCCAGGCGCGCGTCCTCGGCGTCCTTCTCGATCGCCGCGTGCTCCTTGGCGTCCTCGTTGCTCCGGACCGCCACGCGGCGGCGGCCTTCGGCGTCGTGGTAGCTGTGCAGCGTGTCCTGCCGCTCGGTGAACATCACCAGGCCGGCGACGAAGACCACCCACGCCTCGAGGCCCTTGGCGCGGTGCACGGTCATGACCTGGACGGCGTCACGATCGGTCTCCTGGCGCTGCACGTCCGAGTCGTCGGGGCGCATCAGGCCGGCGGCGCGGATCCAGCCGCGCAGGCGGGCCACCAGCTCGGGCAGCTCGCAGCGGCTGCGCTCGACCTCGGCGTGGAGGTGCTCGAAGACGTGGTGGATGTTGGTGACGATGCGCTCGCCGCGGCCGGTGGCCAGCGCGCGCTCGGCGACCCGGCTGTCGGTGAGGATGGCGGCGAACAGGCGCGGGTAGTCCATGCGCACGCCGTGCGCACGCCAGTCGTGCAGGCGCGAGGCCATGACGTGATCGTCAGGGACCTCGAGGGCGCGGCCGAGATCGTCGGGGTCGACGTCGAAGAAGCAGCTCATCCACGCCCGCAGGCGCGCCGTGCGATCGCGCGGACGAGCCACCGCGTCGAGCACGTCGCACACGGCGCGGGCCTCGGCGGTGTCGAACAGGTACTCGGCGCGGGCCAGCGCGCATGGCACGCCGCGGCGGCGGATCGCCTCGGCGACGTCGTAGGCCTCGTCGTTCTTGCGGGTGAGGACCAGGATGTCGGAGGCGCGCAGGACCGCGGCCTGGCCGCGGCGGGTGCCGGTGATCCGCCGTGCCGGATCGCGCAAGAGGCGCGCGATCTCGTCGGCGGTGGCCTCGGCGACCGCCGTACGGAACTGCGGGGCCAGGATCTTGCCTTCGACCACGATGGGCATGAACGCCAGGGGCTCCACCGGCCGCCCGTCGGGCCAGGTGGCGGTGACCTCGCCGGTCGGCTTGACCGGGTTGTCGTAGCGGATCTCACCCTTGCCGAAGACCTCGGCCGGGTGCTTGAGCAGGCAGTTGACCGCGTTGACCAGCGGCGCCGTCGAGCGCTGGCAGACGTCGAGGACGACTCGGCGAGCGCCGCGCGCGGTCAGCTCGCTGGTGGCGCGCACGTAGGTGTGCACGTCGCCGCCGCGGAACGAGTAGATGGCCTGCTTGGGATCACCGACCACCATCAAACCGCGGGCCGGCGCCTGGGCCCACACCCGCTGGAAGATCTGCCACTGCAGCGGAACGGTGTCCTGGAACACGTCGATGAGGGCCCAGGGATGGCGCTCGGCGATGCGCGCCGCCAGCACGGTGCCGGCGGCACCGTCGAGCGCGGCCGCGGTCAGGCGCAGCATGTCCTGGAAGTCGAGCTGCCCCTGGCGCTGCTTGGAGCGATCGGCGCGGGCGATCACCTCCTCGGCCAGGCGCGGCACCAGGATCTCCTCGGCCTTGACCGCGCCGGCGCGCGGCGCGGCCAGCTCGGCGCCCGAGCGATAGACCTCGAGCACCAGGCGGAACAGCTTGTCGACGGTGTTGGTGCCTTCGCCGAGGTACTGACCGAGCAGCTCGGCCTCGGCGGGATCGAGCGCGAACCGCTCGCGCAGCGCGGCGGTGAAGGCGGCGCGCAGGACGGCGTCGTCGGGGACCTGCTCCTGCTCGAACGGCCGCCGCGCCGCGAACGACTCCTCGGCCAGCACCCGGTGGCAGAAGCCGTGGATGGTGCTGATCGGCGCGGCGTCGAAGCTGTCGAGCGCGGCCCGCAGCCGCGCCCGCGCCGCCTCGTCGACGATCCAGACGTCGTCGGGGCCGGCGTCGGCCGGGAAGGCGTCGGGCTGGCCGTGGACCATGCGGGCGAGCTGGCCGCGCACCCGGCTGCGCAGCTCGGCGGTGGCCTTGTCGGTGAACGTGACCACCAGGATCTGATCGATCGTCGCGCCGGCGTGCAGGATCAGATCGATGACGCGGCGCTCGAGGAACCAGGTCTTGCCGGTGCCGGCCGAGGCCTCGACCACGAGCAGCGGCGCCAGGGCGTCGCCCAGCGCCGGCGGCCGGTACCAGCGGGCCGCGCTCACGCTTCCTCCTTGATCCGCTGCACCAGCGGGGCCAGGCGGCGGCGGGCCATCGCCTCCATCTGCGGGTGGCTCGGCGCCTCGAGATCGTCACGATCCGGCAGCGGCCCCCAGCCCAGCGAGCTGGGTCGGCCGTCCATGGCGACCTCGACCTTGGCGTCCTTGCCGTCGAGCACCGACTGTGACATCTCGACCGAAAGCACGTAGTCGTGGCCGCCGGTGAGCAGGTCGCCGACCAGCGTCGTCAGGTACGCTCGGGCCTCGTCCTGATCCCAGCGCGCGTGGCGCGCGCGGTGGGCGCCCTTCTTGTCCAGGATCAGGTGCCGCGAGTCGAAGTGGAAGCGACCGGCGGCGGACAGGGCGACGTGGTCCATGGCCGCGCGCAGCACGTGGCTGGCGCGCATGCGGCTGGGAGCGAGGATCAGCGAGCCGGCCTGCTCGCCCCACGGCTCGCTGGTGCCGATGAGCTCGACCCTCCGGCGGACGCCGCCGGCGTCGACGGTGAGCGCGACCGGCGGCACCAGCTCGGCGAGCCGGTCAGGCTTGCGGCCGAGGCCGAAGACCTTGAACGGCTGGGCCCGTCCGCCGAAGCGCTCGAGCTCCTGGGCCCAGACCCGGACCTGATCCTCGAGCGCGGTCCGCGCCGCCTTGCCGAAGACGCCGACCGGCGCGCCGCCGCGCAGGTGCAGGCGGCGCCAGGTCCGCTCGAACGCGTCGGTGAGCGTCACGTTCGGGTTGGCCAGATAGCGGGTGAAGGCGTCGCGGGCGACCACGGCCCGCTCGAGCGAGCTGAGGGTGAGCGGCTCCTCGTCACGCAGCGTGGGATCCTCGGCGTCGTCCTGCTCGAGGCGCAGCACCGCCTGGGCCCAGCCCTGCGGTGCCGACTCGATGAACTTGCGCAGCGCCGACAGGCGGAGCACCAGCGGCGCGTCGTCGGACGGCGGCGGCAGATCACGGCCGAGGCCGATGCCGAGCGCACGCGCGACCGGGCCGAGGGTGGCGGCGGCCGCGATGCTGCGGCGCAGGGTCCGCGCCGCCGGCACCGCATGCTCGCCACTCGACGCGGCGGCCTCGACGAAGGCGCGCAGCTCGGCGGCCTCGCGCTCGCGGGGACGGGTGGGGGCGGCGCTGCGCGTGAGCGCGCCCTGGTCCGCGTCCCCACCGTCGTAGGACGGATCGAAGCGGTGCAGCGGATGGACCACGCGCATCTGCGCCAGCGCGGCGTCGGGCTCGACGCCGAGGTAGGGCGCCAGCATCTCGGTCAGCTCGTGGATGACCGCCGAGGGGCTGCGGGTCTCGCCGCTCACCGGCTCGCGCGACACGTACGAGAGGTAGAGCCGATCGCGCGCGGCCAGCACGGTCTCGAGGAAGGCGTAGCGATCGCGTTCGCGCGGCGAGACGTCGCCCTTGCGGCGCGAGCGGCGCAGGTCGACGGCGCCGGGCCGGTCGCTGGCCGGGAAGTTCTCCTCGCCGAGGCCGAGGGCGAAGATGACCGGGAACGGCAGCGGTCGGTGCGGCACCAGCCGCGCCACGTGCACGCCGTGGGCGAGCGGCTCGCCGCGATCGCCACGCACGCGCCCGAGCCGGCGCAGCGCGATCGCGTGGATCTCGCGGAAGTCGAGCAGGCGCCCGTCGAGATCGAGCTCGCCCAGGCCCGACAGCTCGCCGCGCACGCGCGCCACCTCGGCGGCGGTGGCCGCCGAGGACGAGCCCAGGTAGGCGTCGACGAGCGCGTCGAGCACCTCGGCCCACGAGGCCAGGGTGCGGCACTCGCCGCGCAGCCAGCGCGCATCGGCGATGAGCGAGCGAGCCAGGAGCGCGAACGTCGCCGCCGCCGGCTGCTCGTCGGCGGCGACCTCGAGCGGCAGGTAGGTGCGATCGGCGGTGCGGGCCAGGACGTCCGAATCGGAGCGGCCGGCGGCCATGAACGCGCCCAGGGCCAGGCGGCGCAGTCCTTGCTCCCAGTGGAAGTGATCGGCGTCGCGCAGGTAGGTGCCGGCGTGATCGCTGCCGTCGGCGCCGTGCACGATGCCCAGCTCGTCGGCCCAGCGCACCCAGTCGGCGGGATCGACGTGAGAATGGCGGGCCTGCACCGCCGGGTGGGTCATCAGGCCGAGCAGCTCGGGGCGGCGAAAGGTTCCGAGCGGCAGGTCGAGCAGGAGCGTGGCGGCCTCGGCGACGTGGCCGTGGCCGACCGCCGGCACATCGACGACGTGGAAGGGCAGCCCGAGCGCGCCGAACACGGCCGGCAACTGGCCGAGGTACGGCTCGGTGGCGCCGGGCGGCAGGAGCACGGCGATCTGGTTGGCGCGCAGGGCCGGATCCTCGCCGAGCAGCCGAACGATCTCGCTGCCGACGATCTCGACCTCGCGCGCGACCGATGGGCAGGCGAGCAGGTCCACTCCGGGCGAGAGACCACCCCCGTCGTCCCGAGCGGAGCCGCGAAGTGGCGCGGTCGAAGGACGGGCTTCACCAGCGGGCGCGGCCCGCACCAGCGTATCGAACGTCCAGCGCTCGCGCGCGGTCGCGCGGGCGGCGTCGGGGGTGGCGTCGACGAAGCGATCGTCGATGTCGCCCTGCGAGAGCTCGGCGAGCGACGACAGGAAGTCACGCCCCGGCGCGCCCCAGCGCTCGAGCGCGGGTGGATCGCTCGCCGCGATCGCAAGCCGCGTCTTGCCCCGCCGCTCGACATCGCCCCAGTACTCGGCGCACGGCGACACCGCCAGCACGTGTACGTCGCGGGCCTCGGCGAGGTACGCCAGCGTGTCGAGGTAGGCCCGCGGCAAGTACGAGAAGCCGATCACGAACACCGGCGGACCTGCCGGTGCCGCCAGGCCGAGGCGACGGCGGACGCTGGCGAGGCGTGGCGTGGGGACCCAGCGTGCGCCCTTCGACTCCGCGCTTCGCGCTCCGCTCAGGGCGACCGGATGCGTGCCCGTCCCGGTCAGACGCGCGCACACGGCATGCCACAGCCGCGCCTGCCAGGCGGCGAGCGCCTCGTCGACGGGGCCGGTGTCGGCACGCTCGTCGCGCTCCCAGGCGTCGAGCCAGTCGGGGCGGGTGAGCGCGTACTGCCACATGCGATCGGCGACCTGCGCGGCGAGCTGCACGCGGCGCCGGCTGGGGCCGTCGGGATCGGCGGCGAGGTACGCGCGCGGATCGGACATCACCGGCTCGGCCAGGAGCGCCTCGTCGGCGAGCGCCGAGGCCAGCGCCACCTCGAGGCGCGGCTTGTCGAGCGCGACCAGGCCGTCGGTGGCGAGCGTGGCCACGACCAGATCATCGAAGAAGTAGCGGGTGTAGCCGGCGGCGATGCCGTTGGCGCCGGCCACCGCGTACTGCACCCAGCGCGCGACCACGCGGTTGTCGACCGCGACCAGGGCCGGCGCGAACGGATCAGCGACGCTTGTCAGCGCCTCGGCCAGGGCGGCCGCCAGCTCCTCGAACCGGTTGCTCTCGACGACGCGCAGCATCAGGACGGACGGCTACGCTAGCACCTGCCTCCGACGGGCCACGGCGCCTTCGAACCCACGCGACGAGCGCCGGCAGGAGCCACCAGGCGAGCCCGGCCCACGCGACCACCTTGATGACCGTGCCGCCGGTGCCGGCGTAGAACGTGCGGGCGCGCGGGCCCAGGGTGACGTCGGCGAGCAGGGTCTCGGGGGCGCCGCCGTCCTCGCGGATGGCGGTGCGGGCCAGGAAGTTGCCGTCGCGATCGAGGATCGACGACGGACCGGTGTTGACGGCGCGCACCATGGGCACGCCGATCTCGACCGGACGGAAGCGGGCCAGCGCCTCGTGCTGGAGCGGCTCGGCGCCGCCGAACCACGAGTCGTTGGTGACGTTGACCAGGAGGTCGGGCTCGAGCGCGGCCAGCTCGCGGCCGTAGTCGGGGAGCACATCCTCGAGGCAGACCGCGACCGCGATGCGCACCGCCGCGCCGTCGATGGTGGTCTCGAGCGGGACCGCGGCGGTGCCGCCGGCGTAGCTGCCCGCGCCCTCGGGCATGAGACTGCGCAGTGACGGGAACCACTCGAGCAGCGGGTTGTACTCGCTGCCGATCATGCGGTGGACCTTGTCGTCGCGGCCGGTGAAGCGGCCATCGCGCTCGAGGAGGATGGCGCTGTTCCACTGGTCGCCGCGACCGTACGCGGTGATCGCGCCGATGACGACCGGGACGGTGAAGCCGCGCCGGATGCGGCGGCGATCACTCGCTTCGAAGTCGACGGTCTGCTCGCGCGGCAGCTCGAACGGCACCGCGCCCTCGCTCCACACCACCAGATCGGCGCCCCGGGCCTCGAGCTCGGCGGTGGCGCGCTGCAGCTCCCCCAGGTGGCGCAGGCGATCGGCGACGTTGAGCGGCACGTCGACGCGGGCGTTGGGCTGGACGACACCGATCTGCACGGTGCGGCTGGGGCCGTCGGGCGTGATCCGGCGACTGCCGGCGAAGGTGACCAGCGCCAGCGCGAGCACGCCGATCGCCGGATACCAGCGGGCGCGTCGCTTGATGCCGGGCGGCGGGTGCGCGGTGGCGTCGAGGAGGGCGGCCGGCACCGCCACCATGAGCGCGGTGATGCCGGCCGGGCCGAGGAAGCCGGACAGCGAGCGCAGGACTCCCACGCCGGCCTGGCTGATCGACATGCTGAACGGGAACGGCGTCCACAGCGCCACCTCGACGACGACGAGGGCGAGCGGACCGACGACGGTGAGGGGCCACGGGCCGCGCTTGTGGTCGCGGCGGCGATCACGCAGCCCGCGGATCAGGCGCGCGGCGACGAGCCACACCACGCCGTGGATCGCGCCCAGCACCAGCAACCCGAACACGGCGATCGGCACCGGCAGGCGTGCGTTGACCTGGAGCAGATGGATCATCCACGGGAAGCCGCCGATGGTGAACGTCATCGCGGTGAGCGCGCCCCACAGGCCAGCCCGGCGCGGGGTGGGCGCGCGATCGACGGCGATCAGCGTCGGTCCCGCCGCCAGCCAGCCCAGCGGCCACAGCCCGATCGGCGGCGAGGCCAGCACCCACAGGACCCCGCCCAGCACCGCGTAGCCGGCGCCCGCCAGCGCGCCCGCCCGGCCCGCACGCGCCGGCGCGTCGAGGAACACATCGAACCATCGCCGCTTCACGGCGTGCACAGTACGTCAGATCGCACGGTCGTGCTCACCGCTGCAGGTCGACGTAGACCCACGCTCGCGCTCCGCTTGGCGGTCTCGTCCAGGTCGGCGGGCGGCGTCATCAGGCACCGGGCCCGGGCACGATCAGATCGAGCGCGCGCGGCACGACCCGGAACGTGGCGGGCAGGATTCCCGGGGTCTCGCCGTCGACGTCGAGCTCGACGATCTGGCCGGGCGACGCCGGCTCGGCCCGCAGCACCGCTGCGCGGCGATGGCTGACCTTGTCCATGGTGAGGTGCGTACCGGCGTAGAGGCGGCGGCTCTTGAAGAGGAAGTCGGACAGCCCCATGTCGCCGAGCGCGACCACGTCGAACAGCCCGTCGTCGAGCTCGGCCTCGGGCGCGATGAACATGCCGCCGCCGAAGTAGCGGCCGTTGGCCACCGCCACGGTGCTGATGGTCATGTCGACGGCGTCGGCGGGCTTGTCGTCGAACACCATCCGCACGCGCTGGTTGTCGTAGGCGAAGAGGGCGCGGGTGGTGGCGGCGAAGAACGAGACCTTGCCGCCGAACCGCTTCTTGCTCTGGTTGGCGTAGCGATCGGTCACGCCCGACAGGCCGAACGAGGCGATGTTGACGAACATGCGCACGCCGTCCTTGCCGGCGCCGGGCTTGCCGGCGGCGATCACGTGATCGAGGCGACCGACGTCGATGGTGCGGCGCACGCCCTTGCCCAGGACCTTGACCGCCTGGCCCCAGTCCTTGGGCACCTTGGTGGTGCGGACGAAGTCACCGCCGGTGCCGAAGGGGAGGACGGCCAGCGCCGCACCCGGCGCGATCGGCTTGCCATCGGTGAAGAAGCCGTTGGCGACCTCGTTGATGGTGCCGTCGCCGCCGACCGCGACCACGATCTCGGCGCCGCCGCGCAGGGCCTCGGCGGCGAGCCGGGTGGCGTCGCCCGGTCCGGCGGTGCGCACGACCTCGAAGGGGAGCTGGCGACGGATCGCGTCGGCGAGCTCGGACCACTTGCGGCCGAGCGCCCCGCCTTGCGAGTTGGGGTTGACGATGACGACGACGCGGGGGCTCCCCATCGCCGCGCAGTATCGCTCCGCGCCGCTCAGCTCGCCAGGGGAGCGGGCAGCCGTGCGAGCGCGTCGTCGATCGCCGGCCAGAACTGCGTGACCGCCGGGCCGGCGGCGAGATCGCAGCCGAGCCGGCGCAGCGCCGCGAGCTGCTCGGGGCGCCCGACGTCGCGGGCGACGGTGAGCCAGTCGTGGCGATGCGAGAGCTCGATCGCCGTCTCGAGATCCGCGGCCGCCTCGCCGTTGAAGTCGACCTGGGCGATGGCCTCGGGCGCCAGCTCGACCAGATCGATGGGCGCGCCGGCGAGCAGGCCGGCGCCGGCGCCGCGCAGATCGAGCGAACCGATGGCGATGGTGACGCCCAGATCGACCAGCCGATCGAGGTGGTCGGTGGGATCGCCGACCGCGAAGCGGGGCACGCGCACGATCAACGAATCGGGCGCGAGCTCGTGGCGCGCCATCACCTGGCACAGATCGTCGCCGTCGAGGCCGACCAGCTCGGTCAGCGCGAGATCGACCACCACGGCCAGGCTGGGTCGGCCGAGCTGGGCCCGCCATGACGGCAGGGCGCTGGCCGCCTTCTCCAGGCACGCCACCACCCCGTGAACGCCCCAGCCGGGCGCGACATCGACGGCATACACGCGACCGCTGGCGACCTCCACGATGGGCGATCGCCGGCACGGTCCCGTGGACACGATGGGAGGCGTGACGAGCACTGGTTCAAGCTAGCGTGAGGACGGCTTCCGGGAGGAGTATGCCTGGGGTAACTGTCGGGCATCGAACCCAAACCGCTTACGTACATGCATCTCACGGACATCCTCGCCGATCCGGCGGAGCTGGAGAAGGCGGTCACGGGTACATCGCGGCCATCGGCGGAGCGCACGTCGCGCCGGACCGCGGGGCAGGTGTTCACGCCGCCCGGGCTGGCCCGCCTGGTCTGCAAGGCGGTGCTGGAGGCGCTGCCGAGGTCGCGGTCGCGCCTGCTGCGGGTGCTGGATCCGGCCTGTGGCGACGGCAGCTTCCTCGAGGCCGCTGCCGAGGTGCTGGGGCGACGGCGAGCGCAGTTGATGGGCATCGAGCGCGATCCGGCGCTGGCCCGCGCGTGCCGGGCGAGGGTGCCAGAGGCCGAGGTCCACGTCGCCGAAGCGCTGTTCGGGATGCCGGAGGAGGTGAGCGGCGGTGACGGCGGCGTGGACGGTGGCGTCGATGCGGTGATCGGGAATCCGCCTTACGTGCGATCGATCCGCCTGCGCGACAGCGATCCCGAGATGTGGGCGAGGGTCCGCGGCGCCTACGCCGCCACCGCCCACGGCGAGTGGGATCTGTACGGCGCGTTCATCGAGGCCTCGCTCGGCTGGGTGCGCCCGGGCGGCCAGATCGGCCTGATCGTGCCGTCGCGCTGGCTGACCGCGCGCTGGGCCGCGCGACTGCGCAGGCAACTCGCCGCCCGCGCGGCGATCCGCGGCGTCGTCGATTTCGGCGCCGCGCAAGTGTTTCCCGATGCCACGACGTACTGCTCGATCCTGCTCATGTCGCGTCGTGGCCCCTTGCCCTTGTCCTTGCCCTTCCACGATCCGGTGCCTGCCCTCCGTCGAACCGGTCCCGCAACCTGGGAGAACGGCCAGATCGACGTCGAGCAGTCGGTCTGGGTGGTGGAGCCGCGGAGTCAGAAGGGCAAAGGCAAGGGCACGGGCAAGGGCAAGGGCAAGGGACAGACCCTCGGCGACGTCGCGCGCATTGCCAAGGGAACCGGCACCAACGCCGATGGCGTCTTCGTCCTCGAGCGCTGCACCGTCCGCGGCGACCTCGTGCACGGCACCGACGGCTACGGCGCCGGCATCACCGTCGAGCTCGCCGCCACGCGCGCTTGCTGGCGCGGGCGCGACATCCAGCTCGGCGCGGCCTCCGCCACCCGCTGCATCGTGCCCTATACCGACGACGGCGAGCTCATCCCCTTCGACGCGTTCCGCCGCCGCTGGCCGCGGGCAGCGGCGCACCTCACCGCGCACCGCGCCCACCTCGAGGCCCGCGAGCGCGGCCGCTTCGCCGGCGATGCTTTCCACGTCTTCGGCCGGCCGCAGAACCTGGCCTTCCTCCTCGATCCAGCGCCCAAGGTGATCGTGCCCGACGTCGCCCGCACCCCGCGCGCCGTGCTCGACACCAGCGGCGCGCTGGTGCTCGACACCGCCTACGCGCTGCGCCCACTGCCCGGCGCGCCCGAGGCCTGGCGCGATCCGCGCGCGTTGCTCGCGCTGTGCGCGTCGCCGCAGATCCTGGCGTGGCTCGCCCGCGCCGGCGTGCCCCTTCGTGGCGACTACCGCCGCCTCAAGACCGCGTTCCTGGCGCCGATGCCGCTGCCGGCACGGCCGCCGGCTACCTCCGGGTGCTAGCTTCCACCCATGCTCGAGCTATTGCTCTACGTCGGAAACAAGCGGTATTCGTCGTGGTCCTTGCGGGCGTACCTGGCGCTGGCCCACACCGGCGCGCCGTATCGCCTCGAGCTCATCGGCCTCGATCTTCCCGACACGCGCCAGAACATCCTGGCCGTGAACAAGGCTGGCCGCGTGCCAGTGCTGCGCCACGGCGATCTGGTGGTGAACGACTCGCTGGCCATCTGCGAGTACCTCCACGAGCTGTTCCCGGACGCGCATCTGTGGCCGACCGATCGCGCCGCCCGCGCCCGCGCCCGCGCGGTGACCGCCGAGATGCACTCGAGCTTCACCGCGCTTCGCTCGCAGATGCCCATGGACCTGATCGGCTCGCGCCCGGGCGTCGGCCACACGCCCGAGACCCTCGCCGAGGCGGCGCGCGTGATGGAGATCTGGCGCGAGGCCCGAGCCCGCGCCAGCGGCGGCCCGTTCCTGTTCGGCGCGTTCACCATCGCCGACGCCTTCTTCGCGCCGGTGACCACGCGCTTCACCACCTACGGCGTCCCCGTCGACGACGTGGGCCGCGCCTACATCGAGACCATCGCCGCCCTGCCCTCCTTCCAGGCCTGGAAGGCCGACGCGCGGCACGAGCCCGAGCTCCACGACCACCAGTGACCGTCGACCCGGCGGAGCACTTGCAACAGGCCCGCGGGTCTGGGATGACACGCTCTCGATGCTCAGCCTGAGTTCTCCGGTTTCTGCACCGCCGGTGGGGCGCGTGGGCAAGGTCTTCCGTTGATCACGAGCAGTCCCGACCGATGGAAATCCAGGCGCTGGGTGCGCTGGGTCCTGCGCCATCCGGTGGCGGTGGTCGCGGCCAGCTTCGTGGTCCTCGTCATCTCGACGTACCTCATCGCGTTCAAGCTGCCGCTGCGCGCCGACTTCGCCGCGCTCCTCCCCGAGGACGCGCCGTCGGTGCGCGACCTGCGCCGCCTCCAGGATCGCGTGGTCGCCCAGGACACAGTACTGGTGCTGGTCGAGTCCACGGACCCCAAGGCCCGCGCCGAGGTGGCCGCGGCCATGGCCGCCAGGGCCCGATCGCTGCCCGAGGACCTGGTCTCGCAGGTCGAGGACGACGACCGGGAGCTGCGTGACTTCCTGCGTCAGAACCTGCACCTCCTGGCGCCGCTCGCCGATCTCGAGAAGGCCGAGAAGGCGCTACGGCAGCGCATCGAGGCCGCCAAGCTCGACGCCAACCCGCTGTTCATCAACCTGGACGACGAGGAGGCGGCGGCCGAGCCGGCGGCCGGCGAGAAGGAGCTCGACGAGCTGCGCGGCCAGTGGCGCGACATCAAGGCGCGCTTCGAGCGCTCGGGCTTCGTCTCGGCCGACGGCACGCTCCAGCTCGTGGTGGTGCGCTCCGCCTTCCCGCGTACCGACGTCGCCCGCGGTGAGCGGGTGGTGACGGCGCTGCGGGCCGAGCGAACGCGGCTGGCCCGGACTCACGCCGGCGTCGACGTCGGCATCACCGGCGGCGTCGAGGAGACGCTGATCGAGCACCACGCGCTCCTGCGCGGCGTGATCCTGTCGGCGCTCATCACCATCATCCTGGTGCCGGCGGTGCTGCTCCTGTTCTTCCGCTCGATGCGCCTGTTCGCGATCCTGATGGCGGTGCTGGTGGTGGGCACCGCGGCGTCGCTGGGCGCGGCCGCGCTCACCGTCGGGCACCTCAACGCCGCCACCGCGTTCCTCGGCGCCATCGTCGCCGGCAACGGCGTCAACTACGGCATCTTCCTCATCGCCCGCTACAACGGCGAGCGAGTGCGCCACGACGCCGAGGAGGCGATGATCCGCGCCGTCAACGGCACGGTGCGGCCGACGCTGGTCGCGTCGCTCGCCGCCGTCGTCGCCTATGGCGCGCTGGCGGTCACCGACTTCAAGGGCTTCGCCGACTTCGCGATCATCGGCGCGACCGGCATGCCGTTGTGCTGGATCGCGACCTACGCGCTCATCCCCATCCTGGTCGTGCGCTTCGCGCCGCGGCCGCTGGCGCCGAGCAAGGAGCTGCTCGGTCGGTTCCAGGGCTGGCTGCTCGGCTTCAAGCACCCGATCGTCGTGACCATGGCCGTGATCGCCTTCACCGGCGGCTGCCTGTGGATCTCGTACCGCTTCGTCGCCGCCGATCCGTTCGAGTACGACCTGCGCAACCTGCGCGCCGACACCCCGTCGGCCGACGTCAGCCGTGGCTGGCTGGCCAAGAGCGACAAGGCGTTCGGCAAGGGCATCTCGGGCGCGACCTTCATCGCCGTCGACCGCCCCGAGCAGGTGCCGCAGGTGGTGGCCGCGCTCAAGAAGATCGACGCCGGCAAGAAGCCCGAAGACCGCGTGCTCGGCGACATCCGCTCGGTGCTCGACCTGGCGCCACCCGATCAGGACGCCAAGCGCGCCGTACTCGTCGCGATCCGCCGCCACCTCGAGGACGACGCCCTCGAGGCGCTGTCCGACGAGGATCGGGCCGCGCTCGAGGAGCTCAAGCCACCGGCGGAGCTCCCGCCCATCGCGGCCGAGGCCCTGCCGCCGTCGGTGCTGGGCCGCCTGCGCGAGCGAAACCAGCGGGTCGGCTTGCTGATCTCGGTCCGGCCCGGCCCCAGCATCGACGAGTGGGACGGCCGCGATCTCATCCGCTTCGCCGAGGCGGTGCGGCGGATCGAGCTGCCCGGCGGCGAGGTGGTGACCACGTCGGGCTCGAGCGTGATCTTCGCCGACATCATCAGCGCCATCGAGCGCGACGCGCCGCGGGTGACGCTGGCGGCCGCGATCGGCCTCCTCCTCCTGGTCGCGGTGATCGGCGGCGGCACCCGCCGCTCGATCGCGACCCTGTCGGCCACCGCCGTGGGCGCGATCGCCCTGGTCGCCACCTGCGCGCTCCTCGACATCCGCGTCAACTTCCTCGACTTCGTGGCCCTGCCCATCACGCTCGGTCTCGGTGTCGACTACGCCATCAACGTCGCCCACCCGCAAGGCGGCGCCATCAACGCCAAGCAGATGCTGCGCTCGGCGGGCGCCTCGGTGTTCGTGTGTTCGCTGACCACGATGATCGGCTACGGCTCGCTGCTGGTCTCGGAGAACCTGGCCATCAAGTCGTTTGGCATCGC
>SXGT01589229.1_pt1 | contig 16126 bp, 10 predicted proteins | sample 3176221 | NCBI WGS metagenome assembly SXGT01 (sample SAMN11356862, study PRJNA531348) | freshwater metagenome | isolation source: freshwater sample F1-120 | place: China: Fuxian Lake, Yuxi | collected 2017-12-25
CGTCGCGAAGACGCAGAGGGCGAGGGGGAGCAGGGCGTGGATGCGCATGGCGGTGGGTTCCTTCGGCGTCGTGCGGGTCACGGTTGCTTCTGCACTTCCTGGCCAGCGAGCCAGACGGTTTCGAGGGCGCCGGTGACCGACAGCGGGTCGCCGCCGAACACCAGCAGGTTCGCTTGTTTGCCGACTTCGAGCGTGCCGACCTGCTTGTCGATGCCGAGGATCTTCGCGGGCGTCAGCGTCACCGCGCGCACCGCCACGTCGGCGGGCAGGCCGTGCCGCACCAGTTCCGCGAGGCGGAAGAACAGGGCCCGCACGGTGGTCGTGTTGTCGCCGATCACGAAGCCGACTTCGATGCCGGCGTCGTGCAGCTGCTGCGCCGGGTGCATCAGCGTGCGCGAACGCGGCTGCGTCGTCAGGTCCGGCGACAGCAGCACCGGGCACTGCCATGCCTTCACCTGGTCGAGCACGAGGTCGATCGTGCCGGACATCGGGTCGTGGCGCGGCATCAGCAGCGCGCGCGGGAACTTCACGCTCTCGGCGACGGCGGCCTGCCAGTGCAGCATGTCGGCGGCGCTGTCGATCTGCACGATGGCGCGGCGCTTGCCTTCGAGCAGGTCGGCGAGCACTTCGAGATTCGGGTCCTTCGGCTGCTGCGGGCGCGCAGCCGGCGGCGCTTGCCCGGCGGGCGGGCCTGCCGGTGGCGTTTCCTTCTTCTCTTCCGGCTTGGGCTCGGGCTTGGGCTCGGGCTTGGGCGGTTCGTTGCCCTTCGGCGGCTCGGTCTTGCCGTCGGCGGGCTTCGGCTCCGGCGGCTTCTCCGCCGGCTTCGCCTCGGCCGGTTGCGTCGGCGGCGTCGGCGGCTTCTTGCGTTCGTCGACGACCTTCTGCGCCTTCTCGAACGTCTCCGTCAGCAGCTTCTTGGTCTGGCTGTCGCGCACCATCGAAACCTGCACGAACGCATCGTCGTCGACGGTGAGCTGTTCGAGCGTCTTGCCGTCGGGGCGCAGCACGGCGCCGAGTCCCGGGAACCCACCACCGGACGGCGACAGGGCGAGCGACGTGATGCCGACGCGCAGCAGGTCACCGAACACCGGTTGCTTGGCGTAGAGGCCATCGACGACCTTGGTCGCGGCGCGGTTGCCGGTGGGGCCGGCGCCAGCTTGGGGCATCGGCATTGGCATCGGGCCGCGCCCGCCGCGGCGACCGCCGCCCGACGGGTCTTCGGCGCGGCCGCCGCCCTGCAGGCCGGCGCGCGACCAGGCACTGACGAGGCCGGGCAGCACCGTCTTGCCGGTGGCGTCGACGATGCGGGCGCCGGGCGGCACCGTGACGTCGGCGCCGATCGCGTCGATCTTGCCGTTCCGCACCACCAGGGTGCCGCGTTCGATTACGGCCCCCGACACGGTGACGAGGCGCGCGTTGGTGAACGCGACCGGGCGCGTGTCTTGCGCCGTGGCGGTGGCCGCCGCCGCGAAGGCGAGCAGCAGGGCGAACGAAGTCGTGCGAGAGCTCATCGGCTGTCTCCGAAACGGTGGACCAAGGTTCCTTCGATGTAGACCGCACGCGGTGCATGCCGCGGGTCGAGCGGGTCGCCGAGGGTCACCTGGAAGTCGGCGTCCTTGCCGACTTCGAGCGAGCCCACGCGATCCGCGATTCCGATCTGGCGCGCGGGCGCGATCGTCAGCGCCTGCAACGCCGCTTCCCACGGCAGCCCGAGCCGCACCGCCATCGCCGCCTGCAGCGGCAGTTCTTCGGCGGCGACGACCGGCGCGTCGGTGTTGATCGACAGGTCGCGGCAACCGGCGTCCCAGTACGCCTGGCACATGCCCTGGAAGCGACCGAAGCGATCGAACTCGTACATGCGCGGCCCCAGGTTGAGCGGCGTCTTGCGTTTGGCCAGCGGCTCGGCCGCGAGCCAGCCGTCGAAGCAGCCGTGCGACAACACCATGTTCACGGCGAACACGTCCTGGAACATGCGCGACGTGGCGATGCAATCGCGCATGCCGGCGGTGTGGATCAGCACCGGCACTTCCTTGTCGAAGACGCGGCGCAGCTGTTCGAGTTCGGGCCGCAGCTCGGGTTTGGGGCCCTTGCCGGCTTTGTGGTCGCGCCACGCCTGCGCGTAGGTCTGCGCGCGCAGCAGCAGGTTCGTCAGCAGTTCGTGGCTGCCCATGCGCCCGGCGCCGAGGTCGCCGCTGCCACGTTCGGGGTTGAAGCCCTGCGCCACCTTCATCGCGCCGAGTTCGCGCAGCACCATCGCATCGAGCGACTTGCCGCGGCGCATTTTGAGCAGCACGCCGAAGCCGCCGATGTTGGTGCCCGAGCCCGGAATGAACAGCGTCGTGGTGATGCCGCCGGAGGCGGTGCGGCTGATCGCTTCGTCGCTCGGCTTGACGACGTCGAGCGTGCGCAGCTCGGCGTTGAGCGGCAGCGTCATGTCGTTGATGTCGCCGCCGCCGCCGCTGACGTGGTGGTGCAGGTCGACGAAGCCGGGGCACAGCCATAGGTCGCCGTGGTCGACGACCGTGGTGCCGGGCGGCAGCGCCGTCGTCGCGCGCGGGCCGATCGCTGTGATCTTGCCCTTGCTCTCGACCAGCACGCCGCCGTCGATCGGCGCGCCGGTGGCGGGCACGATGCGGGCGGCCAAGTGCGCGGTCGCCTGTGCCGTAGCGGCGGCGGCGAACAGCACGAGGCACAGGCCTTGGCGCGTCGGGGAGTTCATTGGGAGCGAGTTTTCACCACACCGGCCGCGACGGATCGCGCCGGTAGCAGATCGTGCCGTTGATCACCATCGTTTGGACGTGCGAGCGCGGGTCGATCGGGTCACCGCTCCAGATGCCGAGGTCGGCGTCTTTGCCGACTTCGAGCGAGCCGACGCGATGCTGGATGCCGGCGAACGTCGCGTTGTTGATCGTCAGCGCGCGCAGCGCCACTTCGTGCGGCAGCCCGAGGCGCACGCCGATCGCGGCCTGCACTGTCAGCTGCTCTTCGGGCACCACCGGCGAGTCGGTGTTGACGCCGATGCCGAAGCTGCCGACGCCGGGCACCGGATCGCGCCACGCGTAGTACTTGCCGCCGTCGTGCCAGGTCTGCATCAGGCCGAGGAACTGCGACGTCGCGCGGTCGAAGTGGTAGTTGCGCGGACCGGCGGCGATCGCCATGCCCGACTCGTAGGCGTTGCCGCTGAGCCGGTAGGCGTCGAACTCACCGTGCACGACGATCGTCCACAAGCCCATCTCGTGGCGCAGCATCTGCAGCGTCTGCAGCACGACCTGGTAGATCTGCGTGTGCACCGACACGAAGTACTCCTGGCGGAACAGGCCGCGCAGCAGTTCGAGCGTCGGGTCGAACTTCGGCTTCTCGCCCTTGCCCGCCTGCCACGCCTCGTACTGGTCGTGGTAGCGCTTGCCGTCGAGCAGGGTCATCCGGATGCCCTCGCTCATGCCCATCATGTCGGTGCCGAGATCGCCGCTGCCGCGTTCGGGATTGCCGGCTTGCGCGATCTTCAGGCTGCCCGGGAAGCGCACGAGCGCTTCTTCCGGCGACCTCGCCCACGTCTTCGTCAGCGTGCCGAAGCCGCCCATGTTCGAACCCGAGCCCGGAATGTAGAGCGCGGTGGAGATGCCGCCGGCGCGCGCCGTGCGGATCTGGTCGTGCTCCATGCCGATCAAATCGAGCGTGCGGAACTCGGGGTTGGTCGGATGCACCGTGTCGTTCAGGTCGAAACTCTCGCTGGCGATGTGGCAGTGCATCTCGACGAAGCCCGGCACGATCACGGCGTCGCCGCAGTCGATCAGTTCGTAGCCGGGTGGCACCGCCGTGGTCGGCGCCGGCCCGACCGCTTCGATCAGGCCGTTCCTGGTGAGCACGATGCCGTCGACAATCGGGGCTGCGGTGATCGGCAGCACCTTCGCGGCGCGGAACGCGTAGCCGGGGCTCGGCAGGCCGCGCGGGCCCCACTTGGCGACCTGGTAGTCCTTCTCGGCCGTGGGGCGGCGCGGATGCCACAGTTCGAACGGCTTCGGCGGCGTCGGCGCGGGCGTCGCCGCGGCCGCGGCTGCGGGTGGGGCGCCGGCGGCTGGCGGCGTGTCGTTCTGCGCCGTGAGAGCGGTGGCGAAGAGGGCGAACGGCAGGATGCGGTTCATTGCTTCTGCTCCCTGGCATCGACGACGACACGGCCATTGCAGACGACGAGCAGCACACGGCTTTGCGGCTCGAACGGATTGCCGGAGAACACCACGACGTCGCCGTCCTTGCCCTTCTGCAAGGTGCCGACGCGGTCGTCGAGCTTGAAGGCGCGCGCCGTCCACGACGTCAACGCTTGCAGCGCATCCGTCGGGCTGAGCCCGTAGCGCACCGCGTAGGCGGCGTGCAGCGGCAGGTGCCGCGCGCCGGCGCACTCGCCGCTGCCAAACAGGATCGGCAGGTCCTGGTCGGCGAGCGTTGCCGGCGTGTTGCGCAGTTCACCCTTTTCCTCGGTCACCGTCACCGGGCCGACCAGCACCGCCGGCTTCCGTCCCTGCAGCAGGGTCGGGTCGTCGATCAGGTCTTCGACGCCTTGCAGCACGTACGGGATCTGCTCCTTGTCGAGCAGATCGACGACGTCGCGGATCGCGGCGCCGCGGCTGACGCGCACGACCAACGCCGCGCGCTTCTCGATCGCGGCGCGCATGGGTTCGAGGTTGTCGTCGACCTTCGGGGCCTTGGGTTTGCCCGCTTCGTCGGGCGTCGCCGTCGTGGCGGCACGGCGCGGCGTCGCGGCTGGCGCGCCCGACGTCTTGCTGGTGCGCTTGGCGTTGACGTCCTGTTCGCCCATGCGCCCCATCGCCATCTTGCCGGTCATGGTCTCGCCGGTGACGGTGCCTTCGAACGTCGCCTCGCCGCCCATGCCGCGGAAGGTGAGCTTGAGCTTGCCGCCTTCGAACGACCCGGACGCGATCGGTTGCGCCGGCAGGTCGCGGCCGCTGAACGAGATCTTGATGGTGCCGGTGACCTTCTGGCCTTCGAGCTTGAGGTCGAGCACGACCTTGAGCTGGATCTGGCCCTGGATGTCGATGTCGGCTTCCCACACGCCGGTCAACGCGTCGCCGGTGTCGGCCGGCTTCGATTCGGGCGCCGGCGTCGCTGCGGGCGCTGGCGTCGGGGCCGGCGCTGCGGCCGCCTTGCCCTGCTGCCACTCGGCGAGTTCCTTCTCGTACTTGCGGAAGGTCTCGACGTACTGCTTGGCGCGGCCGAGCTGGTCGGCGAAGGAACGGATCGCGTCGGGGCCGATCGCGTCGTGCGCGAGGCGTTGGCCGACGATCGGCCGCACCGTCATCGTGGCCTGGTCGTGGGCGCCGGTCTTGATCGCGGCGATGCGACCCGACACCGGCCCGCCGTCCTTGCCCGACACCAGCAGCGTGGTGATGCCTTCACGCAGCGCCGGCTGGAACATCGGGTCGTCGAACGCGATCGCTTCGTGCAGCTTCTGGTTGGCGGTGCCCGGCGGCACCGGCGTGCCTTCGCCCGCGAGTCCGAGGTGCGAGAACGCATCGAGCAGGCCGGGGGTGGCGACACCGGTCGGCAGGTCGATGACTTCGGCGCCGTACGGGCTCGCGAGGTCTTCGCCGACTCCCTTGATGCGGCCGTCCTGCAGCAGCACGACGCCGTTGCGCAGCACGCGGCCGGTGCCGTCGTGCAGCGTGCCGACGCGGATCGCCAGCGCCTGGTTGGTGGTCTTGCGCGCATAGGCGCGCGTGCCGTCGATCCAGGTCTGTTCGACCATGGTGCCGACCGCGAGTGGTTCTCCGCTGAGCACGACGAAGTCCGCGTCCTTGCCCGGCTGCAGGCTGCCGACGCGGCTGTCGACGCCGAGGATGGTCGCGGCGTCCTGGCCGATCGCGCGCAGCGCCGTGGCCGTGGGCAGGCCATGTCGCACAGCGATGGCGACGGCCATCAGGTAGTCGCGCAGCGGCACGTCGGCGGCCGGAGCCAGGCCGATCGTGATGCCGGCGGCAGCGGCGCGGGCCGGTGCTTCGGGATGCGGTTGCGGCGTCTTCTGCAGGCGATCTTCGCCGCCCGGATTGGCGCGGCCGAAGCGAACCGGCACGCGGAACACGGCGCTGACCTTCTGCTTCGCGGCCTCGGCGGCGACCGCGGCGATCTCCTGCGGATCCTCGAGGACCATGCGCAGGCCGAGTTCCTGCTGCAGCAACAGGGCCCGACGGATGTCCTGTGCGGCGCCGGCGCCGGCGCGCATCGGCAACTTGCCGGCGACGACGTCGGCGAGCGGCCGCTCGTCGTAGCGATTCTCGGCGGGACCTTCGCCACCCGGTGCTTTCACCGCGTCGGTGGCGGATGTGAACGCGGCGCGCAGCTCGGCGAGCACGCTGATGCGACCGGTCGGCGTCTGGATGCGCGACGGCAGCAGCGGGTCTTCGTCGGTCGGGTGCGGAGTCGGTTCGAACACGCGCGGCGCCGCGATCGCGGCGTCGCCGAAGTTGACGCGCAGGCTCTGCGCCTCGGTCAACACGCGCGCGACGAGGTCGGTGCCGGCGAGCTTGACGACTGCACCTTGGCCGGAGACGAGGCGAGCGCGGCCGGGCGACAGGTAGGCGGTGGTGACGCCGCCCTGCAGCGCGGCGTTCCAGGTGCGCTCGAAGTCGAACTGGTCGAGCGCCAGCGCGTCGGGCGTGAACTGGTACTCGGAGTCGGGGGCGGGCGCGAGGTCGCTGTCGACCGCGACGATGCCCGGCATCACGACCTTGGTGCTGCAGTCGACGACCGGCAGATCGGCCGGCGGCGCCTCGGTGGAGGCCTTCTGCACCTTGCCATCGACGACCACGAGCCACGCATCGCGCAACACGGTGCTGCCGTCACCGACGAGCAGCGTGCCGCAGCGAACCGCGAACGAACGCGACGGTGGGTGCGTCGCTTCCTGGGTGCGCACCGCGGCCGCGAGGGCAGCGACTGCGACCAGGGACAAGAGGGGCAGCGCGCGCATCACTTGCCCTCGCCCGGCTTGCCACCGGTGCCGGCCGGCGTCGCCGGCTTCGGTGCTTCGGTCTTCGGGGCCTCGGTCTTCGGCGCTTCCGGCTGGTTCGGCTCGGTCTTGCCGGGGCCGGCGGCCTTCTTCTCCTTGTCCTTCTCGGCGGCGAACAGGTACTGCAGGCGCGGGTCGTTCTTGCGTTCGTAGACGATCTCGCCTTCGAGTACGACCGTCTCGACCCAGCTGGTCGCGGCGAGCGGGTCGCCGGTGAGGATCTGCAGGTTGCCGAGCTTGCCTTCGGCGAGCGAGCCGACCTGGCTGTCGAGTCCGAGCATCTTGGCCGGCACCAGCGTCAGCGCTTCGATCGCCTTCTGGCGGTCGACGCCGTTGCGCATGCAGGTGCCGATCTGCCACCACGGATACGCGGTGGGGCCACCGGCGCCGAGCGACAACGCGAACGGAATGCCGGCGTCGGCCAGCATCTTCGCGGTGCAGTGCTTCTTCTCCTTCTGCGTCTCTTCGTCGGTCTCGAAGTACTCGAGCGTTTCGTCGAGCACGACCGGCTTGCCGAGCCGCGTGATCATCGCCATCGCTTCGTCGATGTTGCTGCCGAGCACGATCTGCAGGTCGAGCTCCTGCGTCAGCCGCAGCGCCTCGTCCATCTCCGCGAAGCTCGGCACGAACAGCCAGCCCTTGGTCTTCTTCTGCACGAGATCGACGCCCGGCTTCTTGGTGCGATCGATCTCCTCGGTCCAGTTCTTGTCGGCGGCGATGGCGCCAGCGGCCTTCTCCTTCTCGAACTCGGCCTTGCGGCGGTCGAAGTCGGCGAGGTATTCGCGCAGGTCGGACAGCGCGCGGCGCAGCTTGCGGATCTGCTGCAGGCGGCCGCCGCCTTGCGCCATCAGCGACAGCTTGATGCCCGTGTTGCCGGCGACCGCCATGTCTTCGACCGTGCGTCCGAACGGCCGCACCACCATGCCTTGGCCGCCGAGCAGCGTCTGGTTGCCGGGCAGCACGTGCACGGTGCCGACACCGTTGCGCAGGCAGTCTTCGAACCATGCCGAGGCCGGGTCGATCGCGTCGGCGACCGACAACCACGGCACGTTCTGCATGTTCTCGTTCATGCCGCGCTGGCCGCTCTGCGAATGCGCGAGCACCCAGGTCGGCATCACCGTCTTGCCGGTGGCGTCGATGACCTTCGCCGACCACGGCACTTCGACTTCGGTGGCTTTGCCGATCTTCACGATGCGGCCGTTCTGCATCAGCACGACGCCGTCGTCGATCGCAGGACCGCTGACCGGGAGGATCTTGCTCGCCTTGACGGCGACGATGTCCTGGCCGGTGGCGGACGCGGCGGCGGCGATGGCGATGGCCCAGGCGACGAGAGACACGGAGAGCTTGCTGTTCATCGGAGTGCGAGCACGGAGAGGCCGTCGATGTGGACCGACTCGGCGACGGAAGCCGGGTCGAGGGGATCGGTGGACCAGACGACGAAGTCCGCGTCCTTGCCGACAGCGAGGCTGCCGGTGCGTTGGTCGATGCCGAGAAGTCTGGCGGGCTCGATGGTGATGGCGTCGAGGGCGCGGGTGGCCGAGAGGCCGTTGCGCACCGCGAACATCGCCTCGCGAACGAGGTCGAGCGATTGCAGGTTGCTGCCGGTGGTGATGACGAACGGAATGCCGCGGTCGGCCAGCAGGCGAACGGTGGCGCTGCGCGGGTCGGCGCCGTCGCCGCCGGCGCTGCCGGCGACCACGGTGGCGCTCGGGGCGCCGAGCATCACGGTCGTCTTCGCGGCGACGAGCTCGTCGATCACGACGTGCGCGTCCTGCGCTTCTTCGAGGATGGTGCGGTAGCCGAACTCGGCAGCGATGCGCAGGGCGGTGCGCAGGTCCTGTTCGGAACGCGCGGTCGTCACCGCGGTGAGCTGGCCCTTCAGCACGCGGGTCAGCACTTCGATGCCGGGGTTTGGTGCTGCCGGCGGCGCGCCGGCGGTCTGTTCCATCGCGGCCTTGGCGTCGAAGAAGGCGCGGCGCACTTCCCACACGACACCCATGCGCGTGGTCGGACGGCGGTAGTAGATCGAGTCGACGCCGCCGCCGCGGATGGGCCGGTTCTCCTGCGACGGTTCGCTGCCCATCGTGATGCGCAGGCTGGCGTCTTCCTTGAGCACCATCGCGCGCGGGTCGGTGCCGAACGTCTTCACGACGCAGCCGAGGCCGCCGATGACGTTGCGCGAGCCGGGCATCACGTGCACGGCGGTGACGCCGGCGGCGCGCGCCCGCGCGAAGCTGCGATGGTCGGGATCGAGCGTGTCGAGCACGCGCAGGTGCGGCGTGACCTCGTCGCCGTTCTCGTTCATGTCGGCGCTGTTGCTGGCGCGGAACGACGCATCGACGAGTCCGGGCGTGATCGTCTTGCCGGCGCAATCGACGACCGCGGCCCCGGCCGGAATCGCGGTGTCGGCGCCGCCGATCGCGAGCACCTTGCCGCCGCCGACCACCAGCACGCCGTTCTCGATCGGCGGTTGGCCACCGGGCAGCAGGCGGGCGTTCTTGTAGGCCGTGGCTTTGTCCTGGGCGGGCAGCAGCGCGCAGACGAGCGTGATGCCGAGCAGTGGGAAGCGCAGCATGTTCAGCGGGCTCCGGCGGCGGCGGCCGCGTTGTGGGGTTTCGGGGCGTTGCCTGCCTCGCCGAACACGCGCACGCCGTCGATGAACGTGGCGACGTGGGCGCTGGTCAGGTCGAGCGGATCGCCAGTGAAGACGAGGAAGTCGGCGCCGCAGCCGGCGCGCAGCGAGCCGACCACGGTGTGCTGGTCGAACAGTTGCGCCGGCGTGCGCGTCAGCGCCTGCAGCGCGGCCTTGCGATCGAGCCCAGCCCGCACGGCGAGCACGGCGCTGGTGCGCAGCTGGTCGGCGCGGCCACCGAAGCAGAACGGCACGCCCGCTTCGGCCAGCAGCGTCGGCAGCCGCAGCTGCGCCTGCCGTTGCTCGGGACGCAGCGGTTCGAGCACGAGGGCGGCCTTCTGCGCCACGATGCGCGGCAACACTTTCTCCGCCTCGCGCGCGCCGACCAGCACTGGTTCGAAGCCGAACTCACGCGCCAGGTCGAGCGCCGCCGCCAGTTCGACGTGCAGGTCGGCGTGGATCACGATCCGCCGCGAACCGCCGAGCGCCGAACGCAGCACGGCGACGTCGGGACCGCCGCCGGTGCCCGCCTTCGCCATGGTGAACGCCGAACGCAGCATGTCCACGGCACCCATCAACGACGTCGGCGGCCGTTCGGGATTGCGCGCCACCTGCGTCAGCGACAACGCCAGGTGCACTTCGGCCGTAGCGACGACACCGTTGTCCTGGCCCGGCTTGACCAGCGCGCCGATGCCGCCGGCGATGTTGCGCGGCGAGGGCGACAGCAGCAGCGAAGTGACGCCGAACGCCGGCAGCTTGGCCAGTTCTTCCTGCCACGGATCGAACGCTTCGATGGCGCGCAGGTCCGGCGTGAACGGCAGCGAGGCCTCGGCGAGGTCGCGGTCGCGGCCGAGCGTCGTCGGCGGCAGCACGAAGCCGGGCACGATCACCGCGTCGCCGTAGTCGATCACGGTGGCCTTTTTGCGGGCTTCCGTCGGAATGTCGGTGCCGGCGAAGGCGACCTTGCCTTGCCGGATCAGGAAGGCGCCGTCGGCGAGCACCGCATCGGTGGCGAGCACGACCTTCTTCGCGGTGACGACGATGTCCTGCGCGCGCGAGGGCGACAGCAGGCACAGGCACGCGGCGAACGACACGAACGGGGCAGCGCGCCCCGCACGGACCGGCAGGAGACGTTCCATCACTTGGCCTCGAATTCGGTGCGGCCCTTGGCGAGCACCATCAGGATGCGCGAATCGGTGGCGAACAGCGGCCGGTCGGTGACAACGAGGTCGCCGAACTTGCCCGTTTGCAGCGAGCCGGTGTCCTGGGCGATGCCCAGGATTTCGGCGGGAGTCAGCGTGATCGCGCGCAGCGCCGCGTCGGCCGGCAGCCCGTTGCCGACCGCGGTCGCGGCGAGCAACGGCAGCAGCGCCGCCAGGTGCGCCCGGCCGCTGGCGAGTGCGAACGGCACGCCGGCGGCGTGCAGCTTCGCCGGCACCTTGGCCGGGTTCATCGCCTCGTAGGGGGGCTCGAACGGGCCGGCCATCGTGTCGGTCAGCACCACCGAGACACCGGCGGTTGCGATCTCCGCGGCGCACGCGTCGGCGCCGAAGGCCTGTTCGAGCACGAGCACGGGAATCTGGCGGTCGCGGCCGATCTTGAGGGCGCCGCGCACTTCGTCAGCGCGATGCGCTTCGATGCGCAGCGGGAGTTCCCCGTCGATGACCGCGAGCAGGGCTTCGCGCTGCAGGTCGCGCGGCGGGGCCTTCGGGTAGGTGGGACGCTTGGGCGCCTCGTCCTTCTTCTCGGCCGCAGCAGCCGGGCCAGCGGCGCCTTCGGCGGGCTTCTGCGGATCCTGCTTCGCGGGGTCCTGTGGGCCGGGAGCGGGAGCGGGGGCGGGTTTGGGCGGATCCTGCGGCAACGCGGCGAGCAACGTCGCGAGCGCCTGTTCGAGTTGTTCCGGCGAAACCTGCTCTTGCGGGGTCTTTTGCGGATCGTTCTTCGGCGGCTCACCGCCACCACCGCCACCTTCGCCACCGGGGCCCGGGCGCCCACGGGTTGGTCGGCCTTCGCGCGCGGGGCCAGGGCCCGTCGGGCCGCCAGCGCCGGCCGGTGCCGCCGCGCCGCCGCCGCCGCCGCCCGCTGGCTTGTCGCCGTCCTTCTTCTTCTGGTGCCACGCGAGGTAGTCGGCGAACTCCTTGTCGTACTTCTTCACCGCCTCTTCGTGGTCATTCAGCTGCTTGCGGAAGTCTTCGAGGCCTTCGAACAGCGCGTCGACCTGCGCCACCTGCTGCTGCCGTTGCAGTGCATGCGACGGGCCTACGCCGTTGGTGATGCGCAGATGCAGCGCAGCCGCGTCCTTGCCGCTCCAGGCTTCGAAGCCGTCCCTGGTCGGGCGCACGATCGCGCCCTTGCCGCGCACGAGTGCCGGCGAACGCACGGTGACGTAGGCGGTGGTGATGCCGGCTGCCGCCAGCGCATCGTTGCGGTTGCCCTGCACGCGCAGGTCGTCGGCGAAACGCGAACCGCCGTCATTGCTGCCGTCGTTGCGCAGCGAGTCGTCGGTGAAGGCGTCGGTCGCCGCATCGACGAGGCCCGGATAGACGTGGCCGTTGGGGAACGAGTGCACGGTCGCGTTCGGCGGCACTTCGACTTCGCCCTTCTTGCCGACCGCGACGATCCGATCGCCGCGGATCACCACGACCCCGTTCTCGATCGGCGCGCCCGCGACCGGATGCACGGTGCCGGCTTCGATCACCACCGGCGCCCGGCGGGCGCGGCCACCGCGGCGACCCTCGGCGGCGGGCGGCGTCGCGCCTTCAGGATTCTGCGGCTGCGCGGCGGGGGTTGGCGTCGGGTTCTGGGCCGGCGTCGGATCCTGGGCCGTCAATGCGGGCAGCAGTGCGAGGCAGCATGCAGCGAGCAGGCCGCTCACGGGGAAGACGGAGAGCGATCGTTGGGTCCGCATGGCGATCTCGGGGGCCGCGGGAAGCGTGGAGGGGGAAGAACTTCTACGAACACGGGGTCCGGTGCCGCCAACGCTTTTTCCCCTTCCTTCCGTACCGCTTCCGTATGTGGTTCCCATCGCGGGGGACCGGAAGGGGGCAGCATTGCGCACGGCAGAACGTGGCTGCGTGTTGCCCTTCGCGCGACGTGGCTATGGTGCCTCGCGCCATTCATGAACGCCTTCCGCGGCCGTGCCTTCGCTTGCTGCTCCGCCGCGGTGCTCGCGGCTTGCACCGGCGTTCGGCTCGAGCGCTCCGACGCGGTGTTCTACCGACCGACCGCACCGGGCACCGAGGCGATGTTCGACCCGCTGCGCATGTCGCTGCAGTACGTGCTCGACGGTTCGCAGATCGAAGGCACCAACCTCGACCGCTACGACGACCACTTGCAGCTGGTGTGGGACCACCTGCGGGAGCCGGTGCACACGATCGCGACCGGCGATGGCGGCTGGCGCGACTTCGTCAATTCGGAGATTGCGCCGATCGACGCCGACAATGCCGACGACAGCATCGCGATCCTGCCCAATGTGTTTCTACACACCCTGGGCGGCGGCATGTTGTTTCGCAAGACGGCGGAATGGCTGGAGGCACACGACGCGCCGGCGCCGTGGTTCACCGCCGGCGTGCTGTCGATGGTGACCGAAGTGCTCGCCGAGGCCAGCGAGAAACCGACCACCGACGACACCGACGAGATCGCCGATGTGTTGCTGTATCGGCCGCTGGGATTGTGGTTGTTCGCCGATGCCCAGCGTTCGACCTGGGTGCGCGACAACCTGCGGCTGGTCGATTGGCCGTATCTGCTGGTGTGGGACGTCGACGACGGCGAGTTCGCCAACGTCGGCATGAACTACGCGCTGCGCCCGAAGTGGTTCGAAAGCGCCGATACGAGCCTGTTCGCGCACCTCGGCATCAGCAATGTGTTTGGTCTGTCACATCGCCTCGTCGGCACGCGGCGGCTGGCGTGGGGCGTGGGAGCTTCCACCGAAACGGTGAAGCCGGTCGAATTGCGTTGGACTGCCGGTCTGTTCTTCGAGGACGACGGCGGCCTGCTGGCGTCGCTGTTGGCAAATTGCGCCGATGGCTATGCGGTGCGCGCCAACGCGTATCCGGGGGCGATGTTCGCCGCCGACGTGCCCCTCGGCCTGTTTGCCGGCGTGCGCGACGACGGCGACATCACCATCGGCGTGCAGTTCGAACTGCCGATCGGGCTCGGCTTCTGAGTCCGCCTCAGTTCATGACGCGTTCGCGCAGCTGCTGCATGTAGTCGGGATCGCCGACCCCTTCTTCGATGCGGTGCAAGGCCTCGACGGCCAGTTCGCGATCGAGGCCAAGGGTGAGCCATCGCGTCGCGACCACGAGGTCGACGGCACAATTGCGCGGATGCGCCGTGCGAAACTCGGTCAGCGCCGCCGGGAACGCCGCCTTGTCGTTGTCGACGAGCCACCACAGATGCATTGCGGCGAACGGCAGCGTGCGCCGCGTCTCCGCCGACACACCGTCCGGTGGTATGCGCACGCCTTTTGGATACCGAATCGACTGCATGGCCTGCAGGATGGTTGCCGAGTGGGCGGCGTTGTCGGCGTTGCCCAGCATCGAGTGCAGCCAATCGCCCAGGCTCACGACCTGGATGTCGGTGATGCGTGGCTTGCCGTCACGGCGTTCGAGGCGCAGCCGGTGGTAGTCGAACAGGCGGGTCGATTTGTGCACCCGGAACAGCAGCGTGCGGTTGCCCTTCGCATCGAAGCCGACGAACACGAACGTGTAGGTCCCCACCTCCTTCAGCGCGGCGATGACTTCGGCGAAGCCTGCACTGCTGTCGTTGGTGGTGGCGGCGTCGGCGGCGCCGGCTGGCAACACGACGTGAAACCGCGAGCGGATGTTCTCGATGGTCGTCGCGTTCTCGAGGGCGGCCGCCACATCGAGAGCTTCGCCGTGCGTGACTTTCTCCGGCATGCCGGAGAACGCGATCGCGGTGCCGACGAAGGCCACGGCGAGAAACAGCCACAGGCCCCAGCGGGAACCGCGCGGCGCCGTACTGCGGCGGGCCCGCCGGGGACTCGCGGCGGCAGCGGTGGTGGGAGGCGCCGTGGATTCAGGGCTCGGCGTGGGGTCGGGCATGGGGAGCGCTTGGTTGCCGGGCGAAGTGGGCGTGGAACTGGTGCCGGCCGTTGCCGCCATTCGACCAGTGCAACCCGATCCCCGCAAACGGGCTTTCGGCGATGTGGGTTCACACCCTCCGGCGCGCCAGTCCGCCGTGGGTGGTGGACGTCACTCCCAGGGCAACTGCTTGCGCGCGGGGCGGTGCTTCTGGGCCGGGCGCGCCGGCTTCGCATTCGGCACGGGCTTCTGTTGCCGCGCCCGCGCCGGCACCGTGCCGGTGATCGCGCCGAGCACGAACTCGAGCACGTCGTCGGCGGTGTGCTCCTTCTTGCCGCGCGGCGGCGGCGGCAGCATCAGGTGCGTCTTGCCGGCTTCGACCGGGCGCACGTCGAGGAAGCAGTCGAGCCAGGCACCGCCCAGCGGCACGCCGGGCTGGTGGCGAACGACGACGCGGTCCTGGTCGACCCACTGCACGCCGTGCACGGCGAGACCCATCAAGCCGTGTTTGAGGCGGAACACGCGCAGCAACGTGCGCACCGGGGTCGGCAGCTTGCCGTAGCGGTCCTTCAGTTCGGCTTCGAGTTCGCGCAGCCGCTCGTCGTCGGTCGCTTCGTCCATCTCGCGCAGCAGTTCGAGCCGCGCGCGCGGGTCGGTCAAGAAGTCCTGCGGCAGGAAGGCCTGCACGCGCAGATCGACGTCGACCTCTACTACGTGCACGCCGACCGGTCGCTGCACCTTCGCCGACTCGACCGCCGAACGCAGCAGTTGGCAGTACATGTCGTAGCCGACCGCGGCGATGTGGCCCGATTGCTGCGGCCCGAGCAGGTTGCCGCCCCCGCGGATCTCGAGGTCCTTCATCGCAATCGCGAAGCCGGCCCCGAGGTGGGAGAACTCTTCGAGCGCTTTCAGCCGCGCGCGCGCCTCCTGGCTCGGTGGTTCGTCGCGGTCGAGCAGCAGATAGCAGTAGGCCTTCTCGCTCGAACGGCCGACGCGGCCGCGCAGCTGGGGCAGCTCGGCGAGGCCGAAGGGGTCGGCTTCGTCGATCAGGATGGTGTTGGCGCGCGCGATGTCGAGGCCGTTCTCGACGATGGTGGTGGAGACCAGCACGTCGAACTCGCCGCGCACGAAGGCGCGCACGGTCTTCTCGATCTCCGCTTCGGTCATCTGGCCGTGGCCGATGGCGATGCGCGCTTCGGGCGCCAGCTGCCGCAGCCGTTGCGCCAGCGGCTGCAGTTCCCTGATCACGTTGTGCAGCACGAACACCTGGCCCTGGCGCGAGAGTTCGCGCAGCAGCGCGTCCTGCAGCACGCGGTCGTCGCGGAACAGCACGCGCGTTTCGACTTCCTGTCGGCCCGGCGGCGGCGCGTCGAGCGTGCTGATGCCGCGGATGCCGAGCAGCGAGCCGTGCAGCGTGCGCGGGATCGGCGTCGC
>SXGT01672800.1_pt1 | contig 16124 bp, 13 predicted proteins | sample 3176221 | NCBI WGS metagenome assembly SXGT01 (sample SAMN11356862, study PRJNA531348) | freshwater metagenome | isolation source: freshwater sample F1-120 | place: China: Fuxian Lake, Yuxi | collected 2017-12-25
CACGTTGACCCCGTCGCGGTCGTTCGCGACCAGTGCCCGGCCCAACCCGACGAACAGCGGAGCGAACTCGGCCGCGTCCGGGTGGTCGGGCGGGAGCGGGGCCGTTTCGGAATCGCGCGCGGCCGCCCGCTCCGCGGGCCGATCCTTGTCCAGCTCCGCGCCAATGAGCCGCTCCGTTTCGGTCGTGTCGAACTCCTCGCGGGGCGGCGCGTCGAGCTCGTCGCGCAGGAGGAACCGCCCTTCGGCCCACCGGGCCTCCGCGGCCTCGCGCGCGGCGCGCCGGTCGGCGGCCTTTCGGACCGCGCCCACCATCCCGATCAGCCCCAGCGCGCACAGCAGCGACACACCGACGATGACCGCCGCGATCCCCTTCTTGTTCATTGGGCGTCCCCGCGAGTCCGGCCGCGATTGTGATTCGTGCGTTCGATTGGACCGCACCCGCGCCACACGGTCAAAGGAATAGAGTCGCTGCACAATAGTTTTGGGGTGCGTAGGTTCTGTGTGCGAGCCACACGAGTCGCTTGAAGCGAATCCCGGAGACGTTCCGGCAGTCGCTTGTCCTCTGCCCTCTGCCCTCTTCTGCTTCGCCCCCTACTTGCCCAGGGTGTCCTTGAAGAGCGCGAGCATCCGCTTCCACGAGTCCTCGTCGGCGGCCTTGTCGTACTTCATGCCCTTGATGTTCACCTTGTCCGCGCCCGGCACGGTGAAGCTGTGAAACACGTCCTTGTACTCAACGAACTCGTACTTCGTGCCGGCCTTGTCCAGCACCTCGCGGAACGTCTTGATGTCTTCGACCTTGATGAAGAAGTCGGCCTCGCCGTGGCAGATCAGCACCTTCGGCTTCACGGCCTTCGCCTCGGCCTCGGTCGGGACCGGGGTGATCGCGGAGTGGAACGTGACGACGGCCTTCAGGTCCGCGCCGGCGCAGGCCAGTTGCAGGCAGGTGGTGCCGCCGAAGCAGTAGCCGATGGCCGCGAGCTTGTCGGCGTCCACGTGCGGTTGCTCCTTGAGCTTCTTCAGCCCCGCCTCGGCGCGGCCGCGCCAGACCTTCGCGTTGGCGCGGGTGGCCGTCGCCATCTTGCGGGCGTCGTCCGGGTGCGCGGTCGTGGTCCCGTCGCCGTACATGTCCGGGGCGAACGCGACGTACCCGCGGGCGGCAACCATCTCGCACCGCTGTTTGGCGTAGGCGTCCAGCCCCCACCACTCGTGGACGACCAGCACGCCGGGGCGCTTGTCGGTGCTGGCGTCGTCGTAAGCGACGTAGCCCTTGAGCTTCACGCCGTCGAACTCGTACTCGACGGTCTTGGTGACGACTTTGGCCTGGGCCGCGCCCGCGACCAGCGCGAGGGCGGCAACGGCGATGAGACCGCGCATCATGGGGAACGGCTCCGTTGGGGAATGGGCGGCACTATTCTACGCGCGCCGCGCGGCGGCGTCAGAACCGCCAGCGCGGGCCGGTGCGGACCGTGCGCCACGCGCCGGGCAGTGCGATCCACGCTCGCGCCGCCAGCACCCGCGCGACCGGCCACGCGAGGTACGCGAACGCCAGCGCGAACGCCGCGATCTGCTGGTGGTTCCGCCCCCCCAGCGGTATCGCCGCCACGAACGGCTGCCACAATACGGAGCACTCCGGCACATACCACGTCAGGTGCTCGTGCTCGAAGTTGTTCTCGAAGTAGCGGACGGAGCCTGCGCCCTGGAACACGAGGCCGTTCAACCCGACCCAGCACGACAGTGCGACGGCGGCCAGCACCAGCCCGTTGGCCCACGTCGAGTATCGGTCGGCGCGGGCGGTCCAGCGGGCGAGCACCAGGGCCGCCGGCAGCGCCGCGAACAGGAAGAACCGCGGCCCCCAGACGGCCCCGCCGTACCACGACCACCACCGCGCGTACACCAGTACCAGCCCGACCACCACCGCGACCCACAACCGGTACACGAGTCGCGCGTCGGCCGCGCGCGGCTCGTCGCACTCCGGGTACTTCGCGAACAGACCGGGCGCGAAGAACACCAGCCCTTTGCCGAACGAGAACAGAATCGACAGCAGGCCGAAGAACAGCGGGTAGCTGAAGTCGGGCAGCCCGGAGTACGGCAGGACCGTGCGGAACCCGGCCTCGCCCGCGTAGCCCCCCGCGAACGCGCTCCCGCGCCGCACGGAGTTTTCCAGCAGCACCAGCGCCGCGGCGCACGCCGGGATCAGCAGGTAGCGTGCGCGGCGGCGGTGCCAGCACAGCACCGCACAGGCCAGTGCCAACCCGACCGCGGAGGCCGGCACGTTCGCCGTGCCCCACACGCACAGCGCGCCGCCGACGAGCGCCCAGAAGCCGCGCCGCGTCGCCAGCAGCGCCAGCCCGGTGCCCACACAGCAGACGTGAAACACTTCGCCGAAAAAGCCCAGGACGTGCCACGGGAACGCGCTCCCGAACAGCACCAGCGCCGCGAACCGGACCCGCTCCGCACGCGCCAGCACCGGGCGCAGCGCCAGCCACAGCGCGCCGAGCGCGAGCAGCAGGGCGACGCGGTTGAACGCCCACACGGTTTCGGTCGGGTAGCCGACGGCCTCGCCCAGATACCACAGCGGGGCGGCGGCGAGCGGGCCGTAGAGCGAGTACTTGGTACGGTCGAGCGTGCCGTGACGCAGCAAGGCGTCGAGCGCGTCGTAGCGAACGATGCCGTCGCTGCCGACGGCCATCGGTGCAGTCGCAACTATGCCCGCGCCGAGTAGGACGACGAGCAACCCGAAGTGGCGGACGAGGACGCGGGAGGCGGCACGCATGTCCTACAAGTTATGTAGCCGCCGGCCGCGGGCGAGCGCGGCCCGTCGCCGCTACTTCTTCGGCTTGGCCTTCTCTTGCGCGTCCTTCAAGAACGCCACGAACTTCGCCGGGTCGTTGATCTTCCCTTCGGGATACACCCCGATCACCTTCACCTGCCCGCCCTCTTGCGGCATCAGCACCGCGTACAGCGGGAGCGCGGCGTCCTTGAACACATCGACCTGAAACTTGGCGTTGGCATCGGCCTCCGCGTCGCGGCGCGTCTTGCCGGGGTCGGTCAGGTACAGCGCGGCCGGCACCTCGTCGGTGTAGAACTTCACCTTCTCGAACTTCTGAAGCTCCTCGCGCACCACGGCCTGCGGAAACACGGTCTGCTCGTTGATCTTGCAGTTCGTACACGTCACGCCGGTGAAGTCCAGGAACACCGGGCGCTTGCTCTTCTCGGATGCCTCGAGCGCCGCGAGCAGGTCCGTGCGCCACAGGTCGTCCTTGCTGGCCGCGGGCGCGGGCACCTCTTCGGGCAGCAGGAACGCTTCGACCCAGGCGTAGACGGTCCCCGCGGGGCGCTGCGGCTTGCCGTCCGCGCCCTTGATGAGCGCCGGCGCGAGGTACAGCGCGAGGCCGAGGAACACCAGCGCGAACAACAGGCGCGGCACGCCGATGTTCGGCTTCTCCTCGTCGTGCGGCAGGCGGAACACGTTCAGCAGGTACAGCCCGCACGCGCCGCTGATCGCCACCCAGCCGCCCAGCACCATGTCGTAGGTGAAGTACTGCGGCGTCGGGAACAGTCGGAGTTCCGCGGTGCGGAGGAACTTGAGCGCCGCGGCCAGTTCGAGGAACCCCATCACCACCTTCACGCTGTCGAGCCAGCCGCCGGATTTCGGTAGCGCCTTCATCAGGCCGGGCACGAGCGCGAGGATGAAGAACGGGGCCGCGAACGCGGTGGCGACCGCCAGCCCGCCGGCGATCTCGCGCGCGGTGGGCACCACGACCATCCCGCCGCTGCTGTCGCTACCGGCCGAGATGCCCGCGAACCCGCCCAGGAACGGCGCGACGCAGGTGAAGCTGATGACCGTGAACGCCAGCGCGCCGAAGATCGTGCCCACCGTGCCGCCCTTCGACTGCTTCGCCTGCAACCGCTTCTGGAGCGAGTTCGGCAGCGTCAGCTCGTACATCCCGAACAGGCTCAGGGCCAGCACCAGGAACAGGACCGCGAGCAGGATGTTCGTGACCGGGTGCGTGCTGAGCCACGACATGAACTTCAGCAGCGCGAACGCGGACACGCCGAGGACCGAGATGATGGTGAGGCAGTACACGCTCGCGAGCTTGAGCCGCTCGCGGAGCGAGCCGTGCGCCTGCTTGAGGAAGATGCTGACGGTGATGGGGATCATCGGGAACACGCACGGCGTGACCAGCGAGATCAGCCCCCACGCCGCGGCCGTGAGGACGAACCCCCACAGGCTGGGCGGCGGCGGCTTATCGACGCTCGGAATGCGCGCCGCCAGTTCCTTGAGTTCGTTGGCGTAGACATCCTTGTCTTTGGCGCGCTTGCGCGGGTCGATCTTGGCAGGTTCCACCGGCCCACCGGGAGCGGGCGTCACCAGACCCGGCACCGGTGGAACCGGCTTCTGCGCCTTCAGCTCTTCGAGTGCTTTCTTCGTCGCTTCGAGTTCGGTTCGCACCGCTTCGAGTTCGGTCTTGGTCCCGTCGGGACTCGTCTTGAGCGCCCCGATGGCCGCCGTGAGGTCGGCCGGGTTCGCCTTCTCCGAAAGCCCCTCGACCACTTCGAGCGTCAGCACCGGGAGGTGCCGGCTCTTGGCGATGTGGCAGTTGTCGTCGTCGCACACCTGAAGCGCGATGTCGTCCAGCGCGATCACCTTCTTGCCGGGCGTCGCTTTCGGCGACACGACGGCCTTGAGTTCCCATGACACCGGCCCGTCGTAGTACTGGTCGGTTTCGCCCTTCTTGGCGAGCGCGCGGGGCTTGGTCTTCGCGCCCGGCGGGTCGGTCAGCTTCCCGATGAAGATCAGATCGCCGGGTGCCGGGAGTGTGAGGGAGTTCTTCGCCTCTTGGGTCGCGTCCTGTGGCGCGAACGGGTACGTCCACGCTTTCACACCGGGCTTCACCGCGACCGTGATCTTGATGGTGACCGTTTCGCCCCACTTGGCCTTCGCCGGGGTCACGGTCACGTCGGCGTCGGCGAGCTTGGCGAACTTCGTGGGCAGCTTGGGCGCGGGCGCGTCGAACTTGCCCTTCGGGAACGGGTCGTCGCCGAACGGCTGCGCGGTCGCGCTCAGGGCGAAGGCGCACAGGGCCAGCAGCGCGACCGAGGGGGCGGTTCGTGGCATGGGAGCAGCACCGCGACGGGGAAAAGAACAAAGCCCACGAGAGCCGTGGGCTTTTCTATTGACCGAGAGGCGACGTGCCGGTCTGCCCCATTGAGAAGGCATACACGACGAAGCCATCGCCCCTTACACGCCCTTCTCGTTTCGCCACCAGGGGCGACCCTTCGGGTCGCACGCTAAACGAATTGCCTACTTGCCCAGCGCCTTCGCCACCTCACCGGCGTAAGCCTTCTCCACCTCGACCGGCGCGCCGTCCAGCACCTTCAGCGCCGCCTCGATGGGGATCGTCTTCGCGGGGAAGCAGTTGGTCTTGTCGCACACGCTCAGGCTGAAGTTGGCGAGCTTCACGGTGGTCGCGCCGGGCGCGGCCCTCGGCGACACGACCGCCTTGCGGGTGTAGGTCACGGTGCCGACGTTGTACCGCAGTTCCTTGATGCCGAGGTCCGGTTCCTCTTTCGCGAGGTAGTCTTTGGGGTCGATGGTGTCGCCCACGAAGACGACCGCGCCGGGCGCGGGGAACTTGACGAGGTTCGTCATGCCCGCGGCCTGCTTGTCGGGCTGCACGGTCGGGTAGGTGTGGTAGCCGTCGTTCAGCTCGATGGTGAGCGTGAACGTGACCGTCTGGCCGGGCCTGGCCGCGGCCGGGGTGAACCGCCCCTCGACCTTCTTCACGGCCTTCTCGTACCACTTCTGCGCGCTCGCCGTGCCGGGCACAACCGCCACCGCGACCGCCAGGATCAGGATTGCTACACAGATGCGCATGATGAATGTCTCCGATCTCTTTACCCCGAAGGGGTTGTATCCCAAAGCCCAGGGTCAGCACCGAAGGTGCGCCACCCTGGGAACGCAAACGCTTACGCGGTCGGCTCCGCCACCCAGGGTGCGCTCGCAAAGCCTCGCGACCCTGGGCTTTGGGATACAACCCCGTCGGGGTAAAAAACCAAACGCGACTCTACCCTCTGCCCTCTGTCCTCTACTTCTTCTTCGGCATCGCCGGCGGTTCGACGCCCTTGAGCGGCAGGGTCGTGAACGTCTTCGTTGCCAGATCGAGGACGCGGATGCGGTGGGCGTTGGTGTCCGCGATGTAGAGCTTGCCGCCGGCGTAGCTGAGGCCGCCGGGTTCGTTCAACAGCGCCGGGCCGAACATGCCGAACGGTCGCCCGCCGGCCACGGTCGTCAGCTTGCCCGTTTTCAGGTCGAACTCCTTGATCTTGCTGTTATAGGTGTCGGCCACGTACACCTTGTCGTTGTGGTAGGCGACCCCCAGCGCGTGCTGCATCCGGGCCTCGGTCTCGCTCGTCTCGCCCCCGTCCTGGCCGAAGCCGTCGCGGTCGCCGAAGGCGAACAGGCTGCGGCCGACCAGCGTGGTCACCTTCCCCTCGCCGTCGAGCGGAATCTTGCGCAGCGCGCTGGTTTCGCTGTCCGCGACGAACAGGTTCTTCCCGTCGGTCGCCAGTCCGCTGGGCTGTGCGAGCGCGGACTTGCGGAGCGTGCCGTCGGTCAGCGTCTCGCGCCCGCTGCCGGCGTACGGCACGATCTTCTTCCCCTTCAGGTCGAGCGCCCAAATCTGGTGGTGCCCGGCCATCGCGATGTACAGGTTGTCGCCGTCGAGCAGCACGTCCCACGGACTGTTCAGGCCGATCTCCTTCGCGGGCACGGGCAGCACCAGCCGCCGGCTGTCCACCTCGTGCTCCTGCGTACCGTTCCCGGCGATGGTCGTCACGGTCTTGGCCTTCAGGTCGATCTCGCGGATCAGGTGGCTCTTGCGGTCGGCCACGAACACGGTGTCGCCGCGAACGCACATGCCCTGCGGGTCGTCGAACTGGGCCTTGTCGAACGCGCCGTCCGTCTTGCCCGGTACGCCAGTGCCGATGGTGGCGACGTGGTTCCCTAAAAGGTCGGTCACAACAATGCGGTGGTGCGTGCTGTCCGCGATGAACAGCCGCTTGCCCTTCTCGTCGGCCGTGACCTTACCGGGGAAGAACAGCGGCGTGTCGCCGGTCTCGCGGAACCGCGCCAGGTCGAACCGGATCGGCTTCTCGTTCAGGGTCTTCTTCTTCTTGTGCTCGTCCACCAGCTTCCCGATCACGATGTCGAGCAGTTCGTAGTTGCCCTCGCCCGACGTGAACCCGACGAGGTTCCCTTCGGGGTCGATGAGCACCATCGTCGGCCATGCGTCCACCTCGTAGCGGTCCCAGATGGCGTGGTCCGCGTCGTTCACAACCGGGTGCTCGATCTGATACCGCAGGACCGCCTTGCGGATGCTGGCGGTGACCTTCTCGTTCTCGAACTTCGGCGAGTGGACGCCGATCACGACGAGTTCGTTCGCGTACTTCTTCTCCAGCTTCGCGAGGTCCGGGAGGATGTGGATGCAGTTGATGCAGCACAGGGTCCAGAAGTCGAGGATGACGATCTTGCCCTTGAGGTCCTTCTTGAGCGAGAGCGGCCCGCCGGTGTTGAGCCACGCGATCCCGCCGTCGAGGTCCGGGGCCGGCACCTTCTTCTTCTCTTTCTCCTTCTCTTTGTCGTCGAACAGGCCGATCGGCTCGAACCCGTTCAGGCGCTTCAGGCCCAGCGGGGCCTTGTCGGACGCGGGTTCCGGCGCGGCGGCGGTGCCGGCGCGGTCGCCGCGCGCGAGCAGCGCGATTCCGCACCCCAGCGCGAGCGCCACGGCCAGCGGCCAGCGGAAGCGCGACGGGTGCGAAGCGGTGGTGGTCATCGTGCTCACTCCTGAGTCGAACGGTCGCGTCCTATCGTAATCGACGGGGCACGCGGCGGAAAGTCGGAACACCGAACCGCGTGACAGTTCCGCGCCCGCGCCTTGACGCCCCACCAAGAATAGCCGCATCACCCCGCGAGGCCCCGAATGAGCGTTCGGCTGTCCTGCCCGTCGTGCAACTCCGCGTTCGCGCTCCCCGCGCTGCCGGACCACCGCCGGGCACAGTGCCCGCGCTGTGGCGACGTGTTCCCGATCCACACCTACACCGAACAGCCCGACGACGGCACGCCGCACGCGGTCGCACCCGCGCCGGTCGTGCTCGTGCGGAGCCGCAAGCCGGCGGTCGCGTTCGCCGCGGCCCTGCTGCTGTTGGCCGCTGTGGGCGCGTTTGGGATGTTGGCGCGGTCGTTGCGCACCCTGCCGCCGAGCGATCCGCCGCCGTCCGTGCCCAGCGCGACCGCGACCCCACCGGCGCAGCTCGCCGGGTTGGGCTACCTGCCGGCGGAGTGCAACGTGGTGTTCGCGGTGCAACCGGGGCCGCTGCTCGCGGAGGCCGACCGCACCAAGCAGCCGCCGCGCGATGTGCTCGCACAACTCGGCCTGCCGGATCAAGTGCTCGCAGCGCTCGACGGCACCGGCGTCCCGCTCGCGCAGATCGACCACATCGCCGGCGGGCTGTACCTCAACAACCCCGGCGACACGGAACTGCGCGTCGCGCTGGTGCTGGTGCTGCGCGCCCCGCTCGCGGACGAAGCGGCGTTTCGCGATGCGATAAAGGCGCGCCCGGTCGCGGGGAAGTCGAACCGGTGGTCCGTCGCGTTGGACAAGGTGCCGCTGACGCCGCTGCTCGCGCGCGTCGCGCCGACGGTGTGGGTGTTCGGACTGACCGACAAGGACATCGCCCAGGCGGAGAAAGGCGGTTTCGGGCCGGGCGCACTCCAGTTCCCCAACCTGCGGCGCGTGATCGACACGGTGCCCGCCGATGCCGCGGTGTGGGTCGCGGCCGACGACGAGCGCGACTGGAACCAGAAGCCGCTGGTGAAGTTGCTGGCGAGTTCGCCGGACGCGAAGAAGTTACTGCCGGCGCTAGGGCCGTTCCGCGGCGGGATGGTCGCCGTTACCTTCGGCGAGAAGCCGCGCGTGGCGGTACAGGTGCGCGTGGCCGACACCGCGACCGCTGACCGCGTGCGCGCGTACTTCAGCGCCCGCGCCGCGGAGGTCGAAGGCGCGAAGAGCGAAGCGCCCTCAACAACCGAGGCGCGCTACGAGGGGCCATTTGATGCGAAGCTGTTGGGGCGGATGCTGGGCGATGTGAAGTGAACGCTTGAGCCGCTTGCGGCTTCGCGAGCGCCTACTCCCCCAGCTCTTGTAGCGCTTCGCCGAACGGCTCCGGGGCGTCGAGCACCACGTCGTCGCCGAGTGTGACGCCGAAGTGGTACCACGCCCCGTGCCACACCCAGAACAGCTCGTCGGACACGGCGTAGGCGTGCTTCTGGAAGTTCTCCTCCGCGTACATCTTCAAGACGTGAACGCGGCCCAGCGCGGAGAACGACACCGGGCACACGGCCAGTTCCTCGCGGCTGGGGATCGCGACCCAGTAGCCCGCGGGCGCGTCGGGCATCAGGTCTTCGATCAAGAGCGCGCGGGCCGCGTCGTACCCGTCGCCCAGGTGCCCGATGTAGATGTCCAGTTCGTCGGACGCGCGCTCGAAGTAGTCGGGCGGGGTGGCGGTGCGCAGGTTGTCGAGCGCGATGTCGAGCAGGTCTTCGCCCTTCTTGCGGCTCCGCGCGAGCATCGGCTGTGTGACGTACACCATCCCGTGCGGGCAGTCGACGACGAGGTTGATCTCCAGCCCGGTGCCGGGCAGCGGCATCCCCCAGGGCGGCGTCTTGTCGGTGCGGTCGCACGGCCGCCCCAGGCGCGGGCGCAGGCGGCCGGCGATGGTGGTCAGGTCGTCGGGGATCGCGGGCGTTTTGAGCAGTTCGGCCCGGTGGTCGAGGAACTCGCGGATCATCGCCGGCCACTCGGCCGCGGGCGCGGCGCTGGCCCGGCGGTGCAGGTTGACGAGGCCGAGGTACTGCGGTTCGGCCGCGCCCCGCGGGCGGACGTTCGCGCCGTCCGGTTCCCACCCGACGACAACGTCGCCGCTCGCGAGCAACTCGGCAGCGACGGCGGCGCGGAAGTCGGCCGGAAGCGGCGACGGGGCGACAGCGGGTTCGTCGGCGGTGGACACGGAGCGCCTCCAGAGTCAGGCGCGGGTCGCGGAAACGATGGCGGTGGGCCGCACGGCCCCGCCCGCACCCTGGGCCAGCTTCACGACGAGCACCGAACACGCGGCCTGGCGCATCACGCGCTCGGCGACGCTGCCCATCGCGGCCCGGTCCGCGGCCGTGCGCCCGTGGGTGCCGATCACGATCACGTCGGTGCCGGCATCGGCCGCGTAGCGCACGATCTCGGTCGCGGGGTCGCCTTCGAGCAGGACGTGCGCGACCGGGATGCGCGGGTTCGACGGCCGCACCTGTTCCAACTGGCTCTGCCAGTGCGCGCGATCGACCCCCGCGCCCGGCGCGTGAACGTACACGACCGTGAGGCTGGCCCCGTAGGTTTCGGCCAGCCCGACGGCGTGAAAGTACGCCTGGTTCGAGTAGCTGGAGAAGTCGGTCGGGTACAGGATGTTGGTCACGCGGATCATTGGTCTGCCCCCTGCGCCGTCGTGGCGCGCGGCGTCGGACCGCCGCACCCTATCGTACACACCCGCGCGGGGAAGTCAGCACGAGTTCGGGGCCGGCGCGAAATGTCTCGCCGGGGGATCGTCGCCGTGGGCCGCGGGTTCGGGGCCGCTGCGTCACCCCGGTACGACAACGACCTCGCAGCCGGCGCGCGCGAGCAACGAAACCGCGGGTGCATTCGGCATGGTAGTTCTCCTGATTACGAGCTGTGAAGCGTCGGCGAGCGCCGAAGAGACGTGCGAAACGCGGCTCTATCCGAACTTTGGGTGATGATATACGGGAGTCAAGTAAAAAGGGGAAATAGTTTACAAAATATCAGTAGTCACCCAAAGTGGTATTGGCGAGAGTTGCGGAGTGCAAACGACCCCACTCAGCAGCGGCGGGGCAACACGGATCTCAAAGCACAGGAACCAAGACGGCCCCCGCAGTCTGTTACAGCGCCGACTCGCTCTGGCTACGGACGCCAGAAGCACATGTACACCAATGCGCCGCCACCTAAGCCAAAGACCAGTCCGTACGCGACAACCAACCGCACCCACGCCGGGAGTGCGCCCCACCGATCTGTCCACTCCCCGAACTCAACGCCCGTCACCAACTCCGTCAGCCCGCCCACCACGGCTACGCACGCGAACCCGGCGGCCACCAGACACAGGCCGACCCCGATCGGCATACCCTCCTCTTGGCCGACCCACCCGGTGATGAGCCACGCGAGCAAATGGGCACCGCCCACGACCAGCAGCAAGAAAGCGGGACCGCCGATCAACACCAACAGCCCCCGCAGCCGAACCTCCATCGGGGTCAGCGGAGGTCGGTCCCAGGGCGAAGTAAACAGCTTCCGCAGCCTCATCGTGCCACCCCTCCACCGCCGAACGACCAAGATTACCTGCCGCGGCGTCCGGTGAGACTACGATCCCTGGAAAGCCTACGTGCCCCGACGGTCAGGTGCAGCGCCGGGTGCCCCGTTGCACATTAGCTGACCCTAGCACATCCTGGCCGGCATTGGAATTCCCTGGTGCAACGTGCACCGGGGACGCGGTGACCGACTGACCGGCCGCCAGCATCTTTCTGATGATGGGCCGGTCAGTCGGTCCCGTGTACAGAGGCCCCGGCGGCGGGGTCGAGCCGAACGTCACCACCCCGCCCGCCGGAACGTTGAACGTCTTGCGGCCCTTCTCGACCTCCGAAAAGCGGAGGTACAGCTTGGCGTTGGTCTGCGTGAAGGCGCTGCCGCCGACGGACCAGTCCGCGGTGCCGGCGGCCAGGGACTCGGCCAGTCGATCCAGAGCCCCGAGCGCGACCCCGACCTGTTGTTGCGGGTCCACCCGCACCGGGGTCGGTCGGTGGGTCCCGATCCGCTCTTCGAGCCGCGCCTCCTGATCCTTCAATCCCCGGAACACGCCCGCGACGGCGTCGCGCTCCTCGCGCGTCTCCGACAGCGCCATGTTCTCCGCGGCCTTCTGTACCTTCCGGCGGAGAATCGTCAGTTCGGCCCGGTCGGCCTCCAACTGCCGTTGCGCCGGATCGTCACCCTGCTCGGCGGTCGCCAACTCGTTCAGCCGCGCCTTGAGCTTGACGAGCGTGGACGGGTTCAGCAACCGCTGGCGCAGGCACGCGAGGACGAACCGCGTCGCCGTCTCCCCTTGGACCATGTTGTGGCGGCAGCACTTGGCCTCGGAGTTCTGGTACAGGCCGCACCCGTAGCACCACTTCTTCCGCTTCGCGTAGCGGTACATCAGCCACCCGCAGTTCAGGTCGTAGATCCGCCCCCCGAGCGGGTTCGGTGCCGTGCCGCGGGTCCGGGCCTTCCCCTTCAGGTGCCGGCCGCGGGACGCGATCACCGCGAGGATCCGATCTCGCTTCTCCGGCGTCGTCACCGGCTCCGACTTGGCCGGCGTGCGGATCACCTGGTCAGGCGGATTGGTGACCGTTTTGAGTCTCCCGTCGGGATGGTAGTCGGCGTCGTCCAGGGTCCGGGGACCGTCCTTGGTGAAGCGCCGCTGGTCGCCCTCCGACCGCTTGCCGTACTCCCACATGGCGATCAGCAGCGCGTGCGTCGCGATGTTGCGGACCGTGTTCTGCGTCCACTGCCCGCTCGTCTCGACCTTCACACCGGCCCGTTTGCGCACCCGACCGGCTTTCGGAGACGGGACGCCCTCCGCGTTCAACATCCGGGCGATCCGCGCTGCCGAGGTAGTCTCGATCATGTCCAGGATCCGCGTGACCACCTTCATCTCGTCGGTCGCGGTCGGCCGCCAGATGACGTGGTGGCCGGGCAGGTGGACGGTCTCGTGGTCCTCGAGCAACCGCTTCGGAGTGCCGTCCTCGGCGGCGAGCCACCGGCGGAAGCCGTACAGCGCCTCGCCGCCGATGGAGAATCCCGAGGTGGCGAGTTGGATCTTGGCGTGAACCAGTTTGTCGGCGAGTTCCCGGCGGAACCGACCGGAGGTGTGGTAGTCGATGATGCCGACGATCTGTTCCCCGAGGTCGAGTTCCATCCCGCGCGGGGTCGGCGCGAGAGTCATCCCGTCCATGAACACCAGCGTCAGCCCCGCCGTCCGCAGCTCGCGCTCGATCGCGAGCCCGTCGCTCGGGTTATCCGGGCGGGCGATGCGGTCGCGGCGCGGCACGAACAGGTGGGTCACCGTCGGGTCGGCGAGTGCCCGCGCCCGGAAGGCGTCGAGGCCGGGGCGGCGGAGGAGGTTGCCGGAGATGCCGTAGTCGAGGAACAGGTCGCCGTCGGCGAACCGGCCGCTGTTGATCATAGCCATGATCGCGGCCGGGGTGCCGGAGAAGGTGACGCCCAGCCGCGCGGCCTCGCGCTGCCCCCACTCGACGTACTGCGGGGGGACGAGGTCCGAGTGCCCCTCGGAGTCGCGGTGGTAGAACAGGGCGCGGCCCTTCTCCGGTCGCTTCGACATGGCTCGGTTCCTTTACTCGGTGACGGGGAAGTGATGACGGTGCGCCCACAGGAATTGTGCCGCCGCCTCCACCAGCGCGTCTTCGTTGTCGACGTCCAGTACGACATCCGATCCGAGTTCGGGCCTCGCGGTCCACGCGAACCGGGACACCGTCACGTCGAACACGACCCGCCCGATCGCCCCGGCGGCCTTGAGTACGGCAGGATTCTTGGCGGCTCCGATGAGCGCGGTGATGACGTAGTTCAGAGCCTGGCCGGCGGTCGGAAGCCCGGCTTCCACATGAATCCCACATCCGGCGACCTCCCAGCGACGGAGTCGCACGACGGCCCCGAGGTCGAGGAGGACGCCGGGCGGGAACCCGCGGGTCTCACCCGGCGGTGGTGCCAGCCCCGCGGCGGCGAGGAAGGCCGCGACCTCTTCGGCGTCGCGCCGGGCCTCGTCGTCCGCGAACCGGATCAACTCCGCGGGGTACTCGCGGTGGATCTCGGGTGAGATGCTGGCGACCATCCTGGCCTCACTTCCGCCCGCGCTGCGGGCCGTATCTGTTCCCGGAGTCTACGTCCGCTCGGAATCGTCCCGACGTCCCTGAACGGCCTGTGCGAGCGTGCCCAACTCGACCGCCACCCGGACGACCGGGGTGTAGTCGCCGGTGACGTTCTCGGAGGACTCCAGCAGGAGCCAACCCGTATCAAGGGCGTTCCCGACGCCCGAGTGTCGGGGGACGCACAACCGCAGATAAAGCCCGTCCCCGATCTCGATACTTCCGGCCCCCGCGGTGTACGCCCGGAACAGAGGGACGTCGAGCGGTGCTTGCGACGATCCGGTCGGGCGGCAAGCGGTGCCGAGTGCCGCGGCAATCAACTTGCGTGTCACACCGGCGTCGAGCAAGCGGGCCGCCAGGGCGATTGCGAAGCCCTCGAAGGGCGTGAACGTTCGAGGGACGCCGTGTCCGCTCGCCACACCCTGAAGCCCCGGTAGAATCCGGTGATCGAGTACGTATCGGAGCTTGCGAACGGGCAGAGTAGCGCGTGTGGCGAGTTCGTTCAGGTCCATCCCGGCCCCGGTTAATCAACTTGGGCAACTAGAGTGTATGCTGGTCTTCCGAGGCTGTCAATGTCCACCGCAGCGGCAGGCACGCCGCGCCAGGCTCGAAATGTGAGCGTCGGCGATTCGCGTTTGCCGCGTCAGGCCGTCAGTCGAAGCGATACGTCAAAAATAACAATAACTATACATTCTCTTTCAAATAATAATGACGCGAAACGTACCGATATTTAGCCCTCGTTTGCATTTGGTCTGGACCGATGTTGCAGCGAAGTCGATTGCCCTTGCCGGCCGTCGATGAAGCCGCTGATCGCGACTGAATCGCTCAACCGCGGCCTTACTCCAGCGTGGGTGGCAAACCTCGATCACCCTGGCACCACGAGGTACGGTGAGGTTGTGGGCCACCCGTGTCGTGTCTCCAACTTCGTGAGCTATGCCTCCTTTGTGAGTTGGAGTCGTGCGACCCCAAGGTCCGCGATAGCCATCTGGTCGCAATCAAGTATTATGACGCAAATTGTATCTAAATTTAGCTTGCCAATTTCATCAGCGGATGTGGGGTATCGGGCGTCGGGCCCGGTGACCCCTTTCCCGAATGAGGACGAATCCCGTCACACCGCAGAGCCGTCCGAGCTTACTGCGGAACTGGAACTTTCGGCCTCGAACACCGCCAGCCCTCTCTGGGCGGCGGCGGAATACGTGGGCGCGATCGCCTCCAGGAAACGATCCGTGCCGCGCCAGAACGGGAACCCGCCCAGTCGCTTCGGGCCGGCCGCACTCACCGGCGGAAGTCGCACCTCGCCGCACACATCAGCCGGTACCGGCTGGCCGGCCCAGAACGTCGTCGCATCGGCCGCCAGCGGTTCCGGCGCGGCAACGGGTTCGGGAATCGGCTCGGTGGTCGTGGCGTTCGCGCCCGGGGTCGGTGAGAGGCGACCGCAGATCCGTTCGCGGTCCGTGCCCCGCAGGCGAAACAGCAGGAACGGGTCGCGGTCGAACTCTTCCCCGATCAGGTAGTACACCGCCGCGATGTGCTTGCACGGGTTCGACCAGTCCGGGCACGAGCAGTCCGTCTCGATCTCTCGCAGCGACTTCGGAAACAGCGACAAACCCGCCTTCGTGAAGGCGGTCTCGATGTCCTGCGGCATCTCACCGGCGAGCAACTTCGCCGCGAACACCGCCTGCGCGTTCAGTTCGGCGACGAGTTTCTCCCAGTCCTTGTCGCCGAGTTGCGGCAGCGTGATGGTCACCGCGTAGGGTGTGGGCATCGAGCCTTGCACCTTCGCCGTCACCTTCCCCGGGCCGATGTTGATGGCCGTCACCTGTCCCTTGCGGGCGTACGACCGACCCCGCCCCAACCGGGCACCGATGTTGAAGCTCTCCAACACGCCAATCCACCGCTTCGCCCACCACGACTTGCCGAACGCGCCCGTCTTCGACTGCGCCTTGATGCCGCCCTTCACCGCCTTCGGCTGGGATTTCGGGTAGAAATCGCGGAACCACATGGTCAATCCTCCACGGCATCCGGTCGCAGGGCCAGCACCTCACGCAACTGATCGTCGCCCAGTTCGGTGAGCCATCCCTCACCCGTGCCCACCACCTTC
>SXGT01072287.1_pt1 | contig 16122 bp, 6 predicted proteins | sample 3176221 | NCBI WGS metagenome assembly SXGT01 (sample SAMN11356862, study PRJNA531348) | freshwater metagenome | isolation source: freshwater sample F1-120 | place: China: Fuxian Lake, Yuxi | collected 2017-12-25
CGCGAGCTGGTCCGCCCCCGCCACCAGCTCGATGCGCGCACGGTAGACGTCGAGTCGCTCATGTTCGAACCCGTCCATGCCCGCCAGTCGGCACGAACCGCGGGTTCGTTGCGCAGGAATCGGGCTCGGGCTCGGGCTCGGCCTCGGGCTCGAAACTGAGGGGATTCCTCAGGTGTCCCCTCGTCCGCCGTGAGGCGCGCCCTCACGAAGCTCCGGGAGATCGCGCTCGGCATGAAGGCCTCGCTCGCCTACTCCGAGGATCGACGGATCCCCGAGATCGTCCTCGCGAGCTCGTGGCGCATGACAGATCCGGCCGCACGGATCCGGCCGCACGTGGATCTGGTCGCGGCGATCGCGCACCGGATGTGAGGGGGCCGCAGGAGGGGCACCGAGGCTCCCGCCGAGGGCGCCGCGGCTCAGCGGAGGCGCGACACGAACGACGCGCCTGCCGCGCTTCCGGCGATGTACACGGTCCCGTCCGCGGCCGCGCCGAGGTCGCTCACCCCGTTCCCCCCGAAGATCGCCGGTGCGCCGACCGTGGTGCTCCCGACACGACGCGTGACCTCGATGTTGCCGCCGCTCTTCACGGTCGCGACGAGGACGCTCCCGTTGCAGCCCCCCGCAACCTGGGGGATACCGAACCCCGTGAAGTCGATGGGGTTGGACAGCGCCTTTTCGAGGGTGAAGAGGCCGAAGGAGGGCCCCTTGTAGACCGCGAAGGTGAGGACGCCGTCGCCCATGACGATCCCGTCCGGGTCCGCGGACTGCGGGAGCGGCGCGGCCGGAAGCGTGACACGCGTCCTGTCGGCCGACGAGAAGACGGGATCCTCGTTGAGCGTCGAAGCCGCGAGGTTGTAGCGCCGCAAGACGACATAGGGGCTCGCCGTCGGCTCGCTGGGCGAGGCCGAGAGCAGCACGAAGATCTCGGCGCCGCGCGCGGCCGCCGCGATGGGGACCTCGTAGGGCGCGAGCGCGACGCTCCCCCCGCCGACGACGCGGAGGAAGCCGACGTCGCCGCTCATCGCGGCCGAGTAGCCACCCCACACGTTCTTGTCGCCCACCGTGGCCACCACCGTGGGGTACGTCGGGGTGCCGGCGATGGCGTACGCGTCGAGGTCGCTCGCGACGCCCGCGGGGGTGACGCGCCGGAGGTGCGCGCGCGGCGTCACCGTCTGGCGAAAGGTGGCGAAGAGAAAGCCGCCGGTCGTCGCCGCCATCGCGACGCTCACCTCCGTCTCGGGGAAGCCGAAGCACCCGAGCGCGCCGCTGCCCGTGCCGTCCGGTGCGAAGTGGTGGAGAGACATGTGGTGCGTGACGCCGCCGCAGCCGGACCGGCCGATCGAGTAGACCTGGCCAGAGGACGTCACCACCGTGCGCGCGACCGTGAGCGGCAGCGCCTTCTTGTCGAACGTCGGGTCGACCGTGAGGGGCCCGCTCGCGTCGCACCGTGACGCGTCGCTTCCGGAGTCCACGGCAGCCCCTGCGTCGCCGACCGGCTTCGCGTCCCCGGCGGCGCTGCCGTCCGCCGAGGCACCGTCGGGTGGCGGCGCGCCCGCATCCCCCCCGCCCTCGCCGTCCCCGTCCCCGTCGAACGCGCCGCACGCCACCGCGCACGACACGGCGAGGAGCGCGCCGAGCGACGCAGCGCACACACGCAGGCGATCCACCCGGCCCATCCCGGAAGCATACCATCCGCTCGCTCACCCGAGCGGCAACCGCACGCGGGATCGCTACGCGGGCGGGGCGCTCGCTGCCCGCCCCCGCTTCCGCGGCTGCCGGCTCGCGAGCCCGAGGCGAATCAGGTCATCCTTCCGCGTGATCACCAGCCGCGCGATGTCGCTCCACACGGTCATCCACGCGTAGATCCTCCGGAGCCGATCGACGTCGGGCTCGGCCGGCTCCGCGTCGAGCGCGCGAAACGGCGGTCTGGGTCGCGGCTCCTCGGGCTCGCCGTGACCCGCGGTCGTCGCCACGAGCGCGCGGAGCTCGGCGAGCGTCGCGTCGGTGATCCCCGCCTCGCCCAGCGCCGCCAGCGCGCCGCGGTCGAGGTCCGTCCCCCGCTCTGCGACGGCGGCGCAGCCCTCGAGGAAGCTCCTGACGACGAGGACCGCCAGCACGCCCTTCTCGCCCCATTTCGGATCGATCCTGCCGAAGACCTCGCGCGCGGGATCCGGGAACCGGAGACCGAGCTTGCCGCGCGCGATGACCATGCCGCGCGCCACGAAGCGCTCGCAGGCCGCGATGGCGTCCGCCGCGGGGGGCCTCCTGGGGAACTCCGGGAGGTGCTCGCGCGGGATCCGGAGGAGCGACCACGCGTCGTCCTGCTCCGCCGCGGTGAGCCCGTGCCCCTCCAGAATTTCACGGATCCGCGGGGAGGTCTGGAGGCCGTCGAGGAAGGCGAACAGCCTGGCGGGCCCGCCGAGGAGCGTCTTCCGCGATACGGCGTCCTTGTCGACGGGTGGAAGGACTATAGCGGTCACCTTCGAGCACGTGGAAGACGATCGCAGTTGCCTGGAAGGCATTTCCGAGCTCTTGGAAGGCGTCTGTGATGGCTTGGAAGGCACGAATACCTCGCGGAGGCTCGCGGAGGACCTGACGAACGGCTTGTGTTTCACCAAGGATAACCTGACATGGGACCTGACACACGCTGAAATGGGTTACCATCACACTGTCTCCGCCGTCCGGTACGTGTGGCTCGCCGTCCGCTACGTGTGGCTCGCCGTCCGCGGTCTGCAGTAGGGCCGCCTGGCGCCTCCATCCGTGAAATGAGCATTGGGCTCATCTCCGAGCGAGTCGACCATCTTGGGCACCCCGGGCTGAGGCGCCGAAGCCCGGGGCAGCAACCTTCCTGTGCTCGGAAGATCACTGGACCCGCGCGAAGTCCGCCCCGAGGGCGGACTCCCACGGCCGCGGAATCACGGGAGTCCGCCCTCCGGGCGGACTTCGACCGGCTCTCACCACAGCGAGCTCGCTGCCCAGGGCCTCAGCAGCTTCAGCCCGGGGTGCCCTCTTCGGCTCTCACCACGGCGAGCTCGCTGCCCAGGGCTTCGCCCGGCGGGGAGCCCCGCCTCCCACCCCTTCCCCCGTGACCACCCGGTGACAGACGACCGCCTCCAATATGGTACGAGCGCCCGCGAATGTCCGCGCCTCCCCCACCCAGGGCCGCCGGTGCCTGGCACCCCGGCAGCCTGAGCCCCGTCTTCGAACCCGTCGCGATCGCGTCCGCGCTCGCTCAGGTCCGCGAGCCCGTCCACGTGGTCCTCGACCCGCGGACGAGCCAGGTTGGCCTCGCCCTCGGCGGGGAGATCCGCGCCCACGCTGCGGATCCTTCCGATCTCCCGCTGCTCGCGTCCCTGCCGCCGAGCTACCCCGAGTGGCTGGGCGACCGCTCCTTCGGCGAGGTGCACGGCGTGCGCTTCCCCTACGTGGCGGGCGAGATGGCGAACGGCATCGCCACCGTCGAGCTCGTGGAGGCCATGGCGAGCGCCGGCATGCTCGGCTTCTTCGGCGCCGCGGGCCTCGGCCACGATCGCGTGGCGGGTGCCGTCGATCGCATGTCTCGCGAGATCAAGGCCGATCGCGCGTGGGGCGTCAACCTCATCCACTCGCCCGCGGAGCCGGAGCTCGAGGAGCGGGTCGCGGATCTCCTCGTCGCGAAGAACGTCCTCCGCGTGTCCGCCTCCGCCTTCATGGCCCTCACGCCCTCCGTCGTCCGGTGCAGCGCGGCCGGCCTGTCGGTCGATCCCTCGGGGAACATCCGCCGCAAGCACCAGGTGTTCGCGAAGATCTCCCGCGCCGAGGTCGCGGCGCAGTTCATGTCGCCGCCGCCCGCCGAGATGCTGCGCGCGCTGGTCGCGGAGGGCCGGATCACCCACGGCGAGGCCGAGCTCGCGGCGCGCCTCCCCGTCGCGGAGGACGTCACCGTCGAGGCCGACTCCGGCGGGCACACCGACAACCAGAGCCTCGTCGCCCTGTTCCCGGCCATCCTCGCGCTCCGCGACGAGATCACCGCGCGCCACCGCTACGCGCGCGCGATCCGCGTCGGCGCCGCCGGCGGGCTCGGGACACCGGGTGCCGTCGCCGCCGCGTTCTCGCTCGGGGCCGCCTATGTCGTGACAGGCACGGTGAACCAGAGCGCGGTCGAGGCGGGCGTCTCCCCCGAGGCGAAGAAGATGCTCGCCGAGGCCCAGATCGCCGACGTCGCGATGGCCGCCGCGGCCGACATGTTCGAGCTCGGCGTGAAGCTCCAGGTCCTCAAGCGCGGGACGATGTTCGCGGCGCGCGCGAACGGCCTCTACGAGATCTACCGCGCGTACGACAACCTCGAGGCGCTGCCGCCGGACGTCCGCACGCGCGTCGAGTCCAAGCTCATCGGCGCCTCCATCGACGCCGTCTGGCGCGAGACCGAGGCCTTCTGGCGCCTGCGCGAGCCGGGGCAGATCGAGCGCGCCCTCGCCGAGCCCCGCCACAAGATGGCCCTCGTCTTCCGCTGGTACCTCGGCAAGTCGAGCCGCTGGGCCATCGAGGGCGACCCCACGCGGCGCGCCGACTACCAGCTCTGGTGCGGACCCGCGATGGGCGCGTTCAACGCGTGGGTCCGGGGATCGTTCCTCGAGGCGCCCGCCGAGCGCACGGCGGTCCAGATCGCGCTCAACCTCCTCGAGGGCGCCGTCGTCCTCGCGCGCGCCCAGGAGCTTCGCGCCTGCGGCGTCGCGGTCCCCGCCACCGCGCTCACGTTCCGTCCCCGCCGCCTCCGCCTCTGAAGCCCCACGCCTCGCCCCCAGCATCGACACCCCATGAAGAACCACGAAGCGTCGCCCCTCATGAGACCCATCGCCATCGTCGGCGTGAGCGCCCTCTTCCCTGGCTCGACCACCACCGCCGGCTTCTGGCGCGACATCCTGGAAGGCAAGGATCGCATCACCGACGTGCCGCGCACGCACTGGCTCCGCGAGGACTACTTCCACCCCGAGCCGGGTACGCCCGACAAGGTGTACTCGACCCGCGGCGGGTTCCTCTCCCCGGTCGAGTTCTCCCCGCTGGAGTTCGGCATGCCGCCGAACTCGGTCCCCGCCACCGACACGGCGCAGCTCCTTGGCCTCGTGATCGCGAAGCGCGTGCTCGAGGACGCGACGCGCGGACGGTTCGAGTCGGTGGACCGGAGCAAGATGAGCGTCATCCTCGGCGTGGCCTCGGCCACCGAGCTCGTCGGCCACATGTGCGGCCGGCTCCAGCGGCCCGTGTGGGAGCACGCGATGCGATCGGCCGGGCTTGACGACGGCGAGGTCTCGCGCGTCAGCCAGATCCTCGAGGGCTGCTACGTGCCGTGGCAGGAGAGCACGTTCCCGGGCCTGCTCGGAAACGTGGTCGCGGGCCGCATCACCAACCGCCTCGACCTCGGCGGAACGAACGCCGTCGTCGACGCCGCGTGCGCCGGATCGCTCGCGGCGATCGAGATGGCAGCGAACGATCTCGCGCTCGGGCACTCGGATCTCGTCGTGACCGGCGGCGTCGACGCGCTCAACGACATCCTCATGTTCATGTGCTTCGCGCAGACGGGCGCGCTCTCGCCGAGCGGCGACTGCCGGCCGTTCTCGGATCAGTCGGACGGGACGATCCTCGGTGAGGGGATCGGCATGCTCGCGCTGCGCAGGCTCGAGGACGCGGAGAGGGACGGCGACGCCATCTACGCGGTCATCCGCGGCATCGGCTCCTCGTCCGACGGCAAGGCGAAGAGCATCTACGCGCCCTCGGCAGCGGGACAGACGCTCGCGCTCAACCGCGCGTACGCTCGCGCGGGGTACGGCCCGGAGACCGTGGGGCTGGTCGAGGCGCACGGAACGGGCACGCGCGCCGGCGATCTGGCGGAGGTCGAGGCGCTGCGGACGGTCTTCCACGCCGCCGGCGCGGCGCGAGGATCGTGCGCGCTCGGCTCCGTGAAGGCGCAGATCGGCCACACGAAGGCCTCGGCGGGCGCCGCCGGGATGATCAAGGCGGTCCTCTCGCTCCACCACAAGGTGCTGCCACCGACGATCAAGGTGCGGGCGCCGAACCCGGAGCTCCACCTCGACGAGAGCCCGTTCTACCTCAACACCGAGACGCGCCCGTGGATTCGAAGCGAGCACCCGAGGCGCGCGTCCGTGAGCGCGCTCGGGTTCGGAGGCACGAACTTCCACGTCGCGCTCGAGGAGTACACCGGGCGCGAACGCGAGGAGGACGCCCACCCGCTGCGCCTCCACACGTCGCCGTCGGAGCTCCTGCTCCTCACCGCGGAGAGCCCGGCCGCGCTGATCGCGGCCTGCGCTTCGGCGCGCGACGCCTGCACCTCGGACGACGCGTGCGTGCACATGGCGCGCGCTGGGCAGCTCGCCTTCGACGACGCCGCGGCCTCCGCCCCGGTGAGGCTCGCGCTCGTGTGCGCCGACGCCGCCGACGCGCGCGACAAGCTCGGTTTCGCCGCGGAGGCGATCCGGAAGGACGGCGCGGCGGCGTTCACGTCGCCGCGCGGGATCTTCTACAGCGGACGGCCGACGGCGGACGGCGGGCAGCGGTCGGCGGCTGGGGAGATCGCCCTCCTCTTCCCGGGCCAGGGCAGCCAGTACATCGGCATGGGCGCCGATCTGGCGATGCGCTTCGACTGCGTCCGCGATCTCTGGGACGGCCCCGCCTCGGGCGTCGGGAGCGCCGGCGAGCGCCTCGCCGATCGCGTCTTCCCGCGGCCCGTCTTCGGCGAGCACGCGCGGAGCGAGCTCGACAAGCGCCTCACGGCCACGGAGTGGGCGCAGCCCGGCATCACCGCGACCAGCCTCGCGATGCTCCGGTTGCTCGCGAAGGCCGGTGTTCGGCCCGCGATCGTCGGCGGACACAGCCTCGGCGAGATCAGCGCGGCCGTCGCCTCCGGCATGATGGACGAGGCGACGGGGCTCGCGGTCGCGCGCCGTCGCGGCGAGCTGATGGCGAACGCCAGCTCGACGCCAGGCTCCATGACCGCGGTCGCCGCGGAGCGCGACGCCGTCACGCGCGCCATCGCGGGCGTGGACGTCGTGGTGGCGAACCACAACAGCCCGAAGCAGATCGTCCTCTCGGGGAAGACCGAGGAGATCGACCGCGCCGAGCGGGCGCTCGAGGCCGCCGGGCTCGCCACGCGGCGCCTCCCCGTGTCCACCGCCTTCCACTCACCGCTGGTCGCGGCGTCCGTGGCCCCGTTCCGCGCCTTCCTGGAGGGCGCGAGCGTCTCGCCCTCCGCGATCCCCTGCTTCGCGAACGCGACGGCGGCGCCGTACCCCGCCGATCCCGTCGCCGTGAAGACCCAGCTCGCCGAGGCGATCGTGAGCCCCGTGCGCTTCGTCGACGAGATCGAGGCGATGTACGGCGCGGGCGCGCGCACCTTCATCGAGGTCGGCCCCGACGCGGTGCTCACCAAGCTGACGGAGCGCATCCTCGACGGGCGCCCGCACACGGCGGTCGCGCTCGACCACCGCGGCAAGCACGGCGTCACGGCGCTGCTCGCGGCCCTCGGGCGCCTCGCGGTGAGCGGCGTGCCCGTGTCGTTCGCGGCCCTGTGGGAGGGCGAGGCCCTGCCGGAGGATCCCGCGACCCGGCGTCCCGCGAAGTTCAGCCTGAAGCTCTGCGGTGCGAACCACGGCAAGCCCTATCCGCCCCCCGAGGACGCTCCCGCGCGACCGGCGCCACGCCCCGTGGTGGCGGCGCCCCCGCCCGCGCCCCCGCCGCCCCGATCCGCCCCCTCGCTCCCCTCCCCACAGTCCCACGCGTACGAGACCCAGATGCACGCACCGATGCCGCTCCCGACCCCCGCCGCGCCCGTCGCGATCCGCGAAGGGGCTCCCGTCCACGCTCCCCTGCCGGCTCACGGCGCGTCGGGCCTCGGGCACGCCACGCACGCTCCCCCCGGCGCCGACGCATCGTTCGTCGACTCGCTGAACCGCCTCCAGGCGCCCGCGATCGCGGCCCAGATGGAGTTCCAGCGCCTGATGGTCGAGAGCCACATGGCCTTCCTGCGCACCGTCGAGACCGCGTACGTCGCCGTCACGGGCCCCTCCCTCGCCCAGCCCGTCCCCCAGGTGGCCGCTCCCCCTCGTCCCTACACGAACGGCGTCACCGCAGGCGTCGCTCCTCTCCTCCCGGTCGCCCCCGCGCCCGCCCTCGCCGCCGCGCCGCCCCTCGCCGCCGCGCCGCCCCTCGCTCCCGCGCTCGCCCTCGCGCTCGCCCCCGCTCCCGCCCTCGCTCCCGCTCCCGCCTTCGCACCCGCTCCCACCGTCGAACGCCCGCCTGCACCATCGCGAGCCTTGACGCCCATCCTCCTCTCGATCGTCGCCGAGAAGACCGGCTACCCCGCCGAGATGATCGACGTCGGCATGGACCTCGAGAGCGACCTCGGCATCGACTCCATCAAGCGCGTCGAGATCCTCTCCGCCATGCGCCAGGAGGTCCCGGACCTGCCGAAGATCGACAACGCCAAGATGGCGACCATGCGCACCCTCGCGCAGATCATCGAGCTCGTGGGCCCGATCGCCGCGCCCCAGAACGGCTCCTCGAACGGCGCGACGCACGTCGCGCCCGCGGCGAAGGCCTCGTCAGCTCCCGCGACGGCTGCCGCCTCCCGCACCGCCGACCTGACGCCGATCATGCTCGCGATCGTCGCGGAGAAGACCGGCTACCCGGCCGAGATGATCGACACCGGGATGGACCTCGAGGGCGACCTCGGCATCGACTCCATCAAGCGCGTCGAGATCCTCTCCGCCATGCGCCAGCAGGTGCCCGACCTTCCCCAGGTCAACACCGCGAAGATGGCCACCATGCGCACCCTGGCCCAGATCCTCGGCCTCATGGAGAGCGCTTCCCCCGCGAGCCCGAAGCCGAGCCCGAGCCCGAGCCCGAACCGCCCCACCCCGGCGGCTCCCGCCCCCTCGCGTACCGCCGCGCTGACGCCGATCCTGCTCGCGATCGTCGCCGACAAGACCGGCTACCCGGCCGAGATGATCGACACGGGCATGGACCTCGAGGGCGACCTCGGCATCGACTCCATCAAGCGCGTCGAGATCCTCTCCGCCATGCGCCAGCAGGTGCCCGACCTTCCCCAGGTCAACACCGCGAAGATGGCCACCATGCGCACGCTCGGACAGATCATCGCGCTCTTCGAGGGCACCGTCAGCGCGAGCGCGAGCGCGAGCCCGACGCGCACCGCGGCGACGGCGACCCCGACCTCGCCCGCCGCATCGCCGGTGGCCCGGATCGCCGTGCGCGCGGTCGCGGCGCCCGCCCTCGGCTTCTCGACCGCTGGCCTCGTGGGCCGGGGCACGATCCACGTCACCCCCGACGGCGGCCAGATCGCGTCGGCCCTCGCCACCACGCTGCGTGATCGCGGCGTCGACGCCGTCGTCTCGGAGCAGATCCCTCCCGACGCGGCGGGCGTCGTGTACCTCGGCGGGCTCCGCGACGTCACCCGCGACGGCGCCCTCGCGATCGACCGCGAGGCGTTCCGGATCGCGCGCGCGATCGCGCCGCGCTTCCGTGAGGGCGGCGGGCTCTTCGTGACGGTGCAGGACACCGGCGGAGACTTCGGGCTCTCGGGCACGGCGGGTGACCGCGCGTGGCTGGGGGGGCTCGGCGCGCTCGCCAAGACCGCCGGCGAGGAGTGGCCCTCGGCGTCGACGCGCGCGATCGACGTGGAGCGCGGTGGCCGGGACGACGGCGCCATCGCCACCGCGATCGCCGACGAGCTGCTCGCGGGCGGGCCGGAGGCCGAGGTCGGCCTCCCTGCGGACGGCTCGCGCGTCGCCGTCGCCGGACTGCAGGTGCCGGCGCCCACGACGACCCGCCCGATCGCGAAGGGCGCCGTGTTCGTCGTCACCGGCGGCGCGCGCGGCGTCACCGCGGCGTCGCTGATCGCGCTCGCACGCGAGGCGAGCCCCCGTCTGCTGATCCTCGGCCGCACCGCGCTCGAGGAGGAGCCTGCCGAGTTCCGCGGCGTCGCGGACGAGGCCGGCCTCAAGCGGATCGCCCTCGAGGCCGCGAAGCGCCGTGGCGTGGCGGTCACGCCGAAGGAGATCGGCGCCACGGTCGACCGGATCCGCGCGAACCGCGAGGTGACCGCCTCCCTCGACGCCCTCCGCGCGGCCTCCGCCGAGGTGCGCTACGCGGCCGTCGACGTCCGTGATCCCGTCGCCCTCGGAGCTCTCCTCGACGACGTGCGACGCACGTGGGGCCCGGTGCAGGGCATCGTCCACGGCGCGGGCGTGCTCGCCGATGCGTTCATCGACCGGAAGACCGACGAGGCGTTCGATCGCGTGTTCGACACCAAGGTCCTCGGCCTCTGCGCCCTGCTCGACGCCACCGCGAAGGATCCCCTCGCGTGGCTCTGCCTCTTCTCGTCGGTCGCGGCGCGGACGGGCAACGCCGGTCAGTCCGACTACGCGATGGCCAACGAGGTCCTGAACAAGGTCGCGGCCTCCGAGGCGCGGCGCCGCGGCGAAGGCTGCCGCGTGGTGTCGATCGGGTGGGGCCCGTGGGACGGCGGCATGGTGACGCCGGCCCTCCGCGAGCACTTCCTGTCGCGCGGCGTGGCGCTCCTCGGCATCTCGGCCGGGGCGGACGCCTTCGTACGCGAGCTCCGCCTCGCGCCCGGCGCGGACGTCGAGGTGGTGATCGGCGGCGGGCTCGGCGGCGAGGCGTCGCGCGCGATGGTGGCCGAGGTCCTCGTCGACCGGCGCTCCCACCCGCAGCTCGCGAGCCACGAGATCCACGGGACGCCGGTGCTGCCGGTGGTGCTCGTCCTCGAGTGGTTCGCGCGCATGGCGCACACCATGTTCCCCGGCGAGAAGGGCGTCCAGCTCCGCGACGTCCACGTCGTCCGCGGCGTGCCGCTCGCGGGCTTCGACGGGGCGGGCGACCGATTCCGGATCGTGGCGGCCCACGGAGGTCGCGGGCAGACGGTGTTCGAGCTCCGCGACGCGAAGGGCAGCGTCCGCTACACGGCCGAGCTCGTGCGCGGGTCCGCGCCCGCCTCGGCCAAGCCGCTCAACGGGACGGAGCTCGGCCAGAGCCCGTGGGCCGCGGGCGAGATCTACTCGCCCTCGGCGCTCTTCCACGGGCGCGACTTCCAGGTGATCCGGTCGATCGACGGCGTGTCGAGGCAGGGCGCCCGGGCGACACTCTCGGGCACGGCCGAGGCCGGCTGGCCGAAGGAGGCCTGGCAGACGGACGTCGCCGCCGTCGATGGCGGGCTCCAGCTCGCGGTCCTCTGCGCCCTGCAGTCGATCGGGCAGAACCTGCCTTTGCGCATCGGCCAGGTCGGATTCTCCGGGCGCGCCGCGTCCGGTCCGATCGGCTGCGCGCTCCTCGTGAGGAGCCAGACGCCGGAGCGCGTCGTGTGCGACATCACGCTGACCAGCGAGGGCGTGCCCCTCGTGGATCTCGTCGACGTCGAGATGTACGCCATCCCGACGGCCACGACGGCGAACTAGGCCGGGCGGGTGAGCGCCTCCTTCCCGCCGATCGCGATCGTGGGGCACGGGTGCGTCCTGCCGGGCGCGCTCACCCCCGCCGCGCTCTGGGGCCTCGTGCGCGACGGCCGGTGCGCGATCGGTCCCGCGCCCGAGGGGTGCTGGCGGATCGACGCGGGCGTGGATCGCGCGAGGCTTGCGCACGAGATCGCGACCGACGCGGGCGGCCGCGTCGAGGGGTTCCGCCTGGATCCGGAGGGGTTCCAGGTGGACGCGGCGAGCCTCGGCGGGCTCGATCTCGTCTTCGGGTGGACGCTCCACGCCGCGCGCGAGGCGCTTCGGAGCGCGGGGATGGACCCGATGGCGCCGCGCCCGCGCGGCACCCTCGTCCTCGGCAACCTGAGCTACCCCACGCTCGGGATGGCCGATCTCGCGCTCGAGATCTGGGCCGGCCGGGCCCGCGCGATCGACGCGCGGAACCGCTTCATGTCGGGCCTCCCTGCCCTGCTCGCCGCGCGCGCGCTCGGGTTCGGCGGGCGGGCCTTCGCGCTCGACGCCGCGTGCGCCTCGTCGCTCTACGCGATCAAGCTCGCGTGCGATCGCCTCCACGACGGATCCGCCGACGTGGCGCTCGCGGGCGGGGTCAACCACGCGGACGATCTCTTCCTCCACGCCGGCTTCACCGCCCTCCGTGCGCTGAGCCCGAGCGGGCGTAGCCGCCCCTTCCACCGCGAGGCGGACGGGCTGGTCCCCGCGCAGGGCGCCGCGATGATCGCGCTCGAGCGGCTCGACGACGCGCGACGCGCGGGGCGGGAGATCCTCGGCGTCATCCGCGGCGTGGGCCTCTCCAACGACGGGCGAAGCCGCGGCCTCATGGTGCCCGCCGAGGAGGGGCAGATCCGCGCCCTCCGCGCGGCGTACGACACGGCGGGGCTCGACCCCGCGACGGTCTCGCTCGCCGAGTGCCACGCCACCGGCACCGTCGTCGGCGACGGCGCCGAGGTGCGCAGCATGCGCGAGGTCTTCCGCGGCGCGCGCGCGCTCCCCCTAGGGTCGCTGAAGTCGAACGTCGGCCACCTGATCACCGCGTCCGGCGCGGCCGGGATCATCAAGGTGCTGTTCGCCATGCGCGACGGCGTCCGTCCGCGCACCCTGAACGCCGAGACCCCGATCGACGATCTCGCCACCGACGGGATGTTCCGTCTGCTCCACGCGGAGGAGCCGTGGGCGTGCGACGGGCCGCGGCGCGCCGCGATCAGCAACTTCGGCTTCGGCGGGAACAACGCGCACCTGATCCTCGAGCAGTGGTCCCCGGGCGCGGGCAGCGCCGCGAGCGTCCCTCGGGTCGTCGAGGCGGCCGCGATCGCCGTGGTCGCGCGCTCGGTCGTCCTCGGCGGCGCCCGGGACATCGACGAGGTCGGTTTCACCACGGGGCGCGAGGCGGTCGGCCCCAACGTGCTCGCCGAGGTCCGGGTCGAGGCCGCGGGGCTCCGCTTCCCGCCCGCGGATCTCCGCGCGACGCTGCCGCAGCAGCTCCTCCTCGTGCAGGCGGCCCAGGTCGTGGGCGACGTCCTCGGCGGCCTCCCCGCCAGCCGCACCAGCGTGCTCGTGGGCATGCAGACGGATCCGGAGGGCGCGCGCCACGCGATCCACTGGTGCGGCGATCCCGCCTGGACCCGCGCGCTGCCGGACGGGCTCCGCCACGATCCCTTGACGGCGGCGATGGTGATCGGGTGCATGCCCAACATCGTGGCGAACCGCCTGAGCCACCAGCTCGATCTCCGGGGCCCGGGCTTCTCGGTCTCGGCGGAGGAGATGTCAGGCACCGTCGCGCTCGAGCTCGGCGTGCGCGCGCTCCGCGCGGGCGAGATCGACGCGGCCGTCATCGGGGCGGTGGAGCTGGGCTGCGAGGCGGTGAACCAGGCGGCCGCGCGCGACGCGCTCCCCCCGGCCCTCGCGACACCTGGAGACGCGGCGGTCCTGCTCGTGCTGGAGCGCCACGCGGACGCGGTGGCGCGCGGGAGCAAGATCCTCGCGGTGATCGGCGGCGCGGAGACGGAGAGCTCCGATATCGATCTCACCGCCGTCGCGACACGCGGCACAGGTCACGCGCACGCCGCCGCCGGACTCCTCGACGTGGCGGCGGCGGTCGGTGCCTGCGCGAAGCGCGCCCTCCCCTCGCGCCTCGGACCGATGCCCTGGCTGCCCGCGATCGACGGGCGCGCCGCGAGCGTTCGCTCCGTCTCCTTCGCGGGTGGCTCCACGACGACCCACCTCCGCGCCGCCGCCGGCGCGCCCGTGGACCCGATCTTCCTCTCCGGACGCCCGCGCCTCGGCTGCTTCGCGGCCGACGACGCGCGGGGACTCGCCGCCGCGCTTGCGCGACGCGACACGACCGGGCGCGGCAGCCTCCGGATCGCGATCGTGGCCGAGAGCGACGCCGAGTACGAGGCGCGCGTCGATCACGCCGCGGCGCTCGTCCGCTCCCTGGAGGCGGCGCCCCGCGCGGGCACGGTGTCCACGCTCGAGGACGGGATCCACCTCGGCGCGGGCGCGCTGCCCGGCGAGCTCGCCTTCGTGTTCACGGGGGCGGCGGGCGCCTACCCGCACATGGGCCGCGATCTCGCGCTCGCGTTCCCGGAGCTCGTGGACCGCTTCGCCGCGCGAGCCAGGACGGTGCGCGACGCCTCGGGCTGGGTCTACCACGACGATCCGGCGCTCGAGACGACTCCGCTCCAGAAGCTGTGGGGCGCGTCCTACCTGTGCCAGCTCCACGCGGAGCTCACGCGCGGCCTGCTCGGCCTCTCGCCGACCGCGTCGATCGGGTACTGCTCGGGCGAGACGAACGCGCTCTTCGCGCTCGACGCGTGGGACGACCTCGACGGCTTCCGCCTGGACGTGGATCGCTCCCGCGTCTACGAGAAGCACCTCTGCGGCGATCTCCTTTGCTTGAAGGCCGCGTGGAGCCTCCCCGACGAGGTCGCCCCCGGGTGGGCCACGTGGCGCGTGCGCGCCCCGGTCGCCGCCGTGCACGGCGCGGTGGAGGGGGAGCCGCGCGCCCACGTGGTGATCGTGAACACCCCGACCGACGTCGTCGTGGCGGGCGATCCCGATGCGTGCGCCCGCGTCGGCGCCGCCTTCGGCCGCAAGGCCGTCCGCGTCCCCGGGTACGACTTCGTGATGCACTGCCCCGAGGCCCGCGAGTACGAGAGCCGCTGGCGCGCGCTCCACACCCGCCCGACGGCGGCGGTGCCCGGCGTCCGGTTCTACACGCACGCCACGCTGTCGAGCTACGCGGTCACGTCCGAGGCCGCCGCGAACGCCCTGACCGGCCAGGCGATGAACCGGGTCGACTTCCCCGCCCTCGTGAGGCGCGCGTGGGAGGACGGCGTACGCGTCTTCGTGGAGCACGGCCCGCACGCCGGCTGCACCAAGTGGATCGGGGAGATCCTAGGCGACAAGGACCACGTCGCGATCGCGCTCGACCGCTACGGCCAATCCTCGCTCCTCCAGGCGGTCGAGGCCGCCGCGCGCCTCTTCGCGGCGGGCGTCCCGGTCGAGCTCGACACCCTCCTCGCCCGCCTGGCGCCCAGGGATCGCGCGTCCACGCCGGAGCAGAGGCGCTCGCTGCCTCTCGTCGTCGCGGCCCACCCCGAGCGCATCCCTCCGAGGCCCTCGCGTGCCGTGGAGGCAGAGTCGGAGGGCCAGTGGATGGAGCCCGCCCCGCGCCTCGCCTCGATCGGCACCGCCCCCGCCGCCCCTCCGCGCGTCGCGATCCACGACGCTCCTCCCCCGCCCCCCGAGCCCGCGCCTCCGCCCCGAGCCCACGAGGACATGACCGTGCCGACCCTCATCGACCACCTGACCGTCCACCAGACCCGCATCGCGGAGCTCCACCGAGCTTTCATCCGCCAGCAGGTCGAGGTCCAGTCGCGCTTCATGAGTGTCACGATGGGCCCTCTCGCGACGTGGGCCACGCACGGCGGCCAGCAGACGGCGGTCAGCGGACAGCGGACCTCTGAGCTCCGCACTCCCAATGCCGAGCTCGGTACTCCGAACACCGAGCTCCGCACTCCGAACACCGAGCTCCGCACTCCGAACGCCGAGCTCCGTGCTCCGAACACCGAGTTCCGCACTCCGAACACCGAACTCCGACCTCCGAGCTCCGACCTCCGAGCTCCGACCTCCGAGCTCCGTACTCCGACCACCGAGCTCCGTACTCCGACCGCCGAGCTCCGTACTCCGGCCCCCGCCCCAGCCTCCTCCCCCCGCCGCGTCGTCCCCCCGCCCCGTCCCCCCACCGGCCCCTCCTTCTCCCGCGCCGACCTCGAGGTCCACGCCTCCGGCGACATCTCCCGCATCTTCGGCGACCTCTTCCGCCAGCAGGACGGCTACACGCGCCAGGTCCGCATGCCCGAGCCCCCGCTCCTCCTCGCGGACCGCGCCCTCGGCGTCGAGGGCGAGCCAGGCACCCTCGGCCTCGGCACCATCTGGACCGAGACCGACGTGCTCCCCGACGCCTGGTACCTCCACGAGGGCCGCATGCCCGCCGGCATCATGGTCGAGTCCGGCCAGGCCGACCTCATGCTCATCTCGTGGCTCGGCGCCGACTTCCTCAACAAGAGCGATCGCGTCTACCGCCTCCTCGGCTGCGAGCTCC